>Ga0179593_1505018_pt1 | contig 13554 bp, 19 predicted proteins | sample CZODoug2_1_08_16_FD_185931 | JGI IMG/M metagenome (GOLD analysis project Ga0179593, IMG submission 185931) | Vadose zone soil fungal communities from Angelo Coast Range Reserve, California, USA - CZODoug2_1_08_16fungal (PacBio error correction) | ecosystem: Environmental > Terrestrial > Soil >... | reverse complement strand
CCCCACTGCTTTCCCTCTCCATAGTGAGCAGGCCCTTTTTTTTTTTTCTTTTTACAGCAGGATATGAAAAACCCCTTTCCCAGAGGTTTGCTCGTACGCCCCCCCTTTTTTTGCGTCTTCCCTCCCCATTCTTTTATTTCTCGATCTTCCCCCGCGAAGGCGTACCAGTTTACCTTTTTCCCTTCCGACCTTTGGTAAAACGGTCCAGTCCGTTTTCTTTCGTCGATGTGCTTTACTTTCCCCTCTTCACCCTTTAATCCCTTTTTTGGTTTCCTTTCTTGCCCCTACCTTTTTTTCGTTGAGTGGACGTCTGAGACAAGAGATCATAATGTGGTTTTGCTTCTTTCCCCCCCTCCCAACCCAGGCCTTATCAGACCAGGAAGAAATGTGCTTCCTTCTCGCCTTCTTCTCTTTTCATCTCCTTTCTCTTCAGGCCCTGCCCCCCTCTCTTCCCCCTGGTGGACCAAGTCCTGTCAGTTGTACAAGAAATGTCCTGCTTCCCCCCTTAGAGTCCCCCAATTTTTTTTCACAAAGCAATCGCCCGATCACTTTTTCCCCCGGAACCTCCTGGTAGATAAACAATTCCCCCCCCTGAATTCGAATTCCTCCCCTTTTAAAATTATTCCCCCCAAAAAAGACATCTTCCAGGCTGAGCCTCTCTTCTTCTTTCCCTTCAATTTAGACATTTTTTCACTCTTCCCCCCCCCACCTCTCAGAGATTTACCTCCGAAAAACAGTACTCCCCTCAATGCTTTTCAGAGCTTTTCTTTCCCCCCAAAGCCCATTCTTTTTTATTAGGGAACTCAGAAGATCCTTTCCCCCTTGGATTAATTCCCCTTCCCCCCTCCCCCTCTTCCGACCCCTATTTTCCTCTTCCCCTTTCAAGATCCCCTCCTTCCTTCGTATTGAGCCTCTACCTCCAACCTTTAGCATGATCCGCCCTCCCTACTGAAGAGAGCGGCTGGGAAGTTTAGCTCTTAGAATTGGACACTTTCCCCCCCCCTCCTCAATGACTTTTTTTACCCCCCCCTATCCCTGTTCTGTTGCCCTGGGCACTCCTGGAAAGCTAATTCTTCGTTTTTCTTAGTCTTCCCCAATAAGGAATTCCCGGAGATCAGTCCCTTCTCTCCCTCCGTAGCTTCTCCTTTCTTTTCCTCCCCCTCTTCCTTTCCCCCCTGCCATCTAATATACGAGCAAGTCTTTTTTGTCTTCTCCTGCATTCATTGCTTCCCTTTTGCTTGTAATGCGAGACAACTGGTTTCTCGGCGTTTCCACCTTCCCCCTCCTCCTTGTAGTCTTCCACCCCTTCCCCGAATGTTCACAATGTAGCTTCCTAGTCCGCTTCGTGAGAGAGCTAGATGTTCCCCCTGTCTTTTAAAGAAAGTGTATGTCATACTGTAGCAGACTCCCCCCACTCTTCCCCCCCCCCCCCCCCCCAGGCTTCCCTTTCCCCCCACTACCTTGTACCCATCTTTCATAATTTTTGAGTAGAGATGGTACCGGTCGCGTGCCCCCTTTTTCAGTCGGGTGTATCTTTTCCTTTTTTGTCCCCTTCTCTCCATGCTCCCCCCTCTTTTATTGGACCTTCGGCCTCACGTCTAGTCCCCCTGTTCTTTACTTCCCCTCCCCTCTACCCCTTTTCCTCTTTTTTTCCTTTCCCCTTCCCATTTTACCTCTCCCCCTTTTTCTGCGGCAGGGGATCCTTTTTTTCCCAATGGACTGCGAAGTCAAATCGCCCTTCGATCGATACTGATATCAGACCCCCCAAATCTTTTTGGATCTTCTCCCCCTTTTTTCTTTCTTGTATCCGTAAGATTAAGCGTTCGTGGCCCTTCAGATTGCGTGGAATGTTTTGAAGAGTGACTACATGGCTTTCCGCCCCCTTTTTTTTCTCTTGGGACGGCAAAGTCTCCCCCCTTCTTTAGTTGGTTGACTTTTTTTTGTTCCTTTTTTCATATGAGCCAGCATTTATCTTCCCCTTCTTGTCATATGGTCCGGTTTTTTCTCCCCCTTTCTTTTAACTTTTTTCTTTTCTCTTATAGATCCCGACGAAATATGCCTTTCTTTGTATTTAAGCTTAGTTTCGCCCGGGTTTGACCGTCTTGTTTCCTGGCCGCCCCCTCCCTACCCCAAGTATGCCCCCCCCCTTCGTCCCTCTCCCCCCCTTTTTTTAAGTACTTTCCCGCTTCCCTCCTTTGTCGGACGTGTCTCGCTTCAACTTCTTTTGATTTTCCTGCAATGTGGGACGTCCGGAATATCCCTCCCCCCCTCCCGTGTCTTTTGCTTTTTTTCTCTTTTTTCCTTTTGTCTTTTTTCCTGAACGGCTTTCAGTTGATGGGATGTTAGCGTTTCGCTTTTATAGTCGCTCCTTTTTTTTTGTTCTCACAGTGTTCGATCCTCCCCCCCCCTTCTTTTCCATGCCCCCCCATTTTCCCTCTTTTTTTACTTCCTGATCTTGTTTATGGCAGGCATTCCTTCTCCCCTTTACTCCCTGAAGCGGAGGCGCCGCATTCAGTATTGCCTAATGTTCTGCCCCCTTTGTCTTCTGTCATCTCTCTTTCCCATTCATTTTCTCTCCTTTTTTTTTTTCTCCCCCATGACTGTAATTTTCCCCCCTGCCCGACCCAACTGTCCCAAGTTTTTGTGGCCTCTCTGTCCCAACCCGACTTTGCTTGTGCTTATTCTCCCCCCCCTTTTCCCTCGTGTGACGCCTCCCCCTGAAGTCTGGTCAACCTTTTTCCTTTCCTTCTGATGAGTCTCCCCCCCTTCTGCATCAATATTGAAGAGTCTCCCCGTCCTGGAAGATAGCTGGGATGCTAGCACACCTTTGCTTGTTTTTTCCCCCCTTCTCACTGACTTTTTTATCTTTGACTCTTATGCTGGTTAAAAGACTCTATGCTTTTTTTCCGATCGTCTTTTTTTCAAAGTTTCATTCGTACCCCAAACTATGAATGGTTTTTTTTCCCCCCGTCAGGTCACTTTTGTCCCCTTCCCTTTTGTTAGCCCCTTCTGGCCCCGAACCCTTTCCCTCCCTTCCCTCTATTCTTCCCATTCAGGACAGTAAAAGATATATGGAAGTAAAACCGCTTTTTTGAAAGCAATCGCTGGCGCTTTAATGGGATGACCTCTCTCCTTAGTCAACCCATCTTCCCTTCCCCAACGAACTTGCTTTCGTCCAGATAGCCATCACCGAGTTTCTACGGTTTCCTTTCTTCGTTGATATATTGTTCAGGCCCCTTAGGCCTTGCGGTCTTCAACGGAAAGTTCCTCCCCGCACCTACGCGATTTTTTTCCCCGTTCCTCTCTTCCCTTCCCCCCCTTCTGCCCTATCGTTTTCTTTTTTGACAAGGCCAACCATCCCCTGTTCCCGTGCCCTCCAATCTTCCCTCCTATAGGCCTGGGATCTGCATCTCTTCCCCCCACAACTCCTCCCTCTCCCCCTTCCTCTTCCTTCCAACCCTCCTTCCGTGGTGATTGACTTCCGGGAGGGCATATTTTTTTGAGCAGATTCGAGGAAGTCGTTCCGGCGATTTTGGAGGACTGTCTGGTCGCCCTCTTTCCTTTCCCTGCGCTCCCCCTGGTCCCTTTCTCTCTCTCTTGACCTCAGATCCCCATCCCTTCTCCCTTGGCGCTATAAGAGCGAGCTTAGAATCTTTTTTTTTTTGATGGTCAGACCTCATTTCTTTGAGGAGGAGTTAGGTCCTCTACGTTTTTTTGTTTCTTCTTTCCCGCACTCTCTCCCCCCCCTCTCTCGTCCTAGTGATTTTCTCTCAACTCCCCCCTTTGAAGAGTGAGAGATCCCCTCCCCTCTAGTTCTTCCAGTTTTTGTCGCGACTGTCCCTTTTTCTTGATATAGGCGAGCTAGGCAGGTGCCACTCGTAGCAGCCAGTCCCTTAACCCCCCCTCCCCCCTTTTTCCTCTCTTTCCCCCTTCTCTAAGATCCTTTCTTCTCCCTCAAGGACAGTCATTTTTCTCAAGTTTATTGTTTGTGGAGTGCTAGGAGTTCTTGACTCTTTTGAGAGATGACTCCCTGTCGATTCTTTTTTTTCCCCTTGCTCGGTTCCTCCCCTTTTTTTTTTCAGTCTTTCCCTTTTCCCCCTCCCTGACAAAGCGACCTGTTACTTCCTCGTCATTGATAAAACAAAATTTGTTTTTTGGCACCGCTTTTTTTTTTGACTCTCAGGTCCATTTCCCTTCCGTCTCCCTTGATTCGGCTTCCCCCTTCTCCCCTCCTCTGAAACCTTCGTTTTCCTTTTCCTCCAAGAAACCAGGCTGGCCGAGATTATAAGCAGCTTCGTAGCCCGCATATCTTTCCCCTTTCCCCCTCTCGGGCCACTCTTCCTTCTTTTCCCCTCTTCTTCCCCCTTACGGATAACCCCAGTTTTTTTACTATGTGAGTTGGTCGTGACACTCTCCCGGTGACGTCTGGCCGTCTCCTCCCATTTCGCCCCTTGTTGTTTTTTCGTCGTTACCTTCAACTTTTTCCCCTCTTAGAAGACTGTTACGTACAGTCTGACCTCTCTTCCCCCCCTCGACGACCCCCCTCCCTACCGAGTTTTCCTCCTCCTCCCCAGTTCTCCTCCAAAGATCGAGTGAGTCTGTTTTTACCCCATTGGATTGGGAGAGTGCCCCTCTTCCTAACCTCTCCCTCAAGTACCTTTTTTTCCCCCTTTGTTTCCGTCCCAAGCTGTGCTTTTTACTCCCAACTCACTTGCGTTTTGGTCGGTTTCATCCTTGACCCTTGTACCAGCGTGGGGCGGATGCTCCCACCCTGATTTCCCCCCCCTTCTCCTTTCGTGTCTGTGAGCGGAAAACATTCCATCTACCAAGTAACTAAACCGCCACTTACTGGCGGCGATGCGATGGTCCCGGACGAATGGTGATCGTTTCCTCCAGAACGATCTTCCCCTCCAAATGACACCGATCCCAGTCTTTAACTTTCCCTTGCAGTCATGAGATCTCGCCCCCCCCCCTCCCCTCCTCGCTCCTCCTCCCCCCTTTCCCCCCCCCTCTCCAAATAATCAGCATACCCCCTAAAATAAAATTAGCTTTTTTGAAAAACGACAACAAGAACGATCTACTCTAGTCCCGGTATTTCTCCTCGCTGCTCCTTCCTTCTCTTCCCCCCTTCTTCACCCCCTTTCGAGAAATACATTCCCCCCTCCTAGTTTTTCTTTCCTGATGAATTTTCATGCGTGGCAGGCCCTTCCTTCCCCTTTCCTTTCACTTTTCCCCCCCTTTTTGTACGCACAACCTCTCAGCCCCCTACTTCCCAATAAAAGCCCACCGGATTGCGAATAGCTCCCTCTTTCAAGTCATCCATCCCCCTCCCCCCCTCTTCCCCTCCTGTGTCCTCTACCCTTTTTTTCCATCGGGTTCGTTTAAAGGAAAAACAAAATAAACTCTTCCCCGAGAACTTTGTCTCGTTCTTTTAGAAACGGACCGGCATAACGCCCTTTCTTTCTCGCTTCTCGTCACTCTCTCTTCCTTCCCGCCCTCTTCCTCATTCCGAGAATCCCTTCGGAGATAGCCTTAAATCTTTCCATCACATATTCTTTCCCAGTCGCCACCCTTATTCTTCCTATGAGTCCTAGTTCGAGCGCCTGTATTTTTGATAAATTTATGAGCTACGGCGGCCTTCCCTCATCTTTAGTCATTTTTCCCCCCGACCCTTCCTAATAGCGTCTATCCGTGATTTTCGCGTATTCTTCGCGGGTCAAGAGCTTTTTTTACTTTCCCTGCCCCCCTCGCCCGCTCCCCCCCTTTTGAAGGTCCCATCGGCCGCCCCCCCCTCTCTAAATAGTTTTTTTTACCGTCTTTTCCTCTGAGCGTTCAGTACTGATTTTTTATGGAAGCCTTGGTGGGTCTTCTTTTACAGGAAACATGACTGATTTTCGGCAAGTGTGTTCCCTCTCCCTAGGATTTCTTGGATCCCTCCTGAACCTTGAATGTAAATCTAACGGACGTTCCCGTCCCCCTTTCTTTCCTCCTACCCCCCCCCTTTTTCAGAGCCCACTTCTCTCCAACAATGTCGTACGCGTAGAAGATGATCTCAGAGTCCCACCCCCATCCGGGTTTGATTAGAAATGTTTTAGAATATTGTCCTTACCTCCTCTCCTTGCATCTCGCTGTGATTCTGAGGTTATTAATTCTTCCCTTTGCCTTTCCCTCCTCTGAAGTCTTCCAGCTTCATGCTGGTGCAAGCCAATTGTGCTTGACCCTGAAAGGCTTGTTGAACTCTGTAGGGCCTTTCCCCCTTTCCCTCTGCTACCCTATTCCCCTCCCCCAATTTTTCCTCTTCCCTTTTATGATACTTCGGATCTTTTCGTTAGAGGATCTCCAGTCCCAGCACTCCCGATTCTTTTGCTTGGCTATTTCTGATTCGTTGTAAGTCCCTTCCCCCCCCTTTTTACCGGTTGTTTAGATGGCTTCAGAATCTTTGTTTTATACTTCGGCTGGCAGTCCCCGCGGCACTCTGTTTTCCCTTTCCTGGTCTATTTCCCCCTTTTCCTTCTTTTTTTTTGTGGTCAACCTTTCCCCTGTCAAATACCCGGTCCGTTAGTTTGGAGTTAGTCTTGTATATTGAATGAATTTCAGGTGATGGGTTAGCGGCTTTGGCGCTTCCGCTTTTTTTTTCCCAATTTCTTTTTCCCCTCGACCCGTGTGATGCTTCCTTTTTCATCTTTTCACCGGCCCAAGTCTTCCCATTGACATTCCCCCAATTAATGATCTTTCGGCCGGCATGGGCTTAAATTGACCCTCCCTTCAGTCCCCCCCATCCGACTCCCTTTTGTCATCTGTCTTCTTTCTTCTGGGTCTGAGTTCTTTCAGATGCCGTTAAACCCCTTTTATTTCATCGTGGTAGAATCACGCCCTGAACTCTCACTTCGTCTTTCCCTCCGGACCCCACCCGACCCGGATCTGAGAAAAACGGTGGATCTAAACTCCCCAAGAGGCACTTCGCTCCCTGTTTCTTCTCCCCTCTCCCCCCTTCTCCTTACTGCTCAGCAGTGCAGAAAATTGATGCTCCAAAATGTGCGTTTTAGAATGTCTCTCATATCCTGGTTATCTTTCGGTCCCCCCTTAGTCTTGACGCTCCTTCTCTCATTTTGCGGATTCCCCGCGCCACTTTCCCCTTTTTTTCGTCCGCAAACTCCCCCAATTAGGTTGTTTCTCGCCCCTTTCGAAAAATCACTCTGGCCGCCCCTCCCTCTTCGATTCTTCGGTCCCCTCCTGACTACCCTCTTTCCTTTTCCGAAATCCTGGATTTTTTCCCCCCTCTGCTGGAAACGGGACTGTCTTCTCCCCTGGGAGAGTCGAACTGTCGTTTCGAAGATCTTCACCATCTTGTCTGTTCAAGATCTCCCGTGGTCCGCTACTTCCTTAATCTCCCTCTTTCTATAGGTCCGGCATGGAGGATAACCGTTCCTCTACCCACCCAGTTCTGTTTTTACGAACCACCTCTCCCCTTCCTACCTCCTTCTCTCCTTTCCTTCTTTTAAATTTTTCCCTGACTGAACCCTGAAAGAAGCTGTCTTCCACATTCCCTCCCAGGACAAGTCCCTCTATAGCAATTAGAAGCCCCGATGATCACCAGAGTCGCACAGAGGACCTGGTCGACCTGAAACTCGCCTTTTCTTTCGCTTTCGCTTCACTTTCCCTCTTTTTCCTCCGATTTTCTCTGCAGGATGTCTCATGTCCCCCCCCCAAGAACAGCGAAGCGGTAGACGATTCCTCTAGCAGGGGAGATATGGTGCTTTCCCCTCTAGCCTGCGCTCTTCTTAGGTCCCTCTTTTTTTTGGAGACCTCCTCTACCTTCCCCCTCCTCTTTTCTGGCGTATGGTTTCACTTCCTTCTTTTTTAATTGTTGTAGGAGACTCTCTGAAGAAAGAAAGCCTTCTCTCGTGATAGACTTCGGAAGCCGCCGCGGAATAGATTTTTTTCTCGATCGTTTCTTCCCCTTCCTGACGAAAAGTTATCCCTCCTTCTCCCCTTTCTTGATTCCCTATATCTCTCCTCGTCTACTGGTGGAATACATCCAACCCTTCCCCTTTTCTTCCATCTTTTTCAGGCATGAGCGACAGTACGCAGGCGGCTGTTTTCCTTGTCGTTCCCCCTCCCCGCCTAGGTGTTTGACTCCCTTAGCTTTTCCTCTTCTCTTGACCTTGGTTTTCTACCTAGAAATAAGAGATATTGATATTGGCCTGAACCAGCTGTGTCATTCGTTGCCATTCAGCGGAATGAGCAGGTCTTTCCCCCCCCCGGATCGCTTCCTTTCCCCCCTTTCGTATTTGAGTTCTTCCCCCCCCTTGTTTGACCCTTCCGCATGAGGACCGTCATCCTGAGATAGGTAGGCGATAGCCAAGTACGCGCCTTGTGCTGGTTGTGTTTTGTGTTTTTTTTTTTTTTGAAGATTGCTCTCCCCCCAGTGACCCCTTATTCGACCAGACCTGGTAAGTCCTTCCGGTTTCGGGATGATATTCCAGATCGTTCCTGGAGTCGTTCCATCCCGGCTCCCTTTCCCGCATTGCTTTCCTCTTTTTCTAACTTCAAGTTTTCCCTGCGGGGAACCCTTTCTTTTTTAGGAGGACGTCCAAACGGGCCCTTTGGCAGCTCTCGACCTTGCTAATTTACAGAACATGATAACCCCCATCTTTCCCTCCCTTTCCCCCTAACCGGTTTCTCCCCCTCCCCGTCCCCCTTTCCGAAGGCATATTGATATTTCATTATTGGCATTGAGCTCTTAACTAGGACTAAGTCCCTCGTCACCTTCTCCCCGTCTTCGTTCCTCTTCCCCTCTTCTCCCCCCCAAACGATGGATTGTACTTCTGGCGTCGGGTGCCCGACCTCCCAGTTTTTAGTTGTCGTATTGAAGAGGATGACTTTTCTCTGCATGAGCGACATTACCCCCCCTTCCCTCCCCAGCTCCTCCCAAGCCTACCGCCGACAGATTTTTCCCCGTAGAAGGGACGTAAAGATGGCCTCAGCGAGAAGAGAAGGAACTCTACCTGGCATTCATCCTTTCCTTTTATTCCTCCCTCTTCCCTCGAAAAACCTCCCGCCCCCCGAAGACTCTCCCAGTCAGTTCCCACTACGTTCAGACATACCCATCGAAATAAGAGACTCCCCCCCTCAGCCAACAAGGCCCCTTTTTCCGTTTTCCGGAGAGCTCATTTTTCTTCTTATAGGATTTTAATCTCCTGAAATACCCAACCCACAATTTCAGTTCCATAGAATTCTCCCGCGGTGTCCGCGATGACCAGTTCAAGCCTCTTCTTTGACCGTTCTCCTTTCCTTCTGACGAGCGCCCCCCTTTTCCCCACAGGGGCTTCACCCCTCCCAAATCTGCTCAGATTTCATTCCACCGCATCGCTCCCTCGACCCCTTTCTTCCCAGTCATCCCCTCCCTCTATTCCCCCCCAAGGTAAAGTTGATGTCGCCTAGTCTTGGAAACCCCCGTACCACTTCCTTCACCCCTTCGCAAGTTTCTCTTCCCCCTTAAACCTGTCCCGGTTGAAAGCATGTCTTCTTCGCTCGTCCCCGCGCTTTTCCTACGCAGCGACGTTAGCAGCCGTAGCTTGCCCTCAGGTTCCCCGGAACATCCTCCTTCACTCCTAAAGTCCAATTTCCTCTGAGATCAGAAGGATTTTGCGACTGGGCCGATGGGGGATTCAATGCCTCAGGTCCCGCCGCCCAGCCTTTCCCAAAACCTTTCCCTCTCATTATAGATGGAAGAAAGAGATCTCCTTCCCCCGAGATGGCCCGGCGTACATGATTACGTTCGCAAGACCCTTTTTCCCCACCCCTTGTTTTCCTGCCCCACTGTCCACAGATTTTTTTAACCTTGTTTTGTAGATCCTTTCTCGAGTTGGCTCTCCTGGGGTGGTAGGGCTCTTCTACCAGTATCTTCCGCCTTTCTTTTTCCTTGCGACGGCGCCCTTATAGTTTCTTCTACTCTCTGTATATTACGTCTTCCGTATTTTTACCCTATCCTTCGTTCTTTCTTCCCCCAGAAGAGGATTCCTTAACCTGGATAACGTCACCTCGCCACTCGTCTCGCCGCGAAGGCCTCTTAGACAACTATTTGGCTGCTCCTTCATGCGCTTTTCTTTTTAGTGCCCCCCCCTTACGCATTCTCACTGGTCGTGTCCTCTTTCTTCCGGCGTAGGAATTTTTCTCTTTTTTGACGACCTTATTCCCCCCTCGGAGACGTTTCCTTGCCCGTCCAGTTATTGAACAAAAGAGAAATGGATTTGGGTTTCCCTATTTGGGTGCCCCCCCCTGCCCCTATCTGACCCCAAGCTTTTGATTTCCCCCCTCTTGTCCTGCGGGTGATTTATCCTTCTTTGGTTTTTATTAATAGAACCGGATGGTGGATCGGGATTTATTTTATTTCGTCCTTCTCGTTGATTTACCTAACTTTGACCCTTATAGAGGTTGCCAGCTTTTATAAGTCCTTCGGACAGCTTCGGCTGTAGTTAAGCCCCCTTCGCGGCACTCTACTTTCTTTACTTGTCTTCCCTCTCCCTCTAGTCTTTTCCCACTGGTGAGGGTCCTTAAACCTATAGTATAACCTCTATAGGGCTAAGGTATTCTGGTACTATTCTTCCGATTTAATTTCCGGGTCTATTTAGTTCTCCCCTCCTCTTCTTACCTTTTAAATTGATTTCTCCTTATTGAGGGTTGACTTCCCAAGTGTAAGAGGCCCCCTGACATTTTTGGTCAGTAATTGTTGACTTTTTCCCCCGGAAATCTCTTTCTTTCCCCCCTTTAAAATTCTTTCATATCTCCCTCAGAGTTCCGGCCTCATAAACTTGTTTGGTTTTCTCGGTTTTTTTTCGTTATCATTCCTTTTGGGCTATGTCCTTTTTCCCGCCCCCCATTCCCCTTTTTCAAGTTTCCCTTTCCTCTTACATTTTTTCGTTTCTGAACACACATCTTAGTGCTTTTTATAAGGTTCTTTAGGAGCGTCCCCCCCTCGCCCCACCTCCCTCAGAGCTCCCCTTTCCCCTTCCGTGACCTCTCCCCTCCCCCCCTCAGGTATGGCGCAAAAATGTGTGTTGCTGTATTTTTGAGCGGTTTATGGTACTGTCTTTCCCTGAGCAGACGCTGGTTCTTTCTCCTCTGGCTCTTTTATTTTTTCTTTCCCCGCAAAATTTTCTTCGTAAGCTCAAAAACAATTTTTCTCGCCCGGTCCTGGGCAACTTGGTTGCATTCTTTTTCTCCCTTTGCAGTCCTTTGTCCCCTCCCTCTTATGGTCTCTTTTCCCCCCCCTTCCCGCAAACTCCTCGGTTATCAGGAGGTTTCCCTATGTGAAGCGGACGAGTGTCTGGACAAGGGGGCGCGAGATGGCTACAGCGATCTTTGCCCAATTTTCGCACACGAATTTTTTTTCTTCTTTCCATCTTCTCCAGTTTCTTGGATAAGTTCTCACTCTCCGATTTTTGATATCGTGGTTTGAAGGTCAAACGGCTTCGCCTAAGAAAAAGTTTTTTTTCCCCCTCCTCTGCCCCTACGTCGAATTTTTTCTCCCGGGTCCCTCCCCGGTATCTCGTGTGGTGGTTTAACTCGACTGCCAAACATACCTCGCGGTTTCCAATGAGAATTTTTGCAATTCTCGGCCCCTTTAGGTTTTCCTCTTCACTCCCGTTTCCCCCCCTTATCTACCCACTCGTAACCGAGAACTCCCCTTTTCCCAAGAACCAGAAGGTCCGAGAATTCCTCCAAATTCCCCGCGATTCCGGCTCTTCCCTTTTCTTGCGGTACCTCTTAACCCTCCCTCCCCCCTTACCCCATCCTCTGGAAGACAGGAAGGAAGGACCCCCTCGCGGGGAGATATTTTTAATTCTCCATATGCGAGCTTGGCCGACGATCCCCCGATTCACTCTCTTTCTCTTTCTTTTTCTCTTAGTATATCCCCTTCCCTTTTTTTGTTGAGAGACAGCGCCCTCCACGCTCCTCGAGTGATCGGATCTTGGCAGCCCTGAGCGCGCTCGTCCCGAGAGCCCAGTTGCGCCCTGCGTTTCGGCTTTTTCCTCGCTCTCGGTCGCCTTTTTTTTCGCTTTTTCCTTCCCTTTTCCCTCAACACCTTCCGGCAGGCATCGCGCCATAGAATTGCGCGACGTCGCAGAACCGGGCGGTCATGGACCACGGTCGCTTGGTGAAGCTGCTTGCCTCTGCTCTTTTTCCTTTTTTTCGTCCTCTTCCCTCCCCTTCCCCCCTGTCTTGCATGGAATTTGTCACCTTCTTTTGGTTGCAGTGTTCAATTTTCGTTTGGGGGGGTGGGGGGGGGGTTTTTTTGCCGGTGGTTTTTTTTTTTTTTTTTTTTTTTTTTGTTTTGTTTTTTTTTGGTTTTTTTTTTTTTGTTTTGGGGGTGGGGGGCAGATTCTTCCGATCGAGGAAGCTAACAATCTGGCACCTTTTCAAGAGGTTGACCCTCCCCCCCCCCCCATCAGGTCCGCCCTTTTCTTCTCACCCCTCGTCTCCTTCTTCCGTAGCCCGAGCCCGTCATCTGACGAGACGAACTTTTGGTGACGTGTTGTTTTCTACTTCTAGCCGCCAGCCCTGGCCGCATACTCGTTCCGCTTTTCCCCCTTCTTTTTTTAACCGCTTCTTTCCACCGATATCCGTAAGCCAATGGCCTCCTTCTCCTTAAACGGCTGACAGTGCGGAACCGTGGTCGTGTTTCCGGTGCACCGGCAGCTCTCAGACACCTTCCTCCCTTTTTAGGCCTTCAGCCCCCTCCTGTTTTCCCTCGCGACTGAGATCTGCCAGACATCGTCTATAAGTAACGCGATAACCCAACATAATCTCGGTTGAGCCTCCACGCACCCCTTTTTTCGATGCTTATCCCCTCTTTCAGTTATATGCACTCCTTTTCGCTCGTTTGATTGGTCTTTTAACACAGGTTTTGGTCCCCTTTTTTCCCCCACGCTTATTTTTTCTTCCTTTCGTTCCACCCCCACCTAAGGAGGTTTTTTTCGGTAACTCTTCCATCTCCAGTTTTTATTTGGGATGAGACCACCTGAAGACCCCCATCCTTCCTTAAATTTTCTCTCTCCTATGAGCAAGACCCCCGGCGCCCCCCCCGACTAAAGCCCTGGAATGGCGCCGCGACTTCGTAGAGTCCGGACAGGGTGATCATTCGTGCCAGTACCCTCGTTCCCCTGGTGAAAGGGTCCCGACTCACTGATAGGACAAGGGGTTCTTCTCGACCATTCTCGAGCCACCCTTTCCGCGTCCGATTCCTTTTCCCAATCCTACAGGCTTCTCCACTGATTTCACGTGGCCGACAACCTCAATACGCTCTGCCCTGACTGCTCTCCCTCTTGAGCCGCTCTTCTCATTCTTCCTTTTCTTACCCTTTTTATCCCCCCCCCCCCAGAGCCTGAATTTCGAATGGACAGTTACTAAAATTAAGCCCAAGTCCTGCATACGTTCTTGTACTCCCTCTTTCTTTCCCCCCGTGATCGATCGTTTCCCAAAATTTGCTTCATTAATCCCCCCACGATCGCTGATAAAGCAATATACACGCTCCCTGAGTACTCCCGCCCC
>Ga0179593_1424281_pt1 | contig 13554 bp, 15 predicted proteins | sample CZODoug2_1_08_16_FD_185931 | JGI IMG/M metagenome (GOLD analysis project Ga0179593, IMG submission 185931) | Vadose zone soil fungal communities from Angelo Coast Range Reserve, California, USA - CZODoug2_1_08_16fungal (PacBio error correction) | ecosystem: Environmental > Terrestrial > Soil >... | reverse complement strand
AATTATAGATGGTCGTCCGTGACGCACCACCAACGTCGGTTTTTTTTGTAGTATCACAGCCCGTGAATGCCTTTTCCCCCTCCTGTCCGGTCGTTTTTTTCTTTTCCGGTACCCCGGCTGATCCAAACAATGTCGTTACTATATCGTGCATCAGGCTATGGCGTAGCGAGGTTCGCAGCAACTGTAATTTACCCCCCAATTCCCCCAGTCCCCCCCCCCTCTCTCACATCGTCTAGAGGTACCCCTTTCGGTGGGGGGTGCATTCTGTGGCTCACATTTTTGAAAATCTTGCCTGGGCACTTTTATCCTCGTTACCGTTGGCCGGGTTCCCTCCCCTCTGCCTTTTTTTTTTCATGTCACTTCCAAGATATCTGTGGTTCTTCTGTCCTTTTTCTTCCGGCATGACTGCGTCGCGCCCCAATTAGTAGAGCCTCCTATATCGTCCGATAAGTCTTCCTCCTTTTTCCTTTCTCCCACCCCCCCTTGTCAGATCATACAGCTGCGATGGTCGCGATGCCCATGTTTTGACCAGACTGGCACCGTGCGGGCAAACTTCTCGTCCTTACATTCCAGACCCTCTTGTTACCCTTTTTTTCTTTGCGCTTGTACCTGTGTTTACACACTGGAGGGTTCACCTGAAGGGTTTTTTTTTGGTTTTTTTTTTTTTTTGTTTTTTCGGTTTGCCCTGGTTTCCCCCCCTATTCCAGCACGTAATTGGGCTCTTGACGCCAAGTGTGGGACGCTTGGCAGCTTCGGCTCTTCCTTTTCCGCGTCTTTCTACCGCTACCCACACAAGATTTTTGGGCGACTCCTCGCCCTTTTTGACTACCAGCTTTTTGCGACCATTTTGTGATAACTTCCCGCCGGGTTTTTGTCTTTTTTCCTTTTTTTTTCTTTTCCCGTTTCTCATTTTGTCATTGGCCGCATTGCCTGTCAACGGATGTATTGGGGCGCGCCTTACGGTTCCTTCCACTTCTTCCACTGTCTTCTCTCCCTTTGCTTTCCACCTTCACTCCCCCTCTCTACCAACAAACTCCCCTGCCGAGGCATCGGGTTTCGCGACCCTCCGTGCACAAGCTTTGCCTACGGCCCTCCCCTTCTTTTTCTTTTTCCTTTCCCCCATTCCACGCATCGCCCCCCCCTTGAGGGGGACCTCGGCCGAAAAGTTTGCAGCTTGCCCTTCGGTCCATTTGACGGTGATGATGTTCAGGTTCCCCACCCATTCCTCGTCTCACCATTTGCCCCTGGATCTTGCTTGGTGTAGCAGGGGGAAGATTTCCAGCACGCTATTCATTTCTTGCTGGATAGAGGCCCCTTGGTTTTTAATTAGTCCTTTTCCCCAGATTATTTAACCAAGGAAACCTCGAGTGAGTAAAAGGCGCAGCGGTTTTTTGGTTTTTTCTTTATTTTTTTTTTTGTTTTTGGTTCCTTCTTCTTTCCTTTCTTTTTCTTTTTTTGTTCGCTAAATGTTCTTTTCCCCTTTTTTTGTATGGGAATTTTTATTGCAGTACCTGTCACCACCAGGGGCCCGCCCCTTCACCCTCCCAAAATCGTGAAGCTCGCCCGTTCCGTTGCCCGCATTGCCGGTCCCTTATCTTCATGTCCCCCTTCTCCCCATTCCTTGGCCACAGATTAGAGATCATCCTTTTAATGACAGCTTTCCGCCGTTGCGGGGGCTTCTCTATTTTCTAATTTCTTCCCCCGTCTTCTCTGTTCCAACTCCTTCTTCATATGAAGAAAAGTCACTCCTGGGTTGAGAATACAATACAAGGTTGTGTTGCTCAGTTGATAGTTTCCGAGCCCCCAACTTTCACTCCCTGTCCTCCGTTTCGTTTTCCCCTCCCCTCCGAACGACACGGCAAGCCCACATTTGCCAGGCGCGCGATGCGGTCAAAAACTTGCAGCTGCCCCCCTGAAGCGCAATCCTCCGCAGGACAGTGTCCCCCCCCTCACACTTGTTTCACCCTAATTCCGACAGGAAAAATTAGTGATGTGATCCGTGCTGACTTTGCCGCCATTCATCCTGAGGCTTGGCCCCAAGTCGCGTTTGGATGCAGGTTACCCCTCCCCCCCGTTGGTTTTTTCCCCCTTTCAATTCTGAGCAAGGCTCTAGAGTAGAATTGACCCGCCGCCGAGTTATCTGGTGGATTCTTAATTTGCCACCGCCTCTCCTCTTCCCCCTCCCCCTTTTAGTTTCCGTTTGTGTTGAGAATGCGTACTTGCCCCCCTACGAGGGCATAAACCCAACATCGGTCCTTCTTCTTCCCCCTTCCTCTTCTTATCTGAAAACCATTTTGCTGACCGCCAGGCGCCACAGACGGGGCCCCAGCTTTGGATTGGGTTTTTCGGCTTCTTTCCCTGTCTCCTTTACTTCCATAAGTCTGGAGTTGCTCACCATTGCATGCGTAGCGGAACAGATAAATAGATGATCGTCGGAATGACTTTTTTTTTTTCCTGTTTTCCTCTTCCCTCTTCCTGTTCCTTATAATGCTGGCGAGGAGGCGTTTTGTTGGTAGAAAGCGCACTTCGGCATCGTTTCCTGTTCTTGCCTTTTTTCCTCAGTTTTTTGTCTAGGGAGGCCACACCCGATGTATTGCTTTACAGGGGGGCGGAACAGATCTATTCAGAAGTCCCCCCCCCACCTTTTCTTTCTTCCCCCCCCTTTGATTACGATGATGAGTACTGGCTAATGAGTCGTCATTTCACCCACCCCTACGGGGAAATAGAATTAGAATTTTTCCCTCGTTTGCCCTCCCCCCCCCACCACTGCGTAATTCCTGTTCCAATTATTGACATCTATAATAGCCGCATAGGCAGCTCCTCGTCTTTCCAAGACCCTAATTTTTCGTAAATTCCGGTTCTGGTTCCGTCCTTCTCTTTTAAGAGTCTGGTTCGGTTTTCTCTTGTTCATGATTAACCGGGACGCCTATTGTCATCCCCACCGCCAACGCAAATGAGACTCCCTTCTTTGATGGTCTCCCCCTCTTCCGCCCTGTCCTTAATTGATGCCTTCCGCGTGAGGCCGACTTTAAAGTAATAGCGTTTTGGACGATCAGCCCATCGCCTTCTACCCCACCCTCCCTTATCTTTCTCCCCCTTGAAAGGTCCGGGCTTCTGGCATCAGCCCCCTTTTTCACTTTGGGCCCCTCTGCCAGGTCCCCCCTTTTCCTGCTTTTCCCTCGCTTTCCGTATGCGTGGGACGCCAGAGCCCATCGATAGGTCCGTACGGTCCCCGCCAGCACGCCATGGTTGGGCATTCCTGGTTTTCTTCCTCCCCCCCACCCTCCAGATTGGTGCCTGGTGAAACTGTTTGGCGCTCGGGCTTTCTTTTTTAAGAGGCCCGTATATACCTTAGCCATGGAATAGGGTGTTTTTCTTTTTTACTCTCCTCATCCACGTTCCTCCCCGTTTCCAGTCATGCGGCACAACCTTGAAATAGACCCCTTTTTTAATCAGAAAATGTGCAAGAGATTAAAGACCACCCCTTCGATCCGAAGTTTGGGCTCCCCTCCGTCTTCTCTTCCTTTTCACTTTTTGAACTGACATACTCCCCCAAATCCTTGGTGGTTGTGCTGACCAGCGCGTCATCCATAGCCGCCTTTGGTTTCCCCCTTCTCCCCAAAACCTTGGCGTTCTATCCCGCATTCTGGACTGTCCAGGGGTGGTTTGAAGCTGTCTTATGTCTCACTTCTCCATATCCCTCAGCGTGCTAAACTCCCGTTTCCCTTCCCTCCACCGCTATACGCAAGATTTGGCTTAATGGCAGCGACGAACTTTCCTCCCCCAAGGATAGGTCTGGTCGATCCATAGGTCATCCGTTTTCCCCCCCCCATCGTCCCCCCCCCCACTGCTTTCTTAAGTGTCCCCCAGTGTACCTCCGAAAGCTTCGTATTCTAGGACTGTTCGTCTAATCCCCTGTTTCTGGTCGGGGCGGTCTAGTCCTTCTCTTTTCCCCCGCCCTTCATGACGACCGTCACCAAATTTCAAAGCCGAGGGAACAGATCAGCGATTTTTCTCTGTTCAAAACTCTTGATGCCGCCCTTCCTTACCCTTATCTCCCCTTCCCGCCCTGTTTCTTGAATTTTAAGCCACCCCCCCTTGCACACCCCGCACACGGGGTAACGGTCGACACTGTTCCTTTTTCCATTCTTCCCACTTAGGACAGTTTATGATCCCACCTTCCCCCTTTGCCATCCGTTAATCCCTCTCCTTTGTTTTTTTTTTTCCCCCCGGTCTTTTCCACATCCTAGTCCTACTCCCCGCCCGGAACGGCGCTCAACGACAGTTCAACCCTGGTACAGCTATCTTGACGCAACTTAACCAGTAATCCCTTCGTTTCTTTTTTTATTCCCCTTCCATCACCGAGGATCAATCCTTCTGAGCAGGCCACTCCCCCGGAACTAGATTACCTTCTCTTACCCTTCCCCCCTCCTTTGTTTTTTTTGTTGTCTATGTTCCCTAAACTCTTTTTAGGGGGCCTTTGATCTCCTTCTGAGCCTCGAACAATTTGGCGATAGACAGGTTTTCGTACAAGCCCCTTACCGTTCTGGTACTGTTTTTTTAGTCTAAAGATCTTCTTTTCCCCCTTTTTTTACTTTGTTTCCTTCACGCGCCGTTTTTTTTTGTGGTCCGTACGGCGCCACGTATCCCTGTGACAACCTGGTTACTATTGCGTGATTCGTTGCTTTGAATACTCGGTTCTCTTTCCCTTTCTCGCTTTCCCAAACCAATTGGTACCCCATTTCGATGAACAGTCGGGCGACTCGCGGACCCCCTTCTTGGGGGGTGTTCCTTTGTTTTGTCCCCCATTCTCCCCTTCCCCAATATTCGGGCGTTTACGTCGGCCGGGTGCATCCCGGACGGAGTTTCAATGCCTCAAAGACTCGCTCCTCTGTACTGATTGTTTGGGTTTTACTCGGTTTTACGCGCAATTCGTCCGCAGCCCGCCTATTATGACGTCCTCCCCCTTGGACCTATTCGATGCCCCCCCCCCCTTCCCCCGCATGAATACCCTTTTTTTGATGTGTCGGATGACCTACTTTTTATCCGACCGTACTTTTACGGGGACATTTTTTTGTTTCGCTCCCTTAAGCGACAATATGCCGCGGTGGTTGCGTATGTTCCCCTTCCCCCCTTTTTCCCCCCTTCCTGATATTGGAGAAGGCAGATAGGGGTCCACCACTCTCCACCACTGGTGTCCATATTGCGCGGCGGACTCCCCATTTTTTTTTTCCCTGCTTTTTTGCGAATGCCTGCTGGAAGGTGCCCGCTGATCTATAAACCAAAAAAGTTCTGTTGTAGACTACGACCCTGCTCCTTTTTTCGCGCGTTCTTTTCTACGGCTCCAACTCTGTGATTGAAGGTTTTTCTTCTCTTGCCCCCCCCTGATATATTTAAAGTTGTGGCCTCACAGGATGATGATGCGTTTTCTCCTCCCCCCTGACTCCCACCTTTTTCCCAACGTTTACTTTAATCCTATTGAATGGGAAAGGAAAGCCGGGTGAGCGCCACCACAAAGCCCTTCACCCCATAGCACCTTCTTTTTGGGTGCGAGCCCAGCTCCTCCCCTCTGTTTTCTTCCCCTTTTTTGTAAACGGCCGGATGGGGCTCCGTGCTAAACGCATCGCCCGGTTCGGAGGCCCCGTCCCTAAAGTTTGTCGTTCACATCCGGCCGCTTTCCCCCCCCCCTTTGTATGGAGAGTCCCAATCCAGGAGTCTACACCGGGTTTTTCCCTCTCCTGAGTGAGCTTCGGCAGGGCAAGCGGACAGTCCACTATTTCATGCCGGACAGAGCCCCCCTTCTCCTTCCCAATTTCCAATTTCGTCCCCCTCTAGGTGAAACTTTTCTGCAAATGTTTTGTTTTTGCGTACCACCGCTGTTGAGCGCGCTCATGGTGGCTCAAGTTGGTGATGCGCACTTCGTTATATAATTCCCCCTTCGTTCCCCCCCCCCCTTGATGAAAAAGTATACGCCCCCCCGCCGCAGGAATACACGTAGGTGACCCGATTCGTGTTTTCTTCTTCCCTTTCCTTCTTTCCCCCTCTTTCCTCGTGATTCATTTGAAACCTTTACCTGTTGTATTACGCAGTGCGGTTTGGGTCTTACTTCCTTGTCCCTTCATTTTTTCTCTACGTTCAGGCGTTTGTTTTCCCCTGCTTCCCCTTCCTCCCTGTCACCTTTTTCTTTTCCTCCTTGGTTCCCTTCAACCAAGGGTGTGTGACCCCAGACGTGGGATAGCTATTTCCTAGCCACCATGTTACCCAGTCAATCCCCCATTGTGCGGTTTTTTTCCCCCCCCCTTCCCTCCTGCCCAACTTTCCCATGTAAATAAACAAGCAATGTCTGCTCGATGCGCTTTGATCCACAAACCGGGCGTCGCGCACCAGCATCCCCGAAGCTGCAAGCCGGCCGGACCCCTCCCCGATCCCTCCCTGTCCCTTTCTTTCTTTGCCTCCTTTTCCCTCGTCCCTTTTAAAAAATTTAGAGGTCGCCAGGTTTAATCAGGAGCGTCAAACCCAACAAACGGCTGGTTCCCGTATTTCTCCCCTTTGGCGGTCATTTTCATTTGCGTCCCGATCCTCTTCTCCCTTTTTATCCTCCTTCGACCTATGGAGAATAGTCATCGCCAGTACTTGCATCTATCTCTTTCCTCCCCCCCAGTGGTGTGAGCTTCTCTTCCGTCCTTTCCCAAGTAACTCTACATCAAAACCCACATTTGGCGGGATTTACCCCTTCTATCTGATCCTGAACGGCCTGTGTGACCCATTGCCAAGACGGGGCGTTTACCACTGCCGTTGGGATTGTGGTCCTCTCCCTTTGGATTCCTTTTTCTTTTCTCTTTTAGCCTGCTGAAGCTGGAGTAGCGCCAGCCACTTGTGGAGTTTCCGTGACTGATTTTTTCATGGGTTCCGTGTGCCTGCTTGCAGAGTGTCGGGGACGGACTTCAGTCTTTTTTTCCCGTGTCTTTTTTGCTCCCCCCCTTCCCTCCTCTTTCTTTGAAGCTTTGGGCTGTTTGCAGATGGTCTTTTTCTTGGGTTCAACAGCCATGTCTTTGTCTTTAGACCAGTTGGCTCTTTCCCCTACTTTCTATCCCCCGTGACTTTCCTTAACCAACAAAGGTATGCATTCTCACCCCTTGTTTGCTGACTTGGCTCTTCCGGTCCGTTTCCAAACGCCTACTTAATCCCCTTTTCTAAACGGTCCCCCCCCGCTTCTGAACACACACCGCACACTGCATAGACTGTCATCATTTATGACATACTTTTCCGTCACGCTGGAGACCTCCCATGTACGCTAAAGCCCTATGCTTTTTGTCCCACGAGGAACTTGGCGCTTTTGATTACTGCTTTTCTTTTCGTAATCGTTTTTCTGTTGTTGCCTTTTTTGATGTTCCGAGGTGGTCTGCCCTACCTCCCCGGGAAATTGCCGACCCCCCTTTTTTTCCCCTCCCCCTTTTCCGCCCCGCGCGTTTAGCAAGCTTTAAGCCGGTCTCTCTTTGACCGAATTGCCCTAGGCGAAGCCCGCTTCCCCCCTTTTCCCCCGAAATACAGCGTTTGGTGTGCGCTTCCGCTGGCGCCATTATCAATCCTACCGGAGCGATCTAGCTTTTGTTTTTTCTTCCCCTCCCTTTTTTCCCTCACCCTTCATCTCCTTCAGTGACTGGCAAACTTGTTCGTGGCCTCCATTGCTCGCGTGAATCCGGCACTGTTGCCCCATCCCCTCTCTTTCTTCCCGTTCTATCCGAAGGGTGTTCCCTTCTTTTTGCAAAACCACCGCACTCTTGGCTTGTCATTGTGGTGAAAGTGGTTTGTTTTTTTCTTTCCCTTTATCTTGAAGCCCCCCCCCTTCCTCGCTGTGCCCCTTTTCCCTTGAAGAGTGACCTTTCATCGCTTTTTCCCGTGCATCCGGTGACATCCATGCGGCCCCAACTGGGAAATCTATTCCCAGAAAAGTTGCCCCCTCCAACCCCCAACCCTTTTCTCCCGCAGTTATGGGCGGGGGGCTCGCAAACTACGCGCTTCGCGAAAGCTTGCCTCACAGTTTCCCCCCCCCCCCTTCCTTGGTTTTTTTCGGAAAGCGCGTCCTTCCCCTGCGCCGTCTTGTTCCAACAGCCACAAAATGGCGTCCCGATCTCCCTCCTTTTCCTTCAAGGGTTGTGAAGTTTTTGTGTTACCCCGTCTTCTCCGACCCTACCTTTCAGACACATACAAATTTGCTTGTTTTCTTTCCTCACACTTTCCCGTTTTCGCGTTCTGCTTAACTTTCCCAGCGAGAAACTGTCCTTTCCCCACGGATATCTGCTGGTCGTTTGCCCTTCCCCCCCCTTTCTCCTGGGTCCTTAATCACCAATTTGTTATACCTTTTTTTGGTTTTCAGTGGTTATAGCCCGAGGTATTCTAAGGACTGTGTCCCTGCAAAATAGATTTGTGTCGCGACGCTGCGGGCTGTCTGGGGCGTTGCAGGTAGACCAAATTTACCCAGCGGGAACAGAGGCAGCCTCTTCTTTTTTCAAGTTCCTTTTTGGTGGGTCCCCATGTTCCCCAACTCATTCGAGTTATTTTGCACGCCCCCCCCCCTTCCCGTCTTCTCGATGCCCGCCATATTTCCATTGATGATTGAGCCAACCGCCTTGCAAAACCCCCCTCCCCCCGACAAGACAAGCACTTGTGTTTTCCCCCCTTGATTTTTTTTTCCATCGTGTGGGTTTCCCCTGTTAGGTCATCTAGAACTTTGCTCCCACAGAGTCCTTTCCTCGTCTTTTCCCTCCTATTGCCCCTTGGCAGTCATGGATCCCCGGTTCGCCTTGTCCCCTCCCCCGCAGGAACCTTACCCCGTACTTTTCCTCCTATCTTGAGATTCTTCCAAACTTAGTACTTCGGTTTTTCTACCCCCTCTTCGCCAATCCGGCTTCCAAGGAAGAGATCAAGGCCATCCGAACACGAACTCTGTCCTCCCCTCCCCCTCCTAATTTTTTTGTGAGATTGACCCTAGTTCAATGTGCCTTTTTTTGCTTTATCTCTAATTCCCTTTTAGCCTCAATAATTGGCTTAGCCCCGGTAGTCCGTTGCCAGCACACTCGGTACGTTTTTCTTTTCTTTTCTCTCTTTATACGTCCTTTTGAAACTTTAAGCGCGTCGGGAGTTTATTTCTGTAAGGTCCCCTCGCCACTGTGTGACCCATGCTTGTCTATACTGAATCTGTTGCCTTCCCCTATCTCGGTTTTAGTACTTAACTCGAGTTTCCTCCCCCCCGGCAGGAAACCCATCCCTGTCACAGTCTCGACCTCGCGGGTCCCCGTTTTCTTTAGGTTTCCCTTTTTTTTCTCCCCGTCCCATTCCCCCCTTTTTTTCATATTGGGGGACCGTAGGACCGTTTTTCGTTGCACCAACGCAGCATTTTTTAATGAATTCAAGATAGCTTCTGTTCCTTCTTTTTTTTTCCTTTTTTTTTCTTTCCGTATGGCCTGCGTTTTTGAAGGGTGACAGTCCTCCCTATTTTCTTCCTCCGACAGCCTTCTTACGACTCTCTTCGATTTACCCCAATGAGACATGTAATAATGTTGCATGGTGTCCACCGTATGATCTCTTCCAGGGTCCCAGAAAGTGGCCGTTTTTACCCGTTTACCTGTTCTGCACTTCATGAACTACATGTTTCATGTGGAGATTCCGGGATAAGACCCTTTTTTCCCCATTCTGCTTTTTTGCTCCCTTTTTCGCTCTTTTTGCCCAATGGGCCCACCGCTCTCCCCCCCCCCACCCGGAAGTACAATCTTCTTGAGGCGGACCAAGGGTGTGACGCGCCAGAACCCCGGAAGTTGCATGGAAGGGTTTTGTCGCGGGTTTCCTTCACAACCAAACCAAGGATTGTTTTTTGCGAAGGCTCATGTCTTCTTCCTCGCGCTTTTGGTGTCCCCAGTTTTCCGTTTGGATCGACTTTGGTTTTGGTCTTTGTCATTTCACCCATTTTGCTGATTTAATTAACTTTTTGCGCCTGGTTTTCTTTTTATTTGTGGATTTTTCGAGAGTTTCCCTTCACCTTCCCAATGACTGAGTGATTTCTGCATGGAACGGTTCCGTTCTCCCCCCCCCCGCCCCTCAAACAAATGACAATCCTTTTTTCTTTTGTTTTTTGCGCGACAAGCTTCGCCCCACAAGTGCGTGCTGCGAGGACCGGCCCTCTCGGGCTTTCTTCAAGGGGTTGCGGCCTACCACTTGAAAGGTGCGTAAACCCCCCTTTCCTCCCCCTGTTTTCGTGACCTTCGACGTATTAATGTTTCTTTCTTCTCGTGCCTTCCCCAAGAGTCTTTTGAAAGTACGCTCTTTTTTTTCGCTGATTTCATTGCTGCGGGGGTCCTTTTTCTCCACAACTCTTTCATTTGGCGCTCGCTGCTCCGTCCAATCCAATTCCTAAAAAGACTCTTTCCCACCCGTCTTAACATGCTTGCGTACAGCCGTGAGCCCCTGCCCCGCTCCCCCTTTGCGTTCGTTCGGTTTTTTTATTTGAGGCCATGATTCTTTTTTGCGATCTGAGGTGAACCCTCCCACCCCCCCCCTTCTGCCATCCCTCCGGTGAAAAGAAGGCCTTTCCCCACCCCTGCTTTTTTACTAGTTCCCTTCCTTCGTGTATTTTTGTTCATTCATTTCCTGCGTGACCCTACTTCTACTTGTCCCCTTTCACCATTATCACTGACAGCTTACCCGCAGTTTTTTGGTTGGGCTTCCCTTGCCCTTTTCGTTCTTTTCAGTCGCCGTTTAACGTTGACTCTTCCTATTACCAGACAAATTGCTAGAGGGTGTCTTTTTTTGGTCCCATTCAAATACAATTTTTTTTTGTAAATTGTAGATATTTTTCTCTTCCCCACTGGTCGACCTCACTTGTCGGGTTTGACCCCGTTCCCGACGCCCCCCACCTCCCCCCATCCTTTCAATTAAACCTCCCCCCCGCACATGCGCAGAGGCGATGCATTTGATCAAACGCCGCCCCCCATTGCCTGCTGCCAGTCCCCGCTATGCAAGCGGTCGAAAATCCCCAACTGTAATCAGACATTTTTTTACCTTCCCCCTTTTTTCCTTGAGTGTGTCCGATCCTCCTTCCTTTTTGTTAAAGCCAGTCCCGGATGAGGATGCCATTAGCCGGGATCAGAGATTTACAACCCCCTTTCCCACCCTGGCTGGTTTCCCTTTGCCCTGGCGCCTGACCACTGACGTTCCCCCCCCCTTCTCCTTATAGAAGGTCCTCCTTCCCTCGCCGATGTTATGGTTTTTTCTCCTCTCAAGGACGCATTCTTTTCCTTTTTCCACGTTGTGTGTTGTTCGTCTTCATCGTACTTCCCTACGAGGCAAAACAAAAACCTTCGGCGGCGTTGACCTACCCCCCCCTACTGATCGTCAGAATGGACCGTTGCGCCCCTTTCGTTTTACCCCAGCCGTTGGCTTGCGCTCCTTCCCTTTGCGAATGGTCCTCCTCAGGGATGACTGGCGGCAGCTGCGTATTTTTTTTTTGCACACCCAGCTAACTCGATTCCGTTCCGTTCGGATTTGCCCCTTTGCCTGGTTCCCCGTGCTTTTTCGGCTTGGGACTTCTCTTTGGTGCGCGGCCTTCGTTTTTGGCGCCCCCAGAGCATCGCGCTGCATCTCTGGCTCATCTTTGGTTGTTTCTTTTTTCGTATGGGTCGTTTTTCTTGGTGTTTCAACCACAGCCACCCCGTTGCTTTCTCCCCCTTTTTTCTGGAAAATTTCTCCCCCGGTTCACAACAGGGTTATACCCGCGTCATGTGATTTTGTTCCCTTTTTGGCTTTCCGAGTCCCTTTCCCAATTCCTATTTGTCCCCCCCCTCGTTTGCCCATTAGAAAAAGTTCAGGGGGAGCACCCGCCACTCTCCCCTCCTTCTATTTTCTTAAGGATAATTGTTGTTCCCTCCATGGCTTCCATGACATGATTTAAACACGCATTCGTGTGTCAACTATAACCTTTTGCTTTCGTGGTTGTTTCGTGCTCCAGCGGTTTTTTCCCCCAGTGTTGTTACGATGTGGTATGTTCAGACCGAAAGCACACCCTTTTTGAAACGTTAACTGTTCTATACCCCATCTCTTTGGTCCCAGAAGGTCATTGTGTCGGGTGGTGTTGGTACCTCTCTTGCTTTATTGATTGCCGGGTCTTAGGGCCGCGCTTTTCACGAATAAGGCCTTGTTTCTGGACGCTTTTCTCCCCCCTCTACGACATTCCCACAGTTCGGACGACAACGGTGCTTTTTTTTTTTTGCGTGGGGCCATTCTACCGTCCCCCTTCTTTTCCCCCCCTTTCAAGTGCACGTGGCAAACTTGTTTCGGACCTGCCTGCGTGCGTGTTTCTCGGCGAGCCACCCAATCCGAGCTTTTTGTTTCCCCGTTTTATCTTCTCCTGCACGCCAGGCTTTTTTGGCGGATATTTCGGCAAAAACGCCCGCGGCTTGTTCTTGGGTGCTTGGCTTGTCGCTGTTTTTTCATTTCGTCGACCGCGGACAAGTTTCCCTTTAAGAAGGTGCAGCGGGGCGCGCAATTCCCCTTTCCGTAGCGGTGCCCCCTGCGGCCCCACTGGAAATAGCCAGAAGTTCCCACTGTGTCAAGAGTACCCCAGAGAACTGACACACCCTTCGATTTTTTCCTTACGGGATACCCCCCCTTTTTTCGTAGAAAGACGTAAGTAATTAATCTCCCCACCCTCCTTGTTTTTTTTGGTGTATCGACGCGTCTTCCATGCGGCCGTGTAGTCACACCCGGCGTCTCCCCCAATACTTTACGTCTTTTCGGATCGGTTTCCCCGATTTTTTCTACATTTCCATACCTTCGCGGCTTCCAAGTGGCCACTCGTCCCGCCCACCTTTCCGTCTATTGCATTGCAGAGAGTGACAGGTTTCCTTTTTCAAAGGATCTCTATGGTCGTGTACTAAAAACTCTAGTCAATCAGGCCCATCCACCCGCAGTCGTCAGGTGCATAGATCTCTATTTCTATCTCCTTCCTGTCCTTCCACAAGGGTCGGGGCCGGCTTTTTCTCCGAATTGGCGCGTCGCCGTCTGCCCCGGTGGTCAAGTCAAGCAACAGGACAGCAGAACAGATTCCCCTTCTGTCAAGTTCATGGCCTTCCTTCCTGTTATCCCAATCCCCCCGGCTTACGGAGCGAGGCCCTTTTTTTTGGTCCAATATTTTTCAGGCTGAGTCCACCCGTTTGCCCCCCCCCCCCGCAATACGGGGGTCCCCGCGAGTCCCTCCGCGCATCGATGTGTGTTCCTTCCTTTGTTATTGTAAACCTTATTTACAGTTAACTGTTCAACTCTCCTTCTACCCTTCCGATTCTTAGCCCCGAGATGTTTTCAGTGATCACTTTTTCCTCTTTTGGAACTTTTACCCATCCCCCCCCGCCTTCCGTGATCAGTACCCTCCAGACGAATCTATTTTTTTTTGAGATACTAACAACCCTCCGACTAGGTGCTTGGCGTCACGGACTTCATCGCCAAGATTTCTAGCTCAAATTAATAGAGTCCCTGTCCCCCCTTTCTCGAAAATTGTCAGTTCTT
>Ga0179593_1711653_pt1 | contig 13555 bp, 18 predicted proteins | sample CZODoug2_1_08_16_FD_185931 | JGI IMG/M metagenome (GOLD analysis project Ga0179593, IMG submission 185931) | Vadose zone soil fungal communities from Angelo Coast Range Reserve, California, USA - CZODoug2_1_08_16fungal (PacBio error correction) | ecosystem: Environmental > Terrestrial > Soil >... | reverse complement strand
CACCCGACCACTGTTCATTTCCTCTGATAATCTCGGTCATTAAGGGAGTATAGCACCCCTCTATTCAAGCTTCGATCGGAACCCCAGTTGGGGGCGGTATCCAGGCAGCGCTCTTACCCCGCAGAGGCTAAATTTTTTTCGTTTTCTTGGAATATCTCCTTGTAAAGACTCCATTTCCACCTTACCATATGCCAACTTCCGCGACTCTTATTCTGGAGACCCCCCTTCCATCTGGAGACAACTTCTGCCAATAGTCCCTTCTTACCTTTTCCTTACCTCCTCTTCTTTGAAAACTAGGCTTCCCTTTACAAGTAGTGGGCGACCCAACGGTCCTTCCAGAACAGCGGTTTTCTTTCCCATCTCCGTCCTTTTGAGGCAAATAGTGCGACCCTTCTCCTCTTTGCGTACTCGATTCCCCGCTCAAAACGCTAATGCTTTCCTTTCACCCAGTAACATCCGTCCTGTTTTTTCAAGCCCTCTTTCCCTTGTCGGTGCAGTTTCTTTCCTCTTTTTTCTGGTTTTCGCTCCTATGTTTCTCTTTGATCAAATGGGTGCATTCCCCCTCCCCTAATTCTCCCATTGCACCTCCCCCCCCTCCCCGACTAACCGTGCCGCTGGCAGTCACGCCTGACCCTTGGTTGTGGCAGAATCCCCTCAAACCTATTTGGTAAATTTCCCCCCCTTCCCTGGGTCGCATGTTGCGCTTGAATTTCATGGCAGACAAAACTTTTCTGACCTTCCTTTTCTCCCCAAATTTCCAGAAATTTTAACTGTGGTTACATTTATTCCGCATATCCTTCCTCTTCCCTTATTATGGGATATGATGTCTATTAACGTCCATTCGGATTGAAATCTAGTGTGGTGTGATGGATTTTCGACTCGAGTAACTCACCCTCGGGTGCTCATCCTTCTGTTTTTTCCCTTGACCCCTAGCCATTCCTATGCCATGCCATCCAGAGAGGGCGCCCATTCGTGCTTACTGATTTTTCATCCCCCCTCACTTGTTGCGAGAAGGCGATTTCCCCTTCATGCACGCGGTCCCCACTTTCCCCTCTTTTCACCGATTTGGGTCCCGAGCTTTAAGCTTACGCCTTCCCCATTTTCTAAGTTTGACGAATCGTGCCATTTGACACCTTTGCGTTCTGGAATCTCCGTTCATGGGTACCTGACACAGACTCTTTTCGTCTGCCTCGTCCCTCCGCGGTGCCATTTCTTCTACCAGGGCGTGGGGAACTCCACCCCCGTGAGAGGGACCGCTACTCTAACCATCCCTCGAATCCTATAAAGAAATCTCCCCCCTTTCAGCGACTGCTACTCGTCCAATACTGCTTTTTGTCGTAATCCGCTCACCTACCCTCCCTCTCGCAAATGCCCGCCCGGTGCCCCCATCTGCCACCTCCCCACCTCCCCCCAACCAGCCCTTGGTCTTTTTAGGATGAGTTTCCCTTTCTTCCTTCCGACTTGGTCACCATTGAATAAAGTTCACTTCCGCGGGGCGTTCCTTTGACAAGTTACCACCCACCATTTTTTGAAAGGAGTATTACAGCCCACGTGGCTTCACCCCCAAGTAGCCATGTTGGCTCCTTCTTCCCCCTGTACCAAAATTAAAAATGCCTATTGCTCTCATTGGGGAATCTCGGCTCCATTTTCCGGAAGCAGAAAAAATATTGTCACCCGCTTTCCCCTCCTTTTGCGGTGAAAAATTTTCTTCCACCCCATTCTTGGACACGCCTAATTACGATCCCCTCACACTCCTGTGCTTCCCCCCCACCTTTCCCCACTGTTACACTCTTCCAAAACCCAACACTTTGACGTATGGCTTCGATGATTCCTTTCCCCTCCTTCTTCCTGACCGAGATCCCGGAGCCCCGGTCCACTCGACTCTTCTTTTTCGACGAATGCTTACCTACTCCGCTTAGACCAATTCCACCACCGGTTCGCTCTGACTTTCCGTCCGTTCTCCCACCCTCCCCCTGCGTGCCCCCAATAACCCCCACGATGACTTTCTATGTCTAGCTCCCCCTCCTCTTGGAAAATTTTTCCTTGGAATTTTCCACACCTCCCCTGGCTTCCAAGTCCCCATCTTGTTAACAGTGTCCCACCATAATAGTTTTCCTCCTTTTTCCAGTTAGACCACCGCTCCCCGTTTTTTTTCCCTCTTATTCTCCCCGCCCTGGTGGCCAACTCGCCGTCTGCGATATCGTGGCCCCCCAACCCACCCATCCCGTCCGACTACACTTTTTTTTCCCCCGACTGATGTGGTCCTCCGGATTCCTTACGTTAGAAGACCCATGCACATCCCAATCGGGACGTTCTCTTCGGACTTGCCGACTTCCCCACAACACAATTTCTGTCCCGTCTTATCAATCCCCATCCCTCCGCTTCTACTTACCCACGGCGGTACCCTGCGAGTCCTGCCACGTAATTCACCCATTCAAACACTGATCCCGAAGGATTTCGTTAACTCGGATTGACATGGAGACCTTTCCGCGAATTACCGATGCACCCTCGGGGACGTCCTTCATTTGCTCGTCACCCCCCAAAGGTCTGGATCAGTTCCTACCACAGAACCACCATTTTCTCCTATGTTATTCTCTACAAAGCCTGCGCTTTTTGCCCCATCTTGTACACATTTCTTCTCTCTGGGCCGACCATGATATCCCCCCCGTAGGCTGGTGTCCCCAAGCCTTCTTCAAGTTGCCCTCTTGGTCCCCCGAAGGAAGCTTGTCTTTCCACTCCCCCTTTCTCACTAGACCAAAATTGCGTTCTTCTACGAACTCGCACTTGGGGCCAACGGCAACTCCGTCCTGAATCTTGCAAAACTATTTTTCCCAACCTTCCTCTCTCTTCCTCCTCCAGGGGGGGCCTTTGTGAGACCTCAGTTACCAACTCCTAGCTCCACCAAACCACACAAATTTGTAAATATACCCCCCACCTCACAGGGGGCAACCCACCTACAATTCCCCCCTAGGGGCTGAATATCATTTATGCTCTCTCCATGAGCCAACCCCATATCTACTACCTCACTCTCAGTTGCAAACTTAGCATCAGAATTCCTCACCTCTCCTCGCCCCCTCTTCCGAGACGCCGCTCTCCTACCCCCGCCTCCGCCCCTTGGTCCATCCTTCCCCTCCACCCGAGAACAGCCCTCTCCAACCTCTTCCCCATAAAACCCCTCAATCACATACACGTATACCCATGCACCACCATTGATTCCCCCCTCTCCCTCTACGCCCACGCCGACTTAATCCCCTCTCTTTGCAACCCAGCCCCTCTTGAATCTTCATTCACTGGATCTCTTCTTATCTTCTCTTCTCTGCCGCTCACACTCTATCCGTATCTCCATACTAATCAAAACCTTACCCTCCCCCACACACACCCCAGCTTACAGATCAACCTGACCCTCTCCTCACTTCTCAACCTTACCGAATGTAACCGCGTTTTCCGATACTTTCCCTCATATAAGACCCCCTACCTCTTCTCCCCCCACTTACCTCCTCGCCTATCAGTCATACATCCCTACCACACACACCTAGACGCTCTCCCTTGTCGTCTCCCTCAACACAAGCCATTTATCCCCCCCCCCTCCCCCCTGACTTCTCCTAACCTCTTCACTCCACTTCATCCTCAGCTCTTCATCCACCTCGCCTGGGCCTTTTTTTTCGCAAGAACCCGCTATCATCCGTCGCATCACAACTAATGCTTTCATCCAATCCTCCCGCGGCCCCCCCTCCTCCCAAATAGACTCCTTCACTCCCCTCCGCATTCTCCCCCCACGCTTCAGCCTCCCCACCTGCGCCCGTGAGATCCCACCCCCGGCACCACGTACCCTTGACCCCCCCAGTTCATCCGCCTCCCACCCCCCACGCCCTCCCCGTGCCTAACCCTACACCGTCCCCCATTTCCCCCCCTTTTGAATAATCCACCCTTCCAACATTAGTACCCACGGGTCATCCGATTCCCCCATACTCGCACTGGACCGCCCCCACCATCAAGGGAACCTGCAACCGGAACCACCTCGCCTTGCCACCCAAGTTTGCAGTCCCTCCCCCTACCACACCCGACAGACGGCTCCGCTCTCCCCCCCCCGCCCTTTTCTTCCCCCTAGATACCCCCCTGCCTCTTTCACGACCCAAGCGCCTTTTTCTCTTATTTCGAATCATCCCCCAATTCCCCCCTGTCTGTCTTACTACGCCATACACCACTTTGCTTTTAACCCAAATCTCTTCTCTCCCTTCACCCCTCCCAATTGATCCCCCCTTACGCTTCAGCCGCCACTCCCTTGATGTCTCCTCCATCCCGATACCCCAACTCCCCCATCTTAAGCCTACAACCTAACATCGTATCCCCGTTCCCCACCCCCGGCCTCCACTTTGAAAACACCAACGCCCTCTCCCCCTTAACCCGCTACCCCCAGCCCCCCCATCCCCTCCCTACTCCACTTAACCCTGACCTAATACATACGTCTATTACGTGCCCCCCCTTCCCTCTACCTCCCCTCGCCCTCCGACCTCCCCGGATGGTTCCCACCGTCCGTCTTGGTTACCTGCCAAAACGACCCCATCTCCTCCCCCTCCACATCATAAACCCGTTTACCCTAGCTCACTGCTCCACTCTTTTTCCCCCAATCCAAGGACCCCCCTTTGCAGGTTCTCCTCCTCCCACCCCCCACGGCGCCCGCCACTTTATCGACATCCTCTAGCCAAGTCTCCCCTCGTGGCTTCGCCCTCCGCTGACCTGACCATCCCCTTTTTCACAGAGCTCTACTTCACTACATCACCATTTAACGAACACTCGTGGTCTCCCCGCTCTATCTCGCCTCTCATTAGATCCCGGCAATCCCTCCATTACCCGGATCAATGTAACTCCGGACATACATTTCCCGATCCCCTGCCCGGACTTTCCTTTTCAGTTCATCAAAGCCCCACCGGCCTTTTCTTTCTGAACGACTGCTCTAAAAAAAAGCACCGAACCCGAACTGTAGTTACCAGCCTGGAAACCAATTCCTGCATCTTCCTGTTTGGCTTTTCTTTCCTTTTCATAAGACGTGTGGCCCGCTTTTCTCTATTCGCATTTTCAACCGCACGCGTCTCACTGCCCTAGGCCACTTGTTTTGATACTTCTTCACTCGTCCGGCCTGTAGTGGTGAATTCCTCCCTTTCTTGATTTCCCCCCTTCCTCCCCCCGTAACTTGCGGTGCTGTACCACTTAGCCCTTCAGTCTGCCGTTTTCCTTTCATTGTGCTGATGTGGACTTCCCCGTGGCAAAGGCTGAAGCGTGAGTGCAATCTCCTCCCTTTTTTTTGATTGTCGAAATCCTCTTTTTGTCTCCTTTTGGTTTTGGCGGTCCTTAGTGGTTGTTGAAAAGTTCCTCTCTGTGAGAGGCTTTTTTTTCCCCCTTTTTCGTCAAACTTTTACCCCTCTTCCGAACTCCCGGTGTTAGGAGATATTTTCTTTATTTTTCATTACGTGTTGGTTTTGACATTTTTTTTCTTGGCTTGCCAAGTTTTTTGCGTTTGAGGAAGAATCTACTTTCCACCTGCCCTCTTTTCGTGGATGTGGAGCCCCTGCACAGGCTAGGTCCCGTTTCCCCCCGGAGTGCGCTAGGGTTATTTTTTTTTTTCCATCCCATCTTTTCTTCCTCCTTACTTGAATTCGACTTTCTCTTTGCTTACTTTTGTTGCACCCCCCTCCCGATCACGCCTTGACAAAAGGTCGTGCCCATTTCTTTCCCCCAACTTTTTTGAACAGAAAGAAGGTTTGTCTCCTTCCCTTAGTACTGTGCCCATGGGCGCAAGCCGTTTTGCTTTCTTTTATCCGTTGATGTGGCCTTCCCATTCTTTTGAAGACATGTTTTTCGTTTCCACTCCGGCCCGTCAAACGGGCTTTTTTGGTGTAGTTATTGTTGAAGTGGCCTAGTAACTTTTCATTCTCTTGCCAGGAGTTTGCGTGAGTAAGGTAGCCTGCCTTTTGCCCTTTACGCACAAGCTGAGTCCTCCTATGCCAAATGCTCCCTCTCAGCAAGCCTTTTTTTCTCGTGAGTGGTAGTCGTCTCTCTCGTCCCTTTGAATACGCTTTTTCCCCGCCTACTCCTCCCCCCCCCCCGTAAAGTGCATTTTTCTTTTAACATTGGAAAGATCCTCTAAGTTGGGGAAAGTTGGTAATCTTGAATCTTATGCTTTTTCTTTTCCTTATCGAGGTCCCCCCTAATATTTTTTTTGAAATGATTTCTGTTTTTCACGCAAATGCCGAGTCCAGGAGGACTTTCTTTTTGTCTTCTTTTCCTTTCTCTCAAGAGAATTCCCGCTGCGCAATAGTAGTGTAGTTGTCCGAAGAGAACTAACAATTGTTCACCCTTTCGTGGTCAGAAGGAATCTGTGTCTCTCGCAGTGGTACCTGACCGTGTTGTTGTCCTCGCGCGCTTGCGAAGAAATTTCCAAACTAAGTTTTTCTTTGCCACCGGATTATTCCGTTCTTTGATCTCAATGGCAGCCAGCTTTCCTGTTCAGTTGCACCCGTATGTTTGAGTTATCGTCCTTTCCCTCTGCATGGGAATTTGGTGTTCACCGGCTTTGATGTTATGCACTTCTCTCCCCCCCCCTTTTAACTAGTGGAAGGCTTCTTTTTCCCTCCCTACTTTTCCTTTTTAGTGATGATTAGTTTTATTCGTCCTCAAGTTAATCCTTCAGTACGAAGGCATCATCAAGTTCACGCCTTTGTTAATCGTCATTTAATCTGACTCCCCCCCTCGGGTCACCGCTTTTTGTCAATTCCCTCTTAACCTTTTCCCCTTCGAACAGACGGGTTGGCATGGAAATCGCTTTGGGGAATTTCCGTCCTTTGGCCTCTTCCACACGGTGAAACACCGGATGGATTTTTCACCGTTTTGACTTCTCGTGAATATAGTCGCCCCTTCTCTAGTTTTCTTTCCGAATTCCGTTAACCGAACGTAATTTGGAAGTTTATGCTGGCATTTTCTCCGGATACGATCCTTTCCTTTCCTTTTTTCACTAGTGCTCACCCTTGCTTCTGGTTTCTGTCTGGAGAGCTATTCCGTTTTCCTTCCAAAGACGCCCCTCAAAGAGATTTCTCCACCTGGACGTAGCTACCCCCGACCTCCCTTCCATTCCTTGTACCGTAAGGATAGGTTTTTATCTTTACCCCCTTCCCTTGTCTTTCGCAACGCAACCTTTCCCTTTGTTCCTTCCCTTTCGCCATGCCTTTTGGTGCCGCACACATGCCCCTCTTATAGTTTTCACTAGAACGATTTACATGTGCTTTTCCTTTTTAACGCCACAACCCCCCCTCTGTCGGTCCACGGTGCCGCCTAGCCTTGGGGGATAGGAGTTTTTTATTTTTGCCTACAGGTCATTCTTTTTAGAACCAGTTGCCCTCCCTTTCCCCCGACCCAGATTTTGTATACCCCACCCCGATCACACATACTGACAATACTTTCTGCCCCTTTCTTCGGAATCCAATGGAGTCATCGTTAAGGTCTTGAGGTGGACGTTTTATCAGAGAGAGGGTTAATTGCTTTTTTCATTTCTTTACGGTCCACTCCTGCCATCTTTTCATTTTGCCCTGTCAGAGATCTTCTCTGCTGGTCACAATTGCACCTTTTTCTCTTTTCACCTGGGGCATTCGCCACCCCCCTTTTTCCCCTCAAAGAGCTGGTTTCCCCTTAAATCTGAACTCTTGTGACTCTTCCTTCTTCTTGTTTTCTCGGCCGCTCCTTCTCTCCTTTTAGTCTTGTAGATGTAGATTATTCGACACATCCTGGCATCCTTCTTCTCTCCCCCATTGGCTACTTTCTCTTCTTGGATACTACATTTTGTCCTAATCTCCCCCATTACTCCCTTCTCACTTAATGTGTGTAGAGCCTCTTGAGATCAGTGGTAGTTTTTTTTCTCTCTTGTCTAAGACTAAGTTGGTGTTTTGACTTCGTCGTCTTTCTTCCCCTCCCATTCTTTTCTTCCCTGAACATTAAGGCGGGACTAAGTCTCCCCTTTGTCGATCGAATCTCTCCCCCATTTTTACGATGTTTTTAAAGATCTCAATGGGGTTTTTCAGCTTTTCTTAATGATGGGTAGACTTTCATTCCCTTTTGGGCCTCTTATCCCCTTTGATCCTTGCTCCCTTTTGGAGGCCAACTCGGTCTAAGGTTCCTTCGTTTTTCTTTCCAGCTCGTTTGCCCCCCTCCCTTAAGACATTTTACTTTTTCCCGTAGTCTTGGAGAAAAAAAGTTCATTGTTTCAGCTTTTTATCTGCGGTTTTCCCCCCTTTCTAGTGGGCCCCCAAAATTCTACAAGTTGCCCCTCCCTTTGCCCGCCTTAAACCCTCTTTTATCTTTCCTCCCCCAACTCCCTTACGGGTAACGATGAATTTTCCTTCCTTGATCGTCTTCCTTCTCCTTCTCGATTTGCCTGGTTTCCTATCCGCCGTCTTTTTCCCTTTCTTCCCCGGTTCAAGCCAATTTATCCTAATTTTTTTTCGTCCCTTCACTGTCCCAGCAGATGGCGGAAAAGTGTTTCTCACCCCCCTTTCTTTTGGTTGGGTTGGTCTTTCCTCTCAATACCTCACCCCCTTCCTGTTTTATCCCCTTTCCCCCATACCGGCGGTCTTGTCCACCGACGGCATGGCTTTTTCTCAGTTCCCATCCCTTTCTTTTCTTCCCGACATTCAACCCATATTAGCTCGTCCTTCCCCCGTCCAGCATTGATGGGATATGATTTTTTGGTACTTCCATTTCTTTGTAAATCTTTTTTCTGATGGCATCGTTCTCGCGCCCCGTAGCTTCACCCCCCCTTGTGAGAAATCGTTAGTCGCCGGATCCCGACCCAATTCTTGCGAAATTGACCCTTGCGTTTTTTCGCAACATTTTCTGGCGGAACCCAAAACCGTCCCCTGTTGGCGAGCCTTAAAGATCATTTTATCACCTCCCCCCCCTGTCCTTCAGCAGGTGTTCCACCTGTGTTCACAGTCCTGATTTTTCCCATAGGACATTCCAGGATCTTTTAAGATGGAAGATGAAACAATTGCGTTTGGCTCTTTTCCTGCGGTACCTTCCACTTTCCTTGTTTGCGCTGCACGCCGCGGGCCCCCGCCTCTGCCACCTTCGCTCCTTTGCCCAATTCCCTTCTTTCGTTTTTTTGCTCTTTCTACACTCGGGAAGAACAGACCTCCTTAATTACGCCGTTTCTCCCTACACCTGATATCTACTATTTTCCTCTGGTTGGGCGCGCGCTCTCATTTCCGTATTAACAGCTCAAACTCCTACGAGCCCTCCCCCATTTTTTTCCCCTTATCAACAACAGTACCTCCCTTTTCCCTTTGGGGCGGTATTGTTCCTTCGGATCCCCTTGACGCCTTCAAGTTTTTCCCTTTGCAATCCGCGGAGTTGCTTTCTTTTTTGTTCGCGATGCCACAACACTCTTCCGACCCCTTTTGTCGATCAAGAACGACGGGTCCTTCTTCCTGACCACCTTTCCCCCCCTCCCCAATTTTTTTGCTTTATTTTCCCCAAACCCACATGAAATGCCTCGGAGGTCATTTTTTTTTTCCTTTTTACTACGCCCCCCGGTGCACTCCCTTTTTCTCGGGCCGTTGCTTCCACATTCTTCGCAGTTTCAAACACTCTTTCCCCAGGCGTATGAGTACAAGCCACGCTTTTTTCCCACGGCCCTACAATACTATTGCCCTTTTCAACAATAAACCTTTCTTTGCATTTCATTGCTTTCCCTCCTTTCCGAGATAACCACAGGATTCTTCCCGGTCCACTACGACTCTTTGAACTTTTCTTCTCCACGCGCGCCTTTCCCACCCCAAACTCCTTTCCTCTCCCCCCGGCACCCCCAAAGTTTTTTTTCTTTACTCACCGACTTATCTAGTTTTTTTCTGCCACTAAAATTCTCAACTTTTTTTTTGATTGAACTTTTTTCTTTTCCCATCTTGATTTTCACGTCCTTCTTTTTCTTCAGGACAATAACTTTTCCTCCCCCCAAGCCCCCCCTCCCTGGATTTTCGTTTTTCCACACCGGGGGTCGACGGAAAGATTCTCCCCCATTTTTTTAGTTTTCCCCTGTTGAATTCGCATCCGGTGGCACGGGGCAGGTTTTTCGTTGCCATCCCCCCAACACCCCACTCCCTCCTCATGGCGATGTTCTTTCCGGGCCATCTGACTTGAATTTCCTGACTTTCCTACCCTGTCCCCCATTAGGGACCGGTATTACTTGTAGGACTTCCTCCCCATGCCCCCCCCCCTTTTCGTGGAGGAGATTCCCCTTTCTCCGCCCGGACGGGCTTACTGAATGACATTCCCCTTTGAATGACCCGCTTTTAACCGTCCACCCCCCCCACCTGACATTCGTCCCCTCCCTTTTTTCTTTTCGGTGAAACGTATTCCCATTTGATTCCTTTCCTAAGTCCGAAGCCCAGATGTGCCCCCACCTAGGGTCCAGAAGTTTCACCCCGTTTCCGTCTTCAAAACCACACCTTTTCCTGTTTTCGACCACAGCACCAACGTTATTCCTTCAGCATTCTCATTTACCTCGAAAAATCAGCCCCCCCCCATGCTGCTTGAGGACGATCTTGTCTTTACCCCAGTCGCGTGCCGCCTTAGGGCAATGACCCCAACCCTTCTTTCCAAGACGGTGCGCCGCTTTCCCAAGGGTCACAGTATAACCCTTACTCCCTTTTCACCCCCCACTCTTCCACGTTTAAATCTTCAACACGAACGACCTTGTGTTCCTTTTCCGGTGGTCTTTGCCTCTTGTCAACCTCTGACCCCCTTCCCCCCTATCTCTCTCCCTCCTCCGTGTTTTTTTCTCAACACAGGAGATAGGCTGTAGTTGTTGCTTTAGTTTCCAGATCCCTTCCCCCTTACGCCGTTGCTTGATTTCCTTTGTTCGTGTGGGAAACCATCAACGCATTGTTTCTCCGTGCACACTTTGGTTCTGTCCCTGTTTGTGAAAGCGTGCGTCCTCTGGGTCCCTTTTTATGTGATATGCCATTGCCGCCGAACCGCTTTTGTATCTTTGGTGGCTGAGCAGCACCTTTTTCGATCCATGTAATTGTTGATGTTGTTTTTTAGTTTTGGTTTGAATCTCAGCGCTGAAAACCGGTGGTTCGAAAGAAGCGGCTCTCATTTTTTTTTTTTTTCAGCAGCCGCGTTTTTCCCCCGAGGGACCGTAGCGTCGGGGTTTCTCGTCATATTTCAGTTTCTACCATCCGAGTTGCACTCCCCGTCGGGCGGCGGTCTTTCCCCTGGTGCCTCCTCGCATGTCCCTTTGTTTCTTTCCCTGGAAGCCTTTTTCCTCGAATGATAGAAGTGGTCCACGAAATTTGTGTTTTATTGGTTTTTCCTACCGAAGGCCTGTCCCCTGGTATTTTTTTTGTTATTGTCTTCTTTCCAGCCTTTTGGTCTTTCCTCAGTGGAGACCTCTTTCCATTTCCGTTTTTTTGTGCAAGAAGAGAATTCCTGAAATAGTTTTCCCCGTGATTTCCCCACCCCAGCGGGAAACCGCCCTCTGGGGAGACATTGCCGTCTAACTTTCTTTTGTGGCAATTTTTTCCCTTGAGGCTGTCTTGGGGAAGCCAAGATTTTTGCCCATTGCTTTCCGAAGAGCGTTCCCCACTCCGGCTGGGAGCACTCTCCCCCTTTTGCAGAGTTATCTTGTATTCTTTTGACTTGGCATCCTTCGTTGTTGCGACTGGAGAAGGCGTTTTAGCGAAAACGGTTGTTTTCTTCCAGACGCATTCTCCCCTCTCTGTTATTTCACTTCCCCAAAGGCCCAAAAAAGTGCGATGGAGTTTTCTTCTCTTTCCATCTTCAAATGGAATAACGGATTACCCTATCATTCGTCCCTCTTTCACGTGTGTTGATGGCAAGAAGTGCATTGCACCTGGCTTTTTTTTCAGAAGGAAGTTTTTTTGTCGCGATCTCTCTGTTCCCAGACCTCTGGTTTGCAGCGTAGGACCGACCCAGGCGCGCCCGTGTTCATTTCAACCGGTATTTGTTTTTTGTCGTCATGGAAGCTCTTCCCCACATGTAGTCGGCGTAAATTCTTCAGGTTTCTGTTTTCCGGCAACCCATTGTGACCGTTGGTCAGCAGGGACTCTTTTTTATCCTCTCGAGTGGTGAATTTTTGTGGAATATCTCTTTGGAAAGTCCCAGTCCTGCGCACGAAGCGTGTCTATTCTACCAATCGTCAAGACTCCAAATTCAAGTCGTCCATCTTTTCTTTGTCGTTGAGGGTGGCAGGTGCACATCCTTTTTTTCTTTCTCCAGGGGATCTTTATGATGTTGACGACCCCGCTCCCCAATAAAGATTTTGCATGTCGTCGCAGGCGTCTCTTCCCTTTTGAGCTGGCTCGATTTTTTTTTTTCTTCTGTAGTCCGCCTTTTTTCCTTCAGGTAGAAAGGACCTTGAATTGGCCCTCATCGTCTCTTTCATTTCCCCGAGCCCTCAGAAGAGGAAACCTCTTTTTCATTTACCCGCCCTGAACCCGATCCCTTGCAAGGTGTGGTCCCTTTCTCATCCCCCATCAGGCGTTGAGACTAACCATTCTCACCCACTAGTTTAACACCGGCTGAAGGACCCCCGCTTCCCCTTTCCACTCTTGCATTTATAGCGGGATCTTCTTTTTTTGTTGTGACCGAATTCCGGACCCCACCTCTGTCTCCCTCGAAAAGCGGTTGATTTGAAGGAATGGCTTGGCGTTTTAATCGGATTCCCCCGCCTGTGGTGCGGACTGCCGCTCCTAGCCATGAAAGAAAACCAACCAACAGAGCTCATCCAAATTTGATCCCCCCCCCCCCTTTTACAGATCCATCTTCCCCTTATTCATGATACTTTTTCCTCTTTTTTTTCCAAATTTTCTTTTTTTTTTTCTTTGCACCTGAAAGGACCAACTCTCAGGTTGTGCTCCGTCCCCCCTTGCGTTGACAACCCATTGTCTCTTCCACGGGGATAGTGGACTTAAGTCTGATTTTTGAAGATTCGCTCCCCCTCCCCCCCCCCTCGGTGGTGAGTGGACACGTCCCCGCACGTTTTTTGTTTTGCCATTTTCCTTGAGACGCTATCTGGACAAGTTGTGCTTGAATCATCTTAACCTCTTCTGACCTGGAGCTCACCCCCCGCAAAATCGATGCACATACGCCCCTTGTCCCATCTCTGTGGAAGTTTGGTGGACCGCGTTACTTCGCGAGGGTCTCTTTTCATCTGCTTTCTCCTTGACACTTGTATGTATTCGTGGTGCCTCCCGAGAGATTCGACCCCCTGCCCGTTTCTTCCTAAGGGTTCCTTCTGACCACTTACGTCTTCCCCCCTCTCTAGTCAAAACGTTACTCGTAGTAACTATGGCAATTTAGTATTTCTTTCCAAGCACTCTCTACTTCTAGGTAGATATGTTTTCTTTGAGTGCTCTTTCTACCCCCTCTTGCTTTAATCTCAACCACATTGCTTTTCTCAAGAGTAGGACTGACCCTACCTTTCATCACATTTTCCTATCTTTCGTATATCTCATGTGTACCTTCCGTCTAAGCGAGAGAATTCTGC
>Ga0179593_1602700_pt1 | contig 13555 bp, 14 predicted proteins | sample CZODoug2_1_08_16_FD_185931 | JGI IMG/M metagenome (GOLD analysis project Ga0179593, IMG submission 185931) | Vadose zone soil fungal communities from Angelo Coast Range Reserve, California, USA - CZODoug2_1_08_16fungal (PacBio error correction) | ecosystem: Environmental > Terrestrial > Soil >... | reverse complement strand
GTGCCCGTCGCAACGACTCGAACCTCGCACAAAGTGCCTCGACATGGAGTCCCGCGATCCTCTTACTCCTCCCCCCCCTTTACGGCTTGGCATTCTGCGTCTGAACTACCTCCCCTTTTCCCGCCGACCTCGCTCCGCGCCAGGGCTTTCCACTTTTCCCCATTTCAGATGATTCTTCCTGCCCAATTTCTTCCCCAGTTTCTATAACAGAAGCGAAGTTCCCGCGTCAGAACATAAACTCTATAGTCATTGTCAGGAAATGGCTTTCCACTTTGTGGACCTTACGGTACCGGCCCCTGTTCCCCCATTTTTCCGCCCTCTTTTTCCCCCCCTCTTTCTTCCCTCCACCATTTTGTCCCCCTCTGGTTATGTGATGATTATTCCAAGGCGTACTGTTAGTTAGATCCCCTAGAGTCCATCCGTGCGCAGTTTGAGAGTGCCCCAGGGTAACCTCTTCCTTGGCTATCTTGACTTTTTTTCTTTTCCCCCCCTTACCACGGTGCCCTCGTTTTCCCAGTGAGGGTCCTTTGAGTTTTTCTGTCGCTTGCATAGCTTCACTCTGGCGACTCTCTTCTACTGCAAAGACCCCCTTTTGGATTGCATCGGTGTGGCCATCGTACATGTCCCCCCGGACCTGTTCTTGTATCCCCTTCTTTTTCCCTGGCTGATCATCCCCCGCTTCCCCTTGCCTGACCCCCACTGTAATGATTGGTCGCTGTTAGTCTTGACGGTAAGATTTTGTGGTGTGTGTGCACATGTTTCTGGAGTCTTATTCTCTGATGCGTCTGAACTTGCCCTCCTCCCCTCTTCCCACCCCGATTCCCCCTTCTCAAGACCCTATTTGAAATTGGCATCTCTTCCATTTTTACGGTCGGGCGCCGCAGTCCACTTCTTTTTTCCCGGGGAGTACAGTGGTGCATTTTTCCACTTCTTCTCTCCCCCTTTTTCACGTGATTTTTTGATCTTATCCGCGTGTATTTTTCTCCCCCCCGATCCCCCCCCACTTTTTACAAACTGCTGCATGGCATCATGAGCCTGCTACGTTTCGCGAGACTAGTTTCCAAAGGACCCCAAAGGGGAGGGAGTTAGGCTGCATGTTCCCCCCCTGTCCCTTCTTCCCTCCCCCCCCCACACCTAATTTTCTGAAGTGACAGCTGCCCAATGAAAGACACGCAGCGGGGCTCATGATCCTTCTTGCCCCAGATCAGGTGCCTATGCCTCCTTTCTTCCTTTCCTTTTCCGTCCTCGAAGGCTTTTTTTCCCCTCCCCGGACGGCCCGAGCGCGATGAGGTCCCCCCCACTGTCCCTAGAGCACGAACACAGGCATACCCAAGATTAGTACGATGTGGCCCGTTCCTTACTCTGGCCTTTATTCTCCACCACCTTCACTCCTTTTTCTTTGACTCTCTTTCAGTTTTTCCTATTTTCAACCCATGAACGCCAAAAAGCCTGCCCGCGTCCTCCTTGAGTGCTGATGATTGCGATACTGCCTCTTCTCTCTCCAGCCTCTTCGGCTTCCTCCCTGCTTTCCCCCCCAAATTTCCTACTTTGAAAAAACGCTGGGTCTTTCGTTTTCCAGTGGCGAACGAACGTTTTTTGCAAGCGTCAATTTGGCCGCCTTCCCTTTTCCCTTTTCGGTTGCCGACCTTTGATTTCTTTTTTATGTGTGATCCCTCCGTCCCTTAGTCGGGTCCGCTCGGTCGAAAGCGACCCTTAAATGGGCAGCAATTTGCTAACCATTGCATTCCCTCCCTTTCTTCTTTTCGTTCCATTTCCCTTGCCTGCTATCCCAGTCCTCTTGCGACTGACTGATCCCTCGTCGCACCTTTCCCTCCCTTGTGTCTGTACTTCCCCCCCCCCCGTTTCATTCCGGGGCGATTGTGACCTCCAGAGCAAGCCCATGACGGTTCTCCTCCTTTTCCCCCGTGGAGAGAGAAGTCTTTCTTTGATCCCTTTCTTTTAGTGCTCCAATCTCCGTGTAAGTTTTGTTCTTTTTTCCTCCCTGCAACTTCCCTTTTCCCTTTTAGTGCGCTTTCTTCCCCGTATCTTCTCTGACTTTGATAGAGCAACCAGCGACCCTCCTCCCGCCTGTACAACCTCTCTTGTCTTTCTGGTTTTTTTCTCTCTGTCCCCTTCCTTTTTTTTTTTCGGACCGGGTGCCCCCCCCTCCCTCGGTTACAGAGGGATCAAGCCCAAACACTGCCCATCAAATACTTTTAGCAAACTAGTACTCGGGTCCCCCCCCCCCCCTTTGCGCGCCGCTTTTCCCACCTTTTTGTCTCACTTCTCTCCCCTCCGTTTTTCCGGATTAACTTTGGGGTTCCGGAATTACTCCTGCACTCAAGCTTTCCTCTACAATCCGGCATTGCTGGGATTCCGACACGGCTTTATGGTTTTGTGGTTTGGTTCTCCCAAGCAGGTATTAAATATAACCTTCGAATTTCCTTTTGTTCTCTTCATATCCTTAACGGACCTGCCGTCCCCATCGTCGGCGCTTTTTTTTTTTTTGATAGGGTTCGCTTCCCCTTTCCCTCCTCCTGTTCTTCGAGTCGTCGAGAAAACCCTGCTACGACCATAATTGACGGCTTTTCCTTCCCCCGTTATCTCCTCCTCCTCCCATTCCTTCCCCTGGGCTTTCTGCGGCTTTTTTCCCTTTAAGATCCAAACTTTTTTTCACCCCCCCCAATCACGAATTCAGACTCATTCCAATAGTCTTGTCTTTGTTACCATCGCTGTCACGTGCGCGCTTCTCCCTTCTTCCCCTCGGCTTTTTTTTATCGATTTTACCCCCTTATCCGCTTCCCTTTCTTTTGTTTTATCTTCCCTCGGAGTAAACTTGTTCAAACGAATATGTAACCCATGAGGCGCGCCAGCAACGAGTGGACTCGTCTCATTTTTCGTCCTTCCCCCCCCCCCCTTATTTCCCCTCCTTCCCCCCTTCTTTCTTCGCCCCCCCCCCCCCCCCTCCCTTTAGTTCATCTGGGTAGCACGGTTGGAGCGGGAAATTTATTCTCTCTATTCAATACAACAACCCCGTAAAAAAAACCCTGCTTCCCAACTTTTGGCACCCTTGCTCCGACCCCTGGCCACGCTCATTTTCCTTGTGTCAGTATATGGGCAGCGGTTGTTGATGTCCCAGAAGGACAGAATTTCTCCCCCCCCCCGAGCCCCATTTGTCCCTTTTTTTTTCTCCCCCCACCTATGCAATCCAATTGTCCATTCTTGATGAATCCTGCTTCGGAGAATTCCCCGGAAAGAGTGTCCGGCTAGGCAAGCCGACCTCCCCCCCTCAACGACCACACGTCCCTGATTTTTCCCCCTTGCCATAAGGCCCCCCTCCTCTTCCGGACTGCACCTTCTTTTTTCACCAGGACTTTGGCCAAAGATCCCCTGAGAAAGGAGACGTTGAACGTCGTCTTACGTTCTCCCTCCTTTCTCTTCCTCACGCATGCCCCCTAACCCCCTGCTTCCAGTTCCCCCTCTTTGGCAAATTTTTCAAACCTTTTGGACCAGGATTTTCCTTGTGTTGCTCCCAAGGTCCACGGTTCCGGGATTCCCCCCGTGATGCGTGACTTTTACAAGTCTACCTTCCGATACTGGCCTTGAGATGGGGCCTCGTTTTTCCATTTCCCCGTTTCCTGTCCCAAAGGGACCTTTTCTTTGCAGCCCCCCTTTCAATTCTTTTTCAGTCAGAATTTTGGGTCTTTCTCCTCACTGCTTGGTTCATTCCCTTCTCATTTCCTCCCCCCCCCACTCCTTTCCCCCTCCTTTTCTCTCGCCAGTCGAAAGGTGGTCAATGGTTCGGAGTCGGTTGGCGTTGGCACTATCCTTTCTACTCATAGTTGTTGTGAGCTTTTTCCAACTGTGACCTGCCACCGCGACGCATTCCACTTGCTTCCTTGTTCTGACCCGTCAGAGCTTGCCCCCGAATCAAATGTTATCAGTCTTCTGGGATACGTTCCCTCTCTCAATCGCACTCCAGGCTCGGTCCCCCTTTGCCCTTCCCCGATGAGTGGTCCTGACATTTACAAGTTCTCCTCCCCTGCCATTGCCTCCCTTTTTTTTTCACCCAAGTCTCACTACTTATCGGAATTAGATCCCCAAGTCAACTATCCTTTCCCTCCACTTTGTCTTCCCGTGATGGTATCAACACTCTGTTGAAGAACGACCTTAACGAAGGTTTTTTCTTCCTTTCACCCTTATTTTTCCTTTACGTACCTTTTTTATTTTGTTTGACTAGGACTGACAGTTCTTTCTCTGGACTGTGACGTTGCCAAGAGAGCCCCCCCCAAATCCGGGATCCTTCGGCTGTATGTCTTCACTCCTTCCCTTTTTCACTATTTATGCATGCGTCTCTTTCTATAGTGAATGTCTTGCCCCTCTCCCCCCCTTTGACCATTCTAGTAGTTCAGTTGCGTTTTTTTTGCCGTTTCTTCCTTTTACTCGCCCCGTGCCCACTCTTTTAGCCCCTAGTCTAGAGGTTGATTCCCCTCCCCGTGTTTTTTTTTCCCCTTGTATTTGCATCGGTTTTTTCTAATATTTTTTGGAGGCCAGGACAATGTTATTGTTTCTTTTTCTCGTAATCGATTCCGTTCCCATTTACTGCCCCCCCCCCCTGTCAAATGTTCTGCCTTTCGCTGGAGCCCTCTTGCCCCTTTTCCTCTTTTTTTTACTTGGCTTTTTTTTGTAAATTTCTTGTTTAGTAGGTTAGTAGCAGGAGAGAACATTGTCAAGCTGCCCGCCCAAGTTCCCCTTCTTTTCCCCTTGGGGCTTCCTTAACTATGTGTCCGGTCGGCTCCCCTAACCAAAATCGTTGATGTTAGGGGAGTCTTACGTTTGCGAAATCACCATGATCTCCTTCCATGCCACGCGTGTCAGCTCCGGGCTCCATTCGACCCCCTCTGCCAAATGCCGCGTCATCCTTAGCCGCAGGTCCCTTCTGTTTTTAAGACGGCTCTGGTCCCCTGACCCTCAAATCCTTTAGCAGGCTAGGAAATTGATTGTCCCACCGCCTTGGATTTGAAGTTCCTGCCCCTCCTCCAAACCTCCCCTAGAAGCTTGGATTTTAGAATAGTACCATGATAAGGTGCCGGTGAAACTTTCCTTTCGTTTCCCTCGGAATTTCGAAGAGGTTGTTTGTATCTCCAGACCCTTCGATCCAATGCGAGAGTCCCCCCCTTTCCATAGTTAGCCAGAGAAAAGTCGTAAGAGAATACTTTGGGACCGGAAGCTTTCGCGGGCCCTTTTGATCGCACCCCTCCCCCCCCCCCCCCCCCCCCCCCCCCCCCCCCCCCCCCCCCCCCACCCAAAACCCGGTATGGATCTTTCCTTAGCTCTGTCGTTTTTTTTATCCTCCTTTTGAACTCCACTCATCTTTTTTCTCTTCCTCCTAGCCCCCCTTCTGACTTCCACTCTTGTAGACCTTGCTGCTAGATCCCACGCTGAAAGAGGTTTAATTCCTTGCTTTCCCCCCCCCCCCAACTTGAAGCCTGCCCCTTTTTTTATCTCCCTTTCTCAAGCCCGCGTTGTTTTTCCAAGCGCGAGAAGCATGTGTGCAGCCGAAGAGTTGTTCCGTTCTTTTTTTCCCCTTTTCGTGCTTCTTTTTTCCCTTTTTTTTGGGCTGGATCCCATCCTCGCGAGGGCCCCGGTCAAGCGCGGCACATCTTCATTGCCCCCTTCACCTATTTTTGTATTTTGTAGTCTTTTCTTCTGTTCAGGGCCCCCTTTCCTAGACAACTTCAGAGAATTTGTCTGACCGTCCTTCAGAGAAGCGATAACGAAGTTATTTTCCCCACGTCAGGCCCTTTAGATTTTTTCCCTCCGACCCGTTCCCCAGCTTCTTCTTTTCCTCCCCCCCTCCTTTTTTTCGCTCCTATATCCCTTTCCTTGATAAGTAGGATTATCACAATATCCAGAATGTCCGTGGGTGGGACTGATTTCCCCGTCTTTCCCCGTTTTTTTCCTTCCTCCCCTCTCCTTCCGGGTTTCCCCTTTTTTCTCTGTGTCTAGGCGGCAGGTCATGCCAGAAGACGACTCAGATGGCTCAAACAACTATTCCAGTCTTATGGGGAACCTCCGCTGCGTCCTGTATCGACCTTGCCTGCCCCCGGCCGACTTTTTAACAGTTGGATCCCACATCCAAAAAATGATTAAACCTCCACTTTCTGCAACATAACTTCCCCCCCCTCTCCCCCTTCCCGCACACCTCCCTTTTTTCTCTCTGGACAACAAGGGGCGTAGAACTGCATACCCCCGAGTTTCTCCCCTTTGGTCCTCGCTTTCCTCCCTCTTCCTTCTCTCCCCAATTCCATTTTTCCCCTCCCTTCATTTCCCATCCTTTCTTCTTTTGTTTCACTCGCACCTTCTTGATTTTTTTAATTAAGGTTATCCAACCCTTCCAGTCTCTTTACAATAGCCAACACCGTAAGACCTGTTTTTCCAGAGCCATTCTAGGCCGTTTTTCCGGGCCCCACTCGTCGGCTGATTTTTCTTTCCCTGGTCTTTGCTCGCGGCACTTTTGCCTAATCGCCTGGCTCTCCCGTTAGAGGAAACCTTCTGCCTCTTGAATTCCTGCCAGGCTCATTCGTCCCCTCTCATGTCCCTTTTCATTCTTTAGCCACTATTCGGGGCTTTGTTTTCTTTTCTTCCCAGTCAGACCTTCGTGGGCCCCCCCCCTTTTTCCGCCGAAGCGACCGCATCTTTTTTTTTTCCCCCTCCTCTTTTTGAATCGCCGGCGGCCTGATTTGCCTGCAGGCAGACTTTGGACGCTTACACCTCCTGAAGTGTCGTTCCTTCTGATCCCCCGTTTTTCTCCCCCTCCAGCCCCACCCTCTTTAGCCCCTGGAAAAATGGGGACCTAGCCCTCCGCAACAATGCGTACTAGTCTCCCTTTATTCGTCGCTTCCCATATTGCTTTGTGTATCCGGGGCTCGCTTTCCCATTCTTCTAGCCCCCAAGTAACCGCACGAACCACCTCGCCAGTTTGTCAAAAACCACTTCCAACTCGGACTGAAGGAACTTTTGCGCAGCTCGCCCTTTTCCCTTACCGTGGTTTTCAGGCAGCTGTCTGGGTAGTGTTTTTCTTGTTTTTCTCAGCCCGGACCTCCCCTTCCACCAGTTAACATCCTCGTTTCGGATGAATCACACCCCCTCTCCCAACCTTTGGTTCCATGCGTTTGATTGACCGCTCGATCCTTCTGCGCCAAGCTTCCTCTCTTCCAAGTTCTTTGCCCGCCCACCTCCCTTCCCCACCCACTTAAACGCTTTCACCCCTCTTTCCATTATTCAGATATAATACGGAATGACCATAGTTCACATGGAGAGGGTCAACTCCCTCCTCGATGACCTCCCCTAGTTCCCTTCTAGGCCTTTCCCCCCTTGATACGCTAGCAGTCCAGACTTCCCTAAAAAAAAAACCTCCGTTCCAGGGACCCTGGTTTTCCGGTCCCTTTTCCCAACTTTCGCGTCAACAGCTGTGTGTGTTTGCCCCACTCTTTCCCTTTTTTCCTTGATCTTTTCCCCCCCAAACGTTCGTGATTCTTTACGATTACCGTCCGATAGCTCTTGAGACTTTGTTTGACTTCAGTGATGCGACGCATTCCTGACTGACCATGGGAAAGGTCGGGCCCCCCTCCTCTGTAAACTTTTTCCCTTTTTTTGGCAGTTGCTGGTGCGATGTTCTTGCCGCGATTGCGATTAACGGTCAATCCGTAGAACTGTACCCCCACTCCAACATGCCCGCTTGCCGATTCTGTCCCCTTCTACGTTTTTTCCGAGGTTTCTGAGTTTTTTTGCTGCCTGCCCCCTCCTTCTCTTTTTCATCCTTTCCGTTCTATTTTGTCCCTTTTCCCGCCACTACTAAGCCGCATTCACGTGCTCTAATGGACAGAATCGCAGACGCGGAAAATCAATGTTCCTTCTTTTTTGCCTTTCTCTTGAATCACGACCGTAAAGGGCAAACCCTGCCCGCCGCCCATTCTCTTCCACCTTCCCTTTTTCCCTTTCTTTTAATGCCCTCCCAGTTTTCTACCTTTGAATGCGCAGTGCCTCAACTGAGTAACAATCTACAAATAGACTTATAGCACGGTATACAGTAGCTCCCTTTTTGGCCCGGTAACTGGCCCGCTGTTCACACACCCCTCTTGTTTCTCCCCCCCCCCCCTTGGTCCACTTCCTTTTTCTTTTCACCGTTCCCACAGTTTGTCCCTATCTCCCAGTGCCATGGTGCTGATTCTATACCGGAGTGCGGACTCCGCCTGATGCATAGATTTTCGCGATGGTCTTCTCTCCCCCTCATTCCCATGTTTCCCGGGTATGATCGTAATCTGACTCGATTTCGTTTCTTGCCTCGGTGAAATAGTTTTAAAGTTGATGGGAGCTGTTTGCTTTCGTGTTTGTAGCAGACAATCGGGTCTTCTTTTTCCTCCGGCTTGTCGTTTAAGACACATTCCCCCTCTGGATTTGTCGGTGGGGTATCCGAAAAGGGACTGACCTTTTCTGGTACATTTCCCTTTCTGATTCTCTCTTTAACCGCTTTGACACCACTTGTCCCCCCACCTTCTCGTTTCCGATTCCAGATGTGGCTTTACGTCAGCAGGGTGTGTTGCCCCCTTTTCTCGCTTCTTCTACTTTCCCCCCGATGAGCCTCCCTTAAATTTCCCTTGCTACCCACGATTGAAATGCTGACCACATATTCCCCCTTGATAGCTTAATCCTGGTTGAAGGCGGTCGAGCAGTCCCACACTTTTCAGCAGGGGATTCCATCCTATTTGCTCACTTTTTTCACACTTCTTCCTCCTGTTGCCCCCCTCTAGCTCTTCGTGTTCGATCAACGTCCAAATGAAGACGATATGTAGCCCGCCTTTTTTTTTGACCTCACTTGTCAGACGAGGAGTTTACCACACATTCCTCCCAGATTTCTTTTTCCCCGGAGTCTGAAATTACGGGATTTTTTCCACCCACAGAATGTTATTTTGCCCTGCAGGCCCTGACCACCCAAAGGACCCCGCCTTCGCGTCTTCTTCTCCGATTCCATGAATAAGGTGCGAACTTTCCTGCCCTTATTTCGCTCAGCCGGCAGTGCAATTCGCGGTTGCTAGTCTCCTATGCTAGCCCCATTCCCTCTCTGCTGCCCTTACGTCCCTCTCCCTTCCCTCTTTTTCCGGCAATTGCAGTCTCCTGGAATATATCTAACCACCCTTGGAACCTTCTCCATGTGGATATTGAAAATGATAGTTTGCGATCCCTCATGACCTCCAAGTCGTCCTCCCTGAGTTGTTCGCTCCGATTGTATTCCATCTTTCTTTTTTCGCTCCACTTATTCCCTCTTCTCAATTCGGAGGTCACCCCCAACGTTACCCAGAAAAAAGAGGGTATTTTCGACGTCTTATGCCAAGTGGCGAGAAGGTTCAGACGCCCTATTTTTCAGTTATTACGCTCCCTTATTTCTTCCCTTTTTCTGTTTGTATCCCTTTTCCCCTCGCGATTCCCCTCCCGGTCTCAAGCTCCCTTATTAAGATAATTTGCACCCTTCCTTTCCTTTATTGTTTGTTTATCCACCCCGGGTCGGCGCCGACCTTTCTCCCTACAACTTCAGCAGATGAGGACCTTCTTCTCCGAACTTTTCCTTAAGTTGTACAGGTCTGACCTAAAAACCACACAGTTTGTCCGGGATTTTCATTCCCTAAGAGAGAATTCTTCAAAGAGTAGCGCTCCTTTTTAATCCTTGTGCTAGATATACTTTTCTTATCCTTTTCTTCTCGCGGATCCCCCCCTCCCATTGCCCCTTTCCCAGGTGTTTGGTATGGTCGCATTGACGTTATTCCGTTCTAGAGATTTTTCAGGGTCGTATAACTCTGGATTTCGTCCCAGTGCTCCATCACCGTTACCCCCCCTCACCTTCTGTCCTTTTTTCCTTTTTGGCCTGAGATGCCCCGTGCCTTGTCTTTTCCCGACGTTTGATAGGCACCGACGGTAACGCGTCCACAGCACCCCTCCAGCCGTCACGTTTACACCCCCCTCCCCCCCCTCTTCGGCGCACCCTCCCTTTTTGCCCGCTGGGCACCCCCCTCTTGGTTCCCGCTCACCGCTGTTTTCGGCTCTCGGGGGGGACCTACGCAAACTCCTTGTACTCGTTGATCTACACCAGCTTCCCCCCGTACTCCCTGAGTTGCCGTTCCTTTGCGGGTGTCGTTTTTTCCCTTTTCTTTGATCGTGACAATCGACAGAGCTATTTCCCCCACCCTTGCATTTCCCTTTTTTTTTTTCAGCGCGGACTTGCCCGGAACCCCTTTCGGGCTTCCGTTTTTTCTCGCTTTCTTTTCCCTCCACTTCTCCCATTTTTTCGAAGGATGTCGAAGCAAAAAACGTGCGGGAAGTCCCCGATGCCACATTCGTCCTGTCCCTCGACTCTCTCCCCTGCCCTTCTCCTCGTTTTTTTGTTTGCTGTTTTCTTAACGTCCTAAAACTCTTTTTACCCCCCTCGAATTCCCCCCTACCTTTTTTTTTCGTCCACGAAAAGATTTTGGCTTCTTTCCCCTCGCCGGTTCTTTCCCCCCTTGCTCGTGTGCCCTTTCTGCAATGCATTCCCTTTGAGATGGGGAGCAAGCCACGGATCCTGACTTCCCGCGGCAAGTCTTTTCAGTTTATCCGCACCCTCCTATTTCCCCCATGACTGGTACCAGAAGAAACGATGGGGACGTCCTTCAAGCCCGCCCTTTCAGATAATCATCCCTGATGTAGGCTTTACATTGTTCATCTTTTTTACCTTTCACTTTGCGAGCGTGCCCCAACTTCTTTAAATAGTAAATTGGAAAAGATTCAAAATGATCAAAACCCGCTCCAAATATTTTCCGTCAGCCGCATCTCTTCACTTCATTGTTACAGTTTTTTTTCCGTATCTTTCAGCGGGGATGATCGACAGGTAACATCAAGATGAAACAAGAACCCGGATGACACACCTGCTGCCCCCATGGTCAATGCTTTGCGTCCCCCTCCTCCTCTCGGTCCCCCTCTTGTCACGTATAGGCACCCTCCGAACCACGCAACAAAGCTACCCCCCTCACTGCAACCCTATTGGATTCCCCCTCCGGCATATAAGATGACCCTTAATCTCCTTCCCCCTCTGGATGCTTTTCCCATTCAAATCGCGCCCGGATGTCTTCAGGTGGAAAGTTCGCTATTGGATACGAGGCCGCGTATCAGGACTCCAAGCACACAATTCATCACTGTCCCCACTGGTGGTGCACTTCCGGTCCACCCCTTTTTTTTCCCCCCAAGTCTTTTTCTTCACCCCCGAGGGGTTTATGAGTCCCCAAGCTACCGGGTTTCCAAAATGGATCGTTGACTTTCCATGATCCCGTCCTCTAATTCTTCTCTTTTTTGACCGTTGATGCACTGCGCTTCGGTATATAACAATGTTGTTGCCATGAGGAATTAATCCTCCTCTAACTGCAGGTTGGATACTTTTGGCGTTTGCTGGCGAGATTTTCCTTTTAGCCCCCTTCCGTCGCAGGCCAAAGGCCGTAACATTTGAATTTTTCTCCCCCGTTCTTCCGTTCGATCCAGGAGAACATTTCCTCGATTGTTTCCAGGTCGTCGGGTGAGGTGCTTCCGGGCACAATACCTTTTTCCTCCTCGACCTTTTTTTTCTCTAGATTGTGCCGGCCCTCCCTCCCCTCATCATCAACCCTCGCATTCAACGTGCCTTCTTTTCCAGCATCGTTTGAAAGCGAGGCCAGCCCCGTACGGCTTTGGAATCTTTTGAAGAAGCGCCGCGAACCTCCCCTTCTCTTACCCTCAATTTTGATGAGGATTCTTCCATTCCCCTTTCTCCCCTCAGGCTGCATTGTCCTCACTTTTTCCTCCCCCAAACCCAGGATAACCATTCCTGACGCGTAGCAGTGACTTCCTTTCAACGAACTTGAAATAACGGGTCACCCGCAGCTTGGTCCTCCCCCCCCCTTGTTCCGCAATGACGAAGTTTCCTCCCCCTTTGCCACCCTTATTTTTCCCCTTGTTCAAGGCCATGGTTTGTGATGCTTCTTCCCTGCCCTCGGCGTCGCGAGCCGCGGAGTGAACCTCGAGTAAATCCCGCGCTGGCTGTTCTCCGACCTCATCCATGGAACTCTGTCTATTCCCTTTCCTCTGCTCATTCTTTTTCCTTTTTTTTCTTTTAAGTTCGGTGCTAGTTTGAAATTTCTTGTCAGGTGGTTTTGCGTTTCGTCTCTTGACTCTTGGCGCCTCTAGATTCATGTGTTCCTCAACTGATGGCCCCCCTTGCTGCTCTTTTTCGAATGAAAACGGGCAGTTGAAATGGTTCTGGGGATCCCGTTTCTTTCCTCACGATGTGAACACCCTACCCCTTCTTGGAGTTTCTGCATCCGTGTTTGGACGATTTTTTTTTTTCCTCCTAGGTTGTTTTGTTAACACTGTGTTGAGTCTTCTGACGTTGAACAATGTCCGTAGCCCGTCCCCAGATTACCCTTGAAGCGCCCTTTCCTTTTCTTATTAATCCTTTCCCCCCGGAGTGTTTTCTGAAGAGTAAAAACACGTTTCCAGGGTATTCAACTTGCGCAGTTTTCCTTTTTCCATTTTTCGCCCGTTGCTCCTTTTCCCCTGATCCCCCCCCCGTTTTTTCTCATCCACCTTTAGCCATTGCCTGACGCATAATGCTCCGAGGCTAACCTTAGCGAGTTCCCCCCCTTCCTCCCATTTCCCGTTCTCTTCGAAATTTTTTTCGTGTCTTTTGTCAAAATTTTTCTGAAGTGACGAGCCGAACAGAAATCCCCTCTGTCGCTGGCTCAGCCCCCTCGGGACCCCCTTTCTTCCTGTTTCAAGCCCCTGACCTTGCATTTTCTTCCTCTCATGCGAAGCAGGTTTCCCATCCGCCGTCTTTCCCAACTGGACTTCCCCTCGATCCCTCTTGACCCGTGTCCTTCCCCCCCCCGCTTTCGCCCGATTTCAACCGCACTGCAGTTAGCGGTCCCTCTGATTTCCCTCAACAGTTGTAAAGTACCGCCTTTTTATAGTGACTGTCGTTTTCTCTTCCTTCCCTTCCCTCCCCTTCCCTTTTTCCCTCTTTTCCATAAAGGTTGCGCCTATGCCTGGCCCTTCGGTCGACTGAAGATGTTTCGATCAAAGAGATCGAGTAAATTCCCTCCCAACTTTCCCGTCCTGCCCAACCAGTTTTCCTCAGTTTCTCCTCCCGCGTTTTTGCCAAGCGTTCTCTCTCCCCCCCCTTATGTTTTTCTCTTTGTGAAGTTCGGTTTCCCAAGTCGTTTTGAGCTGGGCAAGTGGTTTTGCGTCTTCCATCTCCCGTTGCTTCCGACTCCCCTTTTTCTGAATCTCTGCACGGGAAGAGATTCAACAGAAAGCCTTCCTTAGGTTGGTAGCATCTTGCTTCTAGTATGCTGGCCCCTTGGCCGATTCACCCTTTCCGCCTACGTGCTGACGGAACTTTGATAGAGAAGACAATCTTTTTACGGTCGCCATACACCCACTTTTCCCCTTTAAAGGGTCTTTACACCTTCCCTCCCCTGATCCCTTCCCTTCAGCT
>Ga0179593_1506080_pt1 | contig 13555 bp, 12 predicted proteins | sample CZODoug2_1_08_16_FD_185931 | JGI IMG/M metagenome (GOLD analysis project Ga0179593, IMG submission 185931) | Vadose zone soil fungal communities from Angelo Coast Range Reserve, California, USA - CZODoug2_1_08_16fungal (PacBio error correction) | ecosystem: Environmental > Terrestrial > Soil >... | reverse complement strand
CCAGTTCTTTTTCACGAATATAATCTTAGCGCATACGCCCACCCCACACCTAGCCCATGATCCCGGGTCTGAAGAGTATCCTCTTCTTCCTTGACGCGTGCTTCACTAATGTTTTTGCTATTACGACCTTTTCGCGAGAGGCCTTATTCCCTCGAAATGTTTTGCTGATTTGGCTATGTTCGTTAGGCAATGTTTTGAGGCGATCTCCTCTTTCTCCTTTCCACTCCTCCGCTTTGTGTTTCTTCTTATCTCTCTAATATCCCAATTGCTCCTCCTGAAACCAGCTCCAGCACCTTTCCCATTGACTATGAGAAAGTTAGGCGTAGCGATTGACCGCCTGAAGGTGAGGATTAGTCCCCTTCCCCCCGGCTACCCCTCGTCGCTGGACAGCGTTATTTAGGGACGTTTTCCCCTCCGAGGGATTGCGGGTGGTTTTTCTCTAGCGTGCTTCTCTTTCCGACCTCTTTTTCCCCAACCGCTCCCTGGATCAACAGATACCGGCCTTCGTGGGGTCTCTGTCCACACCTAAGTGGAAGAGCAAGACCGCTTACGGTCTTAGAAGTCAATAAGTCCTCTAGATTCATTTCTTCTGTCCCGTTTTTCTTGGCCCCCCCGTTCCCCCCGCATTCTTCCAATCGTCTGATTTTTTTTCTGGTTTGAGGCTGTCCCTTTGCTGATCTGGCCGGGTCAGTTTCATGATTGGAGCAGTATTTCGATTCAGTTCCAGTCACTCTCACCCGTTTTCTGTGATCTATGACGTTTGCTGACTCTCGTTTTCCTCGCAGATCGCCCCATTTTGGTATCGGTCCAGGGTCCCCCGTCTTAGACCTCCGCCTTTCTTTCCGTGTCTTAAAAATACTCACCGCGGCTGTGCTTGCCGATCATCCCAGGAGCGACTGTTGGTCGCCCTTTCCGGAAGATGGTGCCGCGGTGCGTTACATCGGGCTGGGACTCCTCTTTTGCAGTCCCTTCTTGTGCGACCGTACCCTGTTCTCCTGCATCGCCAGTAAGCCCTTCCTAGGTCATCCACAAGGTGAAACTTGACAAACTTTCAGGTGGTGATCTTCTAGGTTCAAAAAATCATGTAGGCCCTCCCCTGCCTTTCTCCTCCTTTCCCTGAGCCCTCGCAGTATGAAGTCAATCCCCCCCTCTTGAGCATCTCTTCTCTACCGTCTTTTGCATCTTTCTTCTTTCGCCGCTTTTCGAAGATGGAAACTCGTTCCAAAGTGCGTCTCTTCCCACATCGTCCCTTGGTTGCCTCCCGAGGCGGGGTCTCCCCCTGGACCAGTTACGGCCTCGTTGGGCCAATTTTCTTTTTTGGCCTCCTTTGAGAAGAAGGTCCGTTCAAGTGATGTCGGTTCTCCGTGGCGTGGTCCCTAGGTTGCCTCCTTCCTCCGACCATGCCTGTTCCTGATGGTCTTCCCAACGGTGCCCGACTTCCTTCTGATCGTCCCGGGATAACCTTCGCTCTATAGTGATAAGCGACGTCCCCTTCTAGCAGTTTGAGGTGGGATGTCTCCCTGTTCGCTCGAACTTTTCTTTTCGCGGAGGAGGTCTATAAAGATCTTCTAAAGGTGGCCAACCCTTCCCTTGTGCTTGTCGATCCCAGGTAGATCCCACCCCTTTGTTACCAAAGGGGCCACCTAAGCCCTACGCCTTCCGCGCTCGCTCCATGAAAGGTAATGTGCTTCCGGCGCGTTCACCGAGCTTCGGTTCACTTCCTCAGGTTTGTTTTGGAATAGAAGGAAGCGTGATCCTCGAGATCGATATCACTACTTCATCCCCTTCCTGTTCCTCCCTGGACTTCTCATCGTGGACTTATACCCTCCCGATCCAACCTTCAGCCTTTCTTTCCACTTGACTTTCCTTTGGTCACAACTCTTGTTTAGTTTCGGTTCTTTTGACCTTTGAGGAGGTGTCTGAACCCCCTGGATCTCCGCTGTTCCCTTGGCCTGACTTTTCTCTCCGGCGCCGTCCCCCGTCCCCCCCCCCGGGTTGGCCTTTTTTCGTGGACCTTTTTGGATCCTATCGCAGCTGCTTTCGTATCTCCCCGATACTAAAACTCTTTTTCTTTCCTCCCTCCCGCCGCAGTCGGCGCTTTTTCTTTTGGCACTCCCTCTTCCTGTCTTCTGCGACTTTTCTTATCTGCATTAAAATCAACGCACATTTCAATGCCGGGCCGGACATTTGCCACTAACCCCTAACCGGGCCCGCCCCGTCTCGATGTCGATGACCCGGATTTTTTCCCTGCGATTGTTTTTTTTCTCGAAAAGGGTCATTTCCTTTTTTTAGAAATGGACGTCTTTCCATATAGCCCCTTTAAAATGTCCGTCTCTTCATCCGCGCCCTTTCATGCGTCTTCTCCCAGGCCCCCCGTTTCAGGTGCTGTTTTTTTACTTCTTTCTTGAATACTTGGAGGTCAGGGGGGCTAACCTCGACCCTCGTCCCGCTTGGTCCCCCGGATTGTGATTGCGCGCAACCCTTCCATAATACGCGTCTCATGCGACACTTTCTCATATTCTCCCTTCCAATAGCCTCTCCTGATCCTTTGTCGCAATGGCGATCTGTGCTGGACTTTCTTGGGCTAGCCAGGAGGATGAGCTTTTTTTTCTTCTTTTTCCCCCTTACCGATCCGCTCCTCGTCTTTTTTCTCTTTGATCGGCACAGCCTGCGATCGATGCTCGGTCCAGTAGTCTCGTCTAAAATCGGGTCCCCTTTTCCCCTTTCCCCAGTGTCATTTCCCTTGACAACCAGTCTATCCGGAGGGTATGCCCGGGTCAGAGCCAAGACTCCCTTTTTTTTTGAGCCGGTGCCTTTTCGCCTTCCTCCTTGAATGAGTTTCGCTGGGAGAGGATGACATGTGGTTCGCCCCCGTGCCCCCACGAGATAGTTAGTTCTTCTGCTGACCCTGCTTCCTCTTGGAGTCCCCCTTCGCGCCCGATACATGCTCTCTTTTTCCCCCGTTGAGGGGGTCGGTCTTCATGATAGACGGCGGAACCCTCTTTTCTCTTTTACTCCTACATGACCCCCGTTCTTATGGCCGTTACTTTTTGTTTCGAGATATTTCTTTCTGCAGCCTAGAGTGTTCTGTGAGCGCTATTCTCCACCGCCTTGGCGTTTGTTGATCCGACCCTGGACAGGCAGGGCGTCGGTGCCTCCCTTTCCCGGCAACCTTTTTCTAGTCACGGAATCGTATGTCCAGCAGGTCGAGTCCGGATTTTTTTTTGATCAGTAATAAAAGTGCTGCCGTTTATGCGTCCACCACTCGACTGTATTTGCGTCCTCAGTCAGGAAGCAGCTTCTTGCCTTTCCTGGGGTCCTGCCTTTTTCCCCGATGAAAACTTTTTTTCACTTTTTATATCACGGAAGTGAGCTCACTGACCGGCTCTCTTCGAAATGTAGCTCTCTTTAAGTTCCTTCTTTCCCAGCGTGCCGACCGAGGATCACTCCTTTTTAGTTTGCGTTCCTTCCTCTCCCCCTCGTTTCGACAAGATGTCACTCGCCTTCGGCCTGTCCTTTTTTAACCCGCCCTCCGCGTCCCCGAAAATCAGAGGGACGACCTCCCATCTTTTTCCCTACCTGGCAGATGTGCTGGAGCTTGTGGAATTTGCCCCCAAATGCAAAGGACTCTCCTCATAGGTCAGAACAGGCCGTGCACTCTCAAGCTCCTCCTGCCGCCTCCTGGTCCTCATACATGATTCGGACTATTTTTTTGCCCGGTCTTTTCATTGGGATCTCGTCGCACGTCTTGAGGAGCGCCGGTTCGTGGATTGATCTCGGACCTGTCCCCACGCCTTTTTCATCAGTTTAGTTCCTTCTTTAGCCGTACTTTAGCCCTCCCTTTTTCTTGGCGTTGATCTTTCCGCGGCTGTTTCCCTTAGGATGTAGTGAAACTCCTGGGTGACCCGCCGCCCCGTTCCTCCAAACAGGCTCCTGGTCGTTACCAGCGGCGCCCGAGCATGTCTCGATTTTTCGATGAGAACCGCCCAACGTAGTAGATTTTTTTATGCATCCCGGCCCGCTTCTCCGTTTGTCGTCCCCAGATCCCGCACCTTTAGGTGACTTCGTTTTCCCTCGTGGTCATTGATGTTTTCCTCCCGTGATGTTTTACTGGGGGAAGGTAACTCTAACTCAGGCCGGCTATTTCTTGTAAGCCAGGTATTACCTTTTTCTCCATTATTCTTCATATCCACGTGAATCGCCCGTCTTTTCGTCCTAGGTCCCATATCATTTGTTGGTGAACAGCTCATCAAATGGGAAGCCGCATTTGGACTTTCCGTGTCCCCCGACTTCCATGATAGCTTAGCAATCCCACACGTTTCTTCTCTCCTCCTTCTTGTGTTTTCCCAAGATCGTGTGGTTTTGTTCCCTCTAGCAGCCGCGGTCCGTTCCCCTCTTCGCCATGTTCCCTCGCCTTTGATATGGTACATGCGCACCGTTAAACCCCCCTTTATTGTTTGTCCGTTTTTAGACATGAACTCTTCTGCTTCTTTCTCTCTCCTGGCTTTCCTTTCCTTCATGGTTTCCTTTATTCATCTTGTCCTTTTTTTTCCTACCCTTGACACGGGCGTCACTTTGACCGTACGACTTTGCCGTCTTAATTTGGTAGAAACGTAAGGTCATCGCTTTTCTTCTCCTCGGCGATTCTAATTCCCTTTTGCGGTCTCCCATGGAGACAGCCCGGGACCCTTCGGGTTCTTTTGCCCCCTCGTGGACACTATTGGAGGCCGTGTTCCTTTTCCCACTGCTGCCTGGTTACCAGGAGTTGACGACAATAGGTCCTCCCTCTTCTTTCCACTGCCAAAGTTCCAGATTGGCGAGTTCTCCAGTCCTCTCCACTGATTCCCGGTCTCTTTTTTTTCCTCTCAGCCCCATCTCCGGCCCATCGCGCTTTCCCACGTGGAGTGGTGTCACGGTCCCTGATTAACTGTTTCCGATTAGCGCTGCCCTGCGGTCCTGTTCTCCTGACATTTCTAGTTTTTTGTGTTGGGCGGGATGTTCCCCGGAGGGAGGATTCCTTCTTTCCCTCTGGCTAGATCGGCAGGCAAACCCATCTGACCCCTCCCCCCGCGCGTTTGCCGGTTATGCACCAATTTAGTTTTATCAACCTCCAGACGTTTTCCCTTTTTTTTATGTTTGTCTTTTGACCCACCCGGTTGTTATGGGGTGGGGGAATTGGCGTAACGAGGTTGTCCGGAATCAAGGGAATAAGGTCCCTCTTCTGTCTTTTTCTTCTTAGAGGTCCAGTTTCGACGTTTCATTTGTTATCATTCCTGCGCATTTTTTTTTTACGGTTGAGATAAAGTGAATTCGAGTTTTCATCGCTCCTCAGCAGAATTCCTCCGGGAGTCTCACGGATCCCGGCTTGAGGATCCTAGATTCTCTTTCGACGCAGGAAGATGAGTTTTCGTTCTATAGGCCTTTTGCAAGAGCCATTCTCCGGCTACTTGATGGCATCAGGTCCGTTGCCGACGTGCGTTCGGTTTCCTCTCTTATGCCTTGAGCGGCCGCGATCCCTTCTTGATAACCCCTCACTTTTTCCCGGGTATCTTTTTTGTTTTTCTTGCCGGGCGGCTGTTCCTTCCCCACAGGATATCTCTTCGTGTTCCACCCGCTGTGCTCATTCCCCCACAACGTGTTCTTTTTTGCCTGGACCATATTTACCGGATTCTTGGCCGCCTTTTTTCGATTTGGCTTAACACTAAAGTGGCGCTCAAACATTACTCTGTGTCCAGTCTGACGGAATCCCTTTTTTCTAGGGTCTCGGTCAATTGAAATTGAGCGCGGGCCAAGGTGCTACCCCCCCTTCCAAGAGTAACTCCCCCCTCTGCACCTCAAAAGAGCCTTAATCTCCTGCGCCCCTTTTCGTCTGGCTGGAGTTAGTGCATCGTAATAATTAATGCTGTGGCCTGCGGCACACTGCCCCGGAAGGGTTGGTAGGAGTTCAACTCTTCGAGGTGAACGGGCCTGCAATCTTTCCGGTGTTTTACTTCCAGACGGTTCTGATCCCCCAAGCGCAGTTTTTATGGTGCCCCCCCCCCTCTGCAGCGGAGTCGTCGTTATCAGGTCAGATTGATTCAGCTTTTCTCCGAGTAAATTGTTTTTTTTTCCTTGCTTTTTTTTGAAGAAATCCGGTCCGCGCTTTTTTCCCGCGTATGACACAATTCTTTTTTCACCCTCCTTCGATTCACCAAAGCCCTTTCTGTTCATTGGTGAACTCCTTTTTTCCCCCTAGGGAAAGGTTGCGGACTCACATCCTCCGGGTGTAACTCCCGTTCTTTTACTCAGCCCAGCCTCTCCCGGTGAACTGCCTTCTCCTCCCGGCATTTTCTGCCGTTCAGGCCACCTTCCGACAGCCCTTTCCCCTTTTGAATCTCTACTCAATGGAGAAAGTGGAAGTCTTTGGCTGGAGAAGAGGTCACATAGGCTTTGTCTTCGTAGTCAGAACAGACCTTTACGTTACGTTATTCTTGCTTCTTGCGGGATGTCTGTGAGGTGAGTTTCTGATTGAGGTCTTAAGTGCATTGTCTAGTTCCGTGATGTTGCTCGGCTCTCCCTTTCTTGGGACTTCGCTTTCCGGACCTTTCTTTTCCCCCCCCTGTCTCCCGACTGTTTATTCAGGTTCGTTCCTCCCCCCACAGTGCTTTTTCTATGAGTGTTATTGGCCGAGCGCATCCTGTGATTTTTTTCTGACCTCCGTAATCCCCCCCCCCCTAGCGCAACTTCTGTGAAACGGTGGCGAGGTTGCCTGCGTCGAGCTCGTTAAGGCCCCAACGCGGAACCTTTTAGAATTGGGTTTCAGCCGACTAAAGGTCCTACCCTCCCCGCCCCGCACCTTTTTTTTTTTTGATTATGACCCCATCTCCTGCCCCCTTCACCCGAGCTTGAGGTCTTTGCTTCGCCCCATATTCTGACGTTAATGGTTTCTCTTCTTTGCTCTCATCTGCGAAGATGGCTTTCCCCCCCACAAGCCTTTTAGATGGCCCCTAAGACTGTGGGAGTTCGAGCGCCGTCAGCCACACGGTAAGGATCCCTTTTCGCTGCCGTTGCGGGATTTGTTCTTGCGTCTGACGCTGTCCCCTCTTTTTTTTTCTCTCCTGGATCGAAAAATCCCTGGCATTTTTTCCCACCCCTTTCTCGCCCCAAGCGTTTCACGTCCGCAGTGATCACTCTCCAATTCTTTCTTTAAGCCCACCCGGTCTAGCAACGTGCCTTTTCCTGCACGTCTCGCCCTCATTTCTATCCTGCGGTGGCCCTATAACAGTAGTTACGGCAGTTTTCAGATTTAATAAGGACCCCCCATTCTTTTGTAGATTCCTTTGAATTTTTTAACCTTTTCCGTTTGATTCAGAAATCACGTTCTTTCTTGGGACCGGCTTGGTCCCAGCCTCGATCGCTTTGCCGATCCTCCCCAATGGTCCCCCCCTTTTCCGGGTCCTCTCCAGATTCCGTCTTTCCGTTCAACAGGCACCTGGCTGCATGTTCATCGGGTTTGTCGGGCTCCGAGTCTGACGGTCCCTGGGGGAGCTCCCCCGCTGAGGGTGCTGTCAGTTAAGTTTCGTCCGGCAGGTTACTGCCCCATTTCTCAGCCGTTATGGCCGGAATGCTTTTGTCATCCCGATCAGCGGCCCGATGTTAAACCGGATGCCCCAAGGTCATGCGCGTTGCCCTTGAGTGACATTATTCTCCGTGCCATGCCGGCGCTCGTGGCGGAATTACGGTTGCTGGTTTTTTCTGTTGTTTCTAGGACCCTGATTTTGCCCTTCTTCTGCGCCCGTATCCAGATTCTGCTCGTTTGAAATCGGTCGCCTTAGGCCTCCGGCCCGGTTTCGGTCTGGCCGTCGCCTTTTCACCAGGCGGCTTGCGCATGCCCTGGAACTTCTCGTAGATCTTATAAGGAACGTCGACTTTTTCTCCCTTTCCTTGACACGTTTCGAGAGTTTGACTTTCTCCTCCATTCTCGACACTTCTGCCCGTGATCGTCTGATTTTGAATATTTCTATCAAGTCCAGTTCGACTTCATGGTCCAAGACGATGGTCAAAGCGCCCTGTGCGGGTCCCCGTTTTTTGATTCCGCAATGCCGAAGACGTTTCAATTCGTTCTAATCAGCGGTTTCGTTTCACGCTTTAGCAGTTTCAAGCGCAAACGCCTGGCTGCGAGTTTCTACGGGTGTTCTTTGCGCTTCCGAGGTTTTCTTTTTACATCCTTTTTGAATTCTTCACAGCCACATTCATCTTTTCGTCGTAAGAGGCCCTGCCCGGAAAAATTTCTTGGGGACTTTTTCTTATTGTGGAACCTTTTTCCTTAAGCCCTGGCCGCTCGCTCAAGTACTCCACTGGCTCGCTCATGAATATGATGTACCGTCTTCGTTGCGGTTCCGGAGATCCTTTATGATCCTTCTTCTCCTAATTTTCCTCCTCAATACCCTTTTTTTGTAGACTCTCTACTCTCTCTCCATCCCTGACCCCCCCAAGGGCACCTTGCCTATCCTCTCGCGAGAGTGTCTTTGTCTTTAGACGCCGCCGCCGGTCCTGTGAGGCCAGGCTCTTTCCTTTCCCACGTGATTACATCGTGAGTAAGCTCTTTATTACCAGGGCGTTGGGACGCTGACTGAGATTTCTTCCCTAGGCTCATCTCATGCTTTCCTTTGTCTAGAGCCTTTCTCGACTCCCCGACGGTTCTCCCCACACCTCCCCCCGCCGGAGACATTTCTCTCCCCTTTGGGTTTTTACCCCCTTTTCAGTGGTTGGTCAACCGTCCAAGGCTTTTTCCTTTTAGTCTCCTTGCCGAATTTCCCTTCCGCAACGTTTTTTTCCCTGGCACTCGCTTTTTACATCTGTTGGACAGAGGTATCGGTCTTTTTTCTTGATCTGGAGTTCCTTCTTTTTTATTCTTTCGATATGTACGTTGAGTTCGAATGCGACACCAGAACCTTTTTTCGCCCCATTCTTTGCTTGAGAGTCCTTTTGACCGGTTCCCTGTTATCTCGCTTCAAGGATTTTCGTCACGGGCGGTCTTTCGCTTCAGACAGGTCTCTGTTTTTTTTTCCTTCCCAAAACCTCCGTGAGGTTGAGGAAGCATAATGTTCTCCCTTATGGTTCTACTGGTCCCGCATATGGGAAGCTTTCGCTCCGCTTCTGGAGCCATCGGCGAGTGGGGGCTTCCTGCCTCGGAAATCCCTTTTCTATCGCTTGCGAGTATTCAGGACCTGTTCACGTTCTCCTTGCCAGCAAGAACTCTCATGTGAAGGTAATCCGTGAACATGCGGCATTTATTTTGATATTTCTGTGACACCAATCATTCCGGCATACCTTTTTCTCGATCCCCCCTGGTCTGTCGCAGAAGGACCTCCTACTTACTACCTCTCTCTCGCGTCAAGAAATACCGTTTCAGCGCCTCGGGTATCCCTCCTTCCTCTGGAACAGCCTACAAATTTTTCCGATTCAGGGACATACTGCCGCTTGGCCGTGACGTGATAGTCCTTACATTTCCCTCGGGTGCGTCTCTTCGGACGGCTCGCCAGCCGAGTACCGCCTGCCGATATTTTCTCTTTTGCACTCGTGATTCCGGAATAGGACCATAATTTCCCTATTTAGTTTCCTCCAAGGACGCAAGAAGGTCTCTCGCACCTTTTCAAGCGCGAGACCGTTAATTCCGCCCAGTCAACTGCCTACCGTGGTTGGACGGATTGACTATTCTACTTCCCGCTCTCCGGTAACGAGGCCCCCTTTGAAGGAGGATTTTATTTTCTCTCTGAAGTTCCTTGTCCCCCACCTTCCCCGGAGTGGTCTTGATCCAGGAGGACAAATTTCTTCCAGTTTTATTCCCGTCTGGCACAATTATCGCAGTTACTGCCCTTTGCCATTTTTCTTCTTCTCCCCCGCCCCCGCATGCGGATTTCCATCGCCGCCTGTTGGGCGAGAAGGCTCTAGTTTTTATTCGACGTTCAATGATCTATGGCAGACCCTCTCTAATCTCCCTTGATCCCCCTCCCTTTTCCCCTCCTCCGATTCACGGTGAAGTTGTGTTGGAGATCCTCGGCTCTCCGCCCGATCCCTGCGCCTAACACTAGCTCGCGCAAGCAAACCACAGTTGGCTTCCCCCGGTCGGACTTGTTTTGGCCCCTTGATGAACCCCCTCTTCCTCTGGAGTCGTGGAATGACCGCGCTTCCCTTTTTTCCGGCGCTCCCCTTCAACCCAGGTTCTTCGCCGTGATCTCTTTTTCTTGAGTCGGATTCGGCGTTTCGTCAGTTTTTTGCTCACCCCCCCTAATGGCGGATACCTTCCTTCCCCCCTTTCGGGCGAGTCCCGCTTTTTTCTGCGGTGCGTTTAATTCGCTCACTATGACACTACATCACCGGTCACCCTCCCCTTCGGGCAGGCAACATCGCCCTTCCCGAACCGGCTTTTCGCCCATGTTCCTCTCTGACCGGATTGGCCCTCTGTTACGTTTACCGCCTCTTGTGCATCCGACCTCCCTTTAATCCATTTTTTTTCGCCATGTGCCTTTTTTTGTCCTGGCCCTCCTCATTCCTCCTGGAAATTTTTTCCCTTTCCTCCCGCGCAGCCTTGAAAATTTGCCCCCACTTTGATCCAGTGTCCCGTACCCTTGTTGGCGGTGTACTAGTCCGGAGGTTCACTCGGCGGTGATTTGGGTATACTACCTCTTTCTAGTGTTGCCACCTCTGTTGTCAACCATGAAAATTGTCTTTGTTTAAGCGACTTTTTTCCCCGGTAATTGGGCTTCAGAACGAAATAGCCCGCACCGTTACGTTGCTTCTGTCCCTTCAATGGCGCCCGTCGTCCGATGTCCTCGCGCTTCTTTCGCGCGTCGCTGTTCTCCCTTGGAGTCCCTTCCCGTCGACGTATAGTCATGCGGGATGTCGTTTGATAGGCGCGATTCTTTCCTTCTATTCTCGGCAACCGGAGGCGGCCCGGGCTCCCACGGGGCCTCCTTTGGCTTTTTGCATTCAAACGGCCACAGGATTCGGACGGTTATACCGGGTCAGTTCCTCCCCGCCGATTTTTTTTCTTTGTCAGCCCTGGCCTTGCCGCGGTGCTTTTGCCGTTTTTGGCCAGGAGGAGGCCTTTGTTTTTCTTGAATCAGCCCTTCATGTTCAGTTCGTAAGACCATGCCAGCTGTTCCCTTCCACCGCCGTAAATGGGTCTCAAGGAAGGTGCTGTGGTTGGGCCCCCCAGCGATCGATCGGAGGACCGCCCGGTTCTACTTTTTCCCTCCCGCCGCCCCCCCCGGTGATTCTACCTTGTCCCGAGTGCCGTTCCCTAGCCTCTTGTGATTATGACCTCTTTGACTCCCTTTAGCAGCCGCTGCCTCATTGACCGTTGTCTTTTTACTTGTCTTCTCATGCCAAGTTGAATTGCTTTACCTCTCCCCGGTGAGTTAGTTCCACCTTCCACCGCCCGTCGGACCCCGGCTTTGTTTCTAAAGCAGGTTTCTTCAGGCCCTGTTCTACCCTGTTATCTGGCCATCATGCGCCCGCTTTTATGTCTTACCACAACCCTCTATGTCAGTCCCTTCCGGGGTGGCGTTTGAGAACGCTGGTTTCAACTCGTCTTGCTTGCCGCTGACAACTATAGGCCATTTCTTTCCCACCTGCCCGGCCTCGGCTGTTTGTCTTCGAGGATAAATGTCGGTTCCGCTGGTCGGATGTGGTCCTTCAGTTAAGCCGACATTGATTCGACCCATTCCCAAGAGTCCGGGCAGGCCAGTTCCAACGTTCTCCACAGAGGCTCCCCCTCCGACCCTTCAGCCACCATTCGTTGGTCACAAGATTGTGACCAGACCGTCCGTTCGGTAGTTCGTCACTCCAAGTCTTGAATCCCCTGTGCCTGCGCGTCTTCCTGAGGGTGTTTGTGGCCTCGATTGCCCCCACCAGCTCCTTCTAAGTGTTACAGACTCCGGAATAGTCCTGTACATGGGATTCCGTCGGTATTACCCCTTTCCGCCCGCTCCCTATTTTCCATCGCCTATTTCCTCAGGCTATTTCACCCATCGGTTCTTATGGAGCAGGGCCTGGCGATTTCATCTCCTCCTCTATTTTTCTTTTGCCTTGATCGCATCGCCCGCTCGGTATTGGCGTTGTTGTTATGCTGGACCGATTTTTTCTGTTTTCACGGAGTGTCCCTCCCACAAAATTCTCTTTCCGAGTTTTCCGGGCTCCTCCCCCTTGTCCCTGCGGGGATCTCTAGCTTCCCAGGTCCTTTTTTTTCTTTGCCGAGATTATCTGAGGTGAAGCCTTTTCTAAAGATGCCTTCCTCCTTTCTTCTCCTCTTCTGTTGCGGTGTCGCCCGTGTTCCTTTCTGTTTTCTCGCTTTGGCGGCCGGGCTGACAAGCGTTTCCCGCATTGATGGTCTGATTAATCGTAGCAACCCCTCTGTTTTTTGGCGACACGTACACGCCCTCCTCAGCCCCTTCCTTCCCCTGGTTGCTGGTCCAATAACGCGGAGTAGTTTCTCCCACGCGCTGTGAAGGTACGCGAGTAGCCCTACGGGGGGACCCTTCCCTTTTCTTCTGCTGCCACGAACCACACGATTCTCTTTCTTTTCATTCTCCGTTGTTGTTTTTTTGAGCTCTCCGTGTGTTCTTTTTCAGCGTCTTTCCTTGAACCCTACTCGGTCCATTGCCCCCTTTGCCGTCTCTTCTACCCCACTGTGATATCCTTACCTGGACCCAACTGGTCTTTTCTTTTCAGCCATTCCTATTCTGCTGTTGGACGAGGACTCCTGCTGATAAACGTCGGCATCAGTTTACTTTCGATCCTCTTGGCTCGTCAGCAATGACACCGGGTCCGAGCCTGTCCTTCTTCTCGCCCAGGCGGGCGTCCTTCTCCACGTACGTTCCCCTCTCCTCTCCTCGGCGATTCTACTAAATTTGGGCGTTTCAGCTCGTCCGATGTTTGCACAGCGCGTTGCTCGTTACAGACAGGGAGGCCGTGGTGGATTGCTTTCCTTTTTCTCCAGTAGTTGCCCTCTCGGGCACCGCTTCTTTGATCAACGCCCGACCTCGCTGGGAACCTATGCTATCTTTTTCAGTTGGAGGCGTGTTGGTTTGTGTTTTGTCGGTGTTAATATTCCCCCACGCATCGCCAGGAGCTTTGCCTTACCGTCGCCTCTTGTTGCAAGGCTTCTTGACTGACCGTTAAACTCAGGCTGTGGATTTTCTCTTGTACTTATTCTGCCGTAAAGTGTATTTGCGCGTGCCTTTTGCCTTTGTCCCTGGATGCTGAGGATTTCTGCTCTTGTTTCCTGCTCCGTAGGCCCACAACATCCCCGATTGAGGCACGTTTTGATCCATGCCCTTTATACCTCGTACCGGGGCTTGTGAGCCCCGGCGAGGGTCTAAACCAAGACGGGTCTTCGGTGGAGGGGGCCCCCCCCTTGGACCCCTTTGACGAGTTGGAACTTGGAACTCTTCTCGGAGAATGGTCGGGATTGACCTGCTGGCCACAAAGTCCGCCTCCCTGTTCTCCATCGTAGCCGACCCGTTCCTCTTTGACAAACTCTTTGGTTCCTATTTAGGTCTTCCCTCGTCGC
>Ga0179593_1404569_pt1 | contig 13555 bp, 28 predicted proteins | sample CZODoug2_1_08_16_FD_185931 | JGI IMG/M metagenome (GOLD analysis project Ga0179593, IMG submission 185931) | Vadose zone soil fungal communities from Angelo Coast Range Reserve, California, USA - CZODoug2_1_08_16fungal (PacBio error correction) | ecosystem: Environmental > Terrestrial > Soil >... | reverse complement strand
TCTTGCCCTTTCTTCTTTTTCTAGGTACCCTACTGTGCGTGTCTCCCCTTTTTTTTTCTTTTTGTTCTTTTTTTTATTGCGCCCGGGTCCCGGTTGGGTCGACAGGCCCTCCCCGAAGGTTGGGGAACCCTGGTTTGCGGACCTTTTTTTTCTTCTTTTTCCCCTTTATTTTTTGATCTACTTCCCCCCAAGGCCCAAAGCTAGGGTCCAGTGCAGCTGCGTTTCTTTTTCCTCCCCCCCCATTTGTCGCGTCTTCCGAAAGACTCTTTTTTCTAAGGCTGTGAAACACCCCCCTTTCGGCTGCGACTCCGAGAAGTACCGTTTAACGCGTTACCTCTCCTTTCCTTCTTCGGCAACCCCCCAATGGCCCTTTGGAACATCGACGCCTTTCCCGCGATGATTTTTTCCTCGTTCATTTTTTTTGGGTTTTTCTCCACGCGTTTCTTTGGGGTTTCAAGCCGGTGTTTTCTCCTTCTTTTTTCGTTGCTCCCCCTTTTTCGTCGGTTTCGAGGCAGCCTGCCAGGCCGTGTGGTCATCCTTATCCGATCCGCCCCACCACCACCCCCCTTCCCCTCCCATCTCCCCTTGCATCACCATCGGCCTGGTTCCCGGGCGACATTGTTATGACCAAAACTACTCTCCTTGCGGATCCCTTCTGGGCCTTCTTTGCGATCTGTTGTTGTACCAATCTGGTTTTGGCCCTGCTACCCACCGTTTGACCCCCGCTGTTTTTCCCCCGCGTTTTCGGACCCGGCCCATTTTCAACGGTGACGACGTCGCTGTGCTGAACGCCATGTCAGTCTCCGATTTTCACGCTCCCCTTCATGTTCGTGTGGAGGGATTCTTCCTGTCGTGGCCCGCAAGCTTTTTTCCCCCCCCCCTGCTCCCGAAAGGACTTTGAACGGCTGCCCGCTCGCCACCCACCACCCCCCCCCCGCAAACGGTTACCTTGCTTTTTTCCCCCACCCAAGTTTCTGCCCGGCAAAAAGACAGCCCCCCTTCGTAGCTACCCCCCCCACTCCTTTACCCTACCAAGTTCTGGCGCCCAAAAGAGACAAGCGGTACCCCACCTGCAAGCCTCTTGGCCGCCCCCCACCCCCCCCCTGTTGTCAACCCCCCCCCCTTTTGCATGCCGGCCAAAACCTCTTCGTCCCATTGGTCCTTCAGGTTGGCCTGGCCCCATGGCATTTCATTTCTCCATTGACCCCTCCTTTTCTTTCTCTTTTGTTTTTTTTTTTGCATTTTGGTGGTGACTCTCTGCTTCCGATGCATTGCTGGCTGGGTTTGTTCAATTTTGTCTTTATTGGTTTTTTGTTTTTGTAGGCTTCTTTACCATCCAATGGCTTCTCTTGTTTATTCTTGTGTGTCTTTTTATGTTGTTGAAACCCCCCTTGCCTATTTGTGTGTCCCTTGTTTGATGTTTTGTGTGTGTACTTTTTTTTTTTTTTTTTTTTTTTTCGCGCAGTCCGCTGAATTGCTTTTGTTTTTCTTTTATCATATTTTTTTCTTGTAGTTTCCTGCTTATTTTTTGAAATTTTCCCCCCCGTCACCCTAAGAAGATGTTGCGTTGTCCGTCAATCCGGCGCTTTCTGGCTGCTGGGGTGTCGGATCTTCTTCTCTTCCTTCCCCCCCCCACTGCCTGATGCCCAGTCATGAATTTCTACGTTCATTTCTACCATTCGCGTACCCGCCAACCCTTAGGTTGGTCCTTTCTCCTTTTTTCTTATGTCTTGACTTGTCCTTCTTGACCGGCTTTTCATGCCATCATTTTTTTTTTTTGCCATTCGTTCCTTTTTTTCCTACCCTTCAGATTACCCCTCACCCCCTCCCATTGTTTCGATTATTCTCAATCATCTGTCCCCCCCTTTTGGCCTTTCCGTGACTGCTTTTTCCCTTCCCCCTTCCCTGTTTCTTCTCTTCGCAGTATTTTCTCTGGGTGCTGTTCGCACCGACTCGTTCAAAAGTTTATGGGTCGTGTTTCTGGTCGTGTTTTTTCTTTCCCCCCTCGGGAAAAGAGGGATTTGTGCTCAAACGTGTGGCTCGTGTGGGGCTGTTTAATTGTTCAGCCCTTTTCCTATGACGCTTTTTTGCGTCGTACCTTCTTTTCCGTTACCCTGTCCTTCCCGGCCTGCCGCTACCGCCCCAACGGATGCTGGTCATGGGGAACTGATCTGGATTCCGAGGCGGGATGAAGTGAAGCCATACTCTTTCCCCCCCCCTTTTCCCTTTTTCAGCGGCGAATATTCCGTTTTCTTGATGGTGCTGGCCGCTTCTGTATTAAAGATCATCTTATTCTCCTTTCCCCCTTTCCTTCCTTTTTGTTGTTTGTGATTTTGATCTGTCTTTTTGCACGTTCAGCCCCCTTTCCCCCTCTTCCTGGCCTTCTTTTTGTCGCTATACTTTAGAGCGGTTGGTTGTCTTGTCTGGCTGCATCACGTTCGTGGAATAACGTCATTTTCTCCCCCCCATGGTTCCATTTGAAGGGTGGATCTCGCGGCCGTTTTTTATTCCCTTTCCTCCTTTTGTTTCTACTGGTCTTATTTGATTTCGTCTTCGGAAGCGGCATGGACGCCCCATCCGAATCCTGTTGTTTTCTGCTTTTGCCCGGCTGTCCCAACGTTCCCCCCCCACGACAGGAGTCTCCCCCCCTTTTCGTACTTTCGATATTTTTGTTGCGAAAAGCCTGCCCTTCCTGCGGCAGTCGTGAGTTTAGTAGGCATTTCACCCTTTGCAAATTCCTTTTTTCCTCTTCTGTCCTCCCATTTTTTTTTTTTCGTTTTATTTCCCCTTCCGCCGCTGTAGACACTTGGAAGATGCAACAATCTTTCCCCAGTACTTCTGCAGAGGCGGAATCCCAGATCTTCCTCCCCCCCCCCTGTGCTCCCTGTCCCGAACTGTTGTGAGGATTTCCGATGGTTGTGAGAAATCCGAATATAATGCTGCCCGCTTTTCGAGTCCCTTTATTTTTTGAGGCGGTGTTTCCGTCATGAATTTCCCCCAAATGCAACCCTTTTTTAATGATGACGGGGCGGCGAGTCCACTTTCCGGGGTGGGTGACCTTTCTTTTTCCCCCCCGTGGCCTCACAGCAGGTCAAGCGTTTCCCTCTTTCAGTCTTGCGTACAGGACGGCGTTTTTGTGACCCGGGCAGTTCTTGCTGACGCCCCCAATGAGTGCCAGTTCGCCATTCCGTTTTTTTTTTTTTATTTTTTTTGGTTCAATACTCCCGGCCCCCCCCTGCGTGTCTAACGCAAGCAAAGCAAGCCCGTCTGGTCCTCGATGACCCATAGACACCCCCATCCACCCCCCTTCAACTTGGACTGTCGATGGCCGGTCGTTTTAACGGCTTTTCCTTCCTTTCCTGTCACCAGTCTTTTGCCCCCGCGACCCTGCCCGCCGACCCCCGGGTTGTTGTGCAACCTTCTTGGTGACCCCATTTTTTGTTTTTGTTTTCGGTCTCCGTTGTCGTTTTTCGGTCCCTTTGCTTTCGGCTTTCTTGACTGGTTACGCTTCCCTTCGGCAGTATTCTTGCGAAGGGGTTACTCCTTTCTTTGGGTCCTCTCTGTGACCATTTCGGTTAAACTTCTTTGGCTGTTTTTTCCCCGTTCCTTGTTGTTGCGCCCTTTTTGGTCTTCGGCTGCCTAGGCAGATTTTTTGCGCCGTTGGGGCAGTGTTTTACTTCACCACCAGAAACATTCCCAACTTTTTTCCCCCTCTGTGTCGTTTTGACTTTTTTATGTCCCCAGCCAACTCGTACGTCGGCCAGGGCTGTCAATTTTTTTATTTGCTGTCCCCCCCCGGGCCGCTTGTACCCCCTTTTTCTGCCTTGGAAACTCCCGCCAAACCCCTCTCCCCAAAGATTTCGCCGGACAACCATCGTTTTCCCTCTTTGACCATTTTTTTCAGTTTCAGTTGTTTGACTTTTTCCTCTTCCCCCTCGAGGGTTTCGAAAGACATTTTCGATGACCTGGCTTTTTTGGGCGTTGTTGTTTCGTTATAGTTTTTGTTTTCCTTGGACCCTCGCTTTACTCGCCCCCCCCCCTCCTGGCACGGCCGAACACGCGGCGTCTGGCGCCTCCCCCGAAACGTTTTTCCGTGTCCACTAGTACCCCTTTCCTCTGAAAAACACTTCGTCGTGGTTCCAGTTTTCCCCGGTTGCCGACGGGCAGCGATTCGAGGTCCACTCTTTCGGGTCTTTTTTTATCGCGAATTTGTTTGTTCCCAGCTCGCTTCCTTTTCTTTTTTGCCATTTGGGCAAAATTCTCCTCTTCCTTTTTCTGCTTTCGTAGCTTTGCTTGTCGGAACGGAGGGTGCCGGGCGCGACGAATAACCCTTTCTCTGAAACCCTCCTGGAAGGCTTTTTTTTTACTCCCACCATTTCTTTCCCTCCTTCTCAAGGAAAACCGGTCTTTTTTTTCTTTTCCCTCTTAGTTACGTCCTTATCGAAGGAATGATCTCCCAGGTGCCCAGCAATCTCTCTTCTCCTTTTCTGTTTTTTTTTTGATTGCTTTGGATGATTTCTCCTCTTCGATAAGCTTCATTTTTGTTTCATATTGCGCCGTTTGGCTGTCCTTTGGTTACCATGTACCCAGTTTTCTTTCTTTCCTCCCCCCCTACCCTTTTCTAGGGGGTTTTTTGTTGTAATGGTTTCGTGCTGAACCCTTTTTTTTGTTCCTTTCATTGGCGCGGTCCCCCCTTTCCTTGACAACCAGAGGGCAAAAAAAATCTTCTCTTCGAAGTGCTCCGCAGTTTTTGCATTTCTTACGTCCTTCCCTTGTTTCAAGCTGAAAACTTTTAGGTTTTCTCTTTTCTTCACTTTGTGATTTCTCATTACTTTTGTGTGTTCGAGAATCTCATCGTCTGCAAACACTAGGTCCCACCCTTTTTCCCATCTCCGCTTTGCTTTTAGGGATGCTCCTTGGACCTTTTTTTTCGGTTCACGGAGTTAGTGGCAAGCGTTGCTCGACGCCCGTTTTTGTTTCTTCTTTGTTTTTTCTCTGTGTTTCGTTTTTGGACCCCACTACCCCCCCATTTTCTCCCCCCCTGTAGATATTTTCTGCCCCCCCCCCCGCATACCGTTCAAGGTTCCCCCACCCTTTCCCTTTCCCCTGGACTTTCCTTTTAAGCCGTGGTTTACTACCGGGCTCCATTTCCCGGCTTGATTGTAAACTACCTTAACTTGTCTGTCCCCTTCTCTCCTCATTCTCGCAGGCGTCCTCTTTTGGTGTACCTCCTGTTTTTTTTTTTTTCGGTTTTTTCTTGCGGTGTTTCCTACCTTTAGGGACCTTTCTCGAGGTCAAGGCGTGCTCCCGGCCAACCCTTTCCCCCTCCCCTTTTTAGTTGACTTTTTGCCGGGGGGCCAGCCTTCTTCTCTCCCCTTCCCTTTCCTGGCGCATTGTTCTTTTGGTGTTTAAAGGGCGGAGCCTTTTCCGCTTCCCGTGTGGCCTGCTCTTTTTTCCTTTTGTGCGCAGAAGTCCGACGGTCGCCCTTTTCGCCAACCACAGCCGCACAACGGTTCTTACCTTCTTCACCGGTCCATCGGCCCTGCCAACAAAGACAGCGGTTACCCCCCTACGTTCAACTTCTACTGCCGCATTCAGACGGTTCCCCCCTTTTTTTGTCCCACGGCCTATCGGGCGCGCAAAACCCCAGACGGTACCCCTTTTCCCAATCCGCTGGTTGACTGCCCCCAAAACTGTTTTCCCAGTGGACCCAGATTTTTTTTTCCGACCAACCAAGGGTTCCGGCCCGGTTACCCATGGACGCTTTTTTTGGACATGGCTTTTCACCTTACGTTTTTCCCTTTTTCTGGCCAATCGAAGTTTTTTTTCATGATTTCGGGTGCGGTGGTTGCGATTGGTCGCCGGCGCTGCGTCCGGCCTGGCTTCTGCTTGGCGGAGGGCTTTTCTTGCACCTTTTTTTTTTCACTGGAGTTGTTTTGATTTCCGGGGCGAGTGTTTTTTTCCCCCCCCCACGGCGCCTGGCCAGTTTCTGGGGAGCCTTGGGGCAACTCATTTGTTTGGCCGGCTCGCGTTTTCTCTTACCTGTTTTCCTTTAATCATTCTAAATTTCTTCTTGCGGGCTTCCCTAGTTGATGCTTTTCTTTTGTGGCCTACGCCACGGGGAATTTTCGCCCCACCCTTTCCCCTCGATGGTTCTTGTTAGGATTTTCTGATTTTGGACGCTTTTTTTCGTTGAGCAGCCACTTTCCATTGAACACCCCGAGGAAGCGCCGTGTCCTGGCCGTCTCACCCCCTCCTCCCCACCTGGTTCCGGTTGAATCTTATTTTGTCTTCTTTTTTGCGCGCTTTGGGCATTGTTGACGGTTCCTTCTTTGACCGGGTACCAGATTCCATTTTCCCTTGTTTTGTCATCGTTTCTTTTTTTTTGGTGGTACCCATTTTTTTCGATACTTTGACCAGCCCCAAGGTCCGCGCATTGGCCACATTGCCAATCAGTTTGACTGCCCCGGTTGTCCCCCTTTCTCCCCCTGTCTTTTTGCTTTGTAGTATCATTTTTTGTGCCTTTTTGATGCGTTACGTGATGGGTGTGCTGCTCCTGGTCTTTTTTCGTTTGACTTTCCTTTTTTTTTTCAAACCAAGGCTTTTTTTCTTGTTCTCGATTGGGTTCATGCTCTTCCGGCCGTCCCCGTCCTCATTGGAAGTTCTTTGCCGTTTATGATTGGTGCGCTTCCCCCCTTTCTTACTGGCTCGCCCCCACTTCCCAAGGGCTTTCTTTTCTGGTTAATGGCTTAGGTTCCGACGGCGGTGTTTCGTTGATGCATCCAGCTTCGGCACCGTAATGTCCTTTCCTCAGGGCGATTCGTCTTGTTTCTTCGGCGGCGTCCAAACCGTCTTTCCTTTCTCTCTCTTTTCCAATTTTTGTTTGTTGTTTGATTGTGCTCTTTTAAGATGATTTTGCAGAACGGAACATTGCCACACCCCCCCTTCCCCAAGGCGTTGTTTTCGCTCTTGGGATTCGTTTTTTGTGCCGCTGGTCTTATTTTTCATCTCTTCATGTGAGGAATTCCTCTTCCCATTGTGACCCAGGCAAGTTGAGTTGTCGGTTTAGCGGGTTTCATGCAGTAACTGTCCTCCTTCTTTTCACGGTCGCATTTTACGTTTCTTCCTGGAACTGAGGCCTTAATCCCCCCCGACAGCAGTTTTCCATTTGCCGATGTGGCTTTCCCCGCCACCACGCAACCCTTTGCAGGCCGTGCCCCCCCCGTACTCGTTTTACCGACAGTGGTTTTTTTATATGCGGCGTTTCCCTAGGGGGGCGCGGATTCCCCAGCCGGCAGTTTTCACCTTTTTTCAATGGCAAGTTGGTTTTGGCCCTAGACTTTTTATTTTCTCCAATTTTTTTTTTTTTTCGCTGCTTATCCCCCCACGGTTTCTTGAACAGCCGGCAACCTGTGTCCATTACGCCGTGTTTCATGCAATCCCAATCTTTGTTCTGTGTGTCGCAAAAAACGTGATCCGGCCGCCCTTCCTTTTCCTTTCTTGTCTGAGGATCCTGTTTCAGACTTTTCGTCGGCCTTTCATGCTGCCCCCCGCAATGATCTTGTTCTGGTCGGCGGGAAGTGGACGCCGTACCAGGGTTTGCCCTTTCCCCCCCAGTCAGCCTTGCTTTTTTTTTGCGGGCTCCCCCGCGGCTGATTTTTGGATTCACACGCGCCGTCCAACCCCCAGAAAATTGCACGGAATTGATAGGCGTTTGTTTCCCCCCCTCGCAAATTTTTTTTTCCCTCCCCCTCTTTTTGATTCCAGGACGGGAGAACACCGGCGCAGCCTCCTTCGTGCCCAGTGGCTTTTTTGTCAAGGTGTATGCGCCACGGTGCGTTTTTCCCTCCCCAATACGCCCTCCAAGCGTTGCTTTTTCTAACCAGCTACGCCGTGGGCTCGCTGGCCTCGCTCCCCACTTTTCAAAACACAGCACCACCCCTTACCTTTTTTTTTTCCTCCCCACGCTGATTCTGGCCCCTGTATCCGCCTTTGTCCCCCAACCGCCGAGCCATGGAACGTGCCCCCCTGTTGTTGCGTCATCAATTTGGGCCCCATTTTTGTTTGTGCTTTTTTTTTCCCTTCTTTCGAAGTTTTTTTCCCCCTGCTTGCTTGCGTTTGTAAGCGGGGTCCCTCCTTTGCTTTGCAGTAGGCTTTGCGTTTTTGAATTGGTTACCGCTGTCTGTGGCGGGCCGCGGCTTTTGCAAGTTCATTTTTGCCGTTTTTTTTTTTTTTTGGCTAATCTTTTGCAGTCTTGTCGTTCTACAGAGTCGCGTGGGCTTGGCCTCCAACCACACGAACATTTCACTTCGGCGTCGTTGCTCTTTTTTTTCGAGTGTCGTCGTCAACCCATTCCCTGCCCAGGGACTGTTTTGGTTAGCGCTTGACCTCGGTCGGGTCCCTACGGGTCGTCCCGGCCGGGAAATTGGTGTTTTTTGTCCTTTCCCCCCCCCCACGCCTCACTCTAGGCCCCCTTTCCCCAACCGTGGTCGTGCGTTAGGGGTTAGTTCCAGCGAGGACATTGTCGCGGTCCCCCCCCACGTGCGACTTTTTCCCTCCCAGCCCCATTTTCAGTTTCCCTTGCCAATTTATTCCGTTGTCTGGAGTTTTTACTCGCTGGTAATTTTTTCTTCAAAAGCGCAACCCCTTTTCCCTCCCCCTCCGCCCGTGCCACCCGTCTTTGCCCCTCCTTTCAAGATCAGTGTGCGTTCTTTAAGGAGTACTGGCTCTTCGACAGGCGTCGATGTCACTAACCTGGATTGTTTGCCTGCTTGAATCTCTAACCCCCTTGCTTTCTCTTTTTGATTCGCGGTTTTTGCCATTTGCCTGCGGGGTTTGAAACTCTTTCATCTCTTCGTTAGTAGTGGTTCTTTTTCCCACCCATTTTCCTCCGCCCCGCTTTTCTTCCCCTCTGAGCGTTGTCGGTAAGGGGGTGCCTCCTCGAGATACGCTTTCTTTTTGCTCCAACACCAGTCCCCAACCCTTTCTGACAGTTGGTCTTTTTTCTTTTTTATGGATACCCCCCTGACCGTCCCTTGCTAATCTTCTACCCCAGGTTAGTGAAACTTCTCAACCTCCCCCCGGCTCCTCCCCCTCTTCTCTCTTTTCTCTTTTTCCCTCTTTTTTTTGTTTGAGTCTCGTCTGGTCCCCCCTGGGGATTGCTCTCTAAACTGTACGACCATTCTGGGCTGATTCGCCGTTTTTTTTGGTTCTGAGTAACCCTGTCCTGGTTTTTTTCCGGTTTTCGCCCCCCATCCCCTTTCTGAGGGTTTGGGACTTTTCCCGGGCAAGCGTATCGGCTCGTCCGGCACCCCTTTCTTTTCCCTACAACTTGCCCCTTTTTCAGTGCTTTCCTCATTTTCTCTTTTGCTCCTGTGCTACCGCTCTTGAAGGCTAAAAACCACCCCTCCACCCAGCGGTTTTTTTTTTTTGCGGATTCCTCGATCTACCCCCCCTGTTTTAGCACCTTTCTCCTTTCCTCGTAGACAATTTCCCTGTACCCAGCCTTCGCCGGTCCAGCTTTTTCTACTTTTCCCGTTCTCCAGCCTGAGCCACACGGCGTCTGGGTGCCCCCTTGCGTTTTTCTTTGACTCCTTCAGGGTTTTTTTAGCGCGTTGTCCTTACCATCGGGTAGACTCCCTCTATTTCGCCCCACGCAATTACCCTGTTTCCCCCTTTTTTTCATCCCACTGCCTGTCCCCAAATATCGTGGCGGCAAGACCAATGTTCTTTTTTGAAACTAACTTTTTTCGCCCTCTTTGTCCCTCCATTTTTTTTTTTGTGACTTCGGGGTTGGGCGGGTCCTTCGGGCTACCCCCGTTAGGTACCATCGTTCCAGGTCAGTCTTTTTTTTTCACCCCGGCCCCCCATTCCCCTTTTTCGAGGTTCTTGTCGGCCCTTCCCGCCTGTTTTTCGCTTTTATCTTCGTCCCCAGGATTTGATTGTTTTTTTTTTTTTGACCTTGAGGATTTCTTTGATTTCCAACTGTTTTTTTCAAGCTTTGAATTTCCGAAAGAAGTCCCCCCTCCTTGTCCCCCGCTTCTTTTCCACCCCCCAGCATTTTTCACGTTTTGTAGCTCCCCCTTTTCTCCCCTTCCACCCCCCAGAAAAGACGGTACCCCCTTTTTTCCTCCCCCTATGCCTTTTCCAATCTTCCCTTTTCCCTCTTTCCCCCACCCCCTCCGGTCGTTGGTGCCGCAAGTGACGCGGTTACAACTTTTCCCTCTCCAACAGTTGAGTCCTTCGCCACCCCCCCACAAACCTGGGGCACCATTCAGGTTGATTGCGCTTCCACCCCCTTTTCTTGCTTTAAATTGGCGGATTTTTTCTTTTTAAGGTTTTTTTTGCCCCCTTCGGTTTTTCCCGTTGCCACGGCCCCAGAATTTTCTTTTTCGTATTTTTTTTCTTTTTTTTTTTTTTTATATTGGTCGTTGTTTTTTCTCCCTGATTTTTTCTATTTTTTTTTTTCCCCCTCCTCACTTGCTGCTTGTTGGGTCCTTGCTTGTTCACCCACGCACTTTTCTCTGCCGGAACCCCCCCCGATTGGGCCCTGGCAACTTCTCAGTCTGTGAGACTCGGGTGTTCTTGGTCCTTTTTTTCCCTTTTTGCTTTGTAACGTGCCTTCTTCGTGCCTTTGGACGGGCGCCATTTTAATCTTTCCCACCTTTTTCAGCCGATGTGTCCCCTTTTTTAATTCCCCCCTCCCTTCTGCTTTTTCTTCCTTTGCCGTTTTTCTTCCCTGGCTTTGCACGTAATTGAACTTAGTATTTTACTCGGCCGGGTCCTTTATTTCTTTTTGTCCCGACCCCCCTCGTTTGCTTCGCAAACTTTTCTGCGTGCTTATGTTTTCGAGCTCTGGGATTTACTTCCCTCTTTTTGAAACACTTTATGCCGTACCGACGTCCATTGCATTGTTTGCATCGTATTTGGTCATACACGGCTGCTCGTTCCCGCCCCCCTAAAATGTCTGCGTCATCTGCCCCCCCTGTATGCGTTGACTGCCAGTGCATCCGTTGCTCGCGTAATTCCTTTTCTTTTTTTGTTTTTTTCTTACCGATGTTTGTTTTCCTTTCTTTTTTTGCGTTGTGCCTGGTAGGAGGTGGCGTTGTCAGGACCCCCCTTCCCCCCAGTCCCTTCGGTTTCCCACTTGCTGGTTCTCTCCCATTCCGCTGCCGGAATCCTGCTCGCTTGCCGTACCCAGCTTGCGTTTGCCCCATTTCCTCATGAACCTTTTTTTTTTCTCTTCACAGCCCTCCTTTTCTTTCATGGGGGTTTATCTCCGCGTGCGATTTGATCGTCTGCAGCGACCCGGCCCTAATAGCTCCTCCGCTTTTTTCTTTTCTTTTTTCTGTTCATGTACTTCTTCCCTCACAGATCATTCCTCTTCCCTCCCCTTCCGTTGTGAGTCTTAAGATTTTCTTTTTTTTTACCGGGCCATTGCCACATCACGTTCCCGTCGGAGGCCCGCCGGAGAGGGTGGCCCGTTCTTTTTTCATTTCTGCATCCCGCCCCCCCTCGTTTTCGAATTATTTTATGACCCATTTTTCATAATGTGGGCGTTATCGTGCAGTTCCTACCAGGCGCACATTTTCATGGACGCAAGCTTCATGATTTATCTGCTTGGAAGTTTGCTTTTTTCGCCCATCCGATTCAGCTTTTTTCGCGCCTCTTTTGTCAACGCACCCGGCCCTGCCCTTTCCACGTACGCGGATCTTTTGACAAACAGCGGCAGATATGCGTGCCTTTTCTTTCGGGCTCTGCAGCAGGTCACTCACAATGGTCTTTTTCCAGATTTTGCTCGTACATTTTTGAGGTTCTGTCGAAAAGGCGCTGTAGAAACCAGAACGCCTGGCTCAAAACCAATTTGAGGACCTTTTTTTACTGTCTCTTTGTTATTTCCCCCCCCTCTCAAACTGTGCGGCCCTGTGTGTTGTCAGTCGGGGGGTTTGGGGATATGGTGGAGACTTGCCTTCATTTTTTGATTTTCGTAGGATTTCTCCTGTGGAGGGTAGGACCTTACCGGCGGCTTTCCTGGCATATCAACCCGCGCGTGTCCCGGGGTGCGCGAGCCAGTTTTGTCTTTGGTTTGACTTTCACAGATCGTTCCACCCCGACACCCTTTTTTTCCACGACTGTTCAAACATTTTTGTCTTTTCTCAAAACTATGTTTTCCGATTGGCCTTTGACGGAGCCCACCTTTTGAGGTGCGGTTCCTGACCCTTCAAATGATTTAATTCAGCCTCAATTTTTTCCTTCCTCGCCAGGGGCGTGTTTTTTTTTCTCACCACGCCCCGCCCATCATTCCCCCAGCGAAAGTTACGTTATTTTGTTCCAAAGCCATCCCTTCCCGTCATTATCCCGCGTTCGTCCCAATTCTACAAGCACAGTTCCCTTACGCAAAACGTTGTCTTTTTCTTTTTGTTTGCAACTGTATTTGAATGCCATTTACAGTGCCTCCTCCGTCCCCCATGTGTTTCAAACGACGCAAGGTTGTTAGCGGTTCCCATTTTCCCCATTGTTCCCGAGCCTTCCGCCTTGGTTTTTCCTAGGGGGTTTACCGTGATTTTTTTCCCAGGCCCCCCTTGGATTGTGGTCAAGCCTTTTCTCTTTTGGCTTTATTTTTCCAGGGGGTTTTTCTTTGAGGACTTGAAAGCGGTTACCCGCTCTTTCGGCTGTGGTTTTGGCGAATCTCTTCTTGTTTTCCCCCTTAGCTTTCGGCTTCTGAACGACGGTTGTCCTCCGGTGCCTGCGCCTTCCCTGCCACATCACTTTAGTTTCGATCTTTTTTTTCGTTCTGCCTCTTCCTCTTGTGATTCTTCCGTCCTACTATGGGACCTTTCGGGTTCGCGTCTTTGGAGCGATGGTCCTTTTCCGCAGTTTTAAAGACGCCCCCCCCCCGAATTCAACCACCCCTTTTCTCATCCTGAGCCCCACAATCGGGCGCCTCCGTTCGCAAGGAGGTTTTTTCCTTTCCATGTATTTACCCCCACGTCTATGTGGGCAATTTTTCATTGTTGATTGGCCCTTGACATGGTATGGCGTGGTGGTTCCCCCCCTCCTCTTTGGACTTTTGGACGTCTCCATCTTCGACCCTTAAAAACATTGGCAGTTTGGTACCCCCCCTCCGTTGCTTTTTTTTTGGATGAGCAACCTACTTCCCCACTGCAGGACTCTCCTTGAGAATTTCTGGAGTTGATTTGGATATTCCCCACTTCGTTTCTTCCCCCCCTGTTCCCTGCTTTTTGTCCCATGACGCCGAGTTCGGCGACCTCTTTTATCCGCACGTCCCCTCTCCCTCCCCTCCTTTGTTTCAGCTTCTCAGGCTTCTTCAGCGCTGTCTCGCCTTCCCTTCCGAGATCTCTCGAGTTCGCTGGAGTTTTGACCGCGCTACGATACCGTCGTTTCGCCGACCCGTACACCCCCTTCGGTGAAGGTTTCTTTTTGCGCCTCCACCTTGGGACCGGGTCCTTTCCAATCACATCACGCACTTTTCGAATCCTGAGGTTTTTTTTTTCGTACTCTTACTACTTCTGATCTTATAACCCTGGAAGTCCTT
>Ga0179593_1364938_pt1 | contig 13555 bp, 8 predicted proteins | sample CZODoug2_1_08_16_FD_185931 | JGI IMG/M metagenome (GOLD analysis project Ga0179593, IMG submission 185931) | Vadose zone soil fungal communities from Angelo Coast Range Reserve, California, USA - CZODoug2_1_08_16fungal (PacBio error correction) | ecosystem: Environmental > Terrestrial > Soil >... | reverse complement strand
CCATCCTGTGACCTCCGCATCTTGTGTTGGACCAGTGACTTTCCCAGTTTTTCCGGCACCTTATCCCCCCCCTCTCTCTCGAGTCTCAAATATCGGTTACGTTCCCAGTCCAAGAAGATAGGGCCCTGCTTTTTGTTCTCCACTTCTGGCGGTTTTCTTCTCCCTTTTTCCTCCAGTGTCCCCCTTGCCGCCTGGATATGCTTTAGTTTCCCCTCCCACCTCTTGGACTTCCACGTTAAATTTCCTCCATGGGACGTTTTTCGCGTTCTTCACCTCCTTCCCCTCGCTCCATGAAATCGGTCATTGTCCAAGCCCAATTCCCCGTTTACTCTTTTTTTGCCTCCCCCCCTTTTCCCTTATCGTGGCCGGATAGAAGCTCGCTGCTGTGATCCGTTCGAGAAGACCCCACCCTCCTTCAGGCGACTTTTGTCCCTTTTTCTTCACTGCGCACAATTCGAGTTAAGTCAAGAACCTACTTCGATCGCTGTTCTTTCTTTCTCCCGCTCAGTAGTTCCCTATATCTTCTTTGGCCCATCTCTTTTGAATGGTCTATGTCCCCTTCGTCTTCGTGCTCTTCTGACTTGTATGACCCCCCCATTCCATTTTACCAACTTTCGGTTTTGGCCCCCCCGATCACAAAAGATTCTTCTTTTAAGTCCCTTGTGTTTTTCTCTTCGTTACCCTAAATAGGAGTCGTTTTTCTTTCGGCCGCTTTCTAAATTGACGTCCTCCCCCGATTGCCCCTTTAAGCATCTCCCCCCCCCCCCCCCCCCCCCCCCCCCTCCGGTAGTAGTACTTATCCTCTCTTACGTAAATACCCGATTCCCACCGATTCTGCGAAAGAAGACTTTACTGCGTTCCTTCAACTTTTTCACCGTTGTGACTTTAATACTGTTAGGCCCCATTCGCCGGTCCTTCCAAACGTCGTCTCCTCTGCGTGTGCGTTCTTTCTCCTTTATATACCTCCTTTCCTTCTCTCGGTCAAGCTTTTCCAATTTTCCTCTATGGGAAAAACCCATCCTGCCTAGGGCTTTCGAATAACTGAACTTTCGGCTTTTTGAGTTTTCCATCCTTCTCACCTTCCCCCCCTTGACCTCTTCCCCCTCCAACGCTTGTCGACGGAAGTGACAACGCCCCTCCCTACGATATGAGCCGCATTGATCGGCACCGACCCGCCCGGTCATAAACTTTCCCATGGCCGATTTTGCGTGTTTTAAGTTTTCCTCCCTCGTTGCCCGACTTGCCTGTCATAGGTTTGACGGTTCCCACTCGAATTTCACGCAATTGTCTACGGTCACATTCCTTCTCCTTTTCGCAGTAAGGTTCCGGCGATTCCGTCCCCTATAGCTTTCCCTTAGCCGCCGATAGAGTTTTTCCATACCATTACCCTTGTTCCGATATTCAGACACGTGCTTCCTCCTTTTCTTTCGAGTTCGTGGATTTTTTTTTTTCCTCTTTTCCTCGACATCTCATTCCGGAAGTCGAGCTCCGGCCCTCTGACCTAGATTGCGCTCTTCCCAACGTACCGCTCCAGTGCTACTTCCCCCGGTTCCCGTTCCCCTATTCGCCCCCACCCCCCTTCAGTCGCAATTTCTTTTGCCCTAGCTTTCTGTTTGTTCGACGCGCTGATTTTTCGTAAGCCATCTGACTCCTCCTTTCCTTTTTTTTTCTTTCCCGGCCAAACTGTCCTACACCTCAGGCCGGCCCTTAGGTATCAGGCATCGTTCTATCGCCCCCTGTCTTCGCTGCTGTTAGCACTCTCCTTTTCTGCGTTAGGCTGGACGTTTTCACGGCGCCCTGAATGAGCCCTATTCGTTTGGGCTACTGACTCGTAGTCGGGCTTGTTCAGTGCCCCACTCTTTTATTCAAGACTACCTCAATATCCTTGAATCGCCCGTCCCCCCCCCCCCCCTTGAAGTACTTTATTTCTTCCCTCAAGGCTTGGTTTACTTATTAAGGGTTCGCCTTCGTTTCAACCCCGGTGTATCGTGGTCGATAGTTTTTCTTCGCGGAGTAAGCTCCCATGCTGATATTTACAGCTCTTTTCGGTTCCTCGCGAGCAATTTTCCTCCTTTGTAGTTGGACATGTGATCTTTTCGCCTGAGCACGGACACTTTCCCTGCGCATTTTCATTCCCAGAGGTGTGCTCTGCGCTCTCCTAAAGGAGAAGAGGACTTCTCCCACCGTCCCTTTTCTATGGCACGTAGAGACTCTGAGTCATGCCGAGATGCTGAAGTTAACGTAGTTTTCAATTCCTGTCCCCCCCTTTGGTGCTGAAGAATCCCCCTTCGGCAGTTTCAGCCTGTGGCTTTATTCCCAACCCCCCTCGCTCCTTTAGACCGATCGCACCCCCCCCTTTTTGAAGTGTTTCCCACCACTAAGCTCTTCTCAGCCCGAATACAACCGTCCCATGGAAAGTCTTGACTGCTTGCCGAGTGATCAGCCTGCTTCTCGTCCTCCCCACTTTCCCTCTCGATCCTTCAGACCATGTACTGCTGGCATATCTCTCTTTTTAATCATCTCCTTTCGCCGTGTTCTCGGTCGCTTCCTATGTTCCTGCTGAGCTCGCTCTCCGCTTCCAAGCGTCCTTCTGCTGTTGTTGATGCGCTCGATTCTTCGGCATCACAGGACTGCTTTGGTTCTCCGCGTGGTGTTCAAGATACCATCAAATTGATGTACACGCGTTTCTTCCCCTACCCTCCAAGTTTCAGTTTCCCCCAGTCAGTTTCCCCTCCTCAGTGATTCTTAGGTCTACTTTTTATAGGTCTTTGTTTTCCCGATACTGCAGTTGCTCTCGACGCCTTTGCCTTCAGGAGATCTTCAGGCGTCTGGGACATTTCTCTCCTTCGAACATCTTGTCTCTCCGTTTCCTTATAGTGTTCCGTTGTCTAAGGATCAAAGCTACTGAAGCCCCCTTACATGCTTATCGCCCAAGTACTTCTCCCCTCCCCGTCAGCTAGTCCTTGAAGATCCCTCACTCTGGACCCTAGTAACCAGCGCCCATCGCCCCACGCACCCTCTTGTTCGTTGCCCTCGGACCACCCGTTGAAGACCATCAAAAACGATGGCTTTCCTGATACGTTTGGAGAACACAGCCCTGCCGGGCTCGTATGATTCTCCCTGCTTCTTTATCTTCGTCGAATTTTCCAACTCCTTGATTTCTTTTACCAATCCCTAGTCCTTTTATTGGCAGTCCGCCCTCTCAAAGGTATATTTTAGATCATGTATGGGAGCAGTCGTGGTTCCCGGCCAGCCAATGCTTAGACATGTCAATACTCAGACTGCCTCCGCTCTTCCCTTGACGGCTGTCGTGCCCCCCCCGGTATCTCCAAATGTGTTACGTTATAACAATCGTTAAATCTTGTTTTTCGTCTGATCTCCGTCTCAGATTTTGAACCCACTCTATCATCGCCTTGCATCCACCTTCGGTGTGGGGGACAGTGTCCGAAGACGGCCCCAGCTACCCATTCCCTTCGTTAGTACGGGTTAGTCCTTGGATCGAGAAGTATTCCCGAGTTCCTTCCGGGCCTAAAGACAGGTCGTCACTTATTGGTTAGGAAAGACGGTCCTCAATTTCCCTTCTTCCCGCGGAAGTTTTTGCGTCTCTGCACTGGAGGAGAGAATACCCCCCCCTATACGGTCTTTTCTGCACGATATTTCGCTCCGATCTTTTCGCTCTCTGCTTTTTTTTTTTTCCCTACAGTGTCCCGCATTTTCGAATTTGATCGATCCCCCATTTACTTTACATTCGGGCGGCACCCCCTCTTTCTCCCTTCTCTGTTTCAACCTCCTACGAACCGATCAATATTCCCCAGGCGTCGTGCCCGCCCTTTTTTTCTTTTAGTTGTTTTCGTTACTCATTATCTCTCTGCCTCGCCTGAGATCTGTTCCTTGCCTCTGTTCCGATACCGCTTTTTTCTTCTCCCCTCACGTTTCCCGACTCTGGTACTTTTTTCCTTCGGTGCAATCCCAGTCCGATTCTATGACCGGACTGACCACTCGGTTACTATTGGTTTCTCTGGCTACCCCAATGAGACTCGCTTCTCCCCTTACACTCCGCGACCCACCGTTTCTACCCCCCAGTTCTCGAATGCACCACACCCCCGCAGTGCCGCGCGTGTTAAGATAGGCTCAGTGCCTCGTCCGTCCGCCTGTATGCACCCCAATACCCCTTTCCCTCCGAGCATGTCGCCTCCCTAAAGGAGTGTCTCTAGTCTCTTTCTGTCCTTTTTTGGAGTAGGAAGCTGCGTAAAATGATGCCCTCCCCTCAGGCTGCTTAATTCCCACGCCTCTTGCTTCCCTCCCGATCACCCTCTGCCGATTGCCTCACGATATCTTCTTTCATCCTCCCGTTGTTTGTCGATATACCTTTAATTTCCCCGGCTTAGTTTTATAGGTTGTCTTCCTCCCCTATAATGGGACCGTGACCTTGACATGACCCCGCGAGTGAGCCAAGTCATTTCTTCTAGTCTCCTCGTTCTCTATCTGAACCTTTCTTTCACGATCGTCCTTCCTCCCCAACGGCTGTTCACTTCTTCTCTGCGTCATCGACCTTTGCTGCACTTTCTCAGATTTCCCCTTACGTCTCTTTTTTTTTTCCCCCTCTCAACGATCTCCCCCGCGAGCCGTCTGGAATCTCTACGTACGCCTCCCCTCTTCGCTCGTTCCCCCATAGAGTCGATCTTTGTGGCTTCTTCTTCGATTGCATAGCTTTGCGCGCATTTAGGTCTTACCTCCTTAACCTCTCCCCTCGGTGAGAAACGTATCGGAGGTAACTCCTTTCCGTCAGATTATGCCTCCATTTCTACTTGAAAGAACCATTTTTTTTTGAAAAACGGGAATGCATTTCCCCCTCTTTCTTTTCATCTTATCAGACCATCTTTGCTCTTCTTCTCCAAGACTTTTTTCTCGTGCCGCTGCCTTTTACGACTTTTGATCCCGTTATCCCCTTCGGCCATTTCTTTACGGTGATGACCGAGCCCCCATTTTCGGCCTCTCTCCTTTCATATAGGGAAGTAGTCCTCTATAGTCTCGCCTCAATCACCTGTCTCAATCTTGATATTTCCTTCCCGGAAACCTTTTTGTCTTCCTTCCTAGCGATACCTGTAAGTTCCTATCCAGTCCCTTCCAGTGCCTGCTGAGTCCCTCTTTCTTTCTCCCTCTACTAGTTCCTCTCACAAACTGTTTCCCCGTAGTCCTTCCAGAGATCCCTCTTTTCCCCCCTACCGTTAGCCTCCCCCACCTCTTTTGCCGCCCTATACGAGACAGGATCGTTTGGTTTCTTTTCGTTTTTTTTTTTGATTTCCTCCCTCTCTTTACTCTGCCTGCTTTTTTTCCACGGCCCCCATGTTCTTAGTCCCTTCCTTCCCATCCTGCGGACTAAGGAAGCGAGCCCGGGTCGCTCTATGCCTGTCGCAAGCTCCTGACGTGTTTCCCCCCCTCCTGCCCTCTTACTTCGCTCAATCTTGATAACGGCCTCCCCTTCCTCCCTTTGATTGTTATTCCTAAAATTCTTTTCTCCTGCCCGAAGCAGACCCCGCCTCCCCTTTTACCGAGAGATTCGTTCCCCCTGGCAGTAGGTGTTTCCTTTTCTCCCCGCAAGTGCGGTTTCCGTCCTTCGAGGGGTTTCCGTAGTTAAAACGGCTTACATCCTCTCGTTAGTTGTTTCCTCTGCCAATTTTCGCCAACAATTCATCGCTTTTTTTAGCTCTGACCCTTGCGGGCCGCGCACATTTTTGGTTTTCCTTGACTTTTTTGATGCAACTTGTTCTCATCAACTTTCCCCCCCCGTAGTTTATCTGGACACGGGTGCGTTTGCATGCATTGCCCTTTTCCCCCACCGTGCTCCGGCTGCCAGCCAAGCACGATGCGGCGTTCCAGATAGCCCCACCCCCCGCATCTTTCTGCACTCGTCGGTGTCCCCTCTTCAGCGTCAATTTCTCTGGACGTCCCCACGAATTCGGCCTCTCCCTTTTTTTTCTCAGAGCTCACCACTCTCCCTATGTCGCCCCGTCTCGATCCTTTTGTCTCGTCCGACCAACTCCCCTTTCCGGCTCGAGCATCAACCCCCCGAAACCGTTTGAAAGATGGATGTCTTTTGAGCTGTCAGCGTCTTTTAGAGGAGACCCTACCCGAACGCCAGGTCCGGCAGCAAATAACTTCCTTCCTATATATTAATTCCCCCTGTTTTTTTTTTTTTATAGATCTGCAGGGCTCGAATGTCGTGGCGTCCGACCTGTTGTACTATCAGCTCATCCCCCCTCATTACGGCGCGCAACTCTCTCCCAATACTTTCCCAGTTTTTTTTTGTATTGTAGACCAGCCGTTAGAGGATTTTTTTCTTCAATAGTAACCCCTGATTAGTTAGACGGTCCAGCGCCTGGTTTTCCCTCTAACGAAGTCCCACCTGCTGACACTTCCTTTTCTTGTCCAAGAACAAATTTTCTCTTCGGGCAAGCAGCACTCTTTAGCAGTATTTCCCCGGTCGCATGATCTCTATCCCCGTGAGAATTCTTTTTTGCTGACCGCCGTGTGGCTGGCGCCTCGTTCCGCGACGCCGCGACCCGTGCCCCTTTTTCTCTCTCACCTACTTCCTAATGTGTCCGGCGTTGTGCACGGAGAAAACGCTCACTTCCGGTACCATTTTTCTCCTCCGCGCTAGACAGAACGCTACGCCTTCCTTTTTGAAAGATATCCCTTGCCTCTTGGTCCAACCCTCACGATCTGGTCACCACGATTTCGCCGTCTTTTTTACCTAAGGCCGAACCACCGACTTTTCCCGGCTTGACCTATTTCTCTGTGCAAACAGAATGCCGTCCTCTTTCCTTCAAGATCGATGACTCACATTTTTCCCGGTCGTTAACCATCCTCGGTTACTTATAACCTACCCGAGTTTTCGGTCTTCTCCAGTCCTTTCCCCAATGATCAAGTTAATGTGGTATGCCTTTGGTTTACACGGCTGCGAGTTTCCGACCTAATCTCTGCGCCGGTCTCTCGAGCGCTGTCTATACCGTCAGAATTGTTCCCTTCTCCTGTTAGTTCCCTTATGACACAACAAGCCCCAAGCTAGAGAAGTAGTCGTTTTTTCTCGTAATTTATTAGAAACTCTCGTGATCTTTTCCTGCTTCCCCATAGATTGGTGCTGCCATTGTCTCTTAACTTTACAGTGAAGAAGAAGGGCCTCTATCTCCTCTCGTTTTCTGGTTAAACTTTTTGTCTCTCAGTCTCGTCCCCTTGGTGTTCATTTCCTGAGCTAGCGCGTGTTTCACTGATCCCTAAGTGTGAACCTTACCGTCACACCCGCGGCCGGCCCTTCCTGTAGCACCTTTTTCTACATCGCACAAATCTGATTTCGTATTTCTCTTCACGCTAATTTTCCCCGATCTGATTGCTGCTCTCGCGATTGCTCCTCGTTTTTCCTTCCCTAACTGAGTGGACCGTGATCTGGGGATAACATTTTTTAAAAAGGTGCGGACACGTATCCCCCCCTTGAGCACAAGTCCCCCAGATTTAATTTTTCGTACCGCCTCACCTATTTTCAAAAGACGGTCCCCTGCAGTGTTTTTCACTTTTCTTCTTCTTCCGTATCAATGGCGGGCTCCTCAGACCCTTGAAGTTTATCCTTTTTCCCATCCCTAGCGTTTCCCTCCTGTTTCGGAGTTCACCTTACTTCCCCCTTGGATTTCTCCTTCCTGTCCAATCTTCAAAGAAGAGTCCTCTCCCAAGTTGAAGCGGCACGAACCCTCTTTTTGCAATCTTATGGCGCTTCCTTCTCTGAGTCCATCAGCTTTTTGATAGATACGTTCGCAAGTTCCCCCCCATTCCTCATCGCAGTTGTTGCATCCTCTTAGAGTTTCCTTGTTCCCCCCGATGCGATTCTACAATTTCCTTCCGAGCGTTGCCGATTCCATCTTCTGTCCTCTCTTTTAGTCTTATTTTGCTGGCTGATTTAGACTGACCTTGCCTGATTCATCAGTATGCTGCTTTTTCCCCTTCCCCCTTCTTAGGTTTTTTCAGTAGATCACTTCCTGACGACTCCTCACGTGATCTTCTTTCCTTCATTGTTTTTTATCTCTTTTCTTGACTTCATAGGTTTTCTCTTCCCCAGGCCGTGCCCGATAAGCTGGGTTGACCTTGCATAAAAAGAGCCTTTCTATCCCAGACAGGAAGTCTAGTCACGCCTCTTCTCTGCACGGAAAAATAGTTTCCCCGCCCCCTACTCCACTGGCGTGACAGTCGCGTCTAGTTCGTATTGGCGCGTCTCATCTCCCCCCCTTCTCCTTCAGGCCATTCGTTCTTCTCTTTCGAGGAATGGCGTTGTGTTCTTCGCCTTATACAAGAGATCGAGAGTCCTCCTGGCATTGTCTTTCCCCAGCTCGGGAAACGAGAGCCCCCGATGTGGTTTTGGCTTTGCCGATTCCGTTTGTCCTCTTTTGATCGGCATTTTTTCTTTCGGTCAGACGTCGCCTTTTCCCATGCAATTTACGTTGAAATACACACCCCTTTGCTCGACCTTCTGTTTGCGGTGAACCCTTTCAGCTCCCGATCTGATTCTCCATTACTCCAAAGCCGCATCTTCCCCCTTGCCCGACAAACCGACTGTTCAAGCCTTCTTTTTGACTTCTCTTCGGAGTTTTCCTCCCTCTTTCGCTTATTTCTCTTTTTTGATTGGTGTCCAGAGCCTGTTTTAACGTCCGAGCCCTTCTCCCCTTTTCCGCGCGTTGTTCCGTTCTTCCTCTACTAACTCGCGCGAGCGAATTAGAGTGTTAGCCGATCTGACCTTCCACTCTTCCTAATGGTGCTTGCTCTAGCACTCATTGTGTTTCTTTTCGCTGACTGATGTGACTTTACTACTGGAATGCTTTAAGATACGCCTGTTCTCACTACGTCCCTTAGTTCCGCCGGAACTTGAGCTCTTTCCCCCAACACGGTCTCCCTCCTTGCCCTTAGAACAGATATAGCGCTTCTTATTAAAATGTTGCAAGTTGCGTCCACTCAGCCCCAGTTTCCGACCTTTATAATAGCCGTGTTCGATTCTAGGACCTCCGCCTTTCTTCTTCCGCCTTCTCCCCTTTCATCCGGGAAAACTTTTCTTCTATTTTGCACGCATCACGGAGCGGCCCTCCTCTGCGCCTTTTCGCGTAGCTTGCCTGTTTTTCACGCTTCAGATATGCGGCGGCTGGCCCCCAAGCAGGATCAGCCTTCCATTTCTTCTTATTCCCCCTCCCCCTTGGCTCCGTCCCGAAGCTTTTTCGTTAGAAGTCCCCGGCATCCCAGGATTCCGATTGCTCCCAACGTCTTCGCGCTGGCCGACCCCTTCCCGTAACCCTCTCTTTCCGCCAATGGTCCATCTTCCGAGCGTTGCACTTGGGTAGCGCTGCTTCCCCAAAGTACAGCGTTTTGGTTCCGATATTAGGCTGGTCGCTTGCCCAATCAACTTATTATCTTCAGTCGAGTTTGCTGCGTCTTTGTCCCTTTCTGCTCGAATCCTTTTCAGGTTTTCGTTGTCTCGTTTGCGGATTTACAAATCTCTTCTTACGACCAACCTTTGTCCGCGATTCCCCTGCGGCGCCCGCGGTCTCTTCCCTGAAGCCGGCTTTTCTTGCGCAAGAGAACTGTCACCACCTCATCTCCCTCGTTCCTTCGTGAGTTGAACCTCCCAGCGGTCCATTGGTCTTGGAACCCCAAAGCTTCCTCTTTAGCGGTGTGGCTCTTAGACACAAACCCCTGTCTTCGGAAAATTCCTTTGTTCTTATTGGCACTCCCCCAGCGACTCGAGTAGCAACCACCCCCTTTCCCTCCCGGGCAAGATGAGCTGCTTTCCGTCCGAGTTCCTCTGATAGCCTTCTCCCTTCCATAACGTTGTTATAGATAAGACCTTCATCCTTAATCTCTTTTTGGTGTTCCTTTCCTCGCAGGTTCATCGTTCGACTTTAGCCCTAGGAGTGGATCATATTGAGCGAGCCCTCTGAGCTTTTCCGTTTTCCCCTGTGTGGACCGCTCCTTCCCTTTTTCTTCCCATTCCATAACAGGATCTCTTTCACGGGTTTTCTCGAGTGTGTGCGACGTCTCCCAACTGCGTTTGACCCCCTTTCCAGTTGTCTTTTTTCTTTGAATCTGAAGAGGGTCCACGTGACTAGTCATACAGTCCTTTTTTGCTAATTTGCGAAGGACATCAGTCACGGACTTCGGGAGAGAGGTATGGGAAGAGGTTCTTTTCTCTTCCGGAGAAGTAAGTGCGTACCTCTCTTAATCAGTTTAGCCAGTTCCTTCCCTTCTGAAAAGTTGCTGACCCAACCAAGGACAATGAGGGAGCCCAGAACGTTTCCGTTTCTTTTTTTTCCATAGTGAAGATCATTGCCTTAGTTTTTTCGATTGGTCCTTGCAACCACCGTTTTAGACCTTCCCGACGTTTTCCATAAGGACGCCCCAGTGTTCCCATGAATACACTGCTTTTGATTGACCGTTAGATCTGGCGCTCCCCCCTTGACTCTGGTCTCTTCTTCACCAGCTCTCTGCAGTGGCTTGGTCCCTTCCTTTTTCAGGAATTGTTCCCCCACCAACTCCCTCGCTTTTTCCCCGGTTTTCGACCAGTGCATTTCTATTTCTTTAGGTTTCATTTGGTTGGAACCCCCGGCCCCCCCTCCCCCCCGCACCGTTTTTCTCTGCTTTCTAAAAGGCAACCTCCCTTCTCTCTGCCTTTCCTTCACCCCCCTTCCCGCCGTCTCCTCGGTCTCTCAAGTTCCTGTTTCCCTCCCAAACAGTTTCCCCTGTTACTTCTGATTCTTCGCCTTTTCCCCCTCCTATTGAACCACCGCTTCTTCTCTCCTTTTCCGGCGTCCACCTTTGACGAGGTTTCCACTGGGGAGAACCTGACCTTTACGCCTCCCTTCCCTTTCTCCTCCGGGCGGACTTAATCGGGTGGGTTTTTCCGCTAATCAGTCGATTTTCCTGCGGACCCTTTTGTTAAGATTTTTCTGTAAGCCTCTGAGTACGTTAAAATTTCCGTTCCCCCCCGTTTTCTAGAGACTTTTTCGCTCTTCGACCCATTCCTCCGGCTGATTTGTTTTTAGATGTCAGGCCGATCTTATTTGCGTCTTTCTAGAGGTTAGGTTGTAATCCCTCCCTCCTGCTCTCTTTTCCCCTGGATCCACTTTGTTAACACGGGCTTCGAGATTTTTCTTTCAACAAATACGTGCCGAGTTGTGTACACGACCTCTCAACAGGTACCCTACCCCTACTTAAAGAAGGCGATGGCTTCTGTTTTGCTGAACCTCTCGGGCTGGGTCTCATTTGTTTTCCTCCCGCTCTCTTGCCTGAAGGATCTTTTCCCCCTCCGTGTTCTTGATTCCCCGTTGCAATGTTCCCTAGGGGACGTTTACTTAGGCGTCCATTTTCCGCCTTCTCCTCTTAATGTACTCGTCACCCCCCCCCACACCTGGTTACTAGCTTGGGTGTCCCCGATCTTCACTGGCAGTTGGCTGTGAGAGTTCCTTGTTTTTCATCCGTTGGAAGACTTCCCCTGCCATTCGTAGGCGCGCGTGTCATTCTTCGACTGCCCTCTGCTAAATGTCCCGCTGCCGTCGACCCCAATCCCCTTTGCTCCTTAAAGTTCGCTTAATCGTCTTTACGAGATTTCGAGGTCGACAGGAGTTTTCCCTTCCGTTGTAATGCTGCCTCATTACTCCGTTGCTTCCAATTCCGTGTTCCCTTGTCTCCCCCCCCTTTAAGACGCATGGGTCCGATTCTCTCTCTCCTCCTCGTTTTGTTGTATTTTCCCCTTCCCATCCTTTAGTCTTTTGCAACTTTAAGCGTGGGACCTTTCCCGTCTGTCAGGCGTGCAGGGCCCAGTAGGACGGTCCGCCCCCGAAGACAGGCCCCCCCATCGCTGACACTCTTGTTCAGCTCCTTTCTTTTTCTCCTTAACCAGGCGCTCCTCTCTTTTGGTGGGTACTCGCGAATTCTTTAGCAATTCTTCCCCTCCCCTCGCCCTGCAAAGTTTTGCTTTCGCCCCGAACGATAGATCCTGAGTTTCTCGGCCTTCCACTAGCATTGAACCGCAGATTAGGGCCACCCCAGTACTCTTTTTTTTTTTCCTCTTTCCTTTCCTCGCGTTGCGGGTTGTCGCCGCCGTCGCCGCCATCCCCCTTGAAATTGGCCCGTTTTTTCCCCCCGCCTGTGTCGAACTTTTATGTGAACGAGCATTTAAGCGCCGCGCTCTTCTATTGCTTTCCGAACGCCCTCAATCGTGCAAAGTCCCTAGAATTTTTGATATTTCACCTTTTCGCCGTTTAGATTGCAGAGATTTATTGCCGTAGACCTTTTGATCTCTCCTGTTTCAATCTTCCCATTGTGCCTTCCCCCCCCCCAGGATACCTTGCGCAGTCTTGAGTTAAGGGCGAGCCCCTTCCCCCTCTCAGAGATTCAGAGAGGGCCGTTTTTTAGATTAGACGCTTCACGACTGGTTTTGAGATACGACCCCAGTGCTCTTTCGCACGGCCTCTTGTGACGGACGTCTCTTTTTCATTCATCTCAGGATTTGCCAAGCTTCTAAGGCCGTCCTCGTCTTCCTTCTCTTATTACCACCAAGGCGAAGGAACGTCCGAAGATCTCTTCTCAAGTACTCCTTGACCCTGTTCCTCCCCCCCCTACTACCGTGCCGCCCATTCAGTTCTGTTTTGGGTTGATCAGCGGCTCTGCCGAGCTCTTCCTTTTTCTTTTTGCAATTCTTGTTCCCCCGGAAACATTTTTCTTTCGAGCCATCGGCTTTTTATCTAATGCGCCGTGGAGCCGCTGTCCGGTTTTGTTCGGCCGCTCTTTTCTTTGGGTGCCGTTCCCCCCCAACGCCTGCTCAGCATGACATTTTTTTATTAGTCTCTTTCATTGAAGGACTCCCGGAGCTCTTTCTGTATAACCCCTCTAGAGGTATTAGACGTAAGCTCGACAGGCCAGGCCATCCCCTTGCATGGGGTTCGCAACCGGCGGGGTTTAGCTCCTAGGGCCGTTTTGAGTGCCGTATTTTCCCCCCCAAGCGATACAAGCTTCGGTTTTTTTTTTGCTTTGCACTCCCCTAAAACACGGGATCTTTCAGTCGCTTTTGATTTTTTCTTATTCACGGCGGCAGCTCTTGTAAGGGTTGGGCTGCATGTTGAGTTCTTCTGATCCAAGCCTTAACAGTTCACTCTCCTTTAGAATGTAACCTCAGGGTTGCACTTCTTATGCCTGCCTGCTTTCCCAGCTTTTATGACGGTGTGAACTTCACCCCCTGGACGATGCTTTCCTCCAGAATCACCTCTACAGATTCCGGACTTTAACGTTGAATTTCCTTCTTCATTTAACACTTGGTGGACCCACTCTGAACTGGTCCGCGCCGGTGGGCTCGTAGCAGAACACCCCCCCCAGCGCGCTTGGTCCGTAGCCGACGCCTTTGTCCTTTAAAAACCCTCCACTTAGCGCATTCAAACAACGCATGAAAATTGCCCTCCCCATTTTTTCTTGTCCCTTTCGAGAGCGGCGTTCTCTCACACGAAGATGCCCTCTCGTATTTCGATGCCTT
>Ga0179593_1739827_pt1 | contig 13556 bp, 15 predicted proteins | sample CZODoug2_1_08_16_FD_185931 | JGI IMG/M metagenome (GOLD analysis project Ga0179593, IMG submission 185931) | Vadose zone soil fungal communities from Angelo Coast Range Reserve, California, USA - CZODoug2_1_08_16fungal (PacBio error correction) | ecosystem: Environmental > Terrestrial > Soil >... | reverse complement strand
CCCTGTAGCCTTTTTCCTCCCCCACGTCCTTGGACCGACGATCTTATTTGGCCGAAGGGGGTTCCTTCCTTGCACGATCGACCTCGTGTTGAACGCCGTTTCTTCGCACTTTCCTCCCCGATCTGATTGGACTCAAAGAAGTTTCGTGGCGTCTGCGGCCCCCCTTGCCTTTGCATGCTTCTTTGGAAACCTGGATTCTTTCCCCTACTACACCTATTCAGCGGCTTTTCTGGACGTCGTGCGTTCCCTTCAGTCATGGTCGTCACACGCGACCTTCGCGTTTTTTCTCATGATTTGCTCTCAACGACTTCGCAGACATCATGGGCCTTTTTCGAATATTTCCTATCACCGCAGGCATGGCGTGGGGAAAGGCCTTCCTCCTTGTCGGAACTCTCTTTTGGCCTTTGCCTTCAAAACGGAGTGCGTTCCCTTTCCTTTCTGGGCCTTAAGGTTGATCGGCTCACTTTTACTCTCGGCTCTCTCTGTTTTTCCACGGTGGAGTCCCCCTCCTTATGGCATTGGAAACCCCCTTTTCCCTTCTCGATGGGTCGGCCACGAACGCACCTTCCCCCTCCTCTTGCAGTTTCCCTCCACCCGGATCGGAGAAGGTTACAGGGCCTTCACGATCCTTTTTCCCTGCCAAGGTTGGAAAAAGGCTTGTGTTCCTCCCCCCCCTTCCTTTCCTCCTTTTGCTGAGGTGGGTGGTTTTCCCCGAGCGGTCAAGCCCTTTCTGACGCCCGTCGGCGTGTTTTTTTTGGTCCCGTTGAGGACTATTTCTTTCCTTGCTACTTGTGAGCGACGGGGTCATGAGTGCGCAGTCGTCATTCGAGGCATACTTTTAAGACGCCTCCGAAGCTCGTCTCCTTCGCTGAGACCCCTTTCCTCAGGAGCCCCCCCCCCCTTGACGTGCCGTCTTAGAACGCCGAGGACTTCTCTTCCCTCCTTTCTTCCGTGACAAGGATGGCCCCTTCAATTGCCGCGGCTGGCCGGTTTTGCGACACTTTTCTTCCTGCGGTGAAGCGATATCCCTCCTCCCCTTTCCCGATGAATGAGTCCTGATCCGCCCCGTTCTTTCTTCCCTCGGCGTGTCTTTTTCTCATTGCTTTCCCGAGGAGTTGCGTCCCCCCGGCGAGTGTTTGTCGTATCATACGGGAATGGTCCACAGTTCATGTCTTTGGAGTGCTTCGTTCTTCCAGTGAAGCATTACTTCTTGGGACGTCCAAACGGCAAGCTTCTTCCCGAGACATGAAAACCCCCCCCTCCCTTGATTCCCCGTGGTGGAGACAGTCCCTCTTTTATTTATAGGAAGGTGGGTCCTTGGGGTCCTCTGCCCCTTAACAGGAGCAGGCGCTGAGATCCCTCTAAGCCGGGGACTCCTTCTCCCGGTAGTTTGGTTCTTGGGTTGAGCGTCCGCTTATTCCCCGATTTTTTTTTTTTGGATGTACTTCCCTGCTGGTCCCGCATCTCTCCTCCTCCACGGTGTGTTGTGAGAGCGCCTTTTTCCTTTCCTGTACAGTCGGAATCCACCCTCACTCAATCTGCGCGATCGTTCTTCCCCCTCCCCCCCTACGCCGTTTCTCCTTTAACGTCTTCCCTCTCGTTCGCGCCTGAGAACTGATCGCACCCTTTCCCGCCACTGCCGAGAGAGAAGAACCTCGCTTTTTCCTCCCCCCCCCCCCACGTGAATCCAAATTCGATTTTTCTTGGCTCGCCCCGAGACTTTTTTTCCTTCCCTTTCTCCGCGTAGGCTTCTGTCCTGTTACTTGTTTTCCCTTTCCCTTCAAGACCATGACTGTGCCGTTTGTGCCTGGGCGAAACACGCGCCTGGATATGTCTTCACTCCGCGATGGAGCCAGATTGGACAAGCACGCGGACTTTCCCAAGCCCGTGAGCGGGTATGGAGTAGAATTTCTTCCCCGCAGCGCCTTTTTTAATAAGCCTTCTCCCCCCCCCGTAAAGAAGCAGGAAATGAATCGGTAACGCCTGGAACGTCCCTCGTTCTCGCAGCTCCGTACTCGGCTTTTTCCTTCCAACCTCCCCTCCTTTTGGTGGACTGCTAACCATCAACCTCTCCCTCTTTCCTCTCAGGAATAGCTGAGCTTCGGAGGCGGCGTTCTTCCCTCTGCCTCGGAATGGCGATTTTTTTCCCTCATGACCCCCCGCTCACAAGCCCGCAACAGAAAACTACCTTTTTTTCTTTCCCCTTTTTTGTGTGGGACCTATCAACAACACGCCGAGTTGCTCCCAATGCTTGCGTTCCCTTTCGACCTCTCCATATAAGTCACGCGTCTGTCCACAAAAGAGTGCTGTTGCCCCCCCTTTTCTTTTATGGAACTTTGACGTGAAGGCCTACACCTTTTCTCGATCTCCTTCTCCCATTCACGTGAGACCGTCGCGGGCCGCCTCATCGCTTCTTCAAACTCCTGGTTCAAATGAAGCCCTAGGGATCCACCGTTTCGTCATTCCCCCCCCTCTGCTCCTGAGAGTTCTTCACAGTAATTTCCTTCTTTCCTCCTTTCCGGTTAAGGCTCCTGCACCGCCAAGCGCTTCTCCCCGTAGTAAGCATGTCCCCTGCCAGCGGGCGGTTCCGCCCTATTCGACCCCCTTCTTGAGACTTTTTCTTGCCTGAATCCCTTTTAAATCAGAAGTCCTTTTCGCGTTAGTTTGAACCCACTGATTCGATTTTCTCCGATGGGATTCGTTACGCCGTGGTGTCCCCGAAGCAGACCGAGCCGTGTCCAATCCATCATGCCCCCCTCTCTTTAAGCAGACGCCACCCCTTCCTTGAGGACATTTGATCGGAGTGTGCGCCTTTCTACACTGCGTTCACCACCCTCTTCTTTTTGTCATTCCCGGACCGTCAGCCCTCGGCCAAATCTGTAACTTCGTAGTTTTTGCTTTCACGGTACATCGGTCCCTTCTTTTCCTCCCTTTTTTTTTTGATAGAGCTTTACCTGAGTAGCTTTGTCCCCTTTTCTCTCCTTTTCTTTTTGAACTCTCCAGAAGATTTGCCCGTTTTTGGATGGGAAGTTCGGCCACCGATAGAAATCGTGGAAGAAGTTTCTAGCAAATTTTTTCCGAGACCCTATATGGACTTTTTTTCAATGAAGGCTTTTTTTTTTGTCGTATGAGGAACTTTTGCATTTGGTTCAGGGATGTCTTTTTTGCCCCCCCTTCCTTCCGTTGATGTCCCTGCCCCCCTATTTCGAGGATTGCCTCTCCTCCTTTTCCGCGCATGAACTCAGTCATGGCTTTTCCTTCACGCGACCCGTCGCGGCCCCCTCCCTCGTTCCGGCGCTCACGAAGCCTTCTCCAGACCTTCCAACCCCTTCCGGCCTGGGTGGGAAGGGGCTCTTCTGTCAAATACATTGCGTCTTTGCGACCAGGCTCTCCCTTAGTGACCTCGAATCCTGGTCCCTTCCCTGACCCTTCTCGGAGCTACAGTGGCCTCCTACAAACGGTGTCTCCAACACCCCTTTTCCCAGGAGTTTTATCTAGCGTCGGGCGGAACCCCCTTCACCTACTGGTCAGCGCAGCCTTTGCTTGGGACCCTCCCCTTTTTAACAGACTTTTATTACCGGGTTCACGTATGATGCCCTCCCCCCTTTCCTTTTTTTCCCCAGCAAGCGTGTCAGCACAGCTGCGCGTGATTATATGGTGTTCCTCCCCTTCGAACTCTCCCTCCGCCACAAATTGGACCCTTTTTTTGCGTGTTTTGAATCTTTTTTCCGTAGATAGTCGTATTTTCTGTTTGCTTGCTAATGGTGAGCTCGGTCCGAGTTCCCCATCGCCCATTACTCATTCATCCTGTACAGCCCTCCCCCTCAGAAAGTCTCTGGATCTTCATGCGGCGAGCCTATGGTTTCCTTTCCAAACGAACTTTCGGGACCCCGGTCGTCGAGAGCCTTTTTTCTTCCCCGGCCGCTCATACGTCTTCCGTGAAGGCTTTCCTCCCCTCCTTCGTTTTCTGTGCGACGGTTCGGCGTTGCGGTTGCGCTATTTTTTTACTCCTCGCGTGAATGAGCCTCTCTCCGTTCTTTTTTTCTTTTTTTTTTTTTTTTCCCCCGTCCGTAAGGCCGGCCGGTTTTACGGGGGCATTGATGGCCTTACAGCGCGTCCTTCTTTCCCCGTCACAACCCCTTCGTCCTGTCAGATAATCTACGTCCCTTTTTTCCGTCTTGGAGGGCACTTTTTTTTTTCCCGTGAAGCAGGGACCTCGTCACTACTTCCTCTTCTACGTATCCGTTACGACCCCCTTCCTCTACACTCCCCCCCCAGGTGGGATCATTGGAGACGCGCTTTTCTTTTTTTTTGGTCCGTTGTCGATTGTTCTCAGCGCGAACGTACTTTCCCCTTCCCTTTCAGGCGCTGGTGTCCTTTCCGGAGGACCTTTCTTTGCAGCGTCCGATTCTGAACGTTTTCTTTTTCTGCGGTTTAGTCAGGACGTTACAGAACCTATGGTCCGCCATCTCTCTCCCTTTCTTTCCCCCCCTCCTTTGGTGGTGTTTCTCCCACAGGTACGGAAATCCAACGTGCCATGCGGCGATCCTTCGCTTTGCAACCCTAAGCCGTCTAGTCCGCGGCTTAACAGGTCGCTCTTTCTTCCTCTGTACGTTTTTCCCTGAATCTCCCCGCCCTTGCCGAGAGAGAAGAACGCTCTCCGCCACTTTTTGAATAAAAACTCCTTTTGTATTGTCTTCGCCCCGTCCTTCTTGCCGTGTCGTACGGTCTCACCCCGCTGACTCTTCCCCTTCGGAAATCCCAAAGACCATGAACCTTTTTTTGGCAGAGATGAGCGACACCCTTTCCTTTCTATGGACGTCCCAACTCTTCGTGTAGGCCATCAATGCCTCCTTTTCCCCTTCCCTTCGGACGCTTTCCCCTGTCTGCGGGATTTCCCTGTCGAACGGGAGAATCGGTCCCCAGGGCGATCCTCCCCTTCCTGTTCTGCCAAACCGGTCCCCTCCGCCAGCCCCATTGAGGGTCTTGCCCGCCTTTCATTTATGACTCCTTTTCCTCAGAAGGACGGCCCTCCCAAGTCGTGTGTGGTGAACCTTCCTCCCCATCAAACGAATTCTGAATATGAGTCGGCATCCTCAGAGCTTTCGGATGTCTCTTTCTGCCCGGATGCCTATTGTTCCGACTGGCACTCGAAAACGTCTGTAACAAGTAGCCCCCACGTTTTTCCCCTCAAATTCTCTTTCCACACGCCGGACGGCTGTCCCCCCTTTCGTGACCGCTCGTTCGACCTCTTTCCTCTCCTTCCCCCGCGCCGAATGTGAGGTCCCCCCCCCAACGAGTGCTTTGCAACGTGGCATCGTTTTCCTCAGTGAGCGTTGACTTTTTTCACACCTTTTCCCTTTCCCCGGTTGGCGGTTCCGCCCTGGCCCACGCGGAGACTTCTTTTTTCCGTGCCGCCCATTCAGCTCTATCCAAAGCCTGGTTTTCCCCTTTCCCTACTTCTTTGGTCACCCGTTCCCCTTTCCCTTTTTAGTGATTCCGGATCCCTGCCCGGATTCGCCTTCTTCCCCTTTTAAGGCTGTTCGCAACCGACAGCGCCCCCTGTCTTTCCGACACGTCTTCGCATTGCCTGTTTTGGAGGATGAAATATTTTCCCTTTTCCCATGATGTCTTCTTGCTTAGTTGATGAGCGCTTTTTCCCCTCCTTTCGTTAAATCGTCCTCTCGCCATGATCGTTCATGCGCCTCTCTTTCTCTGCGCCCGCTGAAATAACCTCGGTGGTGTCACCCCCCCCCTCCGTCAAGGACGTTCCCCGAACCTTCTCCCTTCCGCAGACGAACCCTCTCCATTGCTTTCCCCTTCCCGATCGGAGATCGCAGACAGTGCGCTTGCTTCGTTCCTGCTTCCCCACGATTCCCGACCCAACTTCGGCCAAATCCCTCTTTTTAAGGAATAGTAGTTAGGTCTCTCCCTTTTTTTCGTGGGCGTCGCAAAATGCACTAAATCGGTCATCTCTCTTTCCCCTCCTCTACGTTGTTGTTGTTCCTTCTCTCTTCCACGTCCACGTGAGTGGGACACCTCCTCCACTTACTACCATCTTTTTTTCCGTGGGCCTTCCGTCGTGGCACCGATCTCCTTTTTCCCTCAGTTTTCTGCACTTTTCGTGAAATTTGTCATCAATCTTAGGTGTGAGAGTATTTTTTCCCCCCTCTTCCGTGGTCCTGATGTTTTAAGGCCTTCCGTCTGCTTCCCGGGCTAGACCCCATATTTCAGCGGGGCTCGCCTCGAAGTCGTCGCTCATTCCCTCTAATGGCTTCTCCGGGGTCCCGTCCGGCTGATTTTTCCCTCCCTGATTCAGGGAGCTCAAAGAAGCCTTCTCATCCCATCCTTTTCAAGAGTGTCGAACCCATCATCAGACATGCGGCTTTGGGCCCCCGGATGACTACGTGTCGGACAATTTTCTTTCGAGTTTGCTCCCCTGCGGCTTCGGTCTCTGGAGAACCCTGGTGACCGGTGATCCGGATTCCTTTTCTGCTCCCTGGGAAGGAACTGACGACTTTTGACTGTCCACCCTTAATTCTGGATTCAAACCCCAGTTCCTCAGATTGGAACGAACCAGCAGTTTTTCCCCTTTTCGTTTAAGGGATTTGGCCGCAACCGGGTTCCTCTTGTATTACCGGGCCCGCTCCGATGCCCGAAACTCCATTCCCAGCCAAGAGTGTTCTCTGACTTCTTTGATGGCGGACCCCCTAGTTTTCCCCCTATCCTGTCACAACTGATTGAGACAGTCTCGTTTTTTATTTTGAAGGAGGTCCCTTTTTGTACTTATTTGTCTTTTTCGTTGCTTTTTTCTCTTGTCAGAGTGATCCGTCCCTGCCAATTCCGAGGCATTTCCTGTCAGACCGCGCCTTTTCCGACCCCTTTTTTTCCTGAGATCTTCCTCTTGAGGTGCTTTTTCAAAGACTTTAGGGACGGTTTTTTCCTCCATTGTCTAGTGCTGACAAGAGACGGAAGATTCGATACCTCTTCCTCCCCGGCGCGTCATCCTTCTCGGCGCGGACTGTTTTGACGGCTGATTGACTCGGTAGAGCGGTTGATGACGCGATTCTTCCTTACTCCATCGACGATGACTGCGCCCCTTCCCCTTTTGTCCAGCGTGCCGTGTCCGTTTTTTTATTGATGGCCTACAGCGCGGATTTTTTTCTCCCTCCAGCGCGGGTGTAGTTCTTAGCAACGGGCACCCCTCCTTTTCTTTTTGAGGGCGTCGGTTCTCTTCACCTAGTAAGGCCTCTTGCACGTATCCGTACGACACGGCGCTTCGTTGCTTTCGTCTCCATGAACACACCCCTCCCCCTTTTCGGTGGGATTCGTAAACGTTGTTTCCCGTCGCGTTCTTCTTCTCTTTTTGGTCTTCTTGGGTTTCTCCGTACCGTATGACCCCCGACCGTTAAGGCCGTTTTCTTCCAGAAGGGCGTAGGTTTGATCGTCTTTTCTTTCCTCTCCCCGCGCGCATTTCTGTGCGGGGCTTCTGCGTTTTACAGGAATTCTTTCCCGGTCTCTCTCTATTTCCTTTTTTTGAGATATATTCAGGTTCCGTACCGTCTTCCCCGCCAACGAATTTTTTTTTTCTGAATCGGACGCGCAACAATCCAACGTCCGAGTCCGCCGGCCTTACCCCTTTTTTCTCTCCCTGCTCCTTTCGCGCTCCCTTCGAACCCCGACGACCACCTGCTTTCAGAAGAACGCGACGTCGCACCATTTTTCCCTTTCCCACCTTCGATGTTTTTGTGTTACAATTGTCTCCCGCCCCTTCTTCTCCGTGTTCTAAGGATACTCCATCGATGCCTCGTCCCTTTTTTCGGAAGAAGACGGCCCTCCCCCCCTCCCATGAAACTGTGACCCCTTTCTCTCCCTCTCGACAAACCGCGCCTTGGATATGGTTTTCCCCGGCCCACTCCTCGCTCTGTATCCCATTCTCCCGGACCCCCCGGACTCTCCAGAACGGCTTTTTTCGTGCCTCTCTTTCTTCGAAACGGGACATCGCGTCACGCCTCTGCCAATACTCTTCCACAGCCTCCTTTCCGGAGGGACCGCTCATAAGCGGTATCGATTTCCCCCCCGGAGTTCCTATCAGACTCCCCCGACCCCCCGAATCGTTTGTGGTTTCTCCCCCATCCCTTCCTTTCCAGAGCTTTCGGATCCCCTCGTTCGGACAAGGATGCTTTTTTCCCTTCCCCCCGATTGCTACTTAGAAACTCATTTTCCTCCCTGCTCACAAGTCGCTAAACTCTCTGAACTCCTTCAAAACATTTTGCTGTCCCAGCTTGGCGTGACCTCCCCCTGCGACGCCCGCACAATATACTCCTCGATCCTGTGCTGTCAACCCCCCTTCTTTCCCTTGGTTTGCTTCCTCGTGAAGTCCCCCCGCACATTCTACGATCCTTGGAGGGGCACAAGACATGCACTTTCTTTTCGGTTTTAGGCGCCCCCAAATTAGTCTCCTCCCCCCGAATGGTTTACACTTTTCTGTGGAATCCACATTTTTTCAAAAGTGAGAGACGTTTTTCCTGGATCCCCCTTCACGGAAGGATCCGAAATAGACGCATCCGTTTAAGGCTCCTTTTCTCCCCCCTCCTCGCAATTTAGTCCCCATTCCTGGCTCTGATAGAAAATTCGGCCCCTTTCTGTTGAGAAGGCCTTTCTTTGTCGGCCTGACTTCCCCGTTTCCCTCAGCCCCCGTCTCGTTTCTCTCCATGACTGCTCGCGCGACGAAGTACCTCTCCCCTCGCTGAAATAGGTGTAGTTACCGGTGGTGTCCCACTCCCTCACTGGCCATGCCCCTCCTCATCCACTTGCCCCCCCCCCCCAGCGGAATTGAGGCCTCCGATCCGAGATTTCAAGACAGTTCCCTCTTCTCCCCACTGCGTTCCCCCCCGAGAAAGTCCCCCCCCCTTCGGAAAAATCTCTTTCGTCGTAGGTCCATCTAAAGTGACGTTGGGAAAACGGCTCCACTTCTCTCTCTTTTCATCATACTACTTCTTCTCTGACCGAACGTTGTCGACGCCCAAGTCCTCTCTTGGACATCAAGATTTCTCAAGAGATTTGGCCCCCTACGTTGGATGGTCCCCCCGACCACGCAGTGTAGCAGTCATCCACTGTAGTTGCTCTCTAAGTCTAGTGAATTTGTCTCAATCCAGGATGGGTGGCCTTCCTCCTCTTCGGTTGAATGATTATTACGTTTTCTTTAACGGGAGTACCCCCTATTTAAGAGGAGAGATACGATCATGAACTACTCCATTTCGTCACCCCGTTGGCGCTGCTGACTTTTACCGAATGTCTCTTCCGGCTCAACTACCTTCTCCCTACATCATCGCTTGTCGAATATTTCTCCCGACAGGGCGGGCTTTCTTTCACTTACGTTGTCGGAAACTTGTGGCGGTTCTCCTTCTCCTTAAACGGCTCGATTCTGCTCGGTTTTTGGACCCACGGATAATCACTTTTTTCCCCGCGTACCTTCCAAAATGACTCCCACCTTTTGTCGTCCACTGGTGCCCGTTTTATCTCTTCTTGAGGGCGGCACGAACTCCCCCTCCGCGTCTAGCGTTGCAGTGGGGCCCCCCCTCCAACTCCCTCGAGACCGGTTTCTGCATTACGCTTCTTCCAAATGCCACGTTTGCCCCAGCCGCGTGTGAAAGAAAAGGCTTCTTTTTTCCTTCTCTGTTGCTGGCTCTCCTTTTTAGCGGTAACTTCCCCCCGCCGTCGGCAGTGTTTTTTTTCCCTTTTTTTCCCCGTTTTGAGACTGTATAAGGTTTTCTGGAGTGAGACTTGTGTCTCCTACTTTGGTTCCTCGTGCTCAGTCGCCCCCTCCTTTACGAGGAAATACTCCTCCCTTTTCCCCCCTCCGAAAGCTCTTTCCTTCCTGCGAGGGATCATCAGCTTTCTGGTGCATGGCCCCCAAAACTACGGGGACTTTTTCCCGTCCGTCGAGAGATTCCTCTTCCGTCCGCTTAGATTACCGCTTTTCTGAACGCCCGTCAATCCTTCCCTGCAGGAGGAGGGACCCCTTTTGCGTGGGAGAAGGCTGATGATCTTCTCGCATTTTTCCGACCCCTCCTCCCAATCGAAGCTGCCTGCTCTCTTCCCTTTTTTTTTCGAGTAACCGACCGGAGAGAGCATTTTCTTCCCTCTCGAGGAGTTGGCGGCGAGTGGTCTCGGCACAACGGGCACCTTTTGTCTTTGGGGGCCCCTTCCCCTGAAGAAGAAATCTCAAGAAGACTACGCGGAGCCGGATCTTCCCCCGAACCCCGGCCAGTCTTAGTGAGGTTCCTCCCCCCAAAAATCCCATTCAACGTGGTGGAGATCTTTCTTCTTCTCTCGGCATTTTTCGTATGGGGGGTCGATCGTTCTCCTTCGTGAAGTTACAGATGAACGTTTCCTTTTTAGCGACCGTCTGCGGACTTTCCTTTTCGTAGGGTTGCGCTCCCTATTCTGAACGACTCCTTTTCTTTTAGGTGGATCGTTTGACTTTTACAGGAACCGCTTTTTCCTCCCTCTTCTTTTCCTCCTCATCCTCGATTCTTCCCTTTCCCAGTTACGGAAATCCCTTCAATCGCGTTCGATAGTTCATTTTTTTCCCCCCCCTACGCCAGTGACGTACGCCCTCCCCTTCCAGGTCGATAAAGCGCTGCTCCTTTCTCCTTTCCAAAGGAATCCCCCTAGAGAATCCTTCTCGCCCCCAAACGTTGAATCTCGCTTTTTTGGGTTCATTTCCCTCTTCCTCCTTGGCCGTTCGTAAACGTCTCCGAGAGGGCGAAATCGTGACCGCTTTTTTTTCCCTTGTCCTCACAGAAGGACCTCTCCCCGTGCCGTTGGCCGAGATGAGCCCCGCATTTTCGGACGGGCCAACTTTCCTCGTCTGTAGGCCATCAATGCTACCGGCCCTTCCCTCCTTCCGCGAAAAAAAGACGGATGTTTTACTTCCGCAGTATTTTTTTGGTTTCAGACGGAGGTCGAACCCACTTTTTCCTTAACCTTGTCCTATCCCCTCTTACATTTTTTTTTCCCACAATACCCCCCTCCCCCATCCCACCCAAACACGAATTCTCTTTCCCGCAGCGCCTTCTCAGCCGTTCCCCGACCCTCCCCCCTTCCCTGGAAGGATTTCCTTTACGTCAATAAGCTTCCTTCCGTCATCGTCCCTTGCGCGGCACCGTCCCCCGTTCTTTTTTTGTGACCTGAATGTCTCTCCCTCGCGCTCCAGAGATTTCGGAGGCTTTTGACAGGATGCATCGGATTCTCTTTTTTTCGACTTCTCATAACTCCCACCGTCGCTCACAAGTTTATCCCCCCCCCCGAAAATCCTCTCCCGGGTCCCCTTTCCCCAACACGCAGACTTTTCCGCTTGCGCATGATCTCCTTCCTCTGACGCAAGAACCATACAGCCCCGTGCCTGTGAGTCACAACGCTTTTTTTTTTGCCCCCTTGGAATTTGCGTCTCGTCTGGAATACCCCTTCTCTTTTTTTCCCCCGGTGGGTTTCCCCCCCTTCCCGCGAGAAAGGAGGTTTGAAGCACTCACCGCTCTCTACCAATTGTTTCCAAATTCCCCCCTCTCCTTCACAAAGTTGTCGTCATCCCGTAGCGAAGCTCTACTTTATAACTCCCTTCCCTGATCAGCAACTTTTTAGGCAGCACCGCCCCTCCAATGTCTTTTCGACTTTCGTCCAACGCCTGCCTGGCGTATTTATAAATCTCCCATGATTCTTCGTGGAGAGCGCCACTTCATTTCCCCTTTCCCCGCCCGCTACGTCGCTTTGTTACTGCCATGCCTATCCTGCCTCTCCGCCTTCCATAGGTGTGAGTTACTTTCCTTTTTTGGTGTCAAATTACATCAGACGTGAATGCTCCCCAGAACATCATGCCCTTTCTTTCCTCAGACGAAAGTCATCGAGGACCCCACCCCGATCTTTTTCCGCAAGAAAGCTGACCTTGCTTCCCTTCCCCTTCTTTCACCCCACCTCCCCCCCGACCTCCCCACCACTTAGGCCCCCCTGTAGTAATAGTTTATACCCACGTGCGTTTTCCTCCACCTGCTAAATAGGTCCTTGTCAATCCCCCCCTCCCCCCCCCCCCTTTGTGGTTGAGAGAGATTATTTAAGATGTAGAAGTTGTCGACCTCACCCTTCCTTCCCTATGAATAAAAGATCTTCACCCTGTCAGGAAGCGGCAATTAAAAGAGTTTCTCCATAGTGGTTTTTGCCCTCTAGAAGCAAAGGCAGAACGGTAGTTGCCTCTATTGCCCTCCCCAGGCTTTTTTTGGAGTACTGAGGCACCTTGATGATTGGGAATGATGTTTCTCTTAAAAGGGCCCCTTTTGCCCCCCCAGTGTAATACACTTTCAGCGGCAGAGACAGTAGTTTAGAGCTCACAGTTCCTTACGTTCCCACATTTAACTTTTCCCGTCGCGTCTGTATTTACCCCTTGCGCCCCCCTTCTCAGAAATCATGGCAAGACCCTATCATTTCACGCAAAGTCCCCCATGCGTGGGACTTCCCTTCTGGACTATTTCCCCCCTTGCGCGGGCGGTTGACCCCAGGAGCCTAAACTTTCTCCCGTTCTCTGGCGGAATCAGGGCCTTCCCCCCTTTCTCGGATACACTGCTTGAATACAACGGTGGAGTCCCCTTGCATGTTAAACCCGTGTTTATCTCGCGCTTCTTGGCGGCCCCTCCGGTTTTTTCTTGCAGGGCGTGGGCCCTCCCCGGGAAAAGACTTTTTATTCTTCCTTTTTCACTACCATGACCAAGTTGCAACCTCCCTCTGTGAAAGCAAAAGGATGTCTTCTTATATGTGATGGCCCCCTTCTCGTAGATCCCCTGAGTAAGAAGATTGGTCCCCTCTTTTTTTTGAATTCTTTTCTTTCCGTGTAGTATTTTTTTGAGTGATAATTTTTCCCCCCGGTTGTAATAGTTCCTCCCAATTCCTTCGGAATAATGTAAGTCCCTTCCCTTATGGCCATTCCTGCGTAATAAGCGTTGATTTTTTCTCCTTTCCCAACCACGACTTCCTGTCGGGTCTTCCCAGCGAAAGACCTTCCTCCTTTTGAAAGGACGGTACCTCCATATGTCCCGGAGGATTGTTGGACCCTCCTTTGATAGGAGAGCGACGCGCTTCTTTCTTCCCCCTCTCCATCGGGACCTGGACTACTATCCCGCATCCGTTTCTTTTTTCTCAGTCCCTTTTTCCTTTCTTCAGCGGCGAGCCTGGGCCCGGCAATATCTTTTTGTCGTAATCTCGGCTGCCCGGGTCGTTGGCGGTCTTCCCGTGAAGAGTCCTCCTACGTTATCCTGACGGACACGGTCCATTCGTGCGGGGCTGAGACCCCCCCCAAACATCGACCCTGGGATCACCTTTTTTTGCGAATTCTTTTTTTCTTTTCTTTTTTCTTTTCTATTCAGTTCTAAGGCGCCCTTCACAGATGACCGGAAGCAGGCGCTTTTTTTTCTAATTCCGGCGTACTTCAGACTTTTTTTTGTTCGCGTCCGATTCTGAACTGATCTCCTCCTCATTTCGTGCGATGTCCCTTCTCTTCTATGGGC
>Ga0179593_1535594_pt1 | contig 13556 bp, 12 predicted proteins | sample CZODoug2_1_08_16_FD_185931 | JGI IMG/M metagenome (GOLD analysis project Ga0179593, IMG submission 185931) | Vadose zone soil fungal communities from Angelo Coast Range Reserve, California, USA - CZODoug2_1_08_16fungal (PacBio error correction) | ecosystem: Environmental > Terrestrial > Soil >... | reverse complement strand
CGCCGTTTTTTTGTTCCCCCCCCTGGTGTGCTCCTACCCGCTACGATACCAGCTCTACCCTGCGATCATCCCCAATTCAAGACTCTCCATCTTGCGTATTACACCCATCAACCTCTTCACGGCCCAACTACTCCCCCCCTCATTCGGCCTTGCGGTATCCTAGGTCAGAATTTTTTCGCCCTGAGCACTTGTGCCCTCGTTGCTTTCTGGGTTACGGCGGTGTTAGTGAGAGGTCGGATTCGGTCCTTTGTTGCTTCATTTTCTTCGATGTGATCTTTTCGTTGTTTCCCCGATGAGCAAGGCGTCCCCCCCGAAACCCCCTCGGGTCCTTACCCAGCCGATCGCGTCTGCACCTCCTCCTCCTTTATTCCTGGACTGAGCTCACGGTCCCCTAACGACTTTTGTTCTTTGGTCATCCCTGATAACGCGTAGCTTCCTGTTTCTTCTCTTCCGCGCTGTACCTCCCCTCCCTTCCGCGTGTACTCGGACCACGCTTAGCTTCTCTCCTTTTTTCCCGTCAACACGGCGCCGAACCAGGGTTGAGTCCTTTTTTTCGCCGAGCAGAGGCGGCAAGTCGTTACTTCCCTACCGGACCGCATCTCAAGCCTTTCGTCGCCGCTGCTCGTCTTCCGCCTCTCAAGTTAGACGGCGACTACTTCCCCTGCTTGATGGTCGACCGCGTTTCCTTTTTCTCTTTATTCCTCACCTGTGATTTTAGGTGCTTCCCTTCTTTACCTGTCAGGCTTCTCCCTCTTAGAAGTGTGCTCCGCTGCTCCCTTGTGGAGAAGCCGACTCGAGGATTTTTACCCCTTCCCTCTCCCCTGAACCAGGTCGCTTTTTTTATCTTCTCGTAAGACCAAGTCCCACATTTCTCGCGTAAGGAGACCGTTCTAGCCTTGAGCCCCCCCCTGCTAACGTGGACGCCCTCGAGTTTAGCTCATTCCCGAAGGAGACCCCTTGCTTTTCTTTTCCGTAACAGTATTCGATCTGTACCTCCACGGATACTGAAGCAGTCCCCGAAGTGTGATATCACTTGGTCCTCTTTTGTCTTAAGACCCTCGTTCCATCCGACCGACGCGGAGTGTAGAGACCCAGATTCTCTTTCCCCTTCAGCGCGCAGTGATTCCCCGGTTTATGTGAGGACCAAGGCCGATCTCTCATTCGAGGTAACCAAGATCCGTGGAGTTTGACCAGATAAGGTCTTGCGCGATTCCCTGTCCGCCCAAAAAGAACTGCACCTTCCGTGTTGGAGGAACTTTTCTGTTTATAGTTTTAGACGGCGGAGCCAAAACCACGACCTATCGTTTCCTGACTCTCCGTCGACCCACCTTTGTTTCGCGTTTTTCACGCGCCTCTGGTATAGGTAGGCGATTGTCTGACACCTTTCCCGACTGGTGGAATTTTCCTTCTCTCGTTTTGCTGAATTTTGTCGGTTCGTCTCAGCTGTCGTTCATCGCGCCACACTCCTTTCCATCCCCCCCCCCGTCTCTAAAAAGCATGATTGGCATTTCTCTTCATCGGCTCGCCAGTTATTACGAGCGCGAGCCCACGTATTTTTTTCCCGTTTACTGCCTAACTGATAGCTTCTTCCTCAACCCTGACCCGCCTTTCTTCCTGAAGTTGTGGAGCCTGTGATCATGGCGCCCCCCCGACCCCTCATGCGACAAACTCTCTCCCGCTACTTTCTGCAAAATCCCCCTGAGAAAGGGAAGTCCCCCTTATTGCCTAGATTTCAATGGCACTTCTTGGAAAGAGGTCTGTTCTCTTTGATGCAGGTCTCTCTTTCCTAATCCAGTTGTTTTCCTTCTGTCAAGATCCTTTCCCTTGGCTTCTTCCACGCTGTAGGCCTTGCATGTTCCTTCTCTTCATAGGCAGCCTCTTATTCCCTTGTCCGGATGTTGTTTATGAGCGGAATAGGTTGTCGCCCAGTCATTGTACGCGTCTTTATCACAGTCTTTACCCTTCATTTTCTCCCGTCTGCGCTGAGTTTATTGACTTCACTCAGATACCTTTTTGGCATCGCCGCCTCGTTTCTGATAGTTGCCGTTGTTTGCTTCTCTTGAGCGAGACCTGATAGCGAGCTTACTTCCGACTGCCTCATGATCCTGATTCTTTAAAGAGGAACCTTTTTGCCTGACTCTCTTACTCGGTGTCTTACAGACCTCCCCCTCTCACCTTCGGATTTTGCCGTCGTGGTGCTCTCCCTTGCTGAAAAGTAACCGTTTCCCCGTTGCTCTTTGATCTTTCAGTTCTCCGAGGTGGTCGCACTTCGTACAGTTTCGGTATTTTCTTTTGGTCGTTGTTGAGTCGCCTTTTCACCATGACACCTCCCGCGTGGTCGCCCATCCCTCTTGGATTTTGCTTCCTTCCCTTTAGACGCCGGCCGGCGCCTCTTCCGCAGTCCTGTCCCCCAATTGGAGGAGATGTTCTTCTCCCTAGCCCAGCCAGATTTTAGGCCTTCACTGATGCCCTTTCCTGGACGTCGAGAGCTTTCCACTTTCGCGTTACTGTCGTTTATTCTAGACGTTTTGCTCACTACCTTGATTTCTCCGCGCGGCGCCCCCCTTCAGTTCTTAAGTTGGCGTCCCCAGTCGAGACTTTGAGCTTGGACGACCTCAGGGAACGAGTTCCGTTTTCATCTTTGATCGCTCGCGTCTCCGGTCTTTCTACTCTAGGCGGGGAATACCGTTTCCGCGCGAGAAGTTTATTAATTGCGGACGCATAAAGTCCTTCTTGATCCTTCCTTGGCAGTTGGGAAATCGATCCTTGATTGCAGGCGGAGCTTTTTTTTTTCTCTTCAGTTCTTAAAACTCCTGAAGGGACATATACTCTTTTCCTGCGTTCTATAGGTAGTCCTGTTTCCTTGACACTTCTAACATTGGCTCTCACGCTGATGCTGTGTTTTTTTCTTCTCGGAGTTTTCTGTGTGCTACTCTTGTCGCTAGGGATTTTTTTTACTCTGCTCTACTCCGCTCTGATGTTGCCATTTGCTTTTTCCTTTCTCTGTGGGCTCACTGGTTCGGCTCCTAGTGCATGCTAGGCCGATTGGTCTTTGTTTGGCTCTGACCGCTCTGGGTATGAGAGCCCCCCCTCAGACTCTTCCTGAGCCTCTCTTTCTACTTCTTGCCTCTTCGAGGTCCTCCTCTTGCAGCTTCGGTTCCTTATCCTTCTTGAGTAGGCCCTCATTCGCTCGCCGTGAGCAGACGAACATATTTGTTTCCATTCTTCTTTCCTTCTGCCCCTTCTTCCGCAGATTCGACCGCCATCTATTTTCCTTGATCTTCCAACACGTTTATTTGTTTTTTTTTTTTTTTTTCCCTCATTTTACTTGTCCTAAGCGACCACGTGAGTCGACCGCGCCTTCGATTCTTCGTTTTCTTTTTTTTTTTTTTTTTTTTATTACAGCCGCGTTCTTAATCCTCCTTTTTTCGGGTTCCTTTTGGATTCGCGTCGACTCCTTTTCTTTCTTTTTAGTCTTTGAATTCTCTCGCGCTCGGCCTCAACTGTCCGGTTTCTTCTTGTTTCTGTGTATTGTTTCGACGGGTTCTGCGCGTCGTTTCCAATTTTTTTTTGGACTTTTTTGTTTCTCCAGTATGGTTCTCACTACGGCTGCACCGCCGCAATCCCTCTTTTCTTGCCCAGCGGGTCGATGTGCTTCGTGTTTCGGGTCCATGAATATTTTCATTTTCTTAATACTTCCGTGATGCCCGTACGCACTTCGATCTCCCCTGCATTACTCTTGAGGACAATCCCGTCATCCTTGTATTTTCCTCTCCTCCTTGTTTTTCTTTTATATTTTCCCCTTCTTTTGTTCGTCCTTCTTACTTCCGAGCTTAACCCCTCTTCTCTCCGGTTCTCGACCGGTCCCGTTCACGCATTCCGGGTCCCACCATTCTCACATTTGTTGTTATAATTTTTACCGGGAGCTGCATACCCTTTTTTTGCTCAGGTTGTTTGCCGTTCAAGATCTATGTTTTGTCATTCCCTGATTATTGAGCGTTCGCCTGCCCCTTGTCTTCAAGCGCGAGGTGAAGTTGAGCCATCCTTCATTGACATGTGGATCTCTTTTCCCGTGATGAATGTCCCAACACGTCTGTAGTTTTTTTTTTATCGACGAGCTGCTGTTGAATTTATTCGATTCTCAGCCGTCCTACTGCACCTCTCCCCCCCCTCCTCTTCGTTTCGTTTTACGATTCCACTTCCATCCACCCACCTCCTGTATCCCTTCCGGGTTCCATCACTGTTAGGTCGCTTTTGTTTTTTCTTGTTTAACCGCGCATGCCCACTTTTCGTTTTTCTCCGAAGTCAGATTTTATTTTTGTACTTTTTTCTTTGTTCTCTGCCGTTTTTCCCTCTTTTCTAGGCTGTACTCGTGATGGTCTCATACTTTCGTCGGCTCCGTTATTGCTCGTCTTTCTTCGAAATTATGTGGTCCCGAGCTCGGCTTATCCCTTCGTCCAGTTCACGCCTTCAGTGTGTCGCCTTTTTTTTTTTTTTTTTTGTCCTGCCTTCTTTTTTTTTTCTTATTTCGTATTTTCCTTGTTCCACACCCAAAACCCCCCCCTCCTGATATCCCACTTTCCTTGACTCCCCAGGTTCTCCTCTCAACTCTTCCTCTCCCCTATTTTTTTATATGTCCCCCTGCAATACTATCTGATTCCCCCTCTTTTTCTGTCTCCATTGGTTTTTTTAAGGGTCGGTTCATCCTCCTCACATCGCCTCTACATCTTTTTTTCCTCTTATAACTTCTTTACATACTACGTCCTCCTTTTGATTTAGTTCCTTTTGCAGTAATCGCTCCCCCTGCTTATTCTTCCTGACTCACACTTTACTACAGTGTTTTTGTTCTTTCCCTTCTCTCTTGTATGGCTGATTCCTCCCTTTCCTTTTTGTCAATATCTCCTATTTTATTTAGCGTATCTGCCCCTGGTCGTTTCGTTCGTTCCTGTGTTCTGCTTTGTCCCCTCCAAGGATGGGCCTTTTCCCTGGCTGTTGAGGCCGTGGCGTTGCCGCTGAGCTCCTCGCTTCTTGTGTCGAACTGTAGACCTTTGCGAGCGTTGCAGCCGGACTCCCCTTCTTGTATCCATTCTTTTTTTTTTGAGTTGGTGGTGTTCTAGACGCCTTCTCAGAGTTTTTTTTCCCTCCTGCTGTTAACCTCGAGGAGATGCGGTTTTACCTTCTATCGCCTGGCGTCTCCGGTGAGATGTCGCTGGCTTCCTGTTCTTTGATTTCGTTGGACATTGTTCTCTTTTCTCGAGGCGTTCCCTCGCCCTTTTCGGGTTCGACGGACGGCCTCGTCCCTTTGCCACCCCCTGCTCGCCGGTTATGGAGACCCTTTTTTTCAGTTTTTAGCTTTTCGCCTGAGACCGGAAGACACTCCCCGTGAGAGGCGCGACCGTACCCCCGACCCGGTCTGTTGACCCTCGCGCAGCGTCTTTTCCTCTCTTGGTCCGGTGTTCTCTCTGTGTTTCACACCTGTCGGTGATCACCACGATACGTCTTGGCTTTAAGGTGATCCCCTTTTCGCTGCTGAATGTGTGTGTTTGATCGTCCGTGTGTTGTCTCATCCAGTGTCTCTGTCCCAGTGATGAATCATGATGGCATTTCTCCCTCTCTGCTCCTCCCTTTCCCGTGAGCTCGTATGCCCGTTGAATTAGACACGGCCCCCCGTCCCCCCCCTCCCCCCCCACCCCCGCGGCGACCGTGTATGTGAAGCCATAGGGGACAAAGCACGGTGCCCCTCTGAGTTGATGGCTCTGTGAGATTTTTTCATGGCGTACCTGGGTCCCCAAGGCTTTTTCCCGAGTCCCTACTGGCGTGTAGGGAACGCACGCTTGTTGAACCGCGGCAGTGAGGTTCCGTTCGACTTTGGACTCGTGTTTGGATATGTGTTTTCCATTCGGCAGTCTCTCTCTTTTCCCGCAGTGTTTTCTCTACCTCTCCTCCAGAGCTTTATCCCGTGACCGGCCGAGTCGTTTTCAGGCTTTTTGGTGATTCCCTGGATAGCTTTTTCGTTTTGCTTTTCACGTGTTTTTTTTTTGTTGTTTCTCGTAGAGGTGATGTGGTCTGGTTCTTTGTACCTGTGGTAGCCAAAGTCGTGGTTTATGCTGTTTTCACAGAGCCCTCTGTGGTTGCGTTTTTTCCGATTGAGGTTTCTTCACGTCTCTCGCAGACGTGTCGATTCTTGTTTTTTTTCGTCGTAGACTGACGTCTCCTTCGTAGTGTGTCGGACTTCCAATCATGTTATCGTATATTTATTTTGTGTCTATGCACTTTGTCCCTGACCGCGGCTTGTGAGTGTCCCCTCGTATTTTCCCTCCGTATTGGTTAACCTGTCGGCGAAAGTCCGAGGCGCATTTCCTTTTAGAGTTTTTGTTTTTGTTCGAGTTCGCCTACCGAGGACACTTCCTCGCCTTCTGCTGGTGATTTCACGAGGTGGTCGATGTTTTTATGGTTTTTGTTTTCCCCCTTTCCCTAATTTTTCTGGATTCTCGCCCAATGACTGTCGCTTGCGTTTTTAGACAATCCTTCGGGAATAGGTTGTGTGGTATCCTATCCCAGGCAGGCTTTTTATTGGGCGGTTTGTCATTCTCGTATGTAAATTACATTTGCGTTCCTGCCTCTAAGACTTTCCACCGCTGTTTTTTGTTTTTCCTCTTAGACTGAGAGGACGACTTCGTAGACGATCTCTCCTTCCTCTTGATGCGTCCTTTACCCTCCTTCCCATTCCCCGCTCCGAGAAACTGTTTGCTAGTGTGTCCTTTTTTGCCTAATTTTTATTTTTTTCTATCTTACCTTTGTAGCTGTGCCTCCAGGTGTCGTGGTTTTTACGTTTCCTTTGCAGGATCCGCTCGTTCGTAGACCTTTCCCCCTGGTCCCCTGACCTTCTTAGTCTTTTCAGGACCTTATGCCGGATGTATAGAAATCCGGAATTCAGCTACCACGCTCTCCTGCCTGAGGACCTGTACCCAGGTCCTCCCATGTTTTTTTGAGGTTCCGATGGCGGTGTGTCTCATCTAGTTAGGGCACCTTCCCTTCCTTGGCTAGAGGCATCGTCAGCACTCTGCATGATGGTGGTTGTTCGTGTTTTTTGAAGGGGCCATGAGTCTGCTTAGGTGTTGTAGTCTGATTTTTTTTTTCCATTTGCTGGTCGCTCGCTTTACTTTTCCTGAAACTTTTTGGTTCCCTCCTTTCCCCTTTGGCGCCGGTTGTCTCTCATGTATGTTGGTGCCCCCCTTTACTCCGCGGATGTTTCTGTGCGGTCCTTTTTTTGCTCGTATCCCCCTTTGACCCCATGTGTGCGCGTACACACTTTCTGTCCCTTCGCACCTGTTCCCGCCCTTTTTCTCTCTCTTTGGGTGAACTGTGTAGACCTCTTCTTTGGGTTTCTCGACCTCTTCCGCTTTTTTTTTTTTTGTTTTTTGAATATCCCCCCCTGTTTTACTTTTTTATCTGGGTTGTGTGCTATGCTACTTTGTCTCGTCCTCCGTTTTCTGTTTGTGTTTCTTGTGACTTGTGAGCGTCCTGGTCGTCCTTGAGATGACCTGGTGGGAAGCGGTTCCTCTTGTTATTTTTTTTCTGCCGAGCATTTTCTCCCATCCCCACGTATGCGACCTTGGCCTTTTTGTCGGTGCTTGGATTTAGTTTTAGTACACAGATCTCGCTCGTCCCATTTTTGAGTCTGTTGATGGTCATCCTGCTTGTTCCCATATTTCGATTTTCGGACCCCCTTTTTCTTCCGACGGAGAGCTTTTGGCCCCCCCCCCCCTTGCTGCTACGTTCTCTAGGATCTGACCTGTCATCAATTCCAGACGGACTGGGATTTTTCGAGTGATCTGCTTCGACGACCTTTCCCCTTTTGAACTGCTCTCATGATGTCGTCCTATGTCTTCCCTCCAGTTTGAACCGGCTCATTCATTTGAATTCCCGGGGTTGATATTTCTTCCTTTGAACTTCTCTTCTTAGTTTTTGATGACACCGCCCTTCATCAACGGGTCCACTCGCACCAGAGGTTCTTCGTTGTATTTCTTTCTGAACGTCTTGAACTTTTTTTCGCTCGCCTCCCCCCCCAGAGTCGATTCCCCCCCTATGTTCTAGTTTGGACCCTTCTTCTTGCTTCCATCTCTGAGTGACCTGCTTTATGTGTGGTCGAGGACCCTCCTTTTTTCAGGATATGTGTTTGGTTTTTATATCCAAGGCTCGCCTGGTTCTTGCCCGTTATGTCCTGCACACGGATTTTTCTGTTTTCTGTGCGCGCGTTATTGTTTTTCTTTTTTGTTGTTTTGCCACTTTGTTCGACTGGTGACTCCCTCGTGTGTTTTTGTACTTGTCGTTCATTGCCGCTGTTTCCCGTGTTTGCCGTTGTAGGCAAGCCGCATCCTTTTCCGCGGTTCCGTAAGTGGGACCCTTTAGCCTCGTTATCACGGTATATGTTTTTTGTTTGTTGCATGTTCGTGTTTCGTCTCTTCTATCTTTTCATTTATACCAATGTGCGCCGTCATCCGTGGTACCCGGAATCTTTCCAGTTCCGACATTTGATCATCTCGTCTTTCATAGCGTCGAGTCGTAGACCTCCCGACCCCCCCGTCTCGAGCATCTTGATCCTTTTCATCTTCGTCACTGTGGTGTTCGCAGATACTTTTTTTGCTCCCATTCTGTTGTCGCCTGGCTGTTCGGGTATTTGTATAGTTGATTCGTCGAGTGTTTTTGATTGAACCATGCCCCCGCGGTTTGGTGCGTTCTTCTCTTTTTTTTGCGGCTTATTGTGTCCGCTGAATTGCCGAGGCAAGAGAGCCCTGATATTTTTTTTCTGTCGTCCCGGGAGCTAGGCGTACTTTCCTCGATGTTTTTGTCGCGTCGCACTTTCATCCTCTGACTCTTAATTTGTATTATTTTTTTTTTTCCTGACGGTACCCAGTCCCTGTTTGTGTGGTAGCATAGCCGAACCCGTTGCCTCTTGGGTCGCTCTAGTCATTTTGTCATTCCGCTCTTCTTCCAAAGTCAGCCAGTTTCTGTCTATTTATGAGTTCTCTCCCTCTTCACTTTCGGCGGCCCCCCCCCCTCGGCCTCTTCCACTTGTTTCACGTGCGCCGGCCCCGGTCGGCGCGCTTTCTGGCGTCTTTCTTCGTCATTTCAGTTCGGATTTTCCTCTTTTCCGTGTATCAGCACTGTTTCCCGTTCTGTTTTGCGCGGCGCTCGCGTTTCCTAGCTGATGCTACGCCTCCGGCAGTGTCCGTGGTGGGGTTTTTTTGTTTGGAGGAAGTTCGATTAGGGGGTCCACGGACGATGGTCCACACGGAAGCGAAGTTGCCCCCCCCCGCCGGCAGTGTGCTGAGGGGCTTCTGACTGTCTCTTCCGTGAAATGTCGGATGATCTCCCCCCGCCGGCCTCCTTGCCCCTGTACGGGAGCTTTTGTCCTGCTGTGTCGTGGTTGTCTGTTTTGTGCCCGATCGCCAGGCGCGCTGCGTGTATCGCCACGCTCCCGAGCGGTGGGTTTCTTCGAGTTCAGCTGTATGCGAGCATGTGAATGTGTCCTTCATTCTCCGGGGTCAGTGTAGCCTTCTGTTCACGCTGAGTGAGACGCCAACGGCCTAATTTCTTTTGCCTTTTTCTCTTTTGGTCTTGCGCAGTGGCAGGCGATGACCTCAGCCCAGCGCGATACCGACTAATCTTCCTTTTTTTTTCGTACGTCGGTTTCCTGTTGGGTGCTGCAGTGGATCAAGGACGGCGCCGATTTTGCCTTTGTTCAAGGACCTCGCCGACATCTTCTTTTCCGTGTTTCCCTCGTGTGTTCTCCCTTCTAGGCTTCCGCCCACGACTGGCTCGCCGGTCTACGGGTTCTCTTCTTTTCTCCCACATGGGCTGTTTTCGTAGCGGCAAACACCCTGCCATAGTCCCTCTTAGGACCTTACTTGTCCCGTCGATCGCGCCCAGGTTCCCGCTCCTGGTCTAGGTATTGCCACGCAGACAACGTCCCCCCTCAGCCCCGACTGGTGGCCCTCCCAGTCGACCTCTGAAGGTTCTTTGCCCCCCCATTCGAAGCGCTCTCTATCCCCTTTGCAGCCTTTCTCCGCACACGGCTTTTCCTTTCCTCGGATTGGATTAGGCATCATGCTCGCTTCTATCCCTTGTCCTGAGACTCGAGCCAATTCTTTCTCCCCTTTCGACCCTGAGGACCCACCCCCGGTATAGTTGATTTTCCCCCACAACTAATAGGACACCCCCCACCAACACCCCCACAGGCCTACACCGTGAAGTTGATTTTGTTTATGTCTGCCGTCCTCCCCCAAGACTGAGGGCTTCCCCTCCGTACGCTCTGGCTGAAAGGTTAACCCCAACGAGAGTGAGGCATTCTGCTCATAGAGCGTAACATTCAACGCCCCATGTCAATTCTCTTCCTTCTTACCATCAGTTGTTGTGGTTGCTTTTCTATAGCGATCCTGACTCTTTATTTTTGCGGTACGCAACTCCCCCCCCCACGATTTCCCAGAAGACGGATAGTCTAGGTGATTCATTAGCCCCTGTGCGCCGATCTCTTCCGCCCAGTTCATTGGACGTTCTTTTCAAGATGATTTTATTTTTTAAGTTTTGATGTCCAAAGAACGGTTTTCCGTTTTTTTTGTTTTTTAACGGCTGGTTGCCCCCTCTCCCCCCATTGCCCCCATCTTCCTCCCTTCTGATCACGCTGTTACCGTCCTTTGGGCTACGCTCTTACCTTCTCCTCCATTTCATCGTCCTAATTCCTCATGATTTCCGATAGTCCCCGCTCTTTTTTCAGCGCTCCTCCCTCGGCGCATCCTCTAAGCACACCGAGCCCCTTTTTTGCCCCCGATTTATAGTCGTGTGTCATTGTCTTTTTTTTTTCCAACCCTCTTTTTATCTTTCGATGATTTGGAACAGACCCTTACCTCCTATCGTTTCGGATGTGTTTTCTTTTTTATCTACCTGTGGTCTCTTCGTTCTTGGGATTTTCGCGTATTTCGTTTTTTTGTCCTTTACGGGACCACCCCCTGCCCGATTTTTCGGGCTTTTCACTCTCTCTTTAGAGCCGTCTTTGTCTTTGCTGCGAAGGAAGCCCTCCAGAGTAATATGCCCTTTTTTCGAGGATGTTCCATCGTCTCGAGACATCCCCCCTCCTATTGTCTCGCCATCGTATGCTATCTGTACGCCACCGCGACGTTGACCTTGCTCGTGTCCTTTGTTCGCCGTTTTCCGCCTGATGACTTGTTGTTCGAAGGTTTTCTACTCTCGTTTCATCGTGTGCCGCTTGCGCGATGTTTACTTCTCATCTCCATGAGTCCTCCTTTTTCATCCCCCCTTACATCGTGTTAGGCCCTGTTACGTGATCCACTCCGCACCTATTAGGGTCTTTTCAGTTTTTTTCTTTCTTGCTCTTCCCCTGCCTCCTGTCTCGTGACGGCCCTCAATGCCTTCTCCCGCTCCTCTTTTCCTTTTTTTACTTCTGACCTCCCCCCTTCCCTGCGCCCGTCAAGCAGGTTTCTAATCCTTAGCGCTGGTTTCTGCTTTTTGTAATTGTGTGTTCTCACGTTCTCAATCTGCCAGTGGCCTTGTGCCTTTTTGATAGCGTCCCTTGTTTCTTCCTGTCCAGTTGTTATGTGTTTCCCCGTTGCTGTGGACCCAATTCGCCGGCGTCCGTATTTGTTTACTTCTCCGTCTTCTCGTTTTTTTGTTGTTTGCGCGCGACATGTTTTCTTTTTTCCTGGATGTTCCTTGTACGCCCCGATCTGCTTGGCTCCGCTGCGTCGCCCCCATTCCTGTTCGCAACCTGGTTCCCGGAAGGTTTGTTCGAAATTCTTTGCCTTACCTTGGGAGCTCACCTCCCGGCAGGTTGTTGAATTGTTTTTGTCTCTCCCCAAGCCGTCGATGAATGCCCTTAAATTTCCCCATTCTCCCTCTCTCCACCCCGTAGTCCTGTTCCCCCCGGAGAGTCAGGTGGCAACGAGCGCTCATTTCTCGTCGCATGCTTTTTTCCTCCGCTTTTGGCGAGCCCGACGAAAACCCGTTGATTCCCTAGTCTAGTGGTAATTTACACACCCACACCCTCCCCTCTCTTTGGCCCTTTCCGCCGGACCCCCGTCACCTTTTATCCAGCCGATTCTTCCCTGATACGATGACACTGACCACTCCCCCCCCTCAGTGAGCGTCCCCTTTTTGCCCCCCTCTTCTATCTTCACCGGTTTTTGCGTCGTCCGACGCCGTCGTTTTTTCGAGGTGGCAGTCGCCGACGACGAAGTTTCCGTTGCCTCCGACCCCTTTCTTTCTTTGGCACGACCTTCGTCTAGGTTGCTCTGTTGGAAACCTTCCTCACATGCCCACGTAGCGTTCCCGTTTTGTGTCGCGTGATACCCACTTCTTCCACCAGCCTTTCAGATGTGAGGCTGTCCGGGTGTACTCGTACGGCGTTTGATCTAGTTGCTCTTTTGGTAGCTTGTTCCCACCGCTTCCTTTTTTTTTTCCTTGTCCTACTCGCGAGCTCGGTTTCCCTCTTTTTCCTTTCTCGCCCACGGCGACCGTTCGAGTTTTTAGCCCCAAGTTGACTCTCCTCCGTTGTTTTTGTTTCTTGACTCTTCGTTTCTTCCTCGAACGTTTTTTTTTTTCCTCTCTGACGCAACGCCTCTTCATTGAGTGGAACCGAGAGTAAGTGGGCTGGGTTCTCGCTCATTTTCTCCTTTCACTTCCTGGTCGAATGGTTCTTTTGCACGTTTCTTTTCCACGATCCGTACCTTGGCCCCGTCCGGCGCCTTTTTACCCCATAGGACCGACGTTTTACCCCCTGTACTATCACGTTCCACCCCCTCCGATGTGGTTTTGGTGCTAATTTTACCCCGTTTGCCGCGTTTGTTTTACCGTTCCCCCCGCACCCCAGCCTCCCTCTGTTTTCCTTTTCACAGACTGACCGAAATCCTTAGCTGTTGTTTTGAGAGGACTTTGTTCTTCCGTCCCTTCTCCTTTCTGTACTCCACCCACTCCTTTCCCTCTTACTCGTCACTTCCTATTTTCCCCACCCGAGCAATTTTCTATCTCCTTCTTACGGTCGGCATACATCTATTGTGGGTTGAAGTCTAGGTCCTTCTGTTTTTTTTTTCGTAGCTACTTTTGCCTTTACAGAGCCCTTCCCGACCGACGATCTGCACCTGGTTCCCGGCCTCTAGGACTGTTTCACTCCCGATTCGCGTTTCGCTCGAGATCCGCGATATCCCTGCACGTCACCTTGTCCCTATTCAAGTTCTCATTCCATCACGCTTTACCCGAAGTAACCCCTACAGACACCCCGACCCGGCATGCACCTCTACTTCATGCTGCTCCGTTAACACACCCACACCCCCCCCCTTCCGCAGTCGCGCCCAACGGTCCACTCTTCTAGTCTGACCAACTTGCCGACAGGTGCGACTTTTTGCCTCTTCCCCTCTTCCGCTAAGCAAGTTTTTCAGCTTTCGTCGTCTCCTTCTTGACCCAGCATCCCGCCGCAACGACACGCCATTGCCCCGCAGCCACCGACCAGATTCTAAATCTCCTCACCCTTCAGTTCGCGGCGA
>Ga0179593_1458868_pt1 | contig 13556 bp, 22 predicted proteins | sample CZODoug2_1_08_16_FD_185931 | JGI IMG/M metagenome (GOLD analysis project Ga0179593, IMG submission 185931) | Vadose zone soil fungal communities from Angelo Coast Range Reserve, California, USA - CZODoug2_1_08_16fungal (PacBio error correction) | ecosystem: Environmental > Terrestrial > Soil >... | reverse complement strand
CCTGGGGTTTTTTTTGTCTCGATATCACGGCGTTATTTCTTCTTGTCTTGTTTTTTTTTAGAAGCTTTTCGGCGTCTTTTGCTTTAACTCTATTGTTTTGCCCAGGAAGTTGGTTATGTTGATGTTTTTCCGCGGATTAGGAACGGAATGGCCGTGGTGTTACGGGGAAACAATTCTTCTTTTTTCTTTGACCGTTTTCTTTCTATCACTCAAGCCTGGGTCACCAAATAATTAGCTTTTCAATGTTAGGTTTGTCTTCGCTTTCTGGATGTCTGGATCTCTTTCAGCCGGTGGCTTTTGTTTGGAGCGGCTGACCACATATCGTTACAACCCACCCAGTCCCCTTTTCCGCACCAAAAGATGATGCCGGTGGCTGCTGTATTCACCGGGACCGGCGTCTTTCCATTTCCATTGACCCCCCCCTGGACCTTTTCTTCTCTCTCTGGCTTTTTCCCGTTTTTTGGTCGAACGTACCCCCGGATTCGCTCCTTTTTTTTTTTTTTCGTTGTTTTCCGTCTTTCCGGTCCGTTTTTTCGGGGTTCTTAATTGGCGTTATTCCGTTTTTGGCGGTCACTCCGTGTCCTCCACCGAGCGTTTCCTCGGGTGAACGGGCTTCACGACCTTTCCCCGCTTCCCCCGATTTTACCAACACGTTTTTTCTACCTCCCGGATCCCCCTGTTTTGGGTGGTTTTACTTGTTTTTGAATGGTTAGACCCTCTCCGCTATTCCTCCGCGCTACTTCTATCATACTTCCCCCCTACCGGTTTTTCATTTCTGCGGAAGTTTTTGAGGAGTAGGTCTCTTCTTCCGCCCAGGTATCACCCTTTGTTTTTTTTCTTCCCCCTCCCCCTGGTCCTTTTCCGAAGCATCTGCCTTCGAGAGCGCCTCTCGATTTTAAACCGTGGACGGGATTGGGGGGACCCATTTCCGGTCACCTTTGCAGAGGAGATTTTGAAGGGGCCCGTTGTTTTAGTTTGTCGCTGCCACCGTTCCGCCCCCTTTCCTCTTCCCCACGCGTTTCTTTCCCCACTGTATTATTTTCCCACCCCGCCCTTATCACAAGGTTTTTGAGCCTCCCCCCGCTTCCAGCTTTCCATATTCTTCCCCCAGGCGTTTCCTGCCAGCGTCTCCCAGCCACCCCGGGTCTGATACGATACTCCCCAGGCCCGGGAACGTAGTGGTGCCACTCAAGCGGCACCCTTTCACCCCGGCCCTGATTTTTAAACTCTCCTTTTTGTTTGGATGACCCCCCCATTTTCCAGATTTTTTTTTCTGTTTTAGTACGGCCGCCCGTCGTTTCAGGACTGCCGCGGCTCTTTCTGTCGCACTTCTTGTGTCTTTTGTCCGCCCCCCGGACCCCCTTCTCCAGAGGTACCATTTTTGTTACCCATCCCCTCCTCCCAGCGCTCCGTGTGGGACCAACACTTGAAATCTCTCCCCCCCCATCAATTGGGGCCCTTTGGACTTTCTCGTGAGAGAGGTTCGTTTTCGGGTTTCCTCATCCCGAAAACTCACCTTATCTCGATCCAACTTTCTCTAATACACAGGCTTTGTACTCGTCCCCCTCCCTATCAGGACGCACTCCAACAAAAGTTTTTTTTTTTCAATTCCACTTTTACTCCCTCTGGTACCAGAGGTACCTCGCTGCTTTTTCGTTTCCTTGGTGTCATGTTACGGCCGGCACCCCTTCCTTTTCCGGTTCGCGGCCTTCTGCCAGTGCCTAAGTTAGCAGGTCCCTTATCTTTCAACCCCTCCCCATTTTTCTCGTCAGCCGCAGAGCCGGATTGAAGCACGTTCTTTTCCAAGTTTTTGTATCGCTACTGTTCACTTCCCCCCCGGCCCCCACTTCTTCAGGCTTCTGGACCGCATTTTTTTTTTTAAACCCACGGTAGGCCGTTAATCTTTCCGGTACAACCCGTTCCACCTACGCTTCATCCTTTCTTCCCCCCCCCGTTCCCACTCCTTTTTTTTTTCAGAAGATTTTCAGAAGATAACCAAGTGCCTTGTCTCTCTTCTGGGAATTTTACTTCTCTTTTTCCTTGTTTCATTTCCACTTTTCCAACAGGTTTTTTCCCGACGGTTCTGTCGCCCACGTCACCCCCTTTTTTTAAGAAGTTTTCTTACCCCCGTGCCCGATGCATCCTTTATGTGTCCGTTTCTGTTTTTTTCCTCCTTTTCCCATTTCCCACCACCCCTACTCGGCGCTTTTTCGAGTGGCTCCTGTCTGCTCTCCCCTGTTTCCTCTTCTCCACTCCCCCCACCCCTTTCCAGGCAAGCCCCTTTTTCTTTTTTTAGCGCGTTTGCACAGCCTTACGCTTATTTTAATAGTACCTTCCTCTTTAGACTCTTCTGAGCCCTTTCTTTCCCCGTCTTTCAAACTTTTCTTTCCATGAGTCGAATGGCCTGTGTCGTGCCGGACGTTAAGTCCCCCTCGGCCAGTCTTTTCCCCTTTTTTCAGTTCTCGCCTTTCTGCGGCCCCCCCCAGGTCGTACGCCTTCTCTTATCCTAGTTTTGTTGTTTTTTTTCGTCAGATCATCTTCCTTTCCTTCTCTAGCCCGTGCTCCCCCCCTCCGGTCCTTCGGCCGGCGCTGCTGCGTTGACGGTCACTCGTTTTGCCTGCGTTTCGAAGTTTGACAACAAGGTTCCCGGTGGCCTTTTGTTTTCTCCGAATGTCAGCCCCTCACCTCTGACGCCCTTTTGCGTTGTCTCGCCGGTCCTCATTTGTCTTTTTCTTTTTTTTTTGATCGTCCTTGCGGCTCTTGGGCAATTGTGCTCCTGATGTGCTCCAGTTTCCTTTCTTTCATTTGTCTTTGCCAGAACTGCTATTTTTTGGCGCAATAGGATGTAACTTGCACCTTTTTGTTTTTTTGTGTTTCCCTCGGGCTTGGGATTTGTCTTGGCAAAGGAAGCGTTTTCTACAGTATTCTTTGATTCTTGGGCGTCCCCTCCGGGCGGGCCCTTGCTTCCTTTTAGCGGCCCCCCCCCCTCTTCACCCCGGTGTGCTTTTTTTCCCTGCACCCGTAGGCCTTAGCTGCCTTTTTTTGACTTCCTTTCGTTGCCGTTTTGAATAGGCATGTTGCGTCTGCGCCCCGAGCTTCCCCCCTTCATTGGGCGGTGATCCCCTCTAGTTACTCTCCCGGGTTCTCCAAGACATTGATTGTTTTTGGAAAGACAGTGTGGCCTCGTGCAATCATGGATGATCTTGGCTCCTTTTTTTCCGTCCCTTTTTTTCGCTCCCCCCCCCTTTCTCCTGTTTGCTTTGGCAGGCAAGACTTTCGATGCTTAGTAGATGGCGTTTGTGGGACCCTCGAGGTTTTTTGCTTACCGGGTCTCTGTGCTTATTTATGAACGTGCGTGGAATTCCATTCCTACTGCCTTCCCTCCGGTTTGCCGTTAACGGCCAGTTTGCAACTTTTGAAAAGCTGTCGGATGCAGGGGACTCCCCCGGCTTCGTCCCCCCCCCCTTTGTTCCTCAAAGTTGGTGCCCGCTTTTTTCTTATGCAGCAGATCGAATCGGGATGATGTCACGTGGTCTGTGAGTAAACCAGTTTCCTTGTCTTTTTTTCTGCGCCCCCCCCTTGCCGTTACCTTTTTTTTTTCAAATTTAGTTTTCTGGGCTTTTTGTCCCCAGGCTTCAGTTCGCCCTGGTCTTTATTTCCCAGGTCGGGCTTTCCTCCCTGTCCTGTGCGTGTAGAGAGTTCCCCCACTTGTTGGTAGAGTTTCCCCTACCCGAAGCACTACTGTCTTGAGACCCTTTCCCCCTCCTCATGATTCTTTCTTTCCGACGAGTCCGACATCGGTCCCCACTTGCCCGTATTTCCGGAGGTGGCCTTTGTCCTTTTACCCAGGGTTTCTCTTTTTTCTTTTTTTTCTCCCACGAACGTTTCGTTCCCCCCTGTTGCTCTGATCGGGTCACCTGGTTTCGGTTTTGACGGGTTCTTTGATTTTAGTGCCACCAACTTTCCAGGCCGGACTTCCCGTGTTGATCCAAGACCTTTCTTCCTGTCTCATTGGCTGCGAAATTGCTTTTTGAGAACCGTGGTTAGATTCACCTGGGTGGGCCCTTCTTCTGTTTGCTTACTTCCACCGCTCCCCCGCGCCCAACTTGTGGAGTCGTCCTTTTTCTTACGGAGGGCTGGCACCGTTGCTGCTTTTTTTAACTCCCCACCGTCCACATACTACCCCGGCCGGACTTTCCACCCCCCCAGACAGAGCCATACCGACCTTGCACCTTTTCGTTTTCCATCAGCTTTTCGGCCTCCGAGCTCTTTTTCGATTTTTTTTCAAAACGGTTTTCTGGCTTTTTCAGAGCGGTCACTTATCTCCCGCAGTCCGCCGCCCTTTCCCCCGTTTTTGCTTGTTCCTCCTCTTGCGTGCCCGTTTTTTTTTTGACTATCAAGTTCTTTCAGGTCCAGTCCCCCCCTAGTTAACCGAGTTTCTCTTTTCCCCCCCCCCCCCCCTTTTTGTTTCACCCTGGTCTCTCGACCTCGTTGGCGGGGAGTCCTTGCGAACTCGCGTCTGCCTTTCCCCATTGGTGAACCCTGCCCCTAACACGCCCCGGACCTCTTCCCTGCCTTTGTGGCCATCGTGCCGTGCGTCGGAAAGTCGTCAAAAGGTGCGGGCAGGACCCGAGGCCCGGCGTCGTCCTCCCCCAGTTTTTTCCTTTTTGAGTTTCTTCGAAACCGCGTCCCGTGAATGAAGGCACTTGTGCCTGTCTGGGGCGGGAGTAGTTTGGTTCCCTCCCTCGTTTTTCATTCTCCCAACCCCCCTTCCCACTCCCCCTCCGCCGCGTATGCTCGCGGCCCAACCGGCGTCGTATGGAACGGTCCCTTTTTTTTTTCCGGTTTTCTTCTTCTCTTACGGCCCCCATCCTTCACTAGTTCCAAGGGCGGGCCCTTTCCATTTTTCAGTGTTGACTGACTTCCCCAATGCGGTTTTCCCGGCCCCCACTAAGGTGACAATCATATCCTTTCCTCCCTCCACCCCCAATTTCCGCGGAACACCACGTTGTGGCGTCCCGGACTTGCTATTCCCCTCTCCCTCGTTGTTGTGGTGATGAGTCGGCTACCGGCGAAGTTTTTATTAACGTGTTTTTTGCTTACCAGTTTCGGAGCACTTTGCTTCTTAACGTCTTTTTTTTTAATCCTTTTTTTCTGATTTGCCCTTTTTTAATTGGTCGGTACTTTGTGTCCCGACGCCACAAAGGATTGGCCCTTTTTTTTTGGCACCTGTCAATGTTTGCTTATTCTTCTGGTCTCTTTATGGATTGAGATTTGGCTTTCTTTTTTTCTCCTCTTTCCCCCATTTCCCTCGGCCCTGGAGGCAACGGTTCGTGTCCGTTGGCCTTTTCTTGGTCCTTTTCGATCTTTTTTTTCCTACTCTGCAGTCTGGTCTTTGGGGTTTCTGGGCGTCTGAACCTCCGTAAATTTGCAAAGACGGCCACCGGACATGGTTCTTTTTGCCCTTTGCCTTTTCACCTTTGTGATGTCCTTTTTTTTCCGTTTTTCCCCAACCTTTGCCAACACCCTCTTAAGAGGACTTAGTTTCTCCTACTTGCTTTCGTCCACCTTTTTTTTCCGCTGTCCCCTGGTTCGGGGCTCGTCCCCCCTAGGCAAAGGCATGTCGGCCGTGTCTTTGGTTCTTTTTTTGTCTTCCCCCCCCTTCTCGGCACCTCTAGGGAGGCGGCCTTTTAATTCCACCTCCCAAAGTTTTCTAGCCCCATTTAAACCTCTTTTCCCCCCTTCTTTGCGTTTCCTTCTGACCGCTGTTATCCAGTCTGGCGTTTTCCTGAGAGGGAGTATGCGGAGGACCTGGCTTTCCTCTTTTAGGTCCCTCCTCTTTTCTCACCAGTTGCTTGATCAAAGGGCACCTGTAAGACCCACGTGGCCTGTTCTAGAGCATTTGATCGTCTCGAGCCCTCTTTTCCCGTCTTCATCCCCTTTTCCAGTTGATGGGGACCTTTGTTCCCTCCCCTTGGTCCTTCGCCTATGCGCAAAGTGTCCTCAGCCCTGGACTTGTCGCGTCCCCTGCGCCATCCCACCATGAATATCCCTTTAATTGTATAAAACCCCCCCTTTAGCCTTCCTTACCCCCCTTTTTTTTTTTCACCACTGTTAGGCCGGCTTCCCTTTGAACGATGTCCGGGCAAGGGCGGCCGTTCCACTTTTCAAGACGCGACCGGTGCTCCCGCTCTAGAAACGCGGCATTAGTTTTGTCTTCCCCCCCCACAATACCACCGCGCCTCGTTATTCCCCCATTGGACAATTCCCTCGGCACAAGTGCTTTTGATGGCCCATGTCCAGATTTTTGGTTTTCTCTTTTTCGTCTTTGACTCAGCAGTCTGCTTCGTTTGGTCTTTTCTTTTCCAATCGAAGCAGTTTTTTTCGGATGTTTCCCCCCGGCCTTCCCCCCAGTTCTTCATTCTCTGTTCAACACGGCTAAAAACCGACCACTTGATAAGTCCCCCCCTGGTTCCCCTTCGTTCCGGACTTTAGGGAAGCCCCGGTACATACTTTTTCCCAGTTTCTCCTCTTGCTTTTTTTTCCCGCCCTTTTGCCCACGGTTTGACCCTGTAAAAGGCACTCGGCCTCCAGGGTGTCTGATGATTTTTTTCTTCGGCACTGGCTCCTCCTCTCCCAGTGTTGATTTTTCACTCCCCCTTTTTTGTCCAGCGTTTGTTAATATGAGCTAAGCCATGGCGTCCCTTTTTTTCCGAGGTTTTTGAATTTTCCTTGACAGACCGTCGTTTTGCAGCTTTGCTCTTCTTTCTTTTAATTTCCTCCTCCCCCTCTGCCCCCTTGTCATCTCTTCACATTCCTTTTTTTTTTTTCCGTCGTCGTCCAAGCCTCGCGCTGTCCGCTTTGACCGCCCTTTCCCTTTTTGACCCTAAGATTGAAGAGTTGAAAAGTCACTCTTTTTTAAGTTTCTTCCCCAATCTCCCCCCCAAGTCGTTTCGTCTCAGTTTCGGGGCGAACGGTAACAAAAAAGATGATAGGTCAACGTCCCCCCCCAACCACACTTCTCCCCCTTTTTCCCCATTTTAGTTTGGGTCGCCTCCCCGCCCCCCGGGAAGTTGTCTGCTGCTGGCGCGCCCCCGGTAATCTCCCGTTACTTTTCGCTCCGGTTTCGGTTTTTCCTTCAACCGGGTCCAAAGCTTTGTGTCCCCCTCTTGACCTCTCCAAACCTCAGTAAAGTTTTTCCCCCGACCCCGGCTGGTCAAGAGTACCACGCCGTTTTTCCGATTTGAAGAGTCGTTTTTTCTCCCTGGACCCCGTCACCGCCCTTTGATGAGCCCTTTTTTCCCCCCCTTTCGCCGTTCCCGGCGTGGAGTTTTTTCCGCCATTGGTGAGGGGGCACCTCTCTTCTTCACTCCCCCCCTTTTTTTTCCCGCCTACCTGTCAGCGTCCTGATTTGCGGCTTTCCTTGGCGATGTGGAACGTTCCCCATTTTACACGGCTCGTTTCGCGCTCCGCCCCTTTTTTTTTCGGTGTTTTTTTTGTTGCTTGCTGAACTTTTTTTTTTCGATTTCTCTTCCCAGGAGGTTACCCTACTTTTTTCTTTTCGATTTTCTTCCCTCTCCCTCGGCCGCCTCCTGTCCGTTGTTTAGTCCCCCCCCTTTCTTCGTACGGCTTTTTCCACTCACTCTTTTTTCTTTTCCCTCCCCTCGTTTTGTTTTTTCACTGACTTGAATATTCTTTTCTCGACGTTTTTTCTAGGGCTGGCGGCTTGGCCCTGGTCCACCTCGCGCTTTGACGTCCGGCTGTTTGAAAGCGGAGGACCTGCTTCCAAAGCCCAGGCCCAAGCATGCAACCTGTACTTTGACCGACTTGGTTGATTTCCCCTCCCTCTTCCTTTTACCCCCTCCCGTCTCCCCCCGTCGCGGGTTTGTGTTTTTTGAGCACTTGCGCGGGCTTCGCCCCTTGTTTGTTAGCGGCAAATGGGTTCGTCGTTTTCCCTTGCTTGTCCTTTTTATCGCCCCTGAACGGCTAACCTCCCGAGCGAGGGAAGGTATGAGTTAACCTCAATCTCCCTTTTGCTCTCGCTTTCCCTTGGACTTCTTTCGTTGGCGGCCTTTGCTGACGGTCCTTGGGGTCCTACTGCACCCGTTTTTGCCCCCAAGGGGCATGAAACCCTTCTGATGGTTTCCGGAGCGCCGGCAGTTGAATACAACTTCATTCTGGTCCCCCCTTTATTTCCCTCCGGGCTTGTCTTCTTTGGTCTCTCCCCCCTTTTCTGGACCCCCAGGTTCCCTTGTGCGGGGGATCGCGCGTATGCGGGCGGGCGCATATGTTCCCCACGACGTTGGTCCTTCTGATTTTTTCTATAGGGATTTTCCCGGCCCCCCGCGTCTCCTCTTCCGGGCTTCCCCCCGGGGCGGGAACACGCTTTTCCATGAGATTCGAGTTTTTTTGGGTGCACTGCTTTCCTTGGGGTCTTGCTGCCTTCTCTTGGTCTTGGGAGTCGTGTTCTATGACGCGCTTTATTAACTTTTCCACCTTTTTTTCCGCTCCCCATGCAGCGTTTTTGCTGGGTTTTTGTGAAGCCTTGCTACAACTTTCCTTCTCCACTGTTTTTTTTTGGCTCGTGCACTGCCGCACTCGCATCGACCACCGTTAGGCACTGACCTGTGAGACCCGCTTTCTTTGTTTTTTTTTTTTCCCTGTCCCCCTAGAATTCCCCCGATTTTTGGCGGGTTTGGCTCGTTCAGTTCCCTGGGCTTGGCCGCATGGCGACTCAGTCGGGAGGTGCCTATTTTTTCGGGAATCTTCCTTGTCGTTTCGGGTACTAGTTTTACTTGGCCCAGGAACCCATTTTTGCGGCTGGTACTGACCCAGAACCCAAATTTTTTTTCCGGCCTTCTCGTCTGTCCCCCCCCTCTTTTTGCCTTTCCTGTGTCCCAGGGTGTCCCTTTGTAGTGGAGTTACGACGGTTTCCCCTTTTTGATAGGTTTTTTTTTTTTTTTCCCACTGTGGCTGTCCCCCGTTGCTTGACTTTTTTGCCTCCCCCCTTGACCCAATTCTGGCCCATGAAGCTTCCCAGTTGCTGAAAGTCCTTGTTCTGAGTGATCTTTTTTGGCGAAGTTTTTTTGATCCCCCGTTTGTTTTTTTTTTATTCTTCCCTGAGGCATGGCTTTATGAGAACAACTTTTTCCCGGCTTTTCGGTCCCTCCGTGTGAGCCCCCCCGAGGCCCCCGTTCGCGGGATACGTCCAATATTGTGCTCCCCTTAGTTTATTTCACAGCGTCTTTTTAGTTTTCTGATCTTTCCAGCCGGGTTACTCCTTAATGGGGAGGCCACCCGCCTGAGGGCCGCCGCGTCCTGCCTAATGCTCTGTTTTTTGTTTCGTTGCCTTTTTTTTTTTTTTTTTGCCTTCCTTCCTGGTCTCCCCGTGGCCCGCCGCCGGTCGGTTGCTTGCACAGGTTTCCTTTGGACCTCGGGGTTTTTTTTTTTTTTGCGCCTTTTTCCGGTTGGGGACCGGTGAACCCGCTGTGACTAGGCCGGCGACCCTGTTTCCTGCTTCTCTTTCGTTGCCCGACTTTTCCGGTTTTCGTCGTTTTCACTGTCGGGACGCCTCGTTTCACTTTTTTTTTGATTTGGTTCTCGGTTCCTTCCCTCCCAGGGGCTTGGGCAGCATTCGCTGCCCGGCCCCGCCCCCGCCTTCCCCCCCACGTTCGCCGTTTTCCACCCCCCGCTAGCCCCCCACCCCTTTAGTATATTGTGACTCTTCTCCCCCGAGCCGTGCCCCCCGAGGTCACCAGGCTGTTCCCCCTTTATTTTGCGGGTTGGGGCTGGCGGCCTCTTTTCCCCCCCCCCTTACCCCCGGCACTTTTTTCTCGGCCGTTTTTTCCCTTTTGCACCGTCGAGTTTCTGGTAATCAGCGGGGCCTTTTGACGTCTGTTCCCCAGGAGTGCGTGACAAGCTTTTTTCTTTTCCGTCGCGCCTGAATTTTTTAGAACAAAGCCAACCTTTTTTTTTTCCCCCACCCACACCCCCCACCTGTTTTTCGCTTTTGACTCCTTTTTTCATAATCCGTGTGTTGTTTTTGGTCTTCACTCCCAGATCAATGCCTGCTTTTTCCCCGGCGCTTTTTGGTTTCGTTTTCTCGGCTTTCGGTGCTTGATAATAGTCCCTTTTATTTTGTCCATTTTCCTTTTGTTGGTGCTGTTTTCCAGTGCACCACTTTAAATGTTTTGGCGAAAAAGTGGACTTTTCCTAGTTTTGCTGTCTCTTCGCGGTCCCCCTAGACAGGTTTTTCTGAATTGCGGGCACTTTGTTTTTCTTGGTCATATGTGGTTCCCCCCCACTGGTAGAGATCTCCAGCGTTGGGTGAATTTGCCGTTTTTCTTATTCACCCTCCTGTTTCACCACCGAGTGGCCGCAATAATTAGGACCATGTTGATTTTCACCGGTACCGGCGATCATTACCCCGGCCCAATTGTCCTCCGGCTCCTCGCCGTGCTTGCCCGCAACCTGGTGCACCTGCGTTTGTAAAGATTTTTTTCCCCTCTTTCACCTTTTTGTTCATGGTCGGTTTTTTCGTTCCTTGGGGTTGCTTTTGCTTTTTCACCCGGGTTCTGTTGGCCCCTATTTGCGCGGGTGAGGCCATGGCACAGCGCCTTTCGTTTTCCACCTGCCTCCGTTTGTCGCTGTGCGGTAGCCCTTGGTTGCGATCTCGTTGTGCGCCTTGAGATCCGCCCTCTTCATTTCTTCCTGCCTTTTTTCTCGAGTCGCTCTTTCGTTGGCCCCAGGACTTGTTGAAGCCCCTTTGGTGGCTGTCCCTGCATCTTCCGGTGAGCTCCGCTTGCCTGGCTTCCCCCACCCGGTGCTTTGACGGGGGACCGTTCCCCCGGCTTGGTTTTTTGTGCGGTCCCCTTCTCCCCCCCCCCACACCCCCACCACCCTTACCAATGACACATTTTTTTTCACGCAGCAGCACAACGTTTGACCCCCCCCCACCTACCCCGACACTCCAACCCCCACACCCCAGTTTTCAACTCCCCAGAGAAGAAGAGAGACCCACCCCCCCCCCCGCCCACCGACACCCAGACCACAGAGAAGCCCACCCACACCCACCCCATTTCCCCATCTCACCGCGGTATTTTCCCCACCTCCCCCTTAAGATGTTTACCAACACTGCTTATAACCCGGTTTCGTCCTCTTCCCCCCTTGTTTCTTTCTGATGGTCTGGCCTGGAAAATTTTTTCCACCCCTCTCTACCACCCGTTTTTTCCTCATTCGGGCTAACAGGTACCTTCCACCGTTTTTCTTTCGTTTCCTCTCCAAGCGTACCCGGTACCACCTTTATCGGTCCGCAACTTTTTCTTTTTGACTATGCGGGACCATTGTTTCGGGTGCCCGCGAGCATAATCTGCGGGGTCGGTGCATACGAATTAGGGAGGAGAGTGCCCCGAGGAGGTGCTTACGCCGGCACTCTTCATCCCGCCTGACCTACCGATTGTGGGCCCTGGGCCTGTGAAAGACTCTTTACTTAACCCGCGCGAATTTTAAGTTCTCGTTTGGCGTTTTCCCCTCCCGTTGACGCTCTTACACCAAACGCAGTGACTCAACGAGTATTTTTCATTGGTTTCTTGAGATGATTTTTTTTTTGCTTAGGACGAGGGCTCCCCGTTTTCCGTAACGGTATCAAGCGGGTTTTTTAAGGGAGGCTTCACTGGAATCTTCCTTTTTGCTGAATTTTTTTTTTGACATCCTGTCGGACTCGAGTGCGTGTGTTGTGTCTTTTCCTCTCCTTGTGCAAATACCCCATTTCAGGCCTCCAAGTGGATCCTCTTCAACGAACATCGTGTCGTGAAGAGTAGGTTTTTCCCTGCAGTTTTGGATGTCTGCTCTCCTTGGGCTGTTCCGTTTCCCTGCGCCCTTTTATATCGGGTTCCAAAGTTGCGGTCCAACCCTCTTTTCTTATTAGGTATCTTTTGGGACCGTCCTTACCGATGCTCGTAATACCCCTCCCCCCACCAGGCTTTGTCAGCAAACTTGGCCCTGGTTGCCGCTCAAACGCCTTTTCGGGCGTAATGCCGCCCCGTCATCGGACTCCGTTCCGGCTTCCAAGTTTAAGGGTTCATGACCAGGTGAAAAAGTTTGGTCCCGAGTTTTGTCAACGTTCCTCTTTCCCCTAATGTTTTTTGTACCGGCATCCCCCCCTTAAGTTTTCTAATTTCTGGCCCTCTTGAGGTTTATTTTTTTACCCCGCATCGGCTGGCGTTTAGTCGGGCCTGGCGTGGACTTGTTTTTCTGCCTCCTTTTCAAAATTTCTTGTTTGTGACCGCCCCGGCCCGCTCTCTTGTTTTTTGTCCCGCCTTCCTAAGGATCCGGGGAATCCATACCCTTTAGTTCCTGTTCGGGTTGGCTCGCCCTCGGCCTTTTTTTTTTTGTTGCCTTTTGCCGTCTTGAACTTCTGTTTCTAAGGTTCCGTTTTTTACAGAACCGGGTGGACGTCCCTCCTTTGCCGAGTTTGTTGCCCCTCCGGCGACGCGTCTGCTGCCTGCTCTGTTTTGGCGAGCAAGTTTTTTATTCTTGTACCCCTTTTGCCGATACTCTCTTTCTACTGTTTGTTGATCTTATTATTATTAGTCGTTTCCTTTTTTCTCCGTCGTTAGGCTTCCTTCCTCTTCTTTCCGGTCATCGGCCGGCGGTCTTCGGTTTTTAAAAGGTCCGGGGAAATATTGTCAATCATTGTAACACGCGTCCCGGCGCCCGAATCCCCTCAAACGTAGAGGACGCTTTCACTATTCCCGTTCTTCCTCCTACCTCACCGTTATTTTGTTTTTTTCCCACCACCACCCACCGCGACCACTCCTTGCCCAGGGTCTTTTTTTTGTTTGGTGGGTTTCTGGTCTTGGGTATTTTTCGTTTGAGATCCCCCCTTTCGTGCGCGTTCATCTTTTTCCCCCTTGGGCAAGAACGGCGCCTAGGTTTTTTGGAACGGCTGTTGTTCCAACTCGTTCCCAGTTCCTCTCGTCCTGGTTCCCCTGGCTTTCCCACCGCGTTGCAGGCGTGGTGATGAAGTTTTTTGCGGTAGCACCAAGTGGTCATGCTTCCGGGAGGCGAGCGCCTCCCTTCTGAATTCGATTATATTCCCTCCTGACACTGCTGTTGCAGTTTGCCTTGCGGACAGGGTTTCTTGCTTGGCCCCCTTCTTTTAGTTGTTGCTTAGCCTGTATCCCGTGGTGGCCGATAATTGCGTTCTCGACTCTTTTGCGTTCTTCCGTGCCTTGTCCCTTCTTTCGGACCGTGTTTCTCTTTCCCCCCACGGGCGGGTTGGGTCAACCTGGTTTTCTGCTGGCGCAACTTTACTGGTTTTTTCTACTAGCTGACCCCTTTCTTGCTGTAGGGTCCTTGTTGGCTTCCGGTCGGCCCTATGGCCGCCGGCTTGTTGCGGACGTGCCAGGCCCGCGCCCTTGGAGTTCTGGTCTCTGGTGCGGGGACCCCCTTCCCCCGGCGTGTCTTCCACCCTTGTTGTCTCCAACGGGGCTGTTTTCTGTCTCCCCTCGAACACCTTTCCTTACTGGTGACCTTTTGTCCGCACATGCCGGGGC
>Ga0179593_1445005_pt1 | contig 13556 bp, 19 predicted proteins | sample CZODoug2_1_08_16_FD_185931 | JGI IMG/M metagenome (GOLD analysis project Ga0179593, IMG submission 185931) | Vadose zone soil fungal communities from Angelo Coast Range Reserve, California, USA - CZODoug2_1_08_16fungal (PacBio error correction) | ecosystem: Environmental > Terrestrial > Soil >... | reverse complement strand
CGTTGGCAACACGAATTCCGTCAATTCACCCCCCCAGATCTTTTCTGTGTTCTTCGTATGGACTTTCACTCGCGTTCGTCGGTGCTTTTTTTTTTCCCTACCGAATTCCTCCCCCCCTCTAAGGGGGGCATTTCTCTTTTTCTTTTTCTCCCAAAGGTGCACCCCCCCCCCCCTCCTCATTTAACCTGCGCTTTCTCCGTAGGTGAGTTGCGCCATGGCCCTTTAGGAAGGGAAATGCTCGGAAACGTTGGTATCACGCCCCGGAACGTAATCAAATAACGCCTCCTACTCCAGGCGTTCTCTTTCTCCCCCCCTAAGTATTGTCGTGGGCCCGTTTCTCTAAAAGAAAAGAAGTGTTTCCTATCCCCTCAAAACGATAATAAATTGCACACCCCCCTTCCCAATTTCCCCCGATACGATGTTTCCTCTCACGGCTCCCCCCCCGTTATGTGTTCCGCCCCGCTTGCCCCAACTCTTCCCCTTATGCTAACCCCACCCAGGCCTGAAGAAGAGGTGCCGTTTCCTTTGCCTTTTGCCACCCCCTCGTTGTTTCCCCCCTCTTTGTCTCTCCTCCTGGGAATTTTCCTTGCTACGTTGTCACTTCTCTGTGGAGAACCTTTGGCCTCGCACCTATGTACCTTCGTCTCCCCCCGGAGCTTGGTTGCTTTGCTATTCATCGGCCCTCCGAGTGCATCTCCTTTGTTATTTCTCCCTCCCGGCTGCCCCCCGTGAATGACCTTCTCATTGGTATCGGGCTGAAGCCTTCCCGAGCTAACAGTTGCCGTTTTAACTGTCCCCCGCATTGTCTATCTTTCGTTCAATTTTTGTCTCTATTTTTGTTCGTTTGTTCTCACATGCACTCACTTTCACAAGTGCCGGTTCAGCCGTTTTTTTTTCGATGGATTTCCATGGGTGTTATTGGTCCGGGCGCTTTTTTTCCTGTTTTCCGGGTAGTCCTTTAGGGGGCCCTGTTTCTGAACACTCCCGGCGGTCCCCTTTTGCAACCCTTCCCTGTTCCTTTTTTCTCGAAATCGTTTCCCCGGCAATGATAGCCGGTTTTGCTCGAGATACATCTCCTTTGTTGATTTCGGAGATCTCCCTGCTCCGCCCTCTTCCCATTTCTGGATTTTTTTGCGACGTGTGAACTCGTTCTTTTTGATTTTTATGGTGTATAAATTTTAGGTCCCCCTTCGACTCCTCGGTTATCCAATGCTTCTTGAGCGCATTCTGCACTTTTACTTTCCTCCCAGCTATTTCTTCCCTTTCACATGGGTCGATGTTTTCTTTTTCGACCCCCCCCCCCCCCTCCTTTTCTGCTGTTGCAGTTAGTTCTTTGGAGACCCGAGAGATTTCAAATTATTTTCTTCTGTTCTCTGCGGTTCTGCTGGGGATTTGCGTCCGGCCACCGCGCGGGAAAGGCCTTTTTCCCGTATGGCCTCTCTTTGTTACTCCGACCCCGACCCCCCTTACGCACGTGTTTTTCGACCCCCCTTCAAGAAACTAGAAGGCTTTTTTTTCTTTTGGTTCATGGATTAATAAGTGCGCTCCACCTCAAATTTTCCCCACCCCCGCAGGGATGATTCTCTTTTTCCCAGATTGGTTGCAGTATCTCTCAAGCTTGGTTGTTCTGTTTTTCAAGGGATTTTTCCCATGCTCCCCTGACGACTTCATCCCTTTCTTCCACTCCTTGCGTCGCATTGAAGCTCCCCCACCCGAGTAAGAGGGCGGTGGTCCTTTTGGGATCCACAACTTGTTTTTTACTCAAGATAATCTCCTTGGGCCGCTCGGGGGGACTTTTTCCGCCCCAGCAGACACCCTTCCAGCATCTTCCCTTTTCCTGTTCCGAATTCCATCTCTCACCTTCACTTCGGCCCTTCACAAGTGCGTTCCTTTGGTTTTCGCTCTAGAAAGCTTTTTTTTGACAAATCTTTTCTTCTACTGGCCCCCCCCCCCCCATAGCTTTTTTTTAGTTTCTTCGAAGTTTACTCATGTCTCGTGTTGATTTTCGTTTTTCCACTGACTCTGAAACGATGTCGCGTATTTTGGGTCATTTCGTTTTAGATCCGAGTTCATCCCGACAAGGATGGCCTTTACCGTCACACATTTTTACCCCCCCCCCTGCCGATGCTTCTCCGGCTAAGCCTCCCCCCTCCCTTCTTTTTTTTACGTTTTATAGTTCTCACGATTTCCCCTCGTATCCGTGAAAACGTCCCTTTTTTTTCAGGCTTTGTTCATGACGTTTTGCCTGTTGGCTTCCCCTTTTTTAAGCGTTAATGTTTCTCCACTCCAGCCAGGTTAGCCTCTGGATGTTCTTAAAACGTCCCCACGGTCCCAAAAGCACCGCATCCTTCCCAAGCAAGTCCCCCCCCCTCGTACCCTCGAAGCTTCCCTTACCAGCTGCCACGTCTGATGCGTTTTTTTGTTCCTCTTCGTAGAGAGACTGATTATTTTCCAGACTTTCTTCCCCACCCTCCTTTCGAGCTTGTGGCCACGAGGTGGTTTTTAGATTGTACCCTTCGAAGGAATTCTTCTCACCCCCGTGCCCCCTACAAGTTGATTTCGTTTCTCTTGGAATAGAAGCCTTATGTTCATTTCTAGTAGTTTGTCCTCTTGAAAGCGATTTGTTTTTCAGCCTTCCCTCAGCCCCAAATGTGAGCTCCGGCGCCTTTTTTGTCTCTAGGCCTGAAATACTGCCATCTTCCACGCGAGTTCCGCCCCCCACTGCGTGGCCATGCAACCGGACCTTTTGATCCCTTCCCCCGCTTCTTCTAGGACATTGTTTTTCCATTCAGGCCTCCCCTCTGAAACTTTCGGCTTGGGATTGTTGTCCCCGGTCTTGAAAGTAAGCGTTTTGCCCAAATCGAAAACCTTTTTTTTTTTGCTGTTTTGATTCCCCACCCTTCGATTGCCCCCCGTTTTTTTCGACGGGCACCTTTGGCCAATGTTCGCCCCCTCGTTCCTATTTCTTAATTTTTAGGAACGTCCATTTGCTTGTCTCTTACGGGTTTTTGTCGTCTGCATGCTTTTTTTCAACCTAATGCCCCTAATTTTCCCCATCCGTCCACTGCCCTCTTCTGTTTCCGTTTTTTTTGCTTTCCGGTTCTCCGTGGAATCTCCACCCCCTTTTCTCTGCAGCTTTGCAAGACCTACTCTCCATTTTTCCCCCCGATTAGGCCAGCTCCTTACTTGAGTTGATTTTCGCCCCCTTGGAACAACACTGTTTGGACCTCCTTTCCCCCCCAAGCCCCTTCCCTTTCTGGTGATTTTATTAATTTTTTTTTTTTTTCCTTAGACATGCGCCCCCCCCCATCGACCTTTTCTGTTTTTTACGAATCCGTGTAAAGGTAATAGTCTTCCCCCCCCGCGATCTGTTCCTTCAGGCTGCCCTTTTGGCACGGAGCATTTGAGATTTCTCCCCTCCGTTTTTTTTTAGCTCGATTCCCCCTACTTTTTTTTGTTTCCCACCCGCCATTAATACCTGCCCCAATCTTGCTGGACCCTTTTCTCGGCAGGCGGACTCCCTTTCCCCCTCTTTTCAGGCCTTTGGTATGTTATGTCCCCAGGAGATGATCCCCTTGATAACCTTTCTTCAAGATGTACCCCTCTTCCTTTTAGCCATTGAATCGGAGACTCCGTCCAAATAAACCCTTTCCCCTTTGAAACCCGTTTCGTGTTATCTCTTGTATCGGCGAAAAATTCCCCCAATTCCCGTCCCCTGATATGACCTTTTCTTCTATTCAGCGCCTTCCCCCTGATCCTCCCCCTCCCGACCGAACGCCTTTCTTCCCCGGTCTGATCCTCATCCCGTTGTTCGCGCCGTTGACGCGACCCAACTTCCACCTGGCCTATACCGACGCATTAAAACTTACCAAGCATGAAGCTCAAACCGGACATTTTCTCTTTTTCAGGAGTAAGTTAGGACCCTACGTGCCCCTTGTGATCCCTTCAAAGTCGCTGTTTGTCAAACATTTTTCTTGCACCACCCCTTCACAAGTTCCTCCTTCATCAGCTTGTCCTTCCCCCCTCGTTGCCCCTTCTTCCCCAAGGACGTCTTCAGGCTCCTGCCCAAGTTTCCTTGCAATTGTCCGGTTGCAGGTCCACCCCAGCTGTTGGTGCATTCTCGCGTGCGGTCTGTTGGCCTGGGAAGCTGATTTTCATTTCTCGCAACCTTCCACCTATGTCTCCCGACACCCAGGTTTTCGTTGGTCTTGCGAAGTCGTTGATGAACTCCTTTAATCTCCCCCTCGCTGTTAAATCATCGTTCTATACGCCGAACCCTTCTGATCCTTCGGGGTAGAGAGGCTATATGTCCCCGCTACCCTGCGACCATGCCCCTCAACTTCTTTTTTCGCTCTTTTAAGTGAGGCCACTCCTCGAGAACAAGGTGTAATAATGCTCTTCCCATGGTCTCTCCTGGTTTCCCCCCCCCCGCCCGATGTCACCTGTTTGGTCTGATGGCTATAGATTTAAGATTCACTGTTCTTTTCTTACTGGTGTCTTTTTTTTCCCTGAACTTGTCGCACCCTTATGTTTCGTTGAGTGATCCCCCCCCACCTGAGCGGACCCCTGTACCCACCTTTCTGCTTGTCCGTGATCAGAAGACGTTCTTTTGTTTCCTTCGTTGTCGCCTTTGATACCGTCGTCTCATTTGATGGTTTTAGGAGAGCGGTCCTTTTACGTCATCGTGAAAAGAGTGTTAACTTGTTTTGCCCCCCATGTGCTCCATCAGTTGTGGTATGCTTCGCAGTTAGTCTTCCGTTTTTAAACTTCGCTTCCCAAGGGTTTCATCTTCCTTCAATTCTTTTCTTCCCGCCTGGGCTCCTATCTTTTTTATCCTTCAGAGACGTGGCCTGGATTCCCTTTTCGTCACTTTTTCAGAGAAACCCTGCCCTTTCGATTGCCTTGGTCTCAAGTTTTCATTGGAGAGTGCTTAAATCTTCAATCAGGTCCGATGGGGCGCGGCTGGTCTTGGTTTCTGGGAGTCTGAAGGAAGCTTGCCCCTCCCCTCTACTTTTGGAGAGGGGGCTAACCTCCCCCCCCCTTTTTGGGCCTCCCGTCATCACCACCGACCGCCCTCCGTGCCTGTGTCTTTCTCCTCAGAACTTCAGATCTTTCAGGTTTTAAATGATTACTTTTTCCGACGGTGTTCCCCCCCCCCCGCCCGGGTTCCATTTTCCCCAAAGCCAGGATCTTGTATTAGGTGAATCTCCGTTTTGTAGTTGAACTCTGGTCTTTCAATGTTTACTTGGAGGTTTTTCTCCCTATAATCACTTTCCCCCCGTCTCTTAACCACCAGGCGTCGAGTTTACGTACGAAAGCCCCAAGGCCCGTTCATCGGTTCTGTATTTAGGGAGTCCACCCCCACCGGACTTTTTTCGGAACCCCTTCCGTACTTAGGATCTTGGAAAGCTGCGTGTCGGCGAAGAACCCCCCCCCCCAAGCAGCACCTTGCTACCTTTCCCCTGCACTTTTAAGCGCATATCTAATTTCCCCCTCAATCCCTCTTCAACTTAACCTAGCCCTTTCCTTTTTCGCTCGAACGAAAGAGCTTCGCCGAAATGGTATTGTTTTCCAATGTGGGCGTGCGATAGCACCATCCCTAACAGCTCCTGCATTTCCCCTCAGCAGCAAACTTTCTTTCTTCAAGTATTGTTTAAGTGGTTCCCTTTTCGGGGGGGTACCCCTCCGTTTTCTTGCCCCCCCCTTTTTTCCTTCCAGACTGATAACTTTTTCCCAACTCCCCCCCCCCCCACTTTTCACTCTTGTCTCCGTGTCCTTCTTACGATGGCTTTTACCCTCACCTTTCGAAGTCTATCCCAGATCACCTCCCCGGCTCAGTTCACGAGAATTCCTAGACCGGCCTTGGGTAATTTCCTTGTCCCCTGTCCGAGTTTCTTTTGTTCTCCCACTTTCTTTAAAATGATTTTGTCCCCAGCTTTCCCCCCAGAACCCTCATAAAATGAAGCCCTCAACCTCAGGATGATTCCGACCCCCCCCCCACCAGTATGCCCGAGTGTTGGGATATCTTTAGCTGCCTTTCTTTTGGACCTTTGTGAATACCCTGATTACGCTATTTTTCCCGGACCAATTCGACACAGCTGCTTTTCTATTTTTCTAGAGTCCCCTGAATTCGCTTGTACATTTAATTCTTTTTCTACCCCTGAATCAACTACTATTTTCTTCCTTTCTTATATGGGGAATAGCGATGGTTGTCGAGTTTGTCGGGGCTTCCTACAATGCAGAATTGTTTTAGAAAGGAATATAACCCATAGAACATTTTTTAGGGCTCCCCTCCCCTTTAACCGTCTTTTCCTCCGTTGCCAATAGAGGGTCGACCAACTTTCCCTCCGGCGTTCACAAACCCCCCTCCTTCTCCTGCAAATTCCCTTTCCCCAATGATTTCAATGCCGGATCTTCCGCTGCCACGTGGTGAGTTCACAACTTCATCACTTTATCCTCGGCCTGTTTTTGTCCTTGTGTTCCGTGCTCCCTCCGTTCCCCCATTGTGCCCCTCTTTCCCTCGAACTTTTTGGATGGAAATTGGACCGTTTTTTTGAACTTTCCCCCATTCTCCTTCTCCCTTTATGGGTTGTTTCTTTCCTTTCCTTTGATTGATGAAATCTTTCATTCTTTGGATAGTAAGGAGTTGTCCCTTCGTACGGGGTGCGCCAACGAATTAATCATCGCTGTCCTTACATCCCGTATCTTTCTTTTCTTGCTTTCTTGGGCGATGCCCCGGTAGAGTTTTCATCCACATGCTATTTCACCATTCCTTTTTCCCTTTCTTTCGATTTGAACCTTCTGCCTTCATGATGCCCCCCCCATTCCATACCTTTTTATTTTCTCAACCGTTTTTCGAGCAACGAGTCCACGAATTACGGGACATCCCTTTCTCTTTTTACTCGTCTTACGGTTCCTTTTATTTTCTCCTTCAGTTGAAACACCCAAATCTAAAGGTTTTGAAGAAGATCTTTTCCCTGCCCTTCTCCTCCTGCCTTATGATCTGTACCATCATCTTTTCTTAGGAGGTTAGGGTTGTCACCTTGATCATTTTTATATAAGCATAACTTCCCATTCCCCCCATCAGTTTTGTTATTCTGACTGATAACCAATTCCCGAACATTTCCCTTCTCTTTTTCTTTTGAGATTTTCTGAGTACTTTTTCACTGTCCCCTTCCTTCTTTGGGTGGATGTCAACCTCTCAGTTCCCTACCTACACCATGAGGACAGTGCCGCTGGAAAATTTTCCTTTCTTTCTCTTTTGCTTACCCTTTGCTGAAACCTCCAAAAAGTCTTCCCTTTCTATCTCTGAATATTCTGTATTGGCTTCTCCAATGGCCCTCAGTAAAATCTCGACAGTCTTATCTTCCTTCACCCTCCCTTTCCCCTAACGCGCAATCTCTCTTTCGTTCGCGTGTCCGCGTCTTATTGGAACGTTTTTGCTCCCCCAGTTCTTCACGAAAGTGCCCATGAATGTCACATGACACTCCCCCCTTCCCCTCTTCCTTTTTTGCAATGATTCCCTTCCTCCCTAGCATATAAGTTCCCCCAACTAGTGTTAGATGTTTCGCAACATCTTCTTTTTTCTCGCCCACCCTCCCAATGGCCTACTTACTCAAGGTCCTTCATTCCCTTTTCCTCACTCCCCCCCCCTATTTACCTGAAGGAGTTGACCCTCTTTCCCATGGCCGGTTGAATGTTGCAGCGTTTTTTTCCGCCTCCCTCGTGGCTTTACCGTTGCCGGCGAAATTTCAGGTTACGGCTCAGAGAGCCGACGCCCCCTTTTCGTTGGCCTATGTTCGCAGCTTCTCCCACTCTTCCCACTGCGCCGTACTATCGCTTTATAGACTAAATTATCATAAGACTTGAGCTACCTCTTTCTCTTTGGGCCCCACACAGTAAAGCCTTTGTTCCGACCTTTTTTTTAATAAGGCGTCTCTACCATCGCAAGAAGTTAGGAATTGTCCGAAAAAAGCTCATGAAAGTTCCCACTGTGTTTGCCTACCCTTCTCTCCTTTTTGATCCCCCCAAGCCCAGACCCGCTTTCATCCTGTTTTCGCCCTTGATTATAGATGTGCATGGGGTTGCGGGGGGGTTTTTGTTACATTTCTTTCTTCCGGGTCTTCTTGGAATTCCCTTTTGTACTCAAACCTCTGTTTAGCATCTATTGGAGTGGTGAGAAAACCCCCATTCGTCGTTTCCCCCCCCACTTTCACAAACCTGCCTTTAGCAAGCCTTTCTGATAAATCGTAGTTTGACCCGTCATAAGGTCGTATCGATGTACCCTCCGACTTTTTGTCTGTCGTGTCCAGTGATTCCCCACTTTTTTCACATTGTGGGATTCGTTTGTCAACCTCTTGCAAACTTTCTTTTTTCTGTTCTTAGTTTTTTATTTCTCAAACGGGCCCCCTCCTGCAGCTAAACATTCGTGTAGCTTCCTTTTCTGTCTTTATCCGATTCCCCTTCTGTTCTCCTAATGGTCCATAACTCCCATTCTTGGAGGGATATACAGTGTTTTTTTTTTCCTGACCCCCAGTATGTAGCCCCCCCCCCCCCCCCCCCCCCCCTGTGCTTCAACCCCACCTGACCGTTTTGATTTGAATTTGTTGCCTTTTTTATTTAGGTCTCCAATCCTTGTATTTTTATATGCGGGACAGCTTCCCCTTCCGGCCGCGTGTCGTCTCTTTCTTCTTTGATTTTGCGTCGACTCCCTCCTCTGTTGTCCTCTCTACACTAGTGGATCGATGGAACCCTCGTTGGGACCCTGCCCAATTACCGACCCTCTAGTTTCAGCCCGGAGGGGGTCGAGACTTTTTTTTTTTTTTGACGCCTTGGAATTTGCCCCGAAATCATGCAAGTGGCGCCAAGGCGTCTCTCCCTCCCAAGTCCACATCCAGACCAAGCAGGGATTCGCTTTGTTCCATCTCCCCCGTTTTGAAGAATGCTTTTCTTTTTTCCCCCCCTTTGGCGGTGCACCCTCCTAGGCCGAACTTTCCCGTCCCTTAGCCCAGTACGGCGGCAAAGGGTTGAAATAAAGCCCCACCCTTCTTGATTTCGGTCGGGTGCTTTTTCCGGGTAGTAACCACCGGTGGTCGTTCCAGGACGACGATATAGCGCTTGCCAGCGCTTGTGCATTCTCCTCCCCCCCAGGTCCCCTACACGCCCGCCTCCCAGCAAGGACTGAAATTGCAGCATTCCCATCTAGACGTTCATTCACCCGAGGCCATTCCCCCCTGCCCCCTTCTGGTGTTTCTGCTCTCTCCCACGACCTTTTTCGGGGCGCCATGGTTGACCAAGGGCGCTCCCAGCAATTCGGCCTCCCCGTTCCCTCATTCGTCTCAGACGAATGGAACCCTTGATCTGTTAAAACCAATCGTTCATGATGTGAGTTTAACCGTTTTTGACTCCTCCACTTTTTACTTTCATTACCACGACCTTAACGGCCGTTTTGCCCCAAACCTAATAAGCCAACCTTTGGTCCAACTTTTCCCTTTAGCTGCTCTCCCTCCTACGACAACCCGGAAAGGTTCTCTCGATCACGCGACATTAGTTCCCCCCCCCTCCCTAATGGCTCTACCCTTCTTTGCTGGCTACTGCCCAACTGCAGAGCGTTTGTTCACTTTTCCCTGGATGCGTGTTTCTCCCCAAGACCGGCTCCCTCCCCCGTCTTTCGGTAACCCGTTATACCAAGCCCCCTATCCCCCCACGGAAGCCCACTCCACGTCCAGCCCCCCTCGACCCCAGAACAAATATGCCTAGGCTTTTTCTGGTGTCCCTCTTCCTCTCGACTTTAGGCCCTCGACTTTCTTGACCCCCTTCTTTACGCTTCATTGGGATTTCCCATTTGGCCTGCTGCTTGTGTAGATTGCCAATGATTTCCTGTAATCGCTTGCCCAATTCCCTTCGTTTCCGCCCCCCACTGCATGCGCTTCGTCGTCGGAGTTTTAGAGGGGATTAAGTATGGAGATCCGCGATATTATTTTCTCTTTCTCTGACTTTTTTTTCTTTCTCCTGAATTCCCTTACCCACCTGTTTTTTCTTTTCCGAATCCGGGCGCATTTTCTTTCAGTTAGGAAAATTTTGGTTACATTACTCCGCAATATTTCCTTACCCAACCTCTTTCCTCCATTCACAACCGGCCCAGTTCCCAAATTAGGATCTTTTACCCATAACCTTCTTCCGCCTGTCCACTTTTTTTTTTTTGCCGCACTAACGCCCCCCCGTCCACTCTATTCATTCGTCCCTTTTGTGGGAGGGCAGGGGTGTCTGTCCTCCCGACGTTGTCCCAAAGCTGTTAAATCCACTTCGTTGGCTTGGAACCCCTCTCGTGCGTTCGTCGCCGGGTTCTTAAGCGCCATTGCATAGCCTTTAGGGTAAGCTGGGATAGTCATTGCTTCGGGTAGTCCGGCCCTGGTTTTGTCGTTTCGATTAAGCGTGCTCCCCAACGAATGCACTCGCGGAGACATCCCTCCTTCTTCTTGCGTGATGGTCTGATGACGTTCCATTTCTCTTTTCACTTTTTCTCCTCCAGTGTAACGTCCTTAGATGGCCCTTGTCGCAGCCCCCCACGATCCTAATACTTTACTTTGAAGACCTTTTCTTTAGACCAGTGTCGATTAACCCCTCTTCTCTTCAGATGGAAAACCAGAAGATTTTTTTTCTCCGGTCTTAAGTGTTCCACTCTCATTCTGCTCCCCAACGACAAGTTCACTTTCAGAACGCGCTTTTTACCCTTACCTAGCTCTTCCCCCTCCCCTCCCCTATTAAATCATCTTTTTCTTGTACTAGGTTTTGGAACGTTTTGATTTCCTCTCTCTATTTCCGTCTCCCGTGTGGTTTTTCTATCTATATTTCCCCTCCGTGCCACCCCGAATTTCCCTCCTCCCCCATATTGAAAAGTCTCTGTTTGATTGGCCTTTCCTCTTTCCGGTAAAATAGCGTTTAGTCCCTTATTTTCGATTTGGTGAAGCTTAATTCCAAATGAGGCCGATAACCCTTTCAGGTTCTTTCCCGTTGCCTTTGTTTGGCCCCCGTTCCCCCCCCCCCCCCCCCCTCCCTCCCCTACCCCTTAGTTTTCCTTATTTTAGTTTTTTTCTTGTGCGGCGACCACTTTTTTTTACATTTTTTTTCCCTGACTTTTTCCTTTCCCACTTAGTCGAAAACCTTTTGCTATATTAACACGCCCCCTCCAGGTGAACGCTCATCCAATCCTACCCGAAAGCCCAAGATTACGGGCCCTCCCTCTGTACGAGATTGCCATTCGTTGGATTCCTCCCGGACTTTCTATAACGAAACCCTCGGACTCCCCTCAGCCCCCCCTGAGATTCCTCCATTTCCCCCCCCATGTTCGGTTAAACAGGATCGTCATTCGCATGCGTGCGCCCCCCTCCCCCCCTTCCTATTCAAGTGTGGATCCCCCCCCGCCCCCCCTCCACTTGAGATGTGACCTCCTTTTTCCCCCCCGTTTGCTTTGGTAAAACCCACTCCCCCCAGGGGTACTTCCTCTTTCCGGAATTGCTGCGGCCCCCCTTGGCCAGTTACTTCAGGCTTTCCCCCATTTGAATTGATAACATTGACACTGGCCCTTTCAGGTCAGGTTGGTTTCCCTGGAAGCGTGGATACCGGTTTTTTGCCAACTCTTCTTTAATTCCGGATCCACCTTCTCCGCTTTGATCCAAGTCTTGCGGTTGTCTCTGTCTGACCTCTGGAACAAATTTGCGTTGCATGCTCCCCTATTTTCCTATACTCCCCCTTCGCTCTCCCATTTGTCGTCATACGAGAGCCTCTTTTTTTGTCGTCACCCGAGCCTTGTAATATCTTTTCCCCTGCGAATCATGTCCTCTACATCCGGCCCCTTCCTCCTTTCATATGGCGTCTCCCCATGAGCGTAACTTTTTTCCCCTTTCCTTCTTGTCGTGACCTAACATTGCTTTGAATCTTGGAGAAAAGCCCGCGCTGTTTTTCCTCTTGGTGGGCCCCTTTCTTTCTTCCGTCGTCTGAGGTTATTTTCTCGTGTTTAGCTTTCTGAATTGAAAGTTTGTTTATCCTCCCTTTTCGCCAGTTCTTTAGTTTTTTCGAAACCCCCATGCCCTCTTTACCACTTCACAACCCTCTTCTCGTCATGCCCTCAAGCCCCGTTCCTAGCCCTTGTTTGTCATTCCTAGATTGTCGCGTGATCAGATACCTTCTCCTGTTATTTCTCGGTCGGGCCCCTCCCTCACAGGCATCTATTTTGAAATTTTCGTTTTTTAAGTACGTCTGCGCGAAAGCCTTTTTTTTAGTATTTTCTCGCGGATTACATTGCCTTGCAACCCCTCCGGGTCTCAGTTTTATTGAGTCTTCGCGAAATTCACTTCCGGTTGCTCCTCCTATCTTTGGTAATCACCCATCTGTTTCGCCCTTTATGCGAAACCCCTGAACCTGGGCTCTCTTTTGGATATCCCTTGCTGAAATGATGATCTTCGTCAATTTCATTCCTCTGTCTTTGGATCGGAGGTTCTGATGGGGCTGGTGTTTCTTACCGCGCGGCCCAGCGACTCCCTTCGAGTGCTCGCTTTCATAACCGCCGGGGTTTTCAATCCCCTTGCAGGAAAACAGCCATCTTTTCCTTTGTTTCCTGGTTAAACTTAGAAGACTTGGCCAGAGGACCAATTTGGTACTTCCGCCCTCGTCTTCACAGACACGGCCTCCGACCGGAGATCGCTCCTTCCTTTCCCCTCCTCTTTTTTTTTAGGGACTCCCTGTCTTTTTGTTGTTTTCCCCCTGGTGAAGTCCCGCCGTCGGACTTCACTTTCCAGTCTTTGCACAGACTGTCCTGAACTTGGCGAACAGAAACAAGGTTTATTCCGTTTTCGGTTTTCGTTTCCCTTGCCGTTTGTACGGTTCTTTCCCTGACGATACCGTTCTCTGGCGGCATCTGCGTGGCCCCCGGCGACCTCCACCATCACAGCCCGATACCTCCCCCTTCCCACTCACACCCTAATCCTTTCCTCTCTCTAGTCCTTCTCCCCCACGCGGCACCCCTTCACGCACGTTATTTTTTTCTCCCCCACCCCCGGCGTGGCGAACCCTATGGTATGTCCTGCCACCCGCTTGTGGGAGAGCCAAAATTTGTCTACCTCCCAGCAGTGTTTTGCTCAATCGCATTTAGAAACCGATTTCACTTCCTGGTATGGTTGTTTTAATCCGTTTGAGCGACACTGACAATCCAATCACGGCTTTCGCGCGCGTGAAACGCCAGTTCAAAATCGGTTTTCAGTTTTCTTGGCACTGTGCCGCACGCCTTCAAATTTCACCCTTCTAGAGTCCTCCGCTCACCCGGCCCCCCCTTAGAGAGCACGGAGTTGCTCTCCCCTTCGAGCAATGTCCCTTGCCCGGCAGCGTTGTAAAATTTTCCCCTTTTATGTTTTTTCCCTTCCCACGCAACAACGCGGCGAACCCTGGTTCTCACCTTCATCCAACAGGCCACCCAAGGCTCCCTCCCTGATCGTCGCGAGTCCTCCCCTTTGGAACAACCCCGTTTTTTTTTTTTTAAATTTTTTCTTTTTTTTGCGCTG
>Ga0179593_1671526_pt1 | contig 13557 bp, 26 predicted proteins | sample CZODoug2_1_08_16_FD_185931 | JGI IMG/M metagenome (GOLD analysis project Ga0179593, IMG submission 185931) | Vadose zone soil fungal communities from Angelo Coast Range Reserve, California, USA - CZODoug2_1_08_16fungal (PacBio error correction) | ecosystem: Environmental > Terrestrial > Soil >... | reverse complement strand
TCCCCTTTTTCTGGAGCTACCTTCAAGGGCCCCCAGCGCACACCTGTCTTCGTTGACCATTAGGTCTTTTTTTCCGGCGTGAACTCTTGCTCCCACGCCGACCCCCTGGCGACAAATCAACCTCGCCTTCACCCGCTCCCCGATTGGAATACCTTTCTATGAAGACTGGAAGCCGGTCCCTACCTGAGTTTTTTCCTTTTCCGATCCTCCACTTCGCCCCCTCCTGCGCCTTTCCGCTTGTTTTTTTAGCTTTTGGCAAAAGACATCCTTCATTTTTTTTCAAAGATTCCCCCCCCCCCCATGCCTGAGCAACCCTGTTTTGATGGCCCAGTCTCTTCTGTCCCCTTCCGCCCCGTTGTCTGCCCCGCTTCCCACCCCCAATGCAGTGAATATACCTCCCTTCTCCCCACCTTCTGAGTACTGACTCCCGGCCTTTCTGTGTTTTTGTTTTGAGCGCCCCCCCCGTGCATGGAGACCTATGACGTTTTTTTCAGGGGTTTTTTTTTTTTTTCCCGCGCTTTTTTTTTTCCACCCCTGAGCCCAAAATACCAAGTCCCCCTTTTTTCTCCCCGCACTTGGTTTCCCATTAAGTTCTTACTTCTCTTTTTTGCTGGTGAAAGATCTCCTTGAAATGTTTTTTTTCGTCAACTCGAGAGGGGCCATCCTCCAGCTTGCCAACCCACATTCTTCACTCGATCTTCTCAAGCCGTCAACCAAGTCCTTTTCCCCCTTTATAATTTTTTCCAGGCTTTGTCCCCATGCAATTGTTACCTTTCCCATTTTTCTTTCGTCCTGCCTATGTAAGACACTTATGACGCGTCTTTTTGGGGAGCGCCCGCCCTCTTGGTGTCCCCACCGCCAATTTTGTGCCGCTGCCGCATTCCTTGCAATGTGAGGGACTTGTACTTTTCCCCCCCTTTTGAATTGTGACCGGTCCTTTTACACCAGTTACCTTTGATGGTCCCTTTTCCCTGTGACCTTTTTAAGAACCTTTTTTCGCTTGCCATCTTTCCCACGCTCGTGACTCTTCCCTTTTCAATCCTCTGCCATTTTCCCCTTCCTTTTTAAGTCATTTTCTTTTTTTTTCCAATTTAGACTGGTTACGAGTTTGTTTTTTGACTTTTTTTCTTTGTGATTGCATACGGTCCCTGATTCTTGCCGACGATTGATTACCATTTGCGGCCGCGAATCTCCTTAGGAAACCCACTGAGGGTCGCTCCCTGTTTTTTTTTTTTTCCCCACACAATTGCGAGATGGAGGTATTCCCCCTCCCGCCCTTCCCTCTTTTGTGGATGCAAGTTCCCACGTTCAGCGCCACCTTCAACATTCTTCTCCCTTTGTATGCCCTTTTTCCGTGGTTCTCCCCAAGAAATTTTTGACCTTTTCCCGCGGTCTCCGGCTTATTGCTTTTTTCCAGGTCTTCTTCTCAGCGTACCACTCTATGCCCCTTGGCTCTGTGAATTTTTTCAGAACGGCATTTAGTTTTTACCTTTGAATTTTTTTCTCCCTTTAATTTCCCTGCCCCTTCAATTCCGGTCAAACAACCTGTTTTCTGCCTTTTCGTCCTGTCACCGTGGCTTGGGGAGCCCCGCCCTTCCGCTGCAGGCGTTGATCCAAGGCGTTCCCCCTACCGGCACGCTTTTGTGATGTCATTGATGTGCCCAATTTTGTTTTCTGCGCGTGACTTCTCTCCCTGGACGCACAAGTTTTTTTCTTCCCTCCCCCTGCTTCCCTCAGAACTAATTCTGGAAGTCCGCCCAATTTTCCCCCAGGTAAATTTGACCCGTTCCGTTTGATGACCGTGGGTTACTCCTTCGTAGCTTTTCCCGTTTGCCCCCCCAACCAAGGCCGGGAGACCGTGATTTTCCCTTTTCCCCGCCTCTCTCCTTTTCATCCTCCTTCCCACCTTTTGGTTTTTTTGTCGTCGACTTGTTACTCCACCTTTCCCGATCACGTTTTTCTTTTGGTTTGAAACGGGAACCTTCTATTTCCTGGGTTGGTCTTTTCCCCCAACCCATTTTATCCAAGGGGAAGTTTCCCACCTGTGCGTGCTTTGTATAACCATGGTTTGACTTCTTGGTGTTACCCCTCCACAGGATTTTTTCCCGGGCACGTTTTTTGTCCCCTGTTCCCTTGACTATGAAGTTCCGCCGTCACTTGGCGCAAGTGTCCCCCCATAGACCCCCCCAGACCAGAAACTTCCTAAAAGCTGGGCTTTATCCGTAACTGACACGTCCAAGTCACTACGGTGTCCGAAGCCCCTTTTTTTGCATATGACGGGTGTGATCGGAGGTCCTCCCCAAACGGGTTTCCCCCCCCTCCTTTTGCCTCGCCCCATTGTTCTGATGTCATTGAAACAGGCAAGAATTCATTTCCCACCCCCCATCCCACCCACACTCCTCCTTTCGGACCCTTTCTTTTGTTTGCGATCCTTGTCAAGTGTCTGTTTCTCGAAACTCTTGTCTTTTTTCCTTTTGACTGGAAAAAACCCAACTCCCCATAATCACATTCAGACCGTCAGACCCTTCCAACCCTCGTCCCTTATACGGCCTGGCAGATACAAGGCTGTCCGTCCTGGGTTTTCCCCCCATCTTTTGCAGGCACCAATTCCCTGGCGTTCATTTCGACGTCTCTCCCGTTCCATCCTGTGCCGTGTGGGGATTCCTATTACGCCCCCCAAACACATGGGCCTGAAGTTTTTCCCTTTAGCCCTGTCAAGCTGTTTGTTGGACCCCAATTTTTTTATAATTGGGCACTGCGCAGTTTTTGTCGTTTTCGGTACCCCCCCCCAAAAAAGATCTTTTTTTATGACTAAAGATTGTCTACCCCCACCGTCCGTCCCCGTTCCCCCCCCCATCGGATCTTTTCCCTTCCCCTTTTTGTTTTTTTGAAAAAAAGTTTTGGTTTTCACCTTCGTTTGTTGTTTTGCCTGCCTGTGACCTCTCTTTTTGAAGATCCCGATCTCTGAAACTTAATGGCTCTTTCTGTTTTCCATTTTCCGCCACAGTGACCCATTATTTCCTTTTCAACAACTTCAGTCTCCCCCCATTTTCACTCCCACCCCATGGTCCCCTAATGCCCCCCCAAAGTGGTTTTCGTTTCCTGATGACACCACTCCGCCGTTTGTGCCTTTGGTCTTGATAACTTGTCCATCGTTCTTTCCTTTCGTGTGGTTCCTCTTTTCTTTTGAAGCATTGTTGATTCCCCCTTGATTGTTTGGTTGGAAAAAAGTCCCAAGGAATTAAAGGTGATTTGGTTCTTGCCGGTCTTTTTCTGAAAGTGCGCACGACCTTATGTCTGCTTCTAGTTTTTGACTTTTTTTTCCCAAGCTGTTTTTATGATGGCCCCCCTCGGATTTTTGTTTCTTTGCATGTCCGTTTCTCTTCTTCTGTGGTTTCATTTTTTGCTGTCCCCCCCAGGAGCTTTTTCCTCTTTGCTTGGGTTTTTTCCTTTTTTCTTTTCTGTACATTTTGAGGTTTTTTGCGGTTCCCTAGAAACAGGCCCCTGGTAATATTTTCCATTCCTCCTTTTGGGAAGAACACGTGCTCCCCCCATCATCTCACTCCTCCACAAGCTTGTGCTGGAATAAGCGCATTTTGGTTGGTTTTTTTTTTTTTACGACCGCCCGGATGGGTCGCGACCTTTTTTCTGGCCAGCTGACGTGCCCCGTTTTTTAGGCCCGTTTGGTTGGGGGATCTTTACGGCCCTCTGATGTCGTTTTTTTCCACACCTCTTCCTCCGGATCTTCGTCGGCGAGTTGTTCTTTCTCGGCGCCTGGATAACGCTCCTTTTTCCCGGCTTTCCACATTCGTTTTCCGTCTGCTTTTCGGATTCCCTGCGTGCTTTGAAATCTCTACCTGGGTTTCCTTTCGGTTTCTTGCGGTTTTTGGTCCTTTTTTCTTCACGCCAATCTGATACCCCTCCCCCTTACGGTTGCGCTGGTTCCTTTTTGAGATCCCCAGAGGCTTTTGATTCCCCCCCTTTCTCTTATCTTGTTGTTGTTTTTCGATTCCCCCCAAGATGATTGGCTTTGCTATTTCCAGTTTCCCCCCCCCACCGTAGCGGACCTTCCTTTCAGAATTTTTTTTCGTTTCCCGTGCCTTCTTCCCCATCGCACTTTTCCACATCACACATTCGCATTCCCCCGCTAAATCCCCCCCTCCGCGCCCCCGAAGGATTGGAAGCTGATTAATTTTTTTTTCTCTTTACTCACCCTCGTTCCTTCCTCCCTTCCCCACGTACGTGAAGTTTAGTTTTTGTGGGCACCCCCTACCAGTTTCAGTGGCGTCCCCCGTTCCACCACAAAACTCTTTGCCCTTGACACCCGTCGGTTGGCGTTGCCCCCTTTGTCGAGCCCCCCGTTTTTTCTGTAAAACCCACGCCCGGATACAACAGACCTGCTTTCTTAGGTGAAGGTACTGGTTCGATGACCCCTTCGGGATGGAGCTCCCCGCGTGTTGCGGTTAATTTTCTGCCCAACCCCCCGAGTCCCCAATAACCTGATTTCCCACCCTCCCCAGGCACCCACCCGTGAGTTTTTCCTGCTCTTGCACTGTTTCTTCCCATCCTCCACATCCGATCCGAGATAACGGACCCTTGCTTTCCTTCTCTTGATTTTTTCGGCCGACCCCATCCAGATTTCCCACACCCCCCCCTAGGCCGACCGATGTTGCCTTTGCGACTCCACTTAAACCCCAACTCCCCTTTGGATTTGATCTTTTCTGTCCCAAACGAAGGAGTCTTTCTTCGTCATGATCCCCCTCGAAGAACATCTGGGACGGTTCCTTTCCCCTGTTTTTTTTTTTTTCGTGCGCCCCGGGCCCTCGGGTCTTTGGGTCATCCCCTTTTGCCTTTTCTTTGCATGTGCAACCCTGTTTCTTTCCCGGCTTTGTTCCTCCTTGTCACCGGGCATCCTTGTCTGGCAGTTCAGATGAACCTCCTGTGCTCCCTTTTTTTTATTACTTTTCCGGCCGCCTCGTTTCCTTTCTCACTTAAGATTCCAGCTCCTTTTTTTTCCCCCCATCCCGCCGTCATTTGCTCCTATTCCTTTCTGACCAACCCTTTCCACTGCTTTTTTGCTTTCTTTTTGCAGCCTTTGGCTTATTCGACCCACTATGTTTTCTTGTTTCCCCTTTTTGAAAGAACCTGCGTTTGCGGCGCGAATCAGCGCTTTCCCCCCCCGATGAAACTGGCGATTTTCTTTCTTTCTTTCTTGCCTAATCCCCACAATGTGTTCTTTTCAGGACTGGTTCTTATCCCCCGCCGCGGCGTTTTTCCCTTTGGCATTCTCTTTTTTTTCTTCTACAGGGTCCTTTTCCCCCCCATTCGACTTATATGGCTTTGTCAAGTTGAAAAAGTTCCTTTCTGGTTTGAGGTATTTTTTCCTCATTTTTGCTTTTTTTTCCTTTCTGTTTCCGTATTCCCGATGGATCGCTTGTTGGGCTCCTCCAACTGGGTCCCTAAAGGGTGTGACTTTGGAATTCCTTCCCGATAATGCACATTTCCATCCCCGCACCTGTGCGATTGAACTTTTTTTTTTTATTGTACAATTTTCTGTTTGGTTTTTGGATCCCCCCGACTTGCATCGGCTTCCCCTCGGTCCACCCCTTGGAATTTTGGTTACCTACGGACCCTCTTTCTTTCTTTTTTAGTCAATGAGTCCCCTGCCGGCTGACTTAGAACTCTTTTTCCTTCCATCCCCCCCTTGCCTCAACCCATCACCATTTCGGAACTCAGCACCCCCTCCCTCTCCGCCCCCAGCACTTTTCGGTGAATGGCCCCCCCGGTGAACGCTTGGTGATTAAATCTTATGATTTTTTTTCCGTTTCACACCAAAAGTCCCCTTTTTTTTTTTGCGGAAGGGGCTTTTCTCCACGCACTCTATATCTTTCATCTCAGTGTTGGTGTTTTAGGTCGAATATTTTTCCGTGGGTGTGGTCCTTTAGCATCCTGCTTAATATAAGGTTTTTTCCCAGTTCCCCCTTATCGCCTGGTCGTCAACCCCGGTCATCCCCAACCTGGTTGAAAGTGTTTTTCAACTTTCCCCCGTTTCGTTGGGGCGGTCTTCCCTTAATGTTGTCCCTTTCGCGTAGCTGTTTGGAGGGCTCCAACTTTAAAGCTTTCCTTTGCTTTCCTTTTCCCTGGCCGTTCAGCTCACTTTTGCCCCTTTACATGCTCCGTGTCGTCTTTCCCGCCATTCGTCCCTTTTCCTGGTTTCCCAGCCGCAGGATGTTCATAAGGGTGTTTTTTTTTTTGGGTCATTTTCTTTCAACGGTTTTTCCACCCTCCTTCTCATCAGAAACGTTGCGGACACTCCCATGAGTTCATTCTAACCAACAACCACAGTAACACCGCCACCCTTTTTCTTCAGTTTTCCTCAACAGAGGGCGAAAGCTTTCCTGTATTCCTAATTTTGTCTTTGAACCCCCTGAAAAACCCCTTAATTTCATAAATAAGCCGACCCCTTACTTTTTTGGACTTTTCACCCACTTCGCTGATCCCTTTGGTCTTTTGCAGTTTCTCAAATCAAAATTGTGGTTCAAGGTTTTTCCCCGAAACTTTCACTCTTCGGGCGTTTCAATTCGACTGTCGCCTCTTCCCCCTCCTGTTTCGCCACTTGTTTCCTGCAAACATGGGCTTACGTCCCTTTTCCGTTCAGGTCGGTTGGAAAAACCTCCTTAGCTTTTGGTTTTTGTTTGTTTTTTAGAAGATCCCCGGTTGATATCTGGGCCCAAAACACCCCCTTTTTTCAATCCTCGCATGCTTCACCAGTCCTTTTGCCCCCCCCCCCCCCCACGACTCCCAACGGGGCGTAGTCCCCGTGCACTTTGTCAACGGACTTTCCCCCTTGGATTGCCGACTTCCTTGCTGCCATCTCTTGGATCCGATTTGCTGAAAACAAGTTGCCCCAGCGCCCCCTTTTTCTGATTTCATCTTCACGGCGTGGACCCCACCCCCCTGGATTTTTTTTTAACCAACTTTTTTCCCCCGGAATCTTCGCCCCCCACTCCCACATTTTCCACCTCAAAGTGTTCCTTGGCGCGCATTCTTGACACCCCGAGGTGTGGCTGCCCTTTTTCCTTTTAGGAAATCCCCACCCACTCCGGTTTTATTCATCGGGTGTCTGATTACCCTCTTCTATGAATTCCTTCCATGTTTGTCTCCCTTGGCCTTCCCAAATATCCTTGTCCTTTTCTTGGTTAGTCCTTGTCCAAGGGACCCGTAAACGCCCAAGGCTTCTTTGACTTTGGCTTTTCTTTTTTGACGATTGGATCCCCCTCCCTTTCGCTTTTCTTTTTTTTATTTGTTCATTTTTCTCTTTCTCCTTTGATCTGCCTGTTTGATGAAACGTTTTTTTGTTTGGTCTGACTTGGCCTCTTTTTCGTTTTTGGGTATTTGGAACTTTTCCCCCCCCTTAGTTTTTTATCTCTTTTTGATACCTCGCACAACTTACATTCGCGGGGAGCTTCCCTTCTTGAAGAAGACTTCTATATCAAGCAATTCAGCATTGGCTGGATATATTTTTTCTTATGTTTTTTACCTTTTTTTTTTTCAAAGACGCCCCCCTGTTGTGATGGGCTCCACTTCCCCTACCTGTTAAGACCTCCTTGGGTGCATCCCCGGCCCATTTCTTTTTGTTGGGTGTTTTGGGGGCATCCTTTACCGGGCCCATTTGTAGTCATACCATACTTATTCAAGTAAGTTGTTTTTCTTCCTCTTCGTGGCGATTCTGAGGTTCCTGGGCGTCCCTGCAATCATTATCCGGCTTACCCTTTCTCCCCCCTGTTTAGATTTGGTCCAAATCGCCGTGGTTAATCCGAACTCATTTTTTTTTGTCGCCGGTGTTCTTTTCTGTGGTCAACGCCTTTTTTTTTTTTTCTCAAGATATTTTCCGTCGGTGTCCGATGGTCCTTCTGTTTTGCATTGCTTTCCCCATCTCTTCCCTCCCCTTCATCGTGTGTTGTTTGTTTCGGCTCCAAATATGCTGGATGGGCTCTTCCATTTCCAAGGACCCCTTCGCCACCCGGTCTTTTGTTGGGGGTTTCAAAGAATTTGTCCTTTTTTACAGTTCATGCTCACCCGGTCGACCCCCGGCGCCCAATCCAACCCCCCCTTCCGCCCTGATGGAACCAGACTTCACCCGATGATTGGAAGCCGCGATCCCTTTTTTATCGCTTTCGCGGAGCTTGAGCTACATTCTCAACCTGCCTCGTGAAGAAACCTTACCTTCCTCCTTGCGGTTTGTTTACCGACCACATGGCGGTTCAGTGTTCGGGTTTTTTTCACACCCCCCAAAAAAATCATTTCCTTGCCCCCGTCGCGGCCCTCCATTTCTCCCTCTGTTGCGTTTCCCCCAAACTTTTTTTAGCTTGCCCACCATCCCCCAGTTCCCCAGCCCCAAGCTGAAATTTGAGATGTACCTTTTTTTCGGGATGGATACCCCCCCTTTTTCATTATCGTTTATGTATTTCAACGGTCGCTTTCAAAATAAAGAAGTTCCACCCCTCCCCCCATGGCATTTTCTCTCCGCACGTTCTCTGTCCTTTTTTTCCATCCTTCGATCTTTCTTTAACGGACATTCTTGGAGGCTTCCCCTTTGAGTCGGGACATATCCAGAATTGCAAACATAGGGCACCAAACTCGATCGAGTTTGCGACTTTCCCTGTCTGCCCCCCCCTTCCCCCTTGTTCTTTTATTTTTTCACTTTCCCCATTGAATTCGTTCATCGACCACCTTTAACTCTTCCCCCTCTCCCCCACTGGACGGCGTTCCGCGCTCCTGGGCCCCCCCTTTCGGTGGTAGCATGCAGATCCGCATTCAAATGCTTTTTTCTGTGCGGGGAATGTTTTTTTCTTTCCGCGACTTTTTCACCCCGGGACCCGGTCCTGGAGTCGACCTCCGACGGCGTCTTTCCAATTCTCTGACTTTCGTGTTCAACCCCAGATTCCCAGTCTCTTCCCCACCCTCCTCGACTCGGGTCCCCCTTCCCCTTTTTTTTTTCTTCCTTGCTTCTGTGGAGCAGTAGAAGTGCGCTCTTTTTGACGCCGTTCTCAGTTCTTTTCGCATTTCCGCGATCTTCTTCCACCGCTATGTCCCTCGGAGAGGGTTCGTAAGCAACTGTCTCCACCCCACCCTTCCCCTATCTTTTTAGTTTAGTATAGTTTTTTTTCCTGCGGCCTTCACAGATGCCCGCTATTTACTGCTTTCCACATCCTTCGACCTTTTTTTTATTGTTCCGTTATCAGGCCCCCAATCCTGCATTTTTTCTGTTTTTTTACCTTGTCTTTTTTCGGTTCTTTCCGCGCGATCCCGTTTACCCCAGTCTCTTCGCCCCTGTGTTTTCGTCGAACTTGAGTCGCAATCTTTCCTTTTGCCTTTTTGAATGTTTTATGGACGTCCGTTGGAGCTAAATTTGGGAACCCCTGTTTCAGATTGACTTCTGAGTCCACCCTTGCTTCTTTGCCCGCTTCTCGGTCCACCCCCCTCCGTGTCCTGTGTGCTGTTTTTGTCCTGTCCACAAACAGTCCCCGCCCCCCTTGATTTCTGTCCACTTGGTCGGCGACTTTTCCCTCCAGGAACGCTTACCCCCTTGGGTCCCCAACTTGGACATCACGGCTTTTACCGCACTCCTTCTTTTTTGCGCCCGGTCATGGTGCCCCCTCAATTGACCCCCCCGTTTTTTGACGCCCAATGTAGGACGTTTCCCTGTGCCCCACCTTTTGGAGGACTGTCTTTCTTCTCCAATCGGCATCTTTTTCAATAAACTTTTTTTTGCAAGGATGTTCGCCGTATTCATGCGTTGTGGTTTTCAGGCACCTGTTTTTCTCGGGGGATTTTTTTTTTTTGTTTTTTAAAAGGTTGACACGTCTTACGTGAAGCCTTGCGTCCCCCCCCAAACTTCCTGGGAACCCACTTTCCCCCCGTTCTTTTCACTAATGCCGTGATTTCCTTTTTCCTCTGCTGGTTGTTTTCTTGGGCGGTTTCGTTTGCCGGGCCATTTGTCAAAAAAAGCTTCGTCTTCTCACCTAGTTTTTTTCAACCCCGCCCCTTTTCTAAACGTTTCATTTCGCTTGGAGGGGGTTACTTGCTCCATCGTGTGGCCTTTCCCGCAGCGATTGCAAGTTTTTTTTGAACCTCCTTTTCCACCCAAGATTTCATACCAACGTCGGATTTTTCACAACGGGGCCTTTTTCAACGTGAATTTCCCATTCTCACCCCTGGTTCCCCAATCCTTTTTCATGCCCCCAGGTTGCGCTCCCAACCTTGGGTCCCCTCGCTCCGTGGTACTAGTCTGGATTCCCGGCCGGACCCTGAAAAACCCACCCAACTGCCAAATACCCCATAATTGGACCGCCATATGGATTGCACTTTTCACCTCCCGCGATTAAACTTCGGGCAGACTCCTTTCCTCAATTGGTTCCCCCCCCCTTGTTGCGCATTTCAATTATTCCGGAGTTCATCCCTCCCTATTCCTTGGCGTTCTCCCTTTTGTGTTCTTCCTCCCCCCCACCTTGCAAGGACCCTCCCTCCCTCTTTTTCTTTGTGGAAAAGAGAAGTTGGTAAGAGCATGGTCTGGCTCGTCGCCCCAACATTTCCTTGGTCTCTCTAAGCACTGCTCAACCCCAACCCCCCAAGCCGCACGCAGGTTCCCCCCTCGGCCCCGATTTTTCCGTTGTAACCCTGGAATCGTCTCTTCGGGTGTTTAGGCCTGCTGGACTCTTCTTTCCCAATTCTCACCCCCTTTTAGGTGAACAAGGCACTTCGCCGGGACCGTATGTTCTCCACCTGGCCATTAAGTGACTTGACACTCCCTTGACCAAAATTTTCCCCCCCCCACTTCCGGTTCCCATCGCCAAAACCTGTAATCACCACCCATGCCAATTCCCCCCTTTGGTTCTTTTAGAGAGTGCCCCCCCCCGGTTTGGCGCTGGCCCTGCGCTTCTCGGAACCTCCGTTTTGTCCATTGTCTTTGTGTCCTTTCCCCAAAATCCCTTTGCGATGATTTCTCCTGTTGCAGCCGGGGAAGACAACATCACCGCGGATTGGTTGAAGCTTTTGCTTGAAGTCGCACGGACTCTCATTCGGAGGTTTTTAATTTTTTCCCCCAGCTTGTGATTGGATGGTCGTCCTTAGCCCCCGCGCGTGTTCCGTAATTCTCTTTTCTCGGGGGGAGTAGGCATGCCATGAACCCTTTCCTTCCGTCCAGCAGATTTGTGGTTCCTGGTAATTTTTTACCCCACCCACTCTAACCCCCATTTTGTTTATGCTGTTTTTGTCCCCCCCTTTTCACCAACGTCGTAAATATCTTTCGGGTAGATACCCCTTTCTCCGCATCCTAGTATCATCTCCCCCCCTTGTTAAAGGATGTTGCTTTTGATATTCAGCGCCTCTTTGATTTACGCGCTTTTTATCCCAGCAGGCGGATGGGCAGCCGCCGGTCTTTTTTGATTCGTGGCTAACGTTCGGTTTTGGTGGGAATGGGTTTCCCATCATTCGCTGTCGTTTCCCCCACAAAACTAGTCCTACTTCTTAGTCTTCCCCCCGTCTTTTATAGGAGTCTTTTGTCTGTTTCCCGGCTGCCAATCAATTTTCTATTCATTTTTTTTCGATGGGGGGACATTTCGCGTAATGGTTTTGATTTTCGCTTTTGGGTTATTTTTGGTTTTCGGAAGGGCACGCCAATTTTCCCGTCCCCGACCCACTGGGTTGCGCTGCGTTCTTTTGATTCTCCCAATCATCGGTCTTGATCTCTTTTTCTTTGAACTTTCCTTTTTTTTCTTTTTTTCCTTTCCGTTGTTGTTGAGTATTTTGACTGATGGGTCTCCCCCCCGATTCTGGCGGCTCATCCAGGAACGGTTTTTCCATTAACCCAGTGACTGGCCAGGGTGACCAGATGGCCGTGACTCCCTTGTCCCAGCCCGCCCCCAGTTGCTCATCCCTTCTCCGCTCCCTCGATGGGTCACCTCCCGTGAAAATGACCATTGATTTGAAGCCGGATAAATGATTTTCCTTTTTCGTTCCCGGGTCCTCGAAAATCTCCAGCCCGCGAACGCAATGCGGGAACGCGAGTTGATGACTGGTCTTTTGATTTTTGTAAAGATTTCCACCACAAAAATCCCTACCCCGTCGTCTGAGAGTTTTTGAGCCACGGCGGGGTTGCTTTCCCCCAAACGCGTAGCCCCCGAACATGCGTAATCTCACCCCCAAGGCTGAACCCCCTTCATACCTTTTTGGCGGGCCTTTTGAGCCCCCCGCGCTTGTGAAATCTTGTGGCCGGTCCTTTCTCTAAACCCGCGCTCTACTTGAGTAAAAATACCCTTGACCAGCGCACTGGTCCTTCTTTCCCTCCCTCTCTGCCGAGGATAACGGCACACGCGGTCTCCGCTGTCTAGGGTTACCATCAGCCCTTTTCACAAAACATTGAGGCCCACTCGGATCACCGTTCTTGAATTCCCAATGACCCCTTCACCCCCTTGCAGCTAATTTCCCTGCCCCCTTACATTTTTTTTCACCTACAAATTTCGACCCAATTGCACCCGGAAAGAAAGACTTTTTTGCTCCTGCGCAGGCAGCGTTGCTGGGGCGTGTTTTTCCCCTGCAAAATGTTATGCCCGCGGTTCCCCCGCTCCACTTGCTTTTTCCCTCCCTGGTTTGCGATTTCCTTGGGAACCCCACCCCTAATTTTAACCGGGACTTTTTCACACCCGTTGGTTTTGATTGACAAGGTTTCCCTCCTCCCCCATTTCTTGTTCAGTGCCTCTTCCCTTTCCCTTCTCATTCAACCATCCCGTCTTTCTTTACCACTTCTGACTTAAGTGCCTATGTTTTCCGTTGAGGACGTTTTTTGGCAGGTTGCGTAAATTGGCGATTTTTGCCTGAACGCCCTTCCTGCGCAATTGCGTGCCCTCTTCGTTTTCCACCGCTGTCTTTTTTTTTTGACTATGTCTGCCATGTTTTGTTACCAAACAAGTGACCTAATGTCAGGGCGTATCCGCTCCCCCTCCCCTTCCGGCCTCTTTTTTCTGGAAAGTGCACCCATTCTTCGATTTTTTTGCCTTTCATTATTTTTTCCGCCAGTTTTCATGTGATTTTTCCATTCTTGATTTCATGTTTTTTCGGACTGAATTCGATGTTCCCCCACCTCCTTCCCCCTTTTTCCCTTGACCCCCCTCTAATTGGTTTCTTCTAGCCCTTTTTTTAAATTGGCGTGTCTCCCATTTCATGTCCACAACGTGCCCCAACTGTTCGATGCCCCCTTTCACCGTTCTTGGATTTGCCCTTTTGAGGACGCATCGTTGGATTCCCCCTAAGTTTTTGGGTCCTTGCTGTTTCCCCCCTTTCCCTTTGAGAATTTTCCTTTGCCAAATGGCTTGCCGGCGTGCTCTCGGAACGCTTACACTGTCAGCCCAACTGCCATTTTTCGAATTACTTTTCTGAGTCACCAGGCACCCTTAATTTGGTCCCCCACGGCCCGTTGCTTCCCCAGTTCCCTTTATTAGTAGACTTTTCCGTTGCACCCCCCATCGTTATACGTACAGCGGACTTTGTCCCCTGCAA
>Ga0179593_1520713_pt1 | contig 13557 bp, 20 predicted proteins | sample CZODoug2_1_08_16_FD_185931 | JGI IMG/M metagenome (GOLD analysis project Ga0179593, IMG submission 185931) | Vadose zone soil fungal communities from Angelo Coast Range Reserve, California, USA - CZODoug2_1_08_16fungal (PacBio error correction) | ecosystem: Environmental > Terrestrial > Soil >... | reverse complement strand
GGCTTTTCGGGGGGACAACCCTGCGGATACAGCGCCATCCGAGTTTATGTGGCATTTTCTATTTTCCTAATTCCTCCTTGTTTTTTTGAGTTCCCTTTCTGGAGGGTGGTCCTTTTTCGTGAGCACCAAACCTGGGGTTTCGGGACAAAAGAAAATAGGACCCGATCCCACAACTGTTGCCGCTTTGACCTTGGAGGTTTTAACCCTTTGTGTGAGTGATTCCTTTGAACTTTTTTCTTTGATGTTAAGACCCAACTAATTGTGTTTGGGAAGGACTGTCAGTGGAACACCTTGTCCCTCCCCCTTTTACCCCGATGTCCCCTCTGCCCTTCTGGAGGGGACTTGTAATCCTCGTTTTCGCACGTGTATTGACTCTGTCCCTTCTGTAGCCTTTGAGGGCCCTGCTGCGGGGACGTCTTTGCCCCTTCCTTTGCTTTTTTTGCCCCCTTTTTCTTTTTTTTTTTTTGTTTCCCGCCGTCCTCCCCTTTTTTTTGGGTTCGGGCGGACGCTGGAAACACCACGAGGTTTTTGTTGGCCGTTTTTTTGCATCTTTGTTCCGTTTTTTTCACGCTGCACTGGGTGTTTAGTTACGAGGCTCACGCGACTTCCTTTTTTTGTTTCCCTTTCCTTCCCCTCCCCCGTTCAGTCCAGTGTTCGGTTGATCTTTCAACAGGCTATCGGGAGCCGTTGCGACAGCGTCCTGTTGTTCCTTTGCCTTCCACCCCTTTCTTTCCCCTGGGTAAATTCACCCATATGCAAATTTTTTCTGAGACTGCAGTAGCGGACTAACTTACCCCTTTCGTCAAGGGCAAATCTTTGTCCCTCCCTAATCGTTTACACCCTTTCTGATTACTTTGGTTGCTTGTTTCTTTTCTTTTTTTTTTCCTGGGCGCCTTTGTGGATTTTGAGACACTCCAACTGGAAGATTTTTGACATCCGGTGGGATGACTTGACCGCCGGTTTTTTTTTCCTTGTGCCATCCCCCCCCCCCCTGCAGGTTATTTACCTGTTTCTCTTGGTTGACCTTTTTCGGTTTGCTGGCATTCAGCCTTTGATGAGCAAGGCGCCTTTCCAAATTTTCTTTCCGAACCTGGCTCTTTCCCCCGCACCCCTTTCGACCCTGATCCCCGCGACCCCGTTTGTCGGCGAACCCTGTCTCTTTTTTTTCTCTTTTTTTTTTGCTCTGGAATGCTGATGTGGATTTTTTCTTAGAAACCAGTTGCGGAACTAGAACGACATCTTCCCGAGGGAGCACGGCCCCCCCCCCCCCTTTTCCTTCGGTTGAGGGCCTTTTTTTCCCAAGCTTAGTTGTTACTGTAACACCGACGCAAGATACCGGGTCCCCTGTTTCCCCCTTTTTGTTGTATTGGAAATCTTGGGCCGGTCAACTGCACGTCGAACCCCCTCCTTTTGCCCTTCCAACTCGTTCCTTTTCCTTTTCGAGGAGTGTCCCTCTTAAGGGCTGGCCTGTGGCAGGCCAAGTAGTAGGCTGCCAGAAAAACCCCACCATCACCCGTTCTCTGTGTCTTGTTTTATCCCCCTGGAATCACCCGTAACGGGGCCCAGGTTTTCCCCGGTTGCGGCGAACTCCGCCAGGGAAGGGGAACCACCGACGCCGGCCCCCACTCCTGAGTTTGTGGTGAACCTCCCCCCAGGTCCCCCTTTCTGCTTTTCGCCTTTCCCAGTCCACTGTTGGGTCTTTGTTTCCTTGGGCCGCTGGGTGTGTATTGGCGAATCACGGCTTTCCAGATCGCGGTGAGGCCTTTGTTTAGTTACGGGGTTCTTCTTTGAACCTTTTCCTTATTTTTTCCTTCATCTGCTTTTGGCTACACCACTCTGGCCTCCCATGAACCTGGTTGGCGCGCCAGCCATTGTCCCACTCTCCGTTCTGTAGCAAACTTTTCCCTTTCTGCAGTTCTTCACTTTTTTGAAACTAACTGGTTTTTCCTTGTTCATCTCTTGGAGCGTCGGCCTCCTTTCAGAAATCTTCGGGAAAGGGCACAGGGCATCCGCCCCCTTTTCCCCCCCCCCCCCTCCCACCCTCCTCCCTTCCACGTTCCCCCCCCCTTCTCCTGCAAGGTTTGTTTCCGACCGGTTCATCTTTGCAAAACACCCGCAGCGGATCCTTTTTTCCAAGCACCCCCCCTTCCCCTTCCGGGTTCTCTTGCCGGTCTACTGTTTTGTTTTTTTTTTTTTTTTTTGGTGCCCTCCCCGTCCCTCGCCGGGCTGGGAGGACGACAGTGGATTTCCCCAGGTCACGTTCGGCCCCCCCTCCCTTTTTGACTTTTTATCATCTCTCTTTTCCCTTTGACGCTGGCTGCCGCGTTTTCCCTCCTTGCGGGGCCCCTTTAAAAAGTGACCTTTTTTTAAAAACTTTCCTTTTCATACCCCTCCTTTCCCGGTGGGTTTTCCTTTGGATCTCTTCCGGGTCGCCCCAAGCAGGGAGCCGGGTCCGCCTCGAACGAAACATGTGACGCTGTGTTGAATGTTTCCCCCCCTACCTTTTCCCCATCTGTTTTCGCGTTTTTGACTCGTGTTTGGTTTTCAGTGGACCCGGCGTGCCTTTCGTGTGACCCCTTCCCTGTAAGATGATGGGCAACCTTTGCCGAAGCATACGTTCCAAGATTCCCCCGTCCCCCGCCATTCAACCCTTTTTCTGCGCCTTTTTTTTTTTTTGTTTCCTTCCCACCCTGCAAGACTCGTAAGACAGACCCTTTGAGTTATGGCCAACTTTTTTTTTGCGTTTTCCTCCGCCACTTCCTTGGTTCCCCTGCGTGTCCCCCTTTTGGGGTCCGTTCTGTTCAAGCCGTTCCCCGTACAGCTCCCCGGCAAGAATTGAGCAGGGCATACGCGACGGACTCGTTCGCCCCTTTTTTTCCCCCTCAGGCTTCCCCCTTCCCACTCCCTGGCTGCCACTGGGGGTGGTGCTTCTTTAAACCCCGACACAGTCTTTTCGGCGTTCGTTTCCTCCTGGTCTTTTTTTGCTTTCCGCCACGGGACCCCACCGTTTTGTGGTCCCTCTTCTGTGCTCCAACCTCCTCGACGTTTTTTTTTTTTTTTTTTCAGCGTCCCTACCTTTTGGCGCAAATCCTGCCTCTCAACGGCCCCCCCCTGGACTTTCTTTTGCTCCGGGAAACCTACCTGTTTTCCGGCCTTCGGGTTTCCTTCCCTCCTCCTTTTCATCCAGGCCGGCCCCCTTTCCGTCTTTCACCGGGCTCGTCTGGCCCTTCCAAAACTGTGCGTTTTTGCTGTCCCCCCAATGCCCTTCCGGACATATTGGTGACTCTTTTTTTTCCCCAGTTGTTCGTGCTTTTGGTATTCCCCTCCGCACTGGCTTTGATTTTTTCCCAACGACCTTCCTCCTCCGGGGCCAAACCCTTGAGCGACTCGCCCCACTGTGTTTTTACTCCCCCCCCCCTGCATTGGCCACACTCGACCCCTCTATTGTCTTGGTTGCGTGGTCCCTGGTCGGGGCGATACCCGGGCACTGAAATTTTTTCAGGGCTCCCCTTGGGGGAATTGTTTTTTGCTACCGCCCGTCTGACGGTGCATCCGGTAGAACCCGCTGACCGAGTCAAAACCTTTCGGGACCACGGTGGGTTTTTTGTGCTTTTCCCTTTGGGCATCTTCTGTTTCCTCTCCTTGTGCTTTTTTTTGCGGCCAGGTTCCAGTCGCGCTCGGTTCCCAGACACGGTACTGTCCCCAGGTTTCCGATACTTCCCGTTTCTCTTTTCTTTTTGGTCACCCTTGACGCGTTTCGTAGGCACTTTCGCGCAGTCGTGTTTTTTTTACACTGAAAACGGCGCCCGAGTTCCTTTGCTTGCCCTTTTCTTCCCCATTTGGTGTGAAGTTTTCAATAAACTCCCCTTACGGCATGAGGCCGATCGACCCGTTGTGTGAAAAAGGCTTTCTGACCCCCCTTTTCCCGACTTTCCCCCGAGTGATGTTTTTTGGACGTTTTTTCCGGCCTGCACAGATTCAGCGGTCGGCCTCGAACTTGACCCCTTTCCCCCTCTTCGTTCCGCGGTCACTTTTTCGTCTTTTTTTTTTTGCTCCAGTGTGTTGGCGTGGCCTCACGCCTTCCCGCGACCGCGGGGCTTCCTTTTCCCACCGCCCACCCCCCACCAAGTTTCCCTTTCTGGCCTCCGCTTGTTTTTATGCGCCGTGTTCGTTCAGATCGATTTTTCCTACAGTTCCTTTTCCCAGCCCGGTGAACTTCCCCTCCCTTTTTCTTTCTCTGTCGTATCCCAGTGTCCCTCTGGGTGTTGGTCCCTGTGTCTGTTTGCTGACTGGTCTCACTTCCTGGACACTGCAGGACTGGCGCCCCGTCGCTACCGCACCCTTTTTTTCCCCCTTTTTCTCGGTCTGCCGTTGGCACCAAGTTTTTTTCGCTTTCTTTGTTCCGCCGGTGCTTCTTCTGGCTGTTGCTCGAACCCTTTGATCAGCGGCACCCCCTCCCCTCTTTTTTTTTGTTGCTTCCCTTTTGCCCCCTTTTTTTGTTTGAAGCTTCTTTTAAAACTCTCTGTTTGTGCCCGCTTGTCCCGAGACAGCTAACTAAAGCACCGGCTTGTTTTAGGTGAGACCCACAGGCAAATCTCCCCTCTTGTGGCCCCCCCCACCCTGTGTGCCTTCCTTTTTTGACCGAAGGGATTTTCCTTTTTTCGGCTGTCTCAGTGGGCTGATGGTGCCGCCAGTTCTGCAAACACGAATTAGTCCCTTTCCCCCCTGGTTCTCCCCCCTTTTTTTCTTCAATTTTCCTTAGCTTTTCTTTTTTTTTTTTTTTGGGCTGGATTCTTTTTATTGAGATCGATGGCATTTCCTGTTTTTGAAGCCATCTGGGACGCCCCCCCCTCCTCCTCTTTTTCGTTGGTTGTGTTTTACGTTTTTTTTTTTCCCGGTTTCTTTTTGTGACGTTCGCGGGCCGAGTTACGCTGACCAATGAGGTGCGTGAGTCCCCGTGGCCCCCCCCCTTTTTCCCCTTTTGACCTGGCGGACTGGTGTTAGTTTTTTTTTTTTTTTTTCGTTGTGGTCTACTCCCGCCCTTTTCCCGAGGAGGTGCTTTGTCACGTGCTTCCCTGAACCTCGGCCGCAGCACGCACTCCCGCGTCCGAGTTCTGTTTTTTTTCATTTTCCCTCTTGGGAGACGTTTCGCATTTGCGCCCTGTGCTTCTTTTTTTCTTGGTTTTCCCTGTGGGCTCGACTTGCAGGTAAGCTGCCCCTCTGGACCACGTCCCCTCACTTTCCCCCCTCCCCCTTTGCACTTCCTCTCCCATTCGCTGTTTCCTTTTTGGGGACTTCCTTTCTTTTCCTGTTTACAGCGAATCCAACCCTTGGAGTGGAAATCCGGTGGGATGCAGGAGATCGCAGGTCCCCCCTTTTGCCCTCCACGTTTTCTTTTTCTCGTCTCCCCTTTGCCGGGTTATACCCCTGGGTCTTTTTTCTCGCTTCTTTCGCAAGCTGGATGGGCACTCGTCCGGTTCCTTCAGTGCCCTCGGATCGCAGACCATCTTTACGCACCTTCCCCCCTTTTTTGGGACTTCCCCTTTGCCCGGGTTCCTTCGGAGAACTTTTTTTTTTTTTTTTTGCCCCTTGCCTCTTTTGATTTATCTTCGAAGTTTTTTAACAGTGCGGACCCCCTTCGACCTCGTTCCCCCGAGTCTCCCCACCGGGTTCCTTAGGTTGTGCACCCCCCTTTCCATGGTCCGCCGCCCGTTGGCAGTTGGCAGGGCCATCCAATTGTCGTTTCTTCAACTCCGTGGCTTTTTCCCCTGCTAAGACTGTTTTACTTCTTGAACCCTTTTCGCGTATTTCTCTGTGGCACTGTGTCTCTGGAAATACTTTGGGACGTGGGCCGGATGTAGTTTTTATTGGAGGGCTTTTTTTAGGGCGCCTTCCCCCCCCACCCCCACCCTTTTTTTGAGTGTCCCCCCTTCCATAGCTTACTTTTTTAGTGCCGTACCGTTTTTCTTTTTCCCCCCGGGCGAGCCAGGCTGTCGAACTCCGTCCTGCTTCAAATGAACGGTGGGACGGTTGTGGTAAGTTTTTTCCCGACCCCTCATGCTCGCTTTCCTTGGCTGTTTTTGGTGGGGCCTCCTTCCAGAGGGTGGATGGAAGTGTTTTTTACTTCCTGCGTTTGTATCGCTTTTTTCTTGTTCCGTGGTTTTTTTCTGCTATTTCTGTCATCTTGCCTGGGTGTCGTCAAGAGGCCACAAGGCGGCTCTCACGACCCTCCTTCCCCCACCCCGTCCATACCTTTTGAATAATTTTTTTCCTTAATTCTTTTTTCGTCCCATGTTCCGGCCCCGAATACCTGCGCCGAGTCATCTCGACCGGGTTTATTTCCCTGATATTGGAGCTTTTATTCCTCATTCTTTTCCCCCCCCCCCCTGGTGGTCCCCACCCCTTCCCCTTTTCTTTTTTTTTTGCGCCACTGACCCCAACCAGTTCCCCGCGCGCGACAGGAGGGTTTGCCCCGGTCAGCTTTTTTTTTTAAACCATCCCCCCTTCTTCTGCCACACCTTTTCCAAAGCTTTTGTCGTTTTTTCCCGACTTTTCCGTAGATTCCCGGAAACAACCCCTTCGTCAGGGCGGCTCTGGCTTTTCAGTTTTTTTCCCCCCCCCTTTTTCCTTTCCCTTCTTGGAACCCCCCCCCGTTTCTTTGCCCCCCTTCACTCTTTTTTGAGCCATGCGGTTTTGTTTTTTTTTACCCTCCTTTCGGGGAAGGGTCCCTGTGATTACCTTGTCCGGCCTCGAAGGGGTGAGGGTTCCGGGCTTTTTTTCTACGGCCACTTTCCTGGCCTTGCTGTCGTCTTCCCAGCCTTCTCTTTTCTTTTCGACACCGCCCATGACTCCCGCCTCCTGTGGCCCTGATAGTTTTCAGATCGGGGTGGATGGTTTTTTTTTCAAGCTTGCCCCTTTTTTGCTGGACCCACTGTGTTTCTTCGTCCTCCCCACTGGTTATTGTATTGGGCCGGATGGCTGCTGTGGACCTCTTGAGATTCTTGACCCAGGGTTTGGCCGACGCCATACGCGCCACTGTTTCCCCCGTCCTTATGCCCACGGACCTTCCTCCTTTTTCCTAGTATACTTTTTTATAGTCTTGGCTCAACACCTGTTCCTGCTGATGAACTCCGTTTCAGGTAGAAACGGATGTTGGCCTTTAGGTTCGCAGTCCCTGGACCCCCCCTTTTTTTTGCGTTCTGTAACTCCTATGTTTTTTTTCCCCCCGCAGATGTCCCCCTCCCTTTCTTTTTTCAACAAGCCGGTTCCGTCGCATAGTCAAGGAAACGTCGGTGGAGAAGGCCATCTGATTTTTTTTCTCACGATTTCCCTTTTCTTCGCCCATGACCCCCTTCCTTCCGGGACCAGCATTCAGGACGAGCATGGTGAATTTGGTATGGTCTTCCCCAACGGCCACCGTCTTCCATTTCTTTACCGCATGGTCTATCGAAGAACCCTTTTTTTTTCCCTTCCCCAAGGTCCCCTTTTCGGAAGGTTGCGATACGTTATTTTTTTTTTTTGTGGATTCCCGTCCAGGGATTCCGTTTAGGTTTTTGTTCTTTTTTACAGTGCCCCCCCCTGCCGAAGTCCCCCCCGAAACCCCCACCAACGATTCCTAGGACACACTCATAGGGCACCCCTTTATGTTTCTCCCTGACTAGGGGTCGAAGCCCCTTTTTCAATCCGAAGTTCCCGGTCCCCGCACGGCTAGATGGACTTTTTTTCGACCCCCTTCTTGTTTCCCCCTTGGTTCCCCCAGTGCTTTTTTTTTTTTTTTCACAGGCGCAGGACCCGGTTGGGACGTGCTCCCTTGTATTTTTTCGCCGTTTACTGGTAGCTTCGATCTTCAGCAAGTCAGAAGGCCGTCCGCCCCCCCGCGCCTCCTCTTTTTCTTTGGTTTTTCATCCTTTTTCAGTATCCCCCTGGAAATGCAGTTGGCGTGACCCCCAGGCGGCGTGCTGTGTCTGTCCACTGACTTTCTCCAGGCGGGCTATTGACGGACACTTAGGTTCCTGTAGACCAAAGGGATGTAGTGCACCCCCCGAGAAAAACCGTCCCAAACCTGTTCTTTTTACCTTTTTTCACTCGTTATTCTCCTTTCTTCCAAAATGCTTTTCTATGTCATTTTTGTTTCCCAGGACGACTGGCTTCGGCGCAATCCCCCCCTTTTTCCAGCGTGGCCGTTCCCCCCTTTTTTGTTTTCGGTGCTTCCTTTGTTCTTGGTAAGCGACTGCAGTCGCAGGCCGGTCCTTTGTTTTGTTTTTTCCGCCCCCCTGAGCGTTCTTGCATCCGGTATTGTTTTGTTCCCCCCCCCCCCTGACTCCTTCTTTCCCCTGTGAAAATGCTGACTTCAACCGCCCTAAGAAGCTTTTTTTTTGAATGAGTGAGTTTTTTTCCTGATGCTTTCAGGGGCATGGCCTCCTTTCCCCCCCCCTAGAGTCTCCTCACTTACACGTAAAGGGGGCACGTAGCGGTCTCACCTCGATGGCCCCCCCGACTTTTTCCAACCCCCTCACTCCCAGTTGGTGTTCTTTTGCCTTTTACCCCCGCTCTTGGTCCGGGGGGGGACCACCTGCCACAACACGCCGGGTCCCAAGGCAAGTAGGTTTTTTTGCTGGGGGGTCGTTCGATTTCCTCCTTTTTTTGCATGTCTCGCTTTTTTTCATGCTCTCATACTTCCTTTTTCCCCCCGGGCCCGGACCGGAGGGACTTACCCTCCTGAGGGAGATGAGTCATTTTTCTTTTTGTTAACTGAGTCTGACCTCTGGGCCACGGTTCTGACTCCATTCGTTTTTGACTGGCGCCAACCCCTTCCGCCATCCCTTTTAGATTCTTTTCCCCCCCACCCGTACTCTTTCCTTTAGTTTGCGGCACAACAGGTGTTTGGTACTCTTCTTTTTCCTTCCTTTTCACCCTTGCTCCGGATCCCCTGCCGCCAAACACTTTTTTAACAACACCCGGTTGGTGGGCATTCCTCATTCCGGTGTTTGAGAGAGATGCATGGATTTGGTTTTCTCCGCCCCCCCCTTACAGACTACTAAATTTTCCCTGGGTTTTGTGGTTTTTTTTCCCCACAGGTTTTTTTTTTTCCTCCCCACCTCGCTTCATCTTCGGGCGAAGGAGGAAAAGGGTGCAGGGTTGCGATGCGCTTCCTGCCGCCCATTTCCCCCGCCCCTTTTCAATGGTTTTTGTTTTTTTCCTTCGCCCAGACCTTTCCTCCTTTTTCAATCTTCGGGAGGGAACCCCGTCCCCCTCTTCGGGCTGGACAGGCCGGCTATGGATGATCGATTTTACGCCGAGCCTCTCAATCCTCTTTCCTAGCGGTTGTCGTTGGTGGCCCCTTTTTTTGTGGGCCCTTTCCCCCGCGTCTGGATCGGCTGCCCCCCTGGCCTGCACACCACTTTAGTGGAGTGGTGTGGCCCCCTGCATTTGGCTTTCGGTGAAACTGTTTTTTCTGTGGTTTCTTTTTTTCTGGCTTTTAGTGTTCCTGTTTTTTTAAGGCTTCCCTGAATCACATCACGCCGCAGGCACGCACTGTGCTTTGATTCCTTTTGCTTTTTCCCTGCTTTTTCGGGCGCCTTTAGGGTCCTTTTTCCAGGGGCTTCCTCCCCTTGGCTTCCAGTGCCCTCGTCTATGGGTTTGCCGTCCCACGGTACCCCCTGAGATGGCAGTTTTTTTGGCTGCATTCCCGCCCCCTTCCCCCGTTTTTCCACCTCCCGCACGCCCCCCCACCTGTATTCTTTCCCCCCCTTACCTTTTCTCTCAGTCTGCGGCCTGACCGTTTTTGGCCGCGACGCTGCCCGAATGGAAGATGTTTTTCTAAGGGTGGATGCCTTGGCGTCCTGCCGGTTCAAGAACCCCCCCTTCCCCTCCGGTTCCCTCGTGTACTTTCCAGTTTTCCCCTTTCCAACCTCCCCCTCCTTCTTGTGTTTTTGCTGGAGTCATTCGCACCGGTGGAGCCCCCGGCGTCCTCAGGGCCCCCCTCTCCCGTGAACCCTCCTTCCCCTTTTTTCGGCCCCTGCTCACCTCTTGTCTCCCCCGCGCTTTTTCTTTTTCCTTGATAGGCCTGCTGGGCTGTGGATTTTTTTCGAAGCTACCAGTGCCCGTGCCCGCCGTGGCCCCTTCCCCGACTTTCACCCGGTTTTCCTGGACTTTTCTTTTTTTTTGCCGGCACCAAGATCCTTCGGTCCCATTTTTTTGCCCGCATGGTTTTTGCCCCCCCTCTCCCGGGTTCCTGGCCCCCTCCTTGTTTCATTCCCCGAAGATCGACGTCGACCCCTCGCCGTAAACCATTTTCGGTCCCCTTTAACCGGGCGTGTGTTCCCTCCTCGTGGGCGTTGCCGTCTTCGTTGGGTGTTCTCTGTGAGCCCAGTTAGGGGAGGATGACCAACCACATCCCCTTCCCCGCGGCCCACCCCTCGCCGTTGTTCACTTCCCCTTTTCAAGGCTTCCCTTTCCCCGGTGGCGGCCGAGAGCCGAAGAGGCGACCGACGACCGGACCCTCCTGTGGTCCTTTTTTTGTTTCTCATCCCCCCCCATTTTGCTCGCTACAAACCCTTTTTTTTTATTCGGGTCTTGGGAGGGTGTCCCCCGTGGCGAACGGAGTCCACTCGCGTTGTGAATGTCCCTTGACCTTTTTCACGGGAAACGGTTGTTTTTTTTTTGGTTCTTTCCCAGGAAGCGGGGGCCTCTTCAGGTGTTTGGTTCCAGGAGGAAAATGGCGCAAGCCCCAGGGTTTTTTTTTTTACCGTTTTGCCAGTTTCTTGAGTACCGTCCCTTCCGCAGCACTTTTTTAAGGAGTTTGTCAGTGGCCCCGTGTGTTGAGTCAGACTATACACTGTTGAGCGCTTTCCGTTTTCATCCTTTTTGGCGCGTTTTATGGTTTATCCTTGGATCCCCCAAGGGCCCCATCGAGTGGGCGCACGAGGTAACCCTGTCCCCCCAAGGCCCCCCGTTCCCGCTAGGCTGTTCTGGCCCGTTCATTGCCCCCCCAGCTTCAGCGGTGACATTTTCCCCCCAGCCAAAAACGAAAATTTAGGTTTTTCAGCGTCCGGTTTCCCTGCTTTTTTGGACGTTCCTTTTTTTCCTTTCGCGGGTTTGTCCCCCCCAAAGTTCTTTCCTCCTTTATTTTTAGGGATGGCCCCTTTTTTAACGGCCGCAAGGAGTTGGAAACAACAGGGAATCAATCTGCTCTTACTCCCCCCCTTTCCCCCAGTTGTTGTTTTTCCGTTTTAATTTTTTTTGGGCCCGGTTTGTTCCCAAAGCCTGGGACAGTTTGGAAAAAGGGCAAGTCTTTCAACTCCCTGTCTTTCCCCTACTTTGCCCTTGAATTTTTGGTGTCCTTTCCAGTTTGTTTTTCTTTTTTGCCGCGTACCTTTGCCAAGGCCAAGGGAGCTCCGAGTCGAACAGCCTGCTTTCGCCCCTTGTTTTTCCCCTTTTTTTGACTTTTTTCTTCAAATTCCTTTGGCAAAAAGGCTGTCGGGAGGGGAGAGGGGTAAGGTTTGTGTGTGGGGGGCCTTTCTTGTCCCCCTTCTTTCTTTTTTGGCAAACGCTTGTTTTTTTTTTTCTCTGCTGCCTCTAAGATGATGAAAAAGGAGGTGGCCCGCCGCCATACGCGCCCAAATATTCCCCGTCTGCCTTTTTGCCCACCTTTTTCGCTTTGCTCCCCTTCTTTTTCTCACTGAAGGTCCCGTTTACCGACAGACTGATGTTTGTTCAAATGATGGCTTTCTGGTGGGGGCCCCCTTGCCCCCGTCCTTGGTAATTCGTCCCCTTTCTCGTTCCCCCCCTTTTTGATTTCCGCCCCCTCTTTTCTTTCCCTGTTACCGTTCCCGTTTGCCCATCACCCCCAACGGAGAGGAATGTCCCCACCCTCGCTCTCACTTTACGGGCCTCCCTGTTCCTCCACTTCCATTTTTGATCCGTTGCAGGTCTGGGTCGGGACTTCACACCCTTGCCACCGTTTGGCTACCCTGTTTTTAACTTTGGCCTGGATCTTCCCCCCAAGGCGACAGGACACGTTTTCCCTTTTCAATGGGAAAGTTTCAGGTAATAGATCGGTCGTTGCTTCACCCCAGGCCCTCCCCTTTTTCCGGGGGATTTTTTTTTTCAGTTTTTTCCACCTTGGAGACTCAGAATAGCAAAGCAATTCAGGCAAACGACCCCCTCTCTTCATCCGTCCCCTCACTCTCGGTAGTTCGGTTCCCCCGTTTTTGACCTTGTTACGGTCGTTTGGTACGTCGCATCTTCAGCCTTTTTTACGTGTCCCGCCTCCCCCCTTTTCAGATTTTTGATTCCCACACTGTTTTTGGCAATGGTTTGACCAGGGACTTTCTTGGTGACCTTTCCCTCCCAACCTTTTTTTTTCCACCCGTGCTTTCCTTTTCGGGCGATAGGGCGATTCGACACTTCCTTCGAAGGTCTACGACCAGACCCGCAAGGCCTTTGGTCCCCCCCCCCTCTCGTACCACACTCCCGCCCCCCTGTTCGCTTTCCCCGGGCAGACCAGGGCCCTAAACCTTGCAGGTGCGTTGACAATTTCAGTTGTTTGATCCTTTTGTTTTTCCTCTGAACTTTTTTCTTTTTGAGAATGCTCCCTGGCAAGCCTTCGTTCAGGACTGAGTAGTAGAACCCCCCCTTGCTAACCCTATCCCCCCTTTGGGACACGTTGTAGGTGCTTTTCCCCCTTTTTTTTATCTTTCTCTTGTACAAGGGCTCCGGTTGGTTCGTGGCGTTGCGAGGGGACCAGTCGTTGAAATGGCCGCGCTCCTTTTGCGTCCCCATGGGTTTCTCTCTCTGTTTTTTTCTTCGAGTTAACCCGGTTGGGTGTTTTTTTCCGGTGCCGACCGCGGTTTTTCCTTTTCTACTGCCCCGTCGGGGCAAGGGGGGTTTTCCGTTGAAACTGGAAAGAGAATTGAGGTCCTTCTTGACTTTTTCCCCCCTGCCTTTTTTCCGTCCGTCTACCACTCCCGTTGGGCTGAAGAAAAGCAGACCTCTTGGTCCTTTTTTTGGCTTTCTTCTTCAGGGATTTTCCCGGCCCCCACTAGAGGTCTTCTGTGCAAGGTCGACAACACTGACCCACACGTTCCAGGGCTTCACTTTCAGCCTTTAAAATACGGATATGCGCTCTTGCCCCTTCTCAGTGGTGTTTCCTCCGCCGATTTTTTTTCCTCCCGTTTTCGGGGCCGGGGCCCGGCGGGACCACCAAACACACGCCTTCCGGTGGCCGTTTCCTCTCTTCCTTCTGCCCTGGCTTCCTCTTTTTTTTTCCTTTCATACTCGTTTTTTTTTTTTCTGACGCGGGATTTACCTCCGCGGGCCCCGATTGCGGTAGATGTCATCACAGGGGTCTGGGATGGTTGTCCCTCCTTTGTTGCTGTTGCACACCCCACTCCGCCCAATCAAAAAGCAACCGTACGTTCTGAGATATTTTCGGTACCCTTCCCCCATTTTGTGGCCGGCATCTCTTCTCTTTTCGGGTCTCCGTTGATTTTTTTTTTTACTCTGTTGGCTCGACCGTGGCGGATCAGCGGCAAACCATCCAGAGTTTGTGGTCTT
>Ga0179593_1348402_pt1 | contig 13558 bp, 18 predicted proteins | sample CZODoug2_1_08_16_FD_185931 | JGI IMG/M metagenome (GOLD analysis project Ga0179593, IMG submission 185931) | Vadose zone soil fungal communities from Angelo Coast Range Reserve, California, USA - CZODoug2_1_08_16fungal (PacBio error correction) | ecosystem: Environmental > Terrestrial > Soil >... | reverse complement strand
TTCGATCAGATCGGACGATCTTTCCAAGACAGTTTTCCCGTTCCTTCAGACTTTGCCGACAGGAATCCCCTGCTCCCCCGTTCGAGCCGTTTCGGTTCCCTCTTGGGCTCTTTTTCGGACCGGCGTGTTTAAGTAGGACCCCCTTTTTTCGTCCGAAACATGTTTTCAATACCACGCCCCTCTTCTGGATAAATTCGATCACCAATCCCCTGCCCCTTGTTATGGCCATCGATGATCACACGCTAGCGAGAGGCTGGCGGAGCGCCGACTGAGAATTCCCTGCTCCCCCTCCAGCAGGCCCGTGGGCTTCCGCTGGAGTGTCCCAAAGACTACCGACTTAACGGTCTTCATTTCCCGAAGGCGGCTGATCTCTAATCCCCTCCTAAGCTCCCCCAGCCAACTGACGGCCGAAGATCTTACAAGCCTCCCCAGCCCCGTGGAACATCCGGCCTTGTAACTTTCGCTAATTCGCAACCTTCTCTATCCTTGCTTTGGCCCTAATGAGAAGGCGACCTGAACCGTGACACTCAGAGTCGTGACCGTCGGACACTTAATCTACCTTTGCCATCGTCCGATGAACAGGCGGTCCAGCCACAGTTTTGCATAAGTTGATGCTTCGGTGCCACCGCGAGGATGTGCAGTTTGCCATCGTGGCCTTGTTCAGCCCTGTTGTCGTCTGGGTTTAACATTAGTAGTTCTTCTCTTAAGGAAGTGTTTCGCTCACGCCCGGCAACGCATGCCGGACAGGAACGTATATCCCCCTGGGGCCCCGACGAAGTACATTTTTCGGCCGTTTGTTGGCCCCTATCGTCGAACAAGTCCAAGCCCTGGCTCACCTGCTCAAGCAAGTAATTGGGACCATTTTTCCTTACTGTTCTCTTTGAGCATTTTGATTTTCCTGGCAACTCAATAATACCTCCTTTTTACCGCCGCTAACCCTTATTCGGAAACGCTCTTCGACCCTTGGTGACGGACGCATGGTCAGTTAATTTTTTCTTTGAAATTTTTTTCCCCCGTCTTTTTCCCAATATGCGACGCGGCTAAAGCCGCGATCCAGCGTGCTCCTTTTTCCTCAGCTACACTTTATCCTGGACTTCCCCCCTTTGGGGACTGTCAATATGTTCATGTTTGCGGACTGATCCTGTGTTCCGCGCCTATGTCAAAGAGGATATTAACCCCTGTCTGTGCTTCCCGCATCTACTGGGCGATTTTTCACATCTTCAGTGCAGGGGAAGAGAGGCTGTTGCATTTACACGAGCGAGATAAGAACCTCTTCCCGCGAATTTCCCTCTAGTGAGCTGTCCTCGCGTCTCCATGCCTTTTTGGTTTGGTGGTTTTCATCCCTTGATGTCGAAAAAAACGATAATTTGTAGAAGGAGTTTCTGGTCGTCCCCCCTGAACATTTCGCGATAACGCTCTTTCGCTTTCCCCGACGACTCCTTAGAAAACGCCGAGATCACCCTCCTTAGCCCTTTCCCCCGTCCACGATAGTTAATCGAGTGATTGCGGTGTTCTTGGTTCATGAGGCCTGCCCCAATTTTGCTTGGACCCACGAACACAGTCTTTTCCCTTTCCTCTTTGCTTGGGGCAAGGAGTCGTCCTCCTGCGCGCGAGTTGCGAACCCTTTGCCCCTTCTCTAACCCTTTCGTTATTTCTTTTCCCATCCCCCTTACACGGTTTCTCGCCCCATACTGGATTCGATACTCTCCACGGCCCAGACAGTTTTTTGGGAGCTGTTCCCCCTGGCGACCCATTCCTCCCTCTTTATGGGGTTTCGAGCCACAGATGCCTTCTGTCTATTGATTAGTGGCTCTGTGGTTTCAATAGCTTTCAAATTTCCCTTTTCTCGCTCTATTCCGAAGTATTTCGTTTGATTCCAAGACCGGACCGAGCGAATCTCTTATCCTCTTCAGTTGTTGGTAGCGCCCCCTTTTGGCATCACCGTAACTACCCCCTTCGGTATAGAAACCTCCGTGCAGTTGCCTTCTCTGTCTGCATTTTTCCCCTGATAACTAATCACTAAGCTCCTCACAGGTTCTCATCTGTTTTTTGATCCCTCTCCCTTATGAGTCCTGTCGCGTGGCGACCGCTCCCCCCTCCCCTGCGGCAGGGCCAGTTTAGGCCTCTTATTTTTTCCATCCTCCCGTCGTGAGCGTTCCAGACGACCTTTTCTTTAAAGACAATAACCGAAATGTATAGAATGCCCCTTTGGTGCCTTTTCGAGATTGTAGCGCGAAAATCAGCCTCAGGTTCTTTCCCCCTAAGCTAAAAAGTGAAGCTTTACCTTCTGTTTTTCGTTTAGTTTTGCAAAAGAGTATGTCCTATCCGTTCCCCTGGAGTCCCGCCGACACATTTTTTTCCCCTGCCTTGTCCGGGGAACTTAATCCTCTCCGGGCGTCTCCCAGGTGCTTTGGCTCCCCCTCCCGCTCCCCCGCCCTTTATTTGTCGTCTACCCCAGCTCCTTCGTCCATCAGGCAGAGATCGTTTTTTCGACATGGCGCAAAACCAGTTAAGCACGTCCGGTCTCTTGAAGGCACGTCATGGTTCTCGCTGTAGGGCCGGAGCCTCGTCCCGTTATGACCATCCTTCTGCCATTTTTTTTTCGACAGTATTTTTTTTTCCAACGCCCTCTACCCGTTTTTTTTTTTTTTTACCCCCACATTACTGCGCCGTCTGCTTTGCATAGGCCGGCACAATGGACTAGATCGTCCTTGAGCCCCCCCACCCACACATTTCCCTCCGAGCGATTCCCCTTAATTCACAAAGCTGCCTCGGTCATGTATTTCTGTTGGCTTTCGCCTCCCCAGGTGAATTTTCTCCGAACCCTTTTTCCCCCCTCTCGATAAATTCTCGTCGTTGCCCCACCCGACTTCCCTTTTCAACCCATTTTTAAACTGACCCAGCGCTGTCTTAGAGTGCGTTCGTGAAAGATTTCTTTTTCGTTTAGACAACAAGCGCTCTGCGCCGCTACAGTAATCGCGAGCAGACTTAATTCTTTCTTTCTTTCTGTATCAATGGCTTTCTTTTTAGCCCGCTATACGTTTCCCCAACAACCGGGCCTTAACCTGTATAGTGTGAATTCTTTATATTCCCACATTAATTGTTTCTTTAAACGGCGGTTCTTCGTATGAGCTCTTACACCTTTACTTACAATATAGAATTCACGTTTTTCCCTCCATCCCTCTCCATATTGCAAAGAAGGTAACCGCCTAGGCGTTGCAAATCTCTCAATTTGCTGCAAAATGTGCGTTTGACTTGCCTTTTGCATAAAGCAGTGCGAAGATTCCCATTCTAATCCCATTTCAAGTTTTCCCTTTTTTTTAAGGTCTCCCTCTGTGGGGCACCACAGAGTATATATACGGACTTGCGACTTTCCTTCCCGTCGCAGAAATGATCTTTCCCCTCGCTTCGCACCTAAATCTCTTGCCCCTTCATGTATTTCCCTTTTCCTAGGGGCTTACTATTCCCATCCGCTCCTTTTGGGACTGGTTAGACCTTCATCGGATAGTCTTTTGTTTCCCCTCCCTTTCTTCAGCAAACAGCTTTTTCCCCCCCTCCGTCGTTTGGCCATATCAAAGGATGTATTTCTTCGACTGAACCCCTAGATATTGAGTTGTATTGTATTTCCTTTTTTTCGCAGTGAGCCCGCATTTGTCTTCCCTTCCCCCTGCCCAGAACTTCATTCCTTCACTTCTTTCCCTCTGGCCGCGTGGTGTTCGTGACGCGTTCGTCCTCTCCCCCGAAAGTGATGTACTCTCCTCTTCACATATAGCCCCCCTTTTTGTTTTTGAGATAGTCTCTCTAAGATATTAGCGACGTTACACGTTGCTCCCTTCCCGCCATTTCGGTCTGCCAGAAGACGTTCCTTCACGTACACCCGTTTCCCGGGCAGAGCCCGTGCCTTTTGGTCCTTTTTGACCTCTCTTCTTTCAGGAAGGCCCACTTTCGTGCCGTTTCCCTTTCAAAACCTTAAGTACCCTTCCTATCTCCCTGTCCAAGGTTCCCCCCTCTTCCTCTTCCCGTTCCATGCTTGATCAAACGCCTGTCCGTCGTAATCAAGGTAAGCTTCAAGTTTCTCCTTTAGGACTCACGGTCGTTCCCCAGTCCCTCAGTTCCCGCTGTATTGGGATCTTCGTGAGATAGCCTCTCTTTCCTCGGCCAACTCGTTTTTTTCCTTGAACCGCTCTGAAGGTCCCCCTTCGCGTTGAAACCATTGCCTCTTTAATTGCGCGTAGTCCGGGATAGATTTCTGCTTTTCCCCTGATTCTAATGACATTTGCCCACCTAAGAGTCTACGTCGTTACACTTCTAATGGGACTTCTTCTCCCCTTTTCATGTAACACTGGCTGCTTCCCCCCTCCCCCGTTGTTGACTTCTGGTGCCCTCAGCGATTCTTTGGCATTTTCACGAGTGTTCCTCCCTGTCGTCGGGAGTTTTTTTCCACCACGAACCCGGGTTCTTCTTCTGTTCCTCCCCTTTGGCATTAATTTACAAGCTCCCCTGACCTTCAAGCCTTCCTTCCCGCCCGGAAAGTGTTAATCCGGCTGGGACCCTCACCCCGTCAACTTTTACCGGTCCAAGTGTGTTGGTCCCCTTTTATCTTTTTGCACCCTTTTGACCCTCACTTGCCAAGTAAGGCCCTCCTGTTAATGGCTGCTCTTCCCCTTTGCCCTCCTTTGAGCGCTGGATCTAATACCGGCTCCCTCCTTCCCGCGACTGAAAACATTTCTTCGCTTTTTAACGGACGTCCTTTTCCCACGCTGTACTAATTTAGCGACGTCGTTTTTCCCAATTCTTTCGTTGCAAACGACGGAGTCTTCCCTCCCTTCCCTACAGTTCCGTCCTTTAAGTCCTGGCAGCCTTTTCACTCTTGTTAAGTTCCCCAATGGCTCATTTATAGTTCCCTTTCTTCCTCAATCTGATCCACAGTTTTTTCCCCCCCTCCCTTTTTTTTCTGACCCGTCTATTCCTTGGACGAAGGACTTTCGATTTCCCCCCTCCCTTCACTGTGCAGGAAGAGTTTTGTTCTCCCTCTCTCTGGAGAATCAGCTCCTTTCCCCCATTTCTTTTCTTTTTTACTCTTAGGCTCTTCTTGCTGAGTGAGGAGGTTTCATCCCTTCCCCCCCCGATCCTATGAATGATTTTTGTTAGAGTCTCCAAGTCTCTCCCACGTTGCTTTTAAAGGCAATCCCCTTTTTTTTTAGACTTTGCCTCCCTCTGTGCCCACTGTCCCTTCTCTTAATCTCGTTCATTTCTTTTTTATCCTTTCTTGAGCGATGCGGGCCCCTTCCTTTTCCCCTCTTTTTCTGACAAACCCAGCTGGTCGTCTTCCTTGAGCTTCTTTTTTTGGAACCTGTTTTTTCCCCCTATTTTGCGCTTCTAATCTACCCTCTCGTCCTTGGTCCTATGGTATTTGACTACCTTCCCGTTATTCTTTTTTACCCTCCCTTCCCTGTCAGGCAGACCTCCCCCCCCTCTTTCTACTATATTTTTCGGAAACTTCCCGGTAACTAATCCGTAGTGAAGCGTTCGAACTTTCCTCCTCTGTGGCTGTTAAACCACTTCTCCTTATATTATCCCCTTTCTTCGAGTAACATTTTTTGCCCAACCAAATTGTCGAGACTCACCCTCCTTAGTGCCCTACCCCCAGCCGTTCTTGTCTTTCTCCAGACCGCCTTCTCTGTTTACATCCTCTCCGTTTTTTTTTTTATCTCTTCGTCTTGTTTTGTCTTTCTTTTACCCTAAACTCGGCGGTCATAGTCCTCCTCTCCCAGTTGTTTCGAGTCCCTTTCCCCTTTCTAAACCTTTTTTTTCACCTTTTTCCTCTCCCCCGACACCTTTCCCCCCATTAGTTCAATTTTTCCTCCGGACAAGTCCACATCCTTAGGGACGTTTTTGACCGTCTTCCCTAACTCCGTAGTGTGGTCCTTGGCTCCGTGTAACAAGAGTACTTTTCTTGACATAAACGCATGTGCCCCCTCCTTGACCGTTCTCTTTTCTCATTCTTGACCGCAGGGTTTTCCGCGCTATGCCCCTCAGCTAAAAGTGACGCTTCCCTTTTAGATCTGTTTCTCACCAGTTTCTTTCCCTCTCCTGGCTCCCTTTCCCCTGAACCGTCCCTGCCATCGATACCGTTTTTGGGAACGTGCCGGATTTTTCTTTTTTGCTTTTGTTTGGTTCGCCCTCAACGATTTCTTATAGTTTGCCATCTTTCTCTCGCCCCCCCCCCCTCTCAGTTCTAATCACCGATCGTTTTTTTTTCGACCATTTCATCCTAACCACCATCCTTAGCAGCCCCGTAGCTCTGTTTTACCCTCCGCCGTCGGGGAAATTAGCCTTCTTTCTTTCCTTGTTCCGAGACGGGTTTCAGGCGCAAAGCCTCTTCCTGCACATGAAGCGGTTTTTCCCGATCCCTGCTGCGGTACCAACCTCCAGTTTAGTCCCCCTTCCCCTACTGGCTTCTCCCAATCGTCGCATGCACTTGATATCTTCCCTCCGGACTGCGCAGTCTTCCCCCCCCCTTTTTCCGTGCCCCCTTTTCTTACAGTTTCTGCGCAACTGATTTTTAGCTGAATTAGGGCCCTGTTTGTGCCAATGTTATTCGCGCTTTCGCCCGCTCTTCCCATCTTTTGCCCCAACCTCCTTCCCTTAATGTTCAATCCTTTTAACCGTCTTTTCCAACTGTCCCTTCTCCCCCTTGTCTACCGCGACTTTTCCTTTCCTGTTTCGGGGTCTTTTGTGCCGGATTCCGTTTTCTTCTGAATGGAAACTCCCAGAGATTCTTTCTCGCTCTCACGTATGCCCCATTGCTTCCCCTTACTTGTTTGATCGGTTCTTCCATGGCTTTCCGTTTCCTCATATCCCCACAAGTCATTCTCTTCTTGTTTAGGGTTCCATCCGGGACTTTCTCCCTCTTTACAGGGGACCGGGTTCGAGGCTCCTTTTTCTTGAACCGATGACCAACGTCCCCCCTGGAATTCCCATCACCCCATTTTTTTCTTCCCCTCCCTCCGTCGCTTTTTTTTTTCCCCTCTTGCACTGAAGTTAAATCCGGCCGGTCCCCGACTTCATCCACTTGAGCCCCCCCTTTGCGTGAATGGCCTGGTGACTACTCCTTTTTCGCGATTCATTAAGGTAACCGACGGTTCCACCTTTTTTTAATCAGCACTTTTCTCTCTTCATAAGTTTTTTTGAAAAGACGTTTTCTTTCTATCTCCCTCTCGGGACTTTTTTTGTTGACCTGTACTTTTTTTCGATCTCTGACGTTTTTTGCATTAGTAGTCAACCACTCTTTTCGTAAATTTTTTAGCTTTATAAACATGGGGTTCCTTGATACACTCTCTCCTTTCCTTTTCCTAGAATGCCCTTCCTGAGTCCTAGAGACTTGATATACCTTTCCGTTTTTCTCCCATCCTTCTGGTACATAGAACAGTTTCAGGATTTTTCTTTTTCCTGCCCCCTCATCCTTTAGAATACGTGGCTTTTTCTTTTTTCATGTTTAGGGAGACTCCCTTTTTTTTTTTTTGTATTGCCAACGTCTTCCCCCCCTGTCGACCCTAGCAATCTCTTGACACGGCCACTTTTCGTAGTTTTATTTTCGTTCAGCCTTCCTTTTCCCTCACTTTTTTCCTCTTGATGTTTATTTTCCCCTTTCCGCTTCCGTCTGATCGAATTCTTATCTTTCCCCTCTATTTTTTTTTTTTAGAGAGATTTAACCTTCGTTTTTATATTTTCTTCCTTACGTGAGTCCTCCTCTGTTTTCGGCATACTCCTTTCACCTTAATCACCCGCGGTTCAGAGGCCTTCCGTTTCGGGCTAGTTCCTGCACTCTTTCAGTTTAAATTTGGTTTTTTTTTTACTCACCCTCCTTTCCGTCAACTGCGAACATGCTTTTCACCCCCCCCCTTCCCTATCTTACCTGGCCACTTCGATAAATCCTCCTGCCCCTTTGTTCTTCTCTCACCCCCTTTTTTTTGTGCCCCTGTTGAATTTCCTCACTACGAAGCCCTCTATGGTCGGAAGAGGTTTGTAGGACAAAGACTCATCTTCCGCAGTTTTTCCCTTCCGACGTCCTCTTTTTTCTGGATATTCGTGTGTAATCCTGTTCCCCTCAGCGCCCAACCCTTGCCCTTACGGCGGCATCTCCCCCGCGCTTCGTTTTTGTTGTTGACCCCCACAGGCCGTCCTCCCTTTTCTCTGATTTCTCCCTTTCCCCTTCTCCTTGTTTTTCTAGGAGACGGCTACCTTCAACCGTGCCCCAATCATCTTATTTGAAATTTCTGTTATTATTCTTTTTCCTCATGATCTTACTAGAAACGGACCGGAATTTTCCCCCCCGGAAAATTTTTTCCACGTTATTCTTCTCCCCTTTTTAGGAAGACGATTTTATACTTCCTCTTTCAGATGTTCTCTGCGAGTCTCTTTTTCTTAATAAGACGTTGATGAGGCCTTTAGATCCATAGTGTCACGGTGCTTTTTCTTTCCCCTATGTCCAGCCATCCGAACGGCATTTGACCCATCGGAACATTACCCTTTGTTCCCTCCTTTGAACCCCCCAACGCTCTAAATCGTTACAGGTACTTCGTGTTGTCATTCTTATTTCGAACCATTCCCCTCTTTTCCCCCTCCCCATTCCTCATCACTTCCTGTAAAGACTGTCACTTCCCCTCTTCTCTTCGCTCTATGAGCGCTGGATCCCGGTAATCCCTTTTCCCTCTTCAGACCTTTTACATTATCTCCCCCTCTTTTAGCCCAGGTTGATCCGCAGGTGGCCCGTTTTATTACCTGAGTCCCTTTTCCCCCCCCTCTTTTTTTGATTGACCCTATGTAGTCCCCTTTCCTAAAGCCCTCTAAAGTCTCACCTCTTTCTCTAAATTCTCCCTTACCCTCCTTATGAAATGTCTCAGTTTTTCCTCCTGTTCATTTTTGAGTCCCTGATCAATGCCAGGAGCCCTTCCTAAAGTTTTTCTTTGCCCCATGTCTTTCTCCCCCCAGAGGCTTATTTTTTACTAATTCCTTTTCGAACTCAGTGAAGGTTAGGTGCCCAATCTTTTGGTTTTCCCCAAGAGTCGAGGCTCCTTTTTCCTTTACTCGCATTTCCTTTACGGAGAGGTCCCGGCGACTGTCGGTTCTTTTTCCTTTTTAATTGCCGCTTTTCTGAACAACCCCCTATCTGCTTCTGACGGATTCGGTTTTTGTAGCTAGCCGAACTCTCTCCAAGATAAAGGAATCTTCCCTCTTTCTGACCAGCCCTTTTTTATTTAGACCTGAAAGTCGTAGTCCAATAGCAAGTTAAAAGGCAATTATAGTTCTTAGGTCCCTTGCCTCTACGTGTTCTTTTCTCCTTCTATGCGGGACTCTTTTTTCACCCTTCCTTTTTCCCCACAACACAAGTCATTTCCTCGTCCCATTTTTTCTTTGGACAATATTACCTCCTTTGCGGGCGATTTCATGCTCACCATTTCCCTCACGGGTCCTTTTATTCTCTTGTACTCCTTTCGTTATTTTCTCCCCCCCACCGCCCTTTTCCCTTCCCGGTTCGGCTACACAATACCTGGTTTCACCCCGGACGTTTTTTTTTTCCCTTCCCACCTTCTTCTTCGAATTTTCTTCTCTGTCTCCCGGCTCCCCCCTTCCTTTGGTGCGGGTAGAGCCTCCCCAACTTTCTGGACCCTTGTGCTTAGGGGCTTATTCTTTTTTCCCCTTTTTTTTTTCACTTTTTCTCTCATTCCCCTCCCATGTTCCTGGCTGGCACGAAGGTTTGTTATTACTACCGTGTTTTTTTATCTCCCGCCTTTTCCCCTCCTCCCCCGTCTCTTGAGTTCTTCTGATCGCCTCTTTCGAATCAACCCGACCCCCGTTTCATCGCCTCTCCCTCCCATTGACATGTTTTCCTTTTGTTCTCTTTTTTCCCCTCCCCCCTTTTTACCATCATCCTACCACTAAACGTCTCTATCTGTTTGTCTCTAAGAACCGGCCACCCCCCCCCTCCTCTCTTCATTGTCGTTGCGGACAGCCACTCCATGCGGAGTCTTGGTGCGTTGTCCGGAACAAATCGCGTGTTTGTTCCTTTTTCAAGTGTACCCCCTCATAATTCCTTGGAAGCCTAACGACCTTCTTTCTCTGAACAGCTGGTACAAGTTCTATGTTTGTCATCTCCCTTGATCAGGCTTCGTGACCCCTCTTCTCCCGACATGATCCCTTGCTCTTCTCTGGGTTCTTTTTGTTCAGATGGGTAGGGATTCCCCCTAAGGATAAAGACCCCAAGCTTCCGCCCGCCTTCCCCTCCCCCGATTCCACCTTCTTCCCTTTCCTTCTTTGCTCTCCTGGGTTCGTCTAATGTCTTTCCCCTGAAGCGTCCACTGCCTGACTTTTATCGTGGTTCCGAAATCCTTTCCCCTCTCCCCCTCCCTCCCTTCCCTATGCCATCTCTTTTCAACTCAAGCGATGAAACAACTCCAGCCAGCCTTTCTCTCTAGTGAAAAGTCTAACGTACTTTTAACTTCCCCCTTCTCTTCCGTCTGTCCTCTCTGACTTTGACCCGCATTCATCGTGTTTCATCGCCTATTCCCCGGCCCCCACTGACCCAGATAAACGTTTTTAACAATACCTTACTCTCTCTGTGTGTTTATTCTCTTGCACCTTGTCATTGATCCTCAACAGGACACAGGATGAAAGATTGACTTACCATTTCTTCCTCTTCTCTGTTTTTCCCTTGTCCCCTTCTCTGTAATTCTTTCCTTTTTTTCTCCGGGCTTTAGCCCGGGAAATACTTTTCGCCAGCCGTAATGTTGTCGACCACCCTTTTCCCCCTCCAGACGCGTCTTTCCCAACTGACTGTCCGTTCACACCTGGTCTTTGAGCAGGTTCGTATCGGCGGTCTTTCCCTGGTTTTTTCCTTTTTTAAAAAACCCATCACGAGTCTCATAGAGTCCTCTTCAGTAAGAGCCCGCATGCAGCCCTTTTGGTGTGTGCTCTGGTGAGGAAACTGGCTTTCCTTTTTCTCCCTCTTCTTTCGTGGCCACAGGTCTAGTTCCGAGTTCGTAGCCGTGAATTCCCGGGCTTGTTTCACTTAATTTCACTGTTTGGTCCCTATTCTTTCCCCCTTTTTGTCTTATTATTCCCCACCTTCCCCTGCTCCCCGATCGCATTTGTTATGAATTTCCCCCCGACCTGCCGGTTGCACATCGGACCTTCGTAACGCCGCGGTCACCCTCCTTTGCACCACTTTTTTTTCCTCCCTGGCCCTGTTGCGATCAGGGCGCCCCGATGCCCCAGACTCTCCCACTAGTTCCATCTATTTTTCCCCTTTTTCATTCTAATTTAAAAGTGCGCTGTCTCTCCCTTCTTCGCTCGCGCAATTCTGCAGAGTGTGCGAGCGCTTTCGAGCATCCATTTTAATCTCCTGCCTTCCGTTTTTTTGGACGCTTCCTCCCTGGAGTACTCCATATACTCCCCCGTTCAGTAGGTCTGCCGTCCCTTTCCTTCGGATATTCACCCTCTTCAGCACAATGGCTTGGCTTCGCTTGAATCTCTCGCCTTTTTTGCTCCTCCTGAGGCATGCAGGTCGGCTTCCCTTGGTTCGAATTGCATGTTATTTCCGTGGCTTTTCATTTTTTTTCGGTCGCAAGAATTGCTTCCTGTAATACGTCTCACTCTCGTTTCCCTCTGCTCTGACACTTGCCGCGGGTTTTTTCGTCGTGACGCGGCATCGTTGCCTACCGACACTGTTCTTTTGCTCTGTACCCTCCCCCGTCCGTCGCAAACTCTTTTCCTCTCATTTTGTTGTGAGAGTATTTTGATCACTGAGCGCCGACTACGCGCATTTAAGCATGTTTACGCTTTTCGCGTTCCGGATCCCCCGCTCATGAGCGCCCGACTGATGCTGTTAGTTCGACCGATTCGTTTACAGGAAGGAACAAATGCGTGAGTCCCTGCTACCCCTGACTTCAATAGCAATATCTCCGTATCCAATACAACTCCTTCCTGCGTCGGGCCCATCGATGAACAATACTTCGACGACTTCAGCTCGAAGCCATCGCCATGTGATGACAGGTACCCCTCATCCGATCAGGTGTTCCTGGTAAAGCGTTATGGGGCTTGTGACGAGGATACTCCGTCCGCCAACCAACCTCTCGGGCCCAGAGCTCTGACAATTCTCCCTCGCTCGCGTTGTGAACACTGCCCTTTTAATTGAGCGTCTTATTTTATAGACTTGCTTTTGCCCTTCCCCTGAATAGACCTGAACCGGAAAAAGAGTCTTACCGTGTGACTTTAATTCCTGGGCAATCGGTCTGTAATGCTAAAGGCGGCTCACATGGTTCGTTCGGTGCGGCTGATTCCTTTGTTCTTTCAGCTTTGCGTTCTTTGAGTATACGCAACCGGTGCGTGGTGTATCATGTGGACTCGTCCCCCCCCAGGCCTGCCGTGACCCGGAATGCCTCTTTCCTCTGGGACAAGCTGTCGGGTCAGGTACGCGTGTGTTTGGCCCCACGTACGTCGACTTCAAAACCTCCTGCTCCCCACAAGTACAAGCGCATGCGGATCTACTGTTTAGCGGGCTCGACTGCTTCACCCTGAAATCGTCCAGACCGCCGCACCGTAGAGGAACCGCTTTCGGGTGAACGTAGTTTTCAACGCGCGGTAATTTTAGCGATCCCCCGTGCCATTAGCGTTTTGGCCGGGCGTTGCAAAATCAGACGGGCTATAGCCCCCCCGTCCATCTTTTTCAGCTGAGTAATCCTCTTTTCCACTGTCTTGGGAATTTTTTTCTGTCTCCTGTTCCGGTTATTTGATCACAGGTTGGCGACCTTGCTCCCTTTTCAAGTAAAATGTATTTTCCCAGGGTAGTTGCGTGGACGCGCTGGGCCCCTCTTGTCCCTCTCAGGCAGTTCGTTTCTGCGCGCGAGGCCGATCATAATTCCCAGACGTGCTCTTCATCTCTTTGACGGTTCGAGGTGCTTTTTTTCAGCTTGACGTCAACAACGATCTGCTTCGAAGGCCGGATGGATTGTCGATTAGACAAGTCCATTTTCGTCCCACCTAATTCTTTTTCGTTCGCTTCGGTCCGCTGCTGAGGACGAACGTTCGGAGATCCCTCCTTTCAGAAGACCCGAGACACTCTCGTCCTCCCGTTAGGGCCTTTGCGTGGCGTTCTTCTCGGGCCCTCAAATTTGCCTTACCAAACGCCCCAGACTTGTAAGAGGAACTGATCTTCGGGGACCTTTCTCTCTTCAATCCTCTTGCGGGCGATTCGAATGTCTACAATGCTCCCTCCCTTTCCCCATATTTTCCCTTCTACCTTCCGAACGTCTTTTTTCATTTCCTAGATACCAAACTCCTGGATCGTCATCGACTTTGCCTTTTTCCCCTTGCCCCCGCAGGTAGTTTAAGTTGCCTGATCACATTGACTTTTCATCTGTAAGGGTCGTATCTGCGACACCCAACTCTGTCCCTTTTCTCTTTTGATAGAATTGCTCTTGTTTTTCGGCACGCCCTAGGCAAACTGCATTTCTTGGTCCTTCCCTCCCATTTCGTTGCTTAACGTCCAGAAGTCCCT
>Ga0179593_1704412_pt1 | contig 13559 bp, 17 predicted proteins | sample CZODoug2_1_08_16_FD_185931 | JGI IMG/M metagenome (GOLD analysis project Ga0179593, IMG submission 185931) | Vadose zone soil fungal communities from Angelo Coast Range Reserve, California, USA - CZODoug2_1_08_16fungal (PacBio error correction) | ecosystem: Environmental > Terrestrial > Soil >... | reverse complement strand
CGCCTGTTGACCATTTGTGAACCGTACTGACGGTAGGCTTTGCGGGACCAATACCTTCCGTCTTCATTTTGAAACTGGTGCGTCAGGAATTTTTAGACAACCTGAAGCTTACAGGAGGCTGTGAGATTGCCCCCTCTTTGGTTTTCGGAAGGTCGGTCTTTTTCCCTTTTCCCGTTTCCCTTTTTCAATGGCGCCGATTGTGAACGCGATGGTCCCGCTGTGTGTGCTGGTTTGATAGAGGGAGAGCACTCCCTTCACGTCTCTTTTGATCCTCTTGTCCCCTCTTTTCCCTCTCCCTTCAGCTGCCTCCTCTTCTTCTTCTCCTGTATCGTTTCTCGCTTCAGGTGACGTGGGGCGCTGTGACATGAGTCGGATGCGTCCGGAATGTATCTGTATGGCATCGTTCTTGTTATTGAGTTCTTTTTTTTGGGTCCGACACATCTTGACGGTGCCTCCCTCTGTACCGCCTTTTTTTCCTCAGACATTCGTCAGAACTTTGTTGATGCCCACCGCTGTGCCGACGCTCAGGTGTCAAGAGGTTCTTGGCACCGTTCATCGTGGAAAGCTAATTGTGTTTTTTCTCCCGCACGCGGAGTTCTCGGATTATCGCGAGGTGGACCTGTGATCCACGGTTACGGGGTTTGAGGGTTCGTCTTATCGAGTGAGCCCCTCCTGCTGTGGGGGTTACCACCGTTTACGAAGATTTTCTGGTTCTAATCCTGTTTGGTAGACAGGAATGCGTGCTTCCTGTCGTCAGTCCTGTTCTGTTGGCTTGGATCTGTAGTTCCCTGAGAAAGGCAGGCCGCCGTCTCGACCCCAGGCGCAGGAACCGTGACGTTCTTTTGGTGTTGTCTTCGCAGTCGGTTATCCGAGAGTTCTCAGAATTTCCAGTTAAACAATTGCCTTGCGTGTGATGGGACGCGCCTTCATTTTTTTGCGCCATGGTTGGGCGTCTCCCGATCTTCTCCCGTACGATATTTTCCCTTCCCCAACTGCGCGGCATTTCCATACCCTTGAACGGGTCGAGGACGTACGCCTCTTTCCACCGTGTTTTTTTCGCGGGGCGATCATGGTCATGCTTCTGTTTTATATCCACGCCCGCTCCTGATTGAAGCGTATGGCTTCTCGTCATTTCTAATACGGCGCCAATCCTTCGGAACGATTTCCAGTGGATAGTCCCTCTTTTTCACAACGGCTGACCAGGCCCAATCGAGATCCCCTGCAAATGTCTGGCAGTCCTGGTTCTCCTAATGTAGTCGTTGATCGGTTCCACTCGGTCCGCTCCTTTATCCCCTCCTCCCCCCTTGCTGTTGTCGCCGTAATTCTTCCCTTTGCGAGCACCATTCACCTTCCACTTTATTTATCGCAGAACCTTCGCGGAGTACCAGTCCGAAACAGTCGCTTCTGTCTTGGACCGTACAGCGTTTTTGTGTATGCTCCTCTGTGGTAATTTCCCCCCTCTTGCTGACCTATACAAACTCCTTTCCCCGTTGGTATCGTTGGTGGAACCCTCCCCGAAATTACGGAAGACTCCCCTGGAGAAAGAGTGTGTTCTTGTTGACGCCTTGGGTGGGTTTTTCTGAAAACGACCCTTTTCCCCCCCCCACCGCCACTCCTGCAACACCTCCCTCCTTGTCTTTTGGTAATTTATGGAGAGCAAAGTTGCCCTTCATTTAGAGAAATCGTGATAGATCCGTCTCATCTTTTAATATTCACCTCTCGTCCGACATTCCTCCTGACGAGATAATTCCCGAAGGCCTCTCGGCGGTCTCTTATCGTCGAAAGGCCTCCCAATGATTGCCCCGCTTTGTCCCTTCTTTTTCGATTTTTCTTGGCCTAGTTGTGGTGTTTTGCCCCTTCAGGACCCCAGCTCGGAAAGTACTGGGGGTTGGTGTCGGCGGTCCGCTTTCTTTCTTGACGAACATCCCAATGAGTCACATCTAAAACGACCCGTCTTTTTTCTGCATCCCTTTTTTTGATTATGGGATAATGGTTTTTATTTCAAAGTCAACCAGTCAGGAGGACCTTCGGGGACCTGGCGGACGCTCCCCGTCAGGCAAGCAGGAACTCTCTTCTCACCCGTTGAATTTTCATTCCTTTTTTTTTGGAGTTAAGGGCCTTTTTTTCGGAGAAGGGGTTCCTTCCTCCCTCCCAATGGAAACCGGTCGATGCACGCGCGGGTTTTTGTGAGAGTCTATAGGGATATCCCTGAGCGAGCTGTTAGCGCGCGTACTGTAGCCCTCCCCTACCCCTCTTCCTCCGGCCACGTCCTTCTTCTAACGACGCTCCTCTTTCCCCTCAGAAACTTTATCCTATCGCGCCAAGTTGCGTTGAGAAGAGTTTTCACTAGTTTCGGGTTCGATTCCCCCCTATCCGTCCCCCCCTTTCTTTTTTTTTTCTGTCCTTTACCATTTTCGCGTGGGCCCGTTTTTGCTTTGGTAGAAAAAGATCCCTATCATTGGGAGGGGCCCTTTTCTTATCACCTTGCAACTGTTCTGGCGTTTTCCCGGGTACATGCCTTGATTTTGTTGACGGTTTCGGTTGTTCGTGCACAGGTAGTTTCGATTCATTACTACCGCCTTCTAACGATGGGAGAGAGAGCTTACACCGCTGCCTTTGACTCAACTCGACCTCTTCATCTTTTTTTCTTGAACGGTCCCGGATGAGTGAGCATTATTCGACAGTAGGCCTATGGGTCTGGGGATGGCAGTGGTCCCGCCTGTTGACCTACTTTGATCCTCTGCAGGACGGTCTTCCAGCAACATATGAGCTTTATAGCGAGATATTTTGCCGGGGTTGTTGTTCGCACAGGACAAATCATTCTCCCCCTCTTTTTCCCTTTTGTTGGTTGTTTCGATATTATGGGACGGTTGCGGATTTGAAAAACAGTGCCGATAATAATCGTCTATGATAAAGCCGTTCTTTTGCGGCAGCTTTACCGCCTCCTTTCTTCCCCACAGTAGGTCCTTTTTCCCAAGTATTCGATACCGAGAGGCTATAACTAATTGTCGGAGGAGCCGCGTGTTCTCATCAGACTCAGCCCTTTGACTGTTTTTTTCCTGGGCCCCTTTTGACCAACAGTCCTCGTCGCGCACTTCTAGAAGCTTGGTAGTTTTTTTTTATTAATGCGTTTGTTTGGTGGGTCCGTGCAGATAACCCGAAACGGCAAGACCCTGCCTTTCTTTCCGTTCAGGTCCGGGCTTGCCCCTCCTGACTCTTTCGTCTGTTGCGTCTGGGATACGCCATGTCCTCCCCCCTCTTCTTCTTGCGCTTTTTCCTTTTGACCAGATCGGAGGCTGGTTTAGTAACCTCTGAGTCGAGTTTTTTGTTTTTTCATTTTCGCATCGTGGAAGGAGCGTGATCACTTGGACACAATTCTCCTTAGGCCCGTGGTCGCGATGGGATAACAGTTTTCCCCCTTCCCCCATCGACCGATGGTATCGTGCCTTATGCCGCGGTGTCTGATGGTAGGTCTGAGGTTTGCGCGGTTGCTTTTCTTACCACGCGCGCCATCTTATTTGAGGAGCCCAAGGGTGTCGTCGCTCGAGATAGGCTTTCTTGTGTACTCTAACAAAAACCTCGCCTGACGATGACTATCTTCTCCCCTCCATCTTACGGTGGGGTTTTTTCGGTTATGCACTTCCAGATGGGCGCGTGCATGCACGTTTTTGTCCTGGTATGACCCTCCCCCCTTATGACTGGTTCCCTTCCCCCCCTATCCATGAACTCCAGAAAACCCATGGAGGGTATGGATTGCCCGATGTGTTCCAACGCTTCGGTTCGATTTTCGGTCCAGGATGGAGATTGTTTGTCAATGACGGGTCCTCTGCCTTTCCTGACCACCACCCGTTATCGACTGGGCGCTAAGAGCGTGTCTTGATGGTCAGGTCGGTTCTACTCACTCGGGAAAACTTCTCCCTGCCCCCTGCACTCCGGTCAATCGTTTTGCGGCCGGTTTTCTCTCAGACTCCTCCATAGACTCGGCGGTTGGATTCCCCTTGTCGGCGGCGGATGTTGTCCAGAGTTGTGGCTGACTCCGTGTCTCCTGTTTCGGGCCTTTCTTTCCCCCCGAGTGCACACTTCAGATTGTCTTTCAGGCGGTGAAACTTCTTCGCCAATGCGGACTTACCCCGGAGGATTTGGATTTTGTTGTTCGCGTTTTTCTCCCCCCCCGTCCGCCCCCCCCTTTTTGTGCGTCAGATCCGTGACTCACACGTGTCAGGGAAGTCTCCGGATATTCGTTTGTCACCCCCCCCACCAAAGGTGATTTTTGTTCTATGGTCTCCATGCGCTGTCATTCTGGTCCATTTTCCCCCCTTTCCACACCGCTTCACCAAAAGTTTTTTTTTGACAGGTATCCTGCGCGGTCAGAGCACCCGGTTGAAGGGTTCTAGGCAAATTGGCTCGAACTCTTTCTTTCCGCGTTTCGCTTATTTCGGAAGCACACAGCGGCCCTTCCCCCTCCGACGCTTCCAGCGATACCCGTAAGATACCATTTGAGGCGCTCAGGAATGCCGAGATTGTTCGTGGCTCTCGATGGTCTTTCCTCAAGGGGTGCGCTTGTTTGTCTCCTATCCCTGTGGCTTTTCAGCAGTCTTCCCCCTTACGGCAAGACGTTGCATCATGATGCCGGCGGTGCTTCTTTATGGAAAGTAACGCCGCCATCTGACGGGCAGGAAGCCATGATCTCCGAGATGGGCAACCCCTTTCGAGGAAGCTTGCGAGGAGTCACTTTTTCTCTCTGCGGGATTGTTCCCTTCCCCTTCGCAGGTTGTCCTTTTTCGTCGGGACGGAGCATCCGCATCGACACCGTCCGGCCATGGGGAACTCCTTTGTGGCGCCTTTTAATCCTCCATCCGACCCGGAATTTTCGCAACCGTCGCGGCATAGTTTTTCTTTTTTCCTCTCGCACCGCCCTTTTCCCAGGTATCGAGTGCAGTTGCGCCTGCCGTTCGGATAATTGTGTTGACAGTAAACGCCCCCTCCTCTGGACTTACGCCGTTCGACGCTTCTTCCTAGTCGTCGGTTCCGGAACCGCACCTCCTTCCCCCAATCCCGATTTACCCGTGCACTCTTAAAAATCGATCCCGGGACGGTTGGTTCGCGGCTTCCCCCTCGCGCGATCCTGCCTCACGACGGCGGTTCGATCGACAAGTCTCACCTTTTGCGCACGCTTACGCTAATTTTTCCCCGTCATCTTGACTTTTTCTCTGGAAGATTTTCTTTCATCAAGGTATTTGCGCCGCATCCTCAGTCAAAATCTCTGTCGAGGTTCTTCGGTCCGTTGGTCTTCGCACCCAACGTCTTTCCCCAGTATTCGCTTTACTTTTCTCGCTTCAAGACTTCCCTTCCTTTCCGCAGCTTACTCACTCGAGACCAGCTGACGGATATCCTTACCGCTTTTTACTAACTCCAGGCCGCTTAGCGATAGAACCTTTGGGACATACGGGAGGACCTCCCCCCCCTCCCCTTGTTGCCGATTTCCCTTTTTCCCGCCCCGATCAGTCCCCCGCATGCGGGTGTCCTTTTCGTGCACCCAAAAACCGTGCCGCCATGGCAAACGGTCCCCAAACTGTGCGTAACCCTCTGGCTTTCCACAACACTCTCTCTCCATAATTTTTCACAGCGACCTCCCCCCCCCCCCCTTTCTCTGCTTTCCCCCCCCCCTGAACTGGAGGTAGTTGTTTTCGACAGTAAGCGGAGCCTTCCAGGACGGTGGCACGGTCTCCCTGGTCTAGTACGATGATCTCTCTCTCTCCTACACGTTGTGTTGTTGATTCTTCCTGTTGGTTTTTTTTGTTTGTTTTGTTTGTACCTTTGTGTACACGTCTGTTACTTTTCGTTATGGCCGGCTTTCCCCCCTACCACAGTTAAGTTTTTTAAATGGTGTGCCTAGGAATTGGTTCTTCAGGTTACGATGGGTGACACAACTCCCTGAAGATTGTAAGGAGGAGGTCAAGAGTGTGTTTAGCTCTTTTTTTTCTTCCCCGGTGCGGACGATGGTTTTGTGCACGGCAGCTTGGTTGGAGTGTCCCTTTTGTCTCTCTGGGTACACGCGGTTTCAACCTACCTTCGGAGGTGGAATGCCCCTTTTCACAAGAGTTTGATATCCTCCTCATGGCTGAAAGATCTGGATGATCTTCATCTCTTTCGGGGTGGTACGCTTGTCTTGAATTTTCTCCCCTCCCGTGAATGTGCCTCTTTTCATCGGCCTATCTCGGCTTTTGGGTCCTTGGGGGGGAGAGACCCTTTTCCCTGATCTCCACTCGACACCGTCCTTTTTTTTGGTTTGGAGAACACCCTCCCGATGCTTGCACGCTGAAATGGGGCCCTCCCGTTTTTATCCCGAATTATCGGACGTCGGCAAAATTCTGTGATTGAACGCCGATTTTTTTTTCCTACGGATCGCGCGGGGGTTTTTTGGCGACCGGGTTTTTTTCTCTTTATTTTCCATCAGCGAGTTCCCCTCTTCCTCCTCTGATATGTTGGGTCAACACAGTGAACCAGAGGTCGGGAGGTAACCTCCTTTCTTGACCGAAGCTTTTCCACTGCGTCAGTCATGCCTTTCTTGGAATGAAGCCCCTCGCCCTACCGATTGGGCCCTTGTCCAATTTTGTTGGAAGTGACGCTCCCCCTCCCTGACGTAATGCAGAGAGTTCCCTAGATGTTCCATAGTCCAAACTTCCGTGTGGCTGTTTGGGGAAGCGGACCATGCCACTGAGTCCCCCCCGGCCTGACGGGCGAGTGCCGAAGTTTTCCGGCAAGACAGGTTGAAACGGCGGTCGCAAATCTGACTCAGGCATTCACCCCCCCCCCGATCGCTGCAACTGGTTATTCCAGTCTAGCTTTTTCCCTCTTTTCAAAAATACCGTTTCCTTTTTAAGGTCGTCTTGGATGGGATTGTTCAAGCGTTTTCAGACTGCCGGCAAGGCCTGATTGTTTGATGGCCGTGCGGGACTTTCAAGACGGAGCACAAGCTCTGTTGACCTTTTTTTGGTGAGACCCCTTGAACAACGGATGCCGTCCCCCTAGAGTTGAGTCGCCCTGCCAATCTGTCGTACTGGAGAGAAGTAACTTTCTGGTAGGTCAGTTTTAGCGAGGCCGCTCCTTTTCCTAGCCTCTCGTTTCCACTGCTATGTTTCTTGTCACGTGTTCGGACTAGATAGCAAATGACTTGTTCCAGAAGTGAGACGACACGTCTTTTCAACTTGTCTCCCCCGGATTTTTTCCCCCTTTCTCTTGGGAAACTTCCCTTTCTGGAGAGACTTTGATGCGAAGAATCCTCTTTTTTTTTGTAGTTGGTGACACAGGTTGTCAACCTTTTCATTCTTTATTTCCTGAGCTGATTCTCTTGCAGTGTTCTTATTTAACCCGTCGTTCGCAGCGGCCCATCCAAATACTCCGTTGCGTTTGGTAATTGTTGGCGATTTCCACCTGCAACGTTCCTGCTAGCGTGGAGCATTTTTTCCGTACCCCCTCTCCATTCAGCCTTACAACTTCCCTTTCCCCCCCTCGCCGCCGCTTACTCTCCCCCCCCCGCCGATTGCGTATGAGGCGGCCTTTCCTATAACAACCCTCGCAAAGATGACCTAACGCTCGTCTTCCCGCGTTTCCGATTGGGTTGTTCCGCTCCCCTTGATAACGATATTTCCTCTTTCAGAGCCTGGTTCTCGTGCGACGCGTCAGCTTTTCTTGCCGAAGAACCCCCGAACTGTCGTCCCCCTTGCCGAAAACTGGACCTCGGTGGAAGCGTGGAATCCTCCAGTTTTTTAGTTGTTTTACGCGTCAAGGCAACCAGTCAGAGTCCCTTTTCTTTCAGCCTGGGCTCGCCACTTCAGCCGTGAGGACTAGAGACCCTGAGCATCTTGCAATGCCGTGACCAACCTCATCCTTGTGTGAGGGCAGGGGGACGATGTCCCTTGCTTGGAGAGGGTTGTTCGTTCTTCCCACCCGAACCTATTCTTTGCGTGGGTTTTGTTGCGCCTTTTCTTTTCTCCGGAGCTTGCGCGGCGTGGTCGTGTGGACCCTCAATGCGCACAAACTTACTACTCCTATATTCGACCTTGCACGAAGAATGTCCCCCTCTGTCGATCTGTCTTACTTTTCTTCCGATGAGCATTTTTTCTTTTTTTCCCCCAGTGACTCGGTTTGAGGCGAGACAATCCCGCGATCTAAGATGGGGTTACTTAAATGCCGCCTCTGGCAGGCCGTGACCCCGGCGCAAGATCTTGGGTTTGCATAGCTACGGCAGCAACCCCTCTTTTGCTATCTTTTGTGCGTCTTGGGCACTGGCCGCAATGAACGCGGATTTTTTGTCTTGACTTTGTTTTCGGTTTCGTGCACACGTCTTCTAGATCCCCCTTTTCCTTTAATTGTGGCCGCGCTTATTTTTTTTTTTTTTGAAATGTTCTTCACCCGCATGGGCCGATTCCATCGATAAAGCTGCTACGGGGAGGTCCAAAACTGCGTCTCCCTCATATGATGCCTTGGTCGCGGGATCGGGTTGCATCTTTCTCTCTCAATCTACTGGAGAAGTTGGCAGTTAGGCTTTCTGCAATTTGGTTCCTCTGTTGTGGAATTCTTGGTGCGTGTTTGGTTCGCACCCTGTACACCTTCTTCATCCTTTCCCTGTTGTTGTTGTGAGAGCCTGCCGGTTCTGCAAACCCGCGATCCACCTCTGGTATGCAGACCCTTTATATTTTTCATTTACCTCCCCTGCCATCTTCTCAGTAGGTCTGGTCGGCTCCAAACGATGTCCGTCGTGCCCATCCCGGGCCTTTCGTCTACTGAGCAGCAGGTTTACCGGGGGTAGACGTAAAGTCACGAAGTCTTTTCTATGTCTGAGACCTCTTTGGCAACCCCCCCCAGTTGTTTTCCCTCATCTCGTCTTTTTCTTCAGGACGGCTTGTCTGCGGCAACTTCTCCAGAACCTCAGATTGGTCCACGGGTAAGCCAATCAGCAGAGTGGCATTCGGCTTGACAGCCGGCTTCATAGTCCTTTCCCGCTGCGTTTCTACGCCTGTGCCCTTCTTTCCTGCAGCGTTTAGTTTTCCTTTGACGATTCGTGCATTGTCGTACAGACCATTCTTTATCGCGCGTTATTTTCGTACAAAGAGCATCCCATTTTGCTCATCTGGCGCTAGATGGATATTTTCTTCCGGCCAGATCGCCCTTTATCATGCGTAGTCCGCGGTAGAGATGGTCTTTAGTTTGCGACATTTTTTGACCCCCCCCGCTTTCGCCGCCTCTGCATAGAAGAGAAGAGCACCACACACACCGCGGCGGCATAGATAGTTTTGCCGATTGTCGTCATGGTAGCACAGAAACAACCCTCTCCAACTCGGACCCTTCCTCATGCATAGGAGGTTTTCTGCGGATGCACTGTTTTCCCTGTGTGTAGCGTGTTTTCAACTGGAATTGGGAGAGAGCCCTTCCGAAGTTCTCCTCTGCTGTTTCGGAAAAACCATGATCATGTCCCCCCTGCCCACAAAATGGATTGCAGATTGCTCCCAGGAAGGGTCTTTTTTGGATAAGATGTGACTTTGTCCCGCTTCGGCCGTCCTGTCCGAGTTGGTCTTCAATTAATCTCCTGTTGGTGGGTCGTCTATGGTCAAGCGTCCCCCCCCCCTGTGAAACCGGTTGCAAATCGGAAAAATCCTTTCGCGTGTATAGGAGAGAGTCATGTTGCTCCGGGTTGTTCTGATGACGCCTTTATCCGCCTGTGTCCAGTTGGTTTCGGCTCTTTTCCCTTCCATCGATTTTTTTCCTTTTTGACTGATTTCCCGGGTAGGCGGCGGCTCTATGGCCGATTGTCGTCGCTGGTGCAAACTGTTCCCCCTGATGCCCCCCCGCCGGGAAGGATGTGTGAGAGGCTCGTTGTTTCAATCCTACCTTGCGAGAGATCATACAGTGACGACCAAGATGTGCCTCCGGGTTAGATTCGGCCGGAATTGCTGGGTCACCAACTCCCCAACTTTTAAATTTCCTCTCTGGTCCTCCCTGTTTCTTTATGCCTTAGACAGGTGAACAACCCACGCAGGAGTGGTGTTTGGTCGTCCGTCTACCAGGATGTCGATAACTGCTTTCAGGCAATTTGCTCCTTTCCCCCTTTCGCCGGCTATTTGCGTTCCCCTCTTACAGCGGTCCTTGTGCGCGACGTTATCCGTCCTCGCGGCCTCATCATTGAGGAGAGCGACCAGGCCCTTCTTGGGTGTGCGTGGAGCTATCTTTGGCCTTGGACTCGTTGTCCCCGATTTTGCCACGGTTATCTGCCCCCTGTCTCGACTCACGGCAGAGTAATAATGCTGCCTTGGAGGTGTGATGCACTGGAACAATCCCTCCCCAATTGCGACGGCAGGCCATGATTGTCTCCCCGATGGGGGACCCGGGCTCAGGATTGCTCGCCAGTAATTTTTTTTACAGCCGTCTTTCCCCTCCGGTGAATTTTTTTTTTGGATGCAACGCCTATCGCTCAGCAGGCAGCAGGTCGCAGTGTTGTGCCGAGTAATACATCCCGTAGCCCCGGGACGTTCACGGGAAATTCTTTCTTCGGCACCGCTGTGTTCCCCCCCTTTTCCAACTAGGCGGGGCCCCATCGGTCTCCCTGCAGTCGCGAATGTGCTGCAGTCACAAGGTCACCTCGTGCATGACTGTCCTCTCTGCTCGCGTCCACAGTTTCTCACCCTCTTCTTCCCTTTTGAGTGAACCCCTCAATCTGCGGTAATGGACCTCCCTCGTATGCCCCACAAATCGACATCAACCCCCGTACCGTCTCGGGGTAGCCCCGTCCGAGCGATTCTACGGCTGTTGTGCCGGTTTGTCCATCACAGAGCCCTTTCCCTTGTCGTTTCCCCTTGGTTCTCACCCGCCCTTGATATCCAGCCTGGCGTCTGTCCGCGGTGTGGAATCAATTTTTGCTCCCCTCTCCCCCTCCAAAGTGCTTTCAGTGGATTGTGTCCCACCCAACCGCTTGGTCCCCAGAATCCCCGTCCATTCGACGATTTGTTTTTGCCATTCCGGCCGGCTCTCTCTGACATCCCATGTTTATACGATACCCGCCTTCCTCTTCAGGGCGTTCGATAGAAACCTCGGAGTTCCGTGGCAGGCCCACGCCGACCTGGTAGTTGAAAGCGTTCCTCGCCGCGATCAGTTTTCTTCCTCCCCATTTTCTCCGCGTTCCCTCGTCCGCCATGGGTGCCCCCTTCAACAATGGCCTTTCTCTCGTTCCCCCCCCTCGTTCCATATCAGCCTCTGTAAGTCCGTCTTTTTAACCTCTTCCAGTACCAAATTCTTGGTCTTCCCACAACTGAACTGGAGTCTGTTTTTCCGATAGCGACCCCTTTTACGAATGGTCACGAGATTCTCTCTCTCGATGTTGTTGTTGAGAGAGATTTTTCCTTGTTGACCATTTTCCCCCCGTCCTGGGACCGGCGCGCTTTCCCGCTGGGACCAATACTCCCCTTTGTGAACTGGTTGTGCCTCTGAATTTTCTACCAATGAACGCTAGTAGGAGATTTTCCACCGCGTGTGTGGTTGCTCGGCGCGGTTAGGGCAGTTGTCCGGTTGCCATGTCCCGAGGTTTTTGTGCACCCCTCGGTACCCCGCCTTCTGGTTAGACTGATCGTTTTCATTTAAGTCCGCCTGCCCCACGGTCCCCCCCCGCTTTTGCTCCACGAAGTAGCTGAACGATAGGGTCTGTTTCTCTTTTATCGTCGAGCCCCAGGGGACGTGGTCCTAGGTCTTCTATCGGCGACTCCCCCGGAAAGTGGCATCTTCTTCATTACTATTTTCTTCTGGGTTTTGGTGGTTGACCACCCAGTCGGTCCCTTAAGAAACCTGCCCCCGTGTCTTTTTTCTTGTGGACAGTTCTTTTAAAGCATTGGATTATTTCAGAGCCCGGTGCACGATTTGACGTGTATACAGACCTCTTCCCTAGCGTGAAAAATTTTTCTTGTTCTTCTCTCCGCCTGCGTGAGTTCTCGGATCGCGCGGGGGGGACCTTGTGCTCCACCGATTCCGGTTTTTAGGTCGGATTTGTACACCCCGCCCCACTTTTGATTTTTCGCCCGATATTTCTTTTTTCACTTCGAAGCCTTTCTTGGCGGAATCTTAATATGATGAGTCCTCTGAATGCTGTCTTCAGCGTGGCGTCATTTGCTTGGTCCGCCCTCGGTAGGGCGCATTCCCCCCGAATCTTTGTGGAATGTGGTACGGAGCTTTTTTTTTCTTTTCTGTTTTTTTTCGTAGGACGACCGTTTTTGCCGCGAGTTAAGTTCCCGCCCTTGTAAGCTTTTTCTTCCCACTTTCCCCCCCCCGGGGGCGATGTGACTGTTCTGTTGCGAGTCAGGTCGAAGTTCCCGCGGCCCCCCCATTTCACGCGTGCAAACGCTGCATTACTCCCCCTGAGGAAACGGTCGAGGTTTTCTTCTCCTCTCCTTTGCCCCCTCCCCCCCTGCGGCGGAGTTTTTCCTTTCGGCAGGCTTTTTGTCTCAGTTTTCCTTTTCACCCCGTAGCATGAGGCAGCTGGCCGGGCGGAATGTCGACTCGGCGCAAATGCACCGTATACGTGATTCCCTACTGTTGTTTCAAATTCCCATCTCCCACGCCAATGTCTGTGCAGTGGTTTGCGCGCCTTCAATGTGCAGGATAGGCTTTTCCCTCGCGCGAGGGCCGCTCAGGAGGCTTTAATCCCTTGCCTGGGTTTAGAGGGTCGCCTCGTTCCTCACCCTTTCCCCATAGACAGTCTCGACAGTCGAGTTACCGGTCGACGATGATTACCTAGACATCAGGTCTGTCGGTTTTGATGTCCCCCAACAGGTCAATTAAACGATCGGCCTCCGGCCCCACTCTTCTATCTTGGTTGTGTTGCTTTTTTTGGTTTGACGGGACTCCTTCTCTTCCGGTCGCCACGCGTGGTAGCGACATCGCTGAATTGCCGCACCGTGGGGCGCTTACAAAGACTCCCCGCAGCGGCTCGCTATCAATCACTCCCGTCCTTGTTTATAGAGTCCAGTTCACCGCCTTCCTGTGATCGAGTTGGCCGACTTTCCCGATAGGTCTCTCACATGCTACAGCGCCAGGCCCTGAATCATCCATCCTTCCCCCCCCCGGCGCCGAGTCAGTAGTATGAGTGCGTAACTATCGAACAACACTTCTCCTCGATTGCCTAACTCTTCCTGATTTGGTTCAGATTTGTCCCCTCTTGTTCCTCTCACACACACGTGGCTCCTCCCCCCTCTGGTTTGTTCGGTCCTTCAGCGGCCGGGCTTCCGAACAAGACCCCATTCTTGCCGACCCTACCCGTCCTGCGAGTGGGACCTGTGCATCCTTCCATTGTGTTTTTTCTGTGTTTCCGTTCTCTTCCTCTTTGACATTTCTTCAATTCCGGGTGCAGGCATTCGTTTCCTTGTGAGAATAGTGGCTAGACCCAAATCATGTCCGTGTCGCTGTGAGGAAGGATCCTGGGTCATCGGCTTACTTAGTCTTCTGTTTCGTTATACGAACGACAACCCGTCCTCACGTTCTTGCCCTTGTTGTTTTTGCGCGTCTCTCTTCCCCTT
>Ga0179593_1635465_pt1 | contig 13559 bp, 13 predicted proteins | sample CZODoug2_1_08_16_FD_185931 | JGI IMG/M metagenome (GOLD analysis project Ga0179593, IMG submission 185931) | Vadose zone soil fungal communities from Angelo Coast Range Reserve, California, USA - CZODoug2_1_08_16fungal (PacBio error correction) | ecosystem: Environmental > Terrestrial > Soil >... | reverse complement strand
TCCTTGAGAGATGTGAGCCATTCCTTTTAGTAATCCCTGCTCAGAGTAAACTTCCTTCATCCTTGCCTCTAAGCTCAAATCAAACACTCTGTGGATATTTGAATTTTCCATTAGAATTCCCTTTTTATGCGGATATCCCCTTTTGTTTACCCTCTGAACCGTGGGTTTTGTCCCGACCCTGCGACCCCCCCCCTGCGTCCTTCTGACGGCCCATTCCCACACCTCAGAACGCCCGCTTGTCCTCACCTGCTCCGCCCTTTGAACATCACGAAGATTTCTCCCTGCCTTCTCCTCCCTATCCCTGGTCCCGGCACAGCCCGCTCATGGCTTCGCTGGAAGTCGCCATCGACCAACTTTCTTTCCCTCAAATTTCCCTCCACCTCTTTACGATTTTTTTTCCCTATTGCTAGATGAACTTACAAAAACTCTGCGCTGACGGCATAATTATCCTCCCCCTCCCCCTCACATTACGTTTGCTTACTTTTTTTTTTTCAAGCAGCAGCACTTTCCAACGCAGAAATCAAAGCCTCCCTAAGGATTTATTTGTTTTTCCTTACCGTATGGGTTTCCCACCCCTTTTCCCCTCCGCTCATCCCCTCTCTCCCTTTCACTAAAAGAAGATCTCAAAGCCCCCCCCCTCAATAACAGCGAGAGTTCCCCCCTCCCTAGTTCAAAAGGCTCATCTTAATCTCCCTCTCCCCCCCCTTCGCCATCTTCCTATCCGACAAAACACATTGTCAGCGGCGGCCGATTTTTCTTTCTCTTTCGTCTCTTCCCAGGTTCCTCTTTTCTCCCACACCCCTCCCGACCTTCCCCCCACATTTGCCTGCTTTCCTGGCGTTTCTGCGTAAAAGCGATCTTATTTTTCCCCTGCCAACTCGGAAATTTCCCTCCCGCACCTCCCGCAAAAACTGTTTCTCCTCCCCCTCACCGGGACCCCCCCTTTTTTGCTCAGCCCCCCTCCCAGAATTATTTCGCCGCGCCGCAACGCCTTCATCCTTCCCCCCCCGCGTATTCCCCTTCCTCCCGCCCTTCCCCAAGCCTTTCCGCGGCACCCTTTTGATTGCACTTTTTTCCAGCAGTCAAGGTTTTCTTCAGCGCGCCATCCTCTGTGCAGCGTGGTGTTTGTTCTGTTCAGCGGACATTTCCCTCTGCCCGCTCCTTTTTTCCCCCTCGATGTTCCAGATTGTATCAAACGCCCCCACGCTTCTTTTTTGCGTGTTTCCTCGCATCACGCCTTCCCACAGAAAGAGACCTACTTCGGCGATGTGCCACAAATAGCAATTTGTTCTTTAAACGCTCCTAGTTTTTCCGACCTTTGCGCCTGCTCTACCCCTTAGTCGGCGTTTTTTCAACGAAGTTTTTTATTATTATAGTCCTAAGCTCCTCGATAAACCTTTATACTCTAGCCAGTACAGCCCCAACCTAATCCCCGCTAAGGATTGATTCCACACGGCAAGTTCCTTTCTAAACGACCTGAGCTTCCGGCCAGCACCCCAGCCAAGAGCTAGTTGGGTTCTCTCCTGGAGAATTGTCCCTCCCTCCCTACTTTTTCTTTACAATCCCCCCTCAAAGCCCACCACCCCTCAGAATTTCCTCAGTAAGGTACGGCGGGCCTCGGGGCGCCGTAAAGACCCCTACTTAGAGTTTTTTTGACATTAATTCCCCCCACAATTTTCTCCGATCGAACCTTCTGTTTCCTTTCAGGTCACAAAACTTGGGGTCTGCATCATAGGGAATGCTTTCCCCAAAGCGCGATCTTTTCCCACCTCGGGCCCCGAATCCCTCCTTAAGGAAATACATTACCTCACCCCATTGGCAATTCTTTTGCTTTTATTCGCTATAACCTTATAATTTTTAGTATTTTCTTCCCCCCCCTCGGTTCCCTCATCCCTTCTCACCCCCCTTCCACTCCCCCCCTCTTTGGCCCCTTTCCCTCTCTCTTTTTAATAATATACGTTGGGTTTTTCCTTTAGCGAGATAAGATAGCTCCGTTTTGTGGCTTTTTTGCCCTTCCCTCTGCGATTTCTTTGTGGTGGCACCACCCGGTTTTTTCTTGAGTTCCTAGCTTAAGAAAAGGACTCCAAGTACTTGAAATATGCCCCCAGCTCAACGTAACCCTTTCTTTTTCCTCATGTATTTACCCTTGTCATTTTTCTCGGTTTCCCAGCCTTATTTTCAATGAAAAGATGCCCCCCCTCTTTGAAAAAAGGGTTGGACAGGCGCTCCCTTTCTCCTCGCTGGAAGGTTCTTTTCTCCTTCCTCTTGTTGTTTTCAACGGCGCCTCTGCCCCTGACAATATCCCTCCTTTTAATCGGAAGCCCTGTGGAGTGGAGGTGAGTGAGAGCTTCTGCGCGGATGGAGGCACCTTTCTAATGAGGCCCCCCCAGGCTGACTCCCGATTATTTCGGTGCGCTCGTATTTTTCTCATTGACTTGAATTGACGATCCCCCATTATCGGGCATGCGAGTTTCACGTAATCCTACGCGAGTTTCTCCCCCTAAACTCTCCTTCTTCGACCTCCTTCGGAAAAAAGCCCTTGCCGAGACCTTTCTTAAACCCCCCCCCTTCCTCAATTTGTCTACACCTCTTTTTGTACCCTTCTCGATTTCAAAGTACGATCTCCCAGCCGGCCTTTTTCGGGAGTATGGCCGGTTCCCTTGTGGAGTCTCGTCAATACGGATGAGCGCTGTTGCTTAAACCCCCTTGACCCCCGATTGTGCTTCCTCTCCTTATGTTCTATAGCGGTTTTCTTTTGTTCGCTGACCCTCCATCCCATCTTTCGGACTTGAGAGCTTTTAGACGCGAGCAGCCCCTTCCAGATTTTCTTTGCCCCGGCGTTTTCCTTCGATTTGGCCTTACTTTGTCCATGGAAATTTGTTAAGGAAGGGACTTCCTCTCGGGGAGAAATGTTTTCCCTTTTCTTCGGCGCTTCGTTTTCTATGTGGTTTCTTCTTCTGTGTGTTTATTCCGAAGTCTTCGGCATCCCTTTTGAAGTTTGTTGCGCGAGACTCCCTCCTTTGTCCTGAAAAACCCCCTTTCTCTCTTTCCCTCCTGCAAACCCTTCCCTCCTTCCGAGTACCCTTTTGTTTTTCCTTTCGAAGCGGGTTGCCTCCCGTTTTGTTTGTTTCGCGGAAATGGGAAGAGGCCGTAAGATAAAGAAGAAGCTTTTTCAGACAAGCCTTTCATCGGTTTCCTTCTTCTTTAGATTTTTTTCTTGGGTGTCTTTTTTGAAGCTTTCCCTTCTTTATGCGATTTCTTCTCGCCGCTTTGGGAGATTAGTTCTTGTCTTTCCCCCCCTTCTTCGATCCCACGTGGTTTTCGGATCCCAGTCCTGTAGAGAAAAACCCCCCAAAGAAGACGTCTTTCCCCCCTTTTTTTTTGATTGCGGAGTCTTTTCTTTTTCCTCAGTTATTGCTTGTTTGTTTGCCCCGGTAAGCGCCCTCTTTCCTCTTTCCCTTGGCGTTCTGGACGGCTTTAGTAATAGCTGACTGAGCAGAGTTTCTTTTCATATTTTGACTTTTCTCCCTCTGAATCTTTTTCCGTTCGAGGTCGCAGCAATGGAGATGGCAAGGTCCCCCCCTTCTCCTCCCCCCCATGCTTGTGCCTTTCCGTCGCTTTTCTTCCCTCCTCGGCTCCTGGGAAGTGACGGGTGATAGTCTTCGTTATTCTTCGAGCAGGTTTCCCCCCCATTTCGTGCCTTTTTCTTTTTGCCGCTCTCCAGTTTAGCCTCTGAGGGAAAAAACGCCCACCTTTTCGTTTGTCCTCTCTGTCAAAAAATTTTTTCCAAGTCTGTCTCTTCCCCATAAGCCGTTTTCGCAAATTTTCCAAGATCAAAATAGTTTTATTGAGATTACGCCTCACCTTTTTTTCTGGATCTTTTTTCAAAACCCCTTTTTCTTTTCCCTTCAGCCCTTTTGCCCCAGCTCCCCCGTTATTCCCTCCGTTTTTGTTGTTGTTGATTCTCCTCTCGATGTTAGACTTTTTTCTTTCTGACCCGCTCTTTTTCCCTCCCCTTTAAAAAAAGTAATTCTTCCTACACATGCGTGGTAATATTTGCCCTCTTTCGACGCGGGCGTTATTATGACTGTACTAGACCCCTCATGCTCAATCTTTTCTTTCCACGAACATTTGTCCCCCCAGCCCAAAGGTTGAAAAAATATTCTCCCTTTCCTTCTGCGGAAAACTATTTCTCCCCCATTTAGACCTCTCACCTGTCGAACTCTCTTTCTACTAGCCAAGCGCTCAATGAATATGATACCTCCCTGCTGCTCGATTCCCCCCTTCTAATTTTCCGAGCCCCCCCTTTTATGAGCCGGCTGTCTCTCTTTTCTCCACAGTCTTCAATAAAGCTCTTCCAAGATTACGATGTTATAACCCTCCTTCGATCTTGATCCCCCCCAAAACTTTTTCCTTTTTCTCTTCCGCCCAGCAGAAAGATACGAAACTTAGCGAAACTCTACGAGGCTTCCCCCCTGCGGTGATTTTCCTCGTCAAGTTTTTCCCCCTCGGAATCCCTCCCACCTCCTCAAATCAAAATGCTGATATGTTTGTTTTTTTTTAAGTATGGGACTTTCTTTTTCTCCACAAACCCTTCCCCCTCCCCCCTCCCGCATTTTTCTCAAATTAACCGACGCTCCCGCACCGAGAGAGGACTTCCCCGCGAATATTATTCCCTGATCCCCCCTCCTTTGGCCTCACCGCCGCCCCGCAGCAGGACCTCTCCCCGCCTTTTCCCCAAACAATATTTTTCCCTTACGTCTTCGTTCCTTCTTTTCCCCAGTGGCCTCCCCCCCATACTCCCCGCTGCGTCTCTGCGTGTACATTTGAATGCGGTACTCGTACGGAGAAATCCCACTTTCTGCGTACAAAGCTTTTATTTTCTTCCCTTATCCCAAAACCCCCAACTCCCCGAAGGACCGAATTCATTCCCCCCCTTTGATGACTAAAACATCGCCCCGCACTTCTTCAGAGACGTCCTCCTCCCCAATTCCAGCTCCTCTTCAGGCCACACCCCCTCCCTTCCCCCAACGATAGCCACTCCTTCTTTGTCCTGCCAAGGAAGCATCCCAAAGTCTGGACGTGGCGCCTTCTCTCTTGCAAGAGATCCCCCCCGAGTTTTTCGTCTGGTTGACCCTTCAGAAGGCGAGAAGAATCTTCTGATAGATGTCAAGAACTTTCTTTTTGAATCACCCCTTTCACACACTTCTGATCCTTTTCTTATGCCAGATTTCAATTCAAGAAGACCGTATCCCGGCTGTTACTAGAGGGCGCTCCCCTCTTTCCGGCCCATGTCAAGGGTACCCCCCGCCAGAGACCCTTTCCTCAAACGCTTTCTCTCAGTTTTCATGACCCATAATCCTTTCTTTTTCCCCCAGATTTTATTCATCGGCTAAGAGACGTGTCCCTATTAGTGGTTCTTTCCCGCGTCTTCCCCCCTCAACTTTTCTCCCTTCTAAGGATTGATCTCTTCCTCAGGAGTCTGGGGAATCGAAAAGATTCAACCCGAGACACCTGGTTTTCCTCACTCTGGCCTCCGTGTTTTCCTCTCTGGAGAATTGTCTCTCTCGTAAAAGAGGAGCTCACTCCTCCACGACAAACATGCGGGCGGTTCCTCTCGAGTTCCTCCTTTTATTTTCTTTTCTTATCCCCTTCGAATTTTTTCAACTCCTTTTCCAAGGCTGCGAAAACGTACGCGACTGGCAAGATCTTGGTTTTCCCCCCCCCCCTGTGGGTCCTTTCAGGCCCGGCATGGTTTCCCCCGAAATACAGCGCCTGGTGTCCAATACGGAAAGGCCCACATCCCATTGGTAAGCTTCGATTGTATTCCCTATGTTTCAAGTACTTTTTCGTGTTCATCCGCCCCCCTTTTTGCCACCTCTTGGTCCCTGAACTCCCTCTGGGCCCCTCCTTCTCCCCCTTTCTACTCTAATCAGGTGTGTTGTTGAGATAAAGATAGAGAAGATGCTTTCCTTTTTTGCCCCAGAGGGATGTCTTCTCTTCGTTTTCTCTTTCTCTGGTGCTTTTTTCCTTTAAGGAAAGCTCACTTTCACCAAAGCGAAGTTACCAAATCGTCGTTTCCCATGTCATGTTATTTCTTCCTCAGATTGCTGCTGTAGGGTTCCCTTCCCCCTTCATAGCTTTTCCTATGCCCCCTCCTCGAAGATCTGCCCCTTTTCGCCGGCCCTGGGTTGTACACTCGGATTGCCCGGCGAAATCGTTGTGGCCTTTCTTTCCCCTCCGCCCCCCTCTCGAGGTCCCTCTCTCCTTGAAGTTTTCTCCGTCCCTTTTTCAGGGTTCGAGCCAAGTTTTCGAAGAGACCAAGCGCCCCTTCTCGGCGCCCGGACCTCCTTGTGCACGTTTTCCTTTCTCTTTTTCGATTCCCCATCTCTCCTGATCCAACATGATAGGGTCGAGTTTGCTGCCAGTCTCCCCTCTTTTATACCCCCATATTTTTTACTAGACTTCTTCCCAATAGGAAACAGACGCCGCGACCGCTGCTGTTTCAGGACATTTTTCCCCCTTTACGTTTCCCTCTCGTCTTTTTACTTATCGATTGACCAGTCCCCCGCCGCTGTGGAGAGGGGCGTTGCGTGAAGAGGTAAGTCGTATGAGCTCGCTCTTTTAGCTTCCCACAATCTCCCTTCCTCGCGGACCTATCTTGTCCTCCGCTAGGCCAAATGCTCTTCCCCATCACGCCCCACCCCCTTTCGTCTTTGCGCGCTCCTTTTTTTGATATCTCCCAACGTGAGGAGGCGGCGTTAGCAATTGAGAGATGTTGTGGAGACTTTTTTTTTTGTCCCTATGAACTTTTTTTTGCTGCTTTGACAGGTTGAGATGTGGTTATTCCCCACGTGTTGTTCTGATTGCAGCCTTTTCCCCCCGTTTTGCCGTTGTGCTTCCTTGGAAGTTTCCACGAGTACACCCTCTGAGAACGTACGAGTACCTCCCTTAATTGGGTGTCCGTTTGGGGGGTATGTTTTCGGCCATGGGAAGCCTTTCCGCTCAAGAAGACTCTTTCCCTTCACTGTCTTTTTTGGTTTGAGGTTTAAGTGTTGCCATTTCTGCCGAGGTTCTACGATGAAGCGTTTTCATTTTCCTTTTTCTGGGATTCTATGCGCTTTTTCCGCTTCTGGGAATTTTGCCCCTTCAAAGCTTCTTTAAGGGTCTGCTTTGCGGGCATACGTAGAGACCCCAAAAACAACTTCAGTCTTTCGGAATCTTTCTGAGATGTTTTCCTTGATTGACATAGTCCTCTCGTTAAGCGGCCGTCTTCTCCCCTTCCTGTGTCTTTTGAGGCTTTAGTAATAGATGCCGCTTTTTCTTTTCAGAGTTTTGTAGGTTTTTTGTTTAAGCCTTTTTTTTTCTTTTGCGTTTTAATATGTTTCTTCTTTTTCCTGACCTTGGCTCTTTCTTGGTGTTTTGTGAGCGTGGCCCGTACTAGGGAGATTTCCTCTTTCGCGGCGCTTCGTGATTCTTTCGTAGGTGCGAGCAGGTTCTTATTCCATTCTGGTGAATTAGCGGCCGGCGCCTCAGAAGGAGCAGATTTTCGCCCCCTTTGGCGGCTCCCCCTTTTATCTCCTTGGACCCCAATCCTTCCCGTAGGGTGAAGCGATGTAAAGCCGTCGCGAAGGCAATTCAAAGATCCCCCCTAGGTGGTTCTTGAGCTTACTTCTTACGTTTTTCCCTTTCAGAACTCCTTCGGACCCTAGCCCGACACGGATCTCTCTCTGTTCTCCCCCGTTGTTTGTTGGTCTCTTCTTTCCCTTGGCTCTTTCTCCCCTTTTGACTCCTGACTTTTCCTACGAAACGGTATGGAGTGTTCACCCCCCCCTGCTATTTCTTCTTTGAATTTTTTTTTCTTCCTGAGGTCTCTTCTGTCCTTCCCTGACGGATCCCCTCCGGAAAAAAAACGACAGGTGTCTGTTTTGTCCTCCCCCCCAGTCGACCCTCGTTATTCCCAGTCTTTTTCTCCCAATCGATGCCCACTCCGCGCCCAGATCGTCTTTTCCGATACGAAGACTTTGCACCCGACGCTCACCTTTCACGCCGTTCTTTTCTTTCCCTTAGGTCCCTATTCCACGCGGCCCTCCTGCCGCCTGGAATTAGCATCAAGTTTGCAGAAACCCCCCTTCCCTCGGCCTTTCCCCTTTTCTTTCCCGTACTCTTCGCTGATTATCCCCCAAAAAAATATGTCTCCGCGGCATTTATATACGCCCCCTTCCGCCCGATACGCACGATTCTTTTTTCACTCTAGTGCGGTTCCCCTTTGGTCTCGCCCTCATTTCCCTCTTAAGACAGCAACCCAAAGATTCCGACGTCTTTCTTTTTTTGGTTTTTCTCTAGTATGGCCTGATGATCCCCCAAAGACCCGTTTATTACTTTTCTCATCACCTAGCGCCCAGCTACTAAAAGCGCTGCTTCCTCCCGCATAACTTTAGCTTCCTATCCTCGATTTCCCACGCTCCCATCTCCATGAAAAACAAGTGACTAAAGCTGCTGACGCTTCGGTCTGAGCGCGCCTTCCCAGTTCCTCTTTTGCAACACCCCTCATCTCCTCCCCTTCCATTTGACTTCCTTCCCGCGTTTTTTTCGCGTACAAGCTTTTCTTCGCCACACTTCTTCCCCTTTTGCCAAAATTCCCCCCCCAACTGTTTTTCCATCCTTCCCCCCCCCTTTGGAGAAGACCACCCTTTTGTAGCAAAAGCCTTCCGACCGCCGCAAAGCCTCCCTCCCCTCGCGTCTTTTTCCCCCCTTCCAAGGTTTTTCCCCTTCCCCGATCGCCCTCCCGTAATCGGGCATATTGAAAGGCCCCACCGCCTCCTTCCTCTGACTTTTATTAGCCTTAGAGACCATCTCTTCAGTCGCGGAAGCCATGGTGATCGTTTGTTCAGAGTCCTCCTAACGGCCAACAGATTTTTTTTCCTCCCCTTGGTTCGATTGTGTACACAATTCCCGCTCAGAACTTGCGCTTGCGAGCCCCCCTTCGGATGACCGACCGAATCCCCCCCCTCTTCAGTCTTTTACGTCCCTTTTCTTTCAAATCGCTGTTGGGTTAACTTTGCCCGAGCCTTTATCAATAATTCTCTCCTGAAGCGTAGCCCCCCCTTGGCCCTAATTTTATTCTAGAATTCCCGAGCTACAACCCCTTCGTGTGTATCACGAGCTTTTCGTGCACCTACACTCTATCGTCCTTCACAGTTCCCCTCCTCGCACCTCTTTTCTTCAAATCGATCGCACGCGCCATACTATGTCTTTTCTCTTGGTATCTTCTTCCCCTTCCAGTTCCTTCCATGCCCTGCTCAAGCAACTCCCATCGGCCTCTAGAGTCCGTTCGTATTGCAGGGGCGCCCCACGACCCGACTTCGCCGGGGTCCCCTTTTCCCAACCCCTCTTTCCGCTCTCCCCCTTTTTCTTTTCCAAGCGGCGACTTCACCCTCCTTCTTCCGGCAGAAAGCGAGGCATGGGAAACCTTTCCCCCTACAGCAGAAAAGCGTTTGTTGGAAGAATACAGGACATGTCCCCCCTCTGGGTAAGAGTCTTCTTCTTAACTTCTTTTTTTCATAGGTAACTCCTTCCTCGCCAATTGTTTTCCCCATCTCGAAACTCTCTCCTCCCAATACCTCTGGCAAATTCCGCTATCTTATCTCTATTTTTTCCCATTTTTTGTTAGAGAGTCCTTTTTTCCCTTTGATGTCCTCTTTTCGGAGGTTTCGACCGGGTTTAGTGGTGAGGAGGGACATGGAGAAAAAAGACGTCCAAAGTACTGACATACGCGAATACTCCTCCCCCCAGATCGTTTTCCGGTCCTGTTTTCCCCTTGGCTGTAGGGGGCCTCCCCCTAACTCGCTCCCCTGCCTTGCCCAGTGCACCCACCTGTTTGTGACCGCGACGATATTCCCGATGCGACGGTTCGAGCTTTTTCCCTCCTTGTTTCCATACCTTCTAATTCGTTTTCTTTTTCCTCCATCCGCCGAACGGACCTGATCCTTCTTGAGTGGAGGGAGTTCGATGGTAGGAATCTTTTTCTTGCCAATCTTCCTTCTCTTCCCCCCCCCAGCGACTCTTTCTCCGGCCAGAGTATTTTTCTTCGATCGATTTTGATCCTTTCCTAATCTGCATGGCCGATCAAATCCTTTCGGGGCTGTTTTCTGCTGCCGTACGCTCTTCCACCCGAATATTATGTCTTTTCTTTCGCGCCCCCCCCTCCTGCCCCTTCCTGTTAACAAGTGAGCCGATTGCGTTCAGGACATGCGACTATTCTTTTTTGAGTCGAACGCTCGGGCGTTTGAGTGTAATCCCGCGACCTGATCCTTCCCATCAGGATTCCACCGAGGGCCGGCGAGAGCATCGCAGCAAAAGTGCTGATTCTTTGTTCGTGATCCCTCTTTACCAACCTTTTTTTCTCTGTTCCAGAAGTCTCCCTCCAGAGATGAGGAAAATTTCCTCCTCCCATTCCCCCCACAACACCCACCCTGCCACTATACCCCCCCCCCCCCCCCTGAGTAACGCGTCTATGAGACGCTCTCCACGTCAAGATCTTGCCAGGGACTTCCCTTTCGAGTTTTCGATTTTTTCCTTTCTTTTGACCTTTTGCGTCCGATCGCGCTGAGAAATGGAAGGCGTTTTTCCTCGCCCAGATTTTTTTTCCCCTATCCCAACCTTTTTTCCTTTTTCTAGGAGAAACTTTCTGTTTCAATTCCAGTCTGAAATACGAGCGATGGTCTTCAAACGGATATGCGCCGTTAACGAGTACTTCTGCAAATGTCATTCCCAGGAGGGAGTTCTTTTTGTGCACATTCGAGAGAAGATACCTAATTTTTCCCAAGGCGGCCGCAGATGTCTTTTTTTCGGAGGATCTATTTTTTCTGTCTCGTACCCTCTCTTTTCTAAGGGGTTATTATTCCTATCCTAGCGCTTTAGTTCTTCTTTTTGAATTGGATGCGTTTTTATTTCTTCGATTAAGAGGAGGTCTTTCGGTGCGCCTTTTCTTTTCCAATCCCGTAGAGACACCCCAAACAACATCATACGTCTTAAATCTTTTTTATTGCGGAGCTCCTTCTGCTCTTCCCTGCGCACCCTCTGCCCCTGCGCGTAGACTTTTCCTTTTGGGTTGTTTTCGGAATAGATGCCCTTTGCTGCGCAGAGTTTATTCAGCGACGGTGACCTTCTTACGATCGTCTTGAAGACACGTGGCGATGGCCCTTCATGCGCGTCCTGAGCCCGGTGCGCCCCTTTCCGACCTTCCCCTCGCTTCCCTCCCTTTTTCCCGAGGTTTTTCCTTCGTTTTTTCTTTATTCGTAGCGGTGCTCCCGATTCCCGGTCGGGACCTCGTTGGCTTTCCCTCGATTTTTTTTCGTTCCCCCTTTCGGAGAAGATGTTTTTCTTTCGGCAAAACGCACCCTTTTTCGTTTTTACAGATTGCACAAGCCCTGTGCTCCTTTTGCGAGGCCCGCCCTTCCTCCCAATTAAAACCCGCCATGTGGATTGAGCTTACGCCATCCTTTTTCTGGAAGCGAGGGCATCCTTGTCAGGAGCAAGGGAGCCTCCCAAAGCTTCCCTCCCTTCCTCCTAACGTTTTTGTTCATGTGCTTGTTCGCCATGGGCGCCGTCCTTGACCTTCGCCGCCGACTTCCACCCCCCCCCCCTCTTTGCGTTTACACCTTCTATGTTCCCTCCTTTGACGTGACCGTCTGCCCTAGTTCCCACGGGACGGACCCCCGTGTCTTGTCACAACTGTGAAACGAAAAGTTGGTGAGTTTTCCTGAAAAAATCTTTTCCCTTGCGCTCCAGGACCGGATACCCCTCCTGGCACCTCCATTGTACGCCCCGCGCACCCTTCGTCGACCCCTTCGGATACCTCCTTTTCCCCCAGATGTCAATCTCCCTCCCAGTCGCAATCTATGGCCTGCTTGGGCCTTCGAAATCTCGCGACAACCCCTTTTTTCCCCCATCTTACCCCTACCTTTTGAGAGCTATCCTTTTGCCAACCCCCACTCTGCCGAGGTGGCCTTACGAAAAGCCCGCACGTTTCCGCACCCCTCCCCCCAACTCTAATCTCCACGACTGATCGCCGAGGTCAAGCCTTTGAGAAAAAAGCTACTCACTCCTTCCCTCTGGTGTTTTATATGAAAGTCTTTCTGATATTCCCCCCCGGCAACCCGCACAGATTTCATCGCCTTCCCTCTCAGCCAATTAACCGAAGCTCCCTACCCCAGCTCGTTTGGAATAACGCATACCCCTGAGTAAAACGCTTCGGGCCTCCCTCGCTTACTTTCCCCAGGTGTTCCTTCCGCCCCTCCCCCCTTTGTGGAAAAGATGCTTTTTTTTTTCTAGCTCAGTTTTCTTTCCCCTGCGCTCACAACCCCCTGCCGAATATCCCCCTCACAATTGCCTGCATCGACGTTCTGGCTATCACTTTTTCGATTTATCTTATAGACAACTTCGTCCACTCGCACAAACAGGCCCCAAAACCCCCTGTTTATCCCTCCTTCACTTCCCCCCTTCTTTCTCCTCCCCCTCACCCGAATTTATTAGCTCCCGCAACCCTTAGTTCTCCCTCTCGGTCATTCCGGAATCAAAGTCTTACCACCATCCTCCGGCCCCAATTGTTTCCCCTTGACAGCCGACAAAGCTCCCCACCCCCCCCCCCCCCACCCCCCCCCCCCATTTCCCCCTTGATAGAGCAGCAACGCGCCCTGGTCCGTTTCTTCCGTTCAGCGACAGTTACCACGGGTTTCTTGAAACAGATTCGAGTCCCGCACTTTCCTTTTGTACTCTTCCAGCCTTTGCTCTTTTTTCCCTAGAGGCATGCCCGCCGCTCATTCTCCGCCCGGGAAGGAGCGTCTGTTTGCCACCATAGCACTGTCGTTTTTGTCACAATACTGAGCCCTTTCCTTTCCAAGACAAACCTAATCCTGCTCACAGCACGTCGCGGCTCTTTTTTCCCCCTACAGCGTTCTTCATTCCTTCGTTCCAGGCGGAGTTTATCGCGTCTCCAGTCCCAAGCAAACTAGCTCCGTTTCTGATTCACAGGGCAATTTTTCCCCCCCCCCTCTCCCCCAAGACTCGGCCTCGTCTGAAGAAAGAAAATAATTTTTCCTTCCGATCGTTTTTGTCTAGGACGCAGGACGAATGGTCCTCCAGCAGCTCTTACAGAGGCCCCCCTTCAAACCTTTTTCGAGTCCGTTCTTCTTAATGAAGGGTTTTTTTTTCCCCCAGAAACAATCGAAGGGTGGGCAATACGGAGGGGACACGTGCTGACGATCTATTTTTTTTTTTGCAAGATACCTTCCCCCCCTGTGGGCCTGGTTTCTTCCAAACCAACCACCCCCCAAACCCACCCCCCCCCCCCCCCCCCCCCCCGCATGAAGGTTCCCCCCTTTTTTCAGGTTGACATCCCCTCCCTTTCCGTAGGGTTTGGACGCCTCAACCTTTTTTAGCTTCAGCTTTTTATCGCGTAAAGTACTTTTTCTCCTCTTCGCCCTTAGGTCCATCCCTAGAACAAACCCCTTTTGAAATCTCTCGCCCCCCCCCCCCTTTCCCTTAACGCAATATTT
>Ga0179593_1584007_pt1 | contig 13559 bp, 20 predicted proteins | sample CZODoug2_1_08_16_FD_185931 | JGI IMG/M metagenome (GOLD analysis project Ga0179593, IMG submission 185931) | Vadose zone soil fungal communities from Angelo Coast Range Reserve, California, USA - CZODoug2_1_08_16fungal (PacBio error correction) | ecosystem: Environmental > Terrestrial > Soil >... | reverse complement strand
TTAGGGCGGTTTTTTTTTTTTCACTTCGGTGTTGCCCTTCCAATAGTATTTTTGGTCTTCGCCTGGGTTCTTTTTTCCCTACAATTTTCATTCTTCCCACCCCTCGTCAACCGCAGATTTTAGGACTTCTCCTTCCCTCAAACAAAAGCATGAATTGTCTTTTCTCTCCCAGTCTTTTTTCCATGCGTCTTAGCTTAAACCCCCTTTCCTTCCCTCCTTCCCTTCTTCGCGAATGGCCCCCTCCGCCGGGCTGGGATTAATCCCCCCCCAATCATGGAATGTAGGGACGCTTTTCAACTTCGCCTGGCTCACGGACGCAGCGCGGTTCTCATTTCTTCATCAATGAATGTTTCCTTTTTCTTTCTCCCCACAATCAGCTATGGAAGATTCCTCCCCCCAAAATAAAGTGCCTGATCTTTCCATCTATTGGCTCTGATAATAGAGAGATTTCTCTTTTCCCCCGATGTTTCTGACCACTTCGCACGATTTATGCTTCTCCTCTTGCGACCGACAAAAGTATTTCCGCCCCCCCCTCTTTCCAGGCTCTTTCTTCTTCACCCGAATTCTAAATCAACTTCGGTTTTTACTACGGAGTGCCGTCCCCTATCTCCGAGTCAGCAAAATATTTTCTTCACGCGGTTCGCACAGCAGGTAAATCCCTCCCCTACCAACGGAGATTAATTGTGGTGAATAAGGAACCGCACCCCCTTTTTCTTCGGGACTCTCCCCTGGATTTCCCCAAGGGAAGGATTTTAGGGTTATGGCTTGTATCACAATTCATTTCTCCGTCGCCTTCGGCTTCAACCGCCCTTTCCATTTATGTCATCACCCAGCTCTTCCCCGCCGTGCTCAATGGGCTCCCTACGACGCACGGCAAAAAAATCTTCCCCTCGCCCCTTTGCGCATTTGTCGAAACTACGCGGCTTCCCTTTTCTATCACAAACCCTTCCCCCTACCAAGGGTTCTTCTTTCTAGCCACCAAGGGCCCCTCTCCCCGAACTCGCTCCCGGTTTTTTCCACGATCACATAGGAAGCCTCCTTCCCCTCCCCCGGCTTTCACGGTGATCCTTCCCCTCCTTTCTATCTATAATTCAGGACCGGTTTTTTCGCTAGCGGCGCTCGTTCACCCTTTTCAATCGCTCGACTCCGTCCCTCCTTTTTCTGCGCAGAACCTCCCTCGCGCCGAGCCGAAGCTTCTGTGATGAACGCGAATTATGTTCTTCCCCCATTACCCCCCTTCCTTTCTTTCTCATCACTTTTTTTTTCGAACTCTTCTCCTTTCCCCCTTTTGGAATCCAAGTCCTCTTTGAATCCCAAGTACGACGGTTTCCCTCCGAGGTACTCAACACGGAAGCGGCCCTCCTTTTTCTTCAATTGGGGGGGCAGTTCTTTTTTTTCCACCCCTGGCGCATTAAATGCCTTCTTTCGGCGATGACGGCCTTCCCTTTCCTTCTGTACCGTAACGCTTAATTCCCCCCTTTGGTTCGGTTTAGGATGCATTTTTTTTCTTTTAGAGGCAACCCTTCCCGTCCACATCTTTCCCAATTCCACCAACGACGTTTCCCGCACTGCGTATAGCATTCCGTAACTTCTTTTTTCGCAAGGCACTTCTCCCCTTCCCCTTCCCCCCAACTTTTTAACACTTCCCCCTGTGGGGCAGTTGAACCCCGCCATCGGCAGTCTCTCCCCTCGCGATACTTTTTTTCCCCGCGCAGGACGCCTCCTTTCTTTCCAGGTTTGAAAAACTGCCCAACAGTTTTCTGGAATTATTTTGCCAAGGACTTTTTCCCCCAAGCCCTCTGACGAAGGACACTAGGGACACCCAAAAACATCTCTCTCTTTTTTTTAGCGGATATTTGTGGGAGCTGAACTTTTCTTCTTCGAGGGCTTGGTTTTTCCCCCTTTTGCAAATCAAAGCAGGGAGAACCCCTTTTGGCAGTTGAAAACATGAGGCCGATTCTCCTTGGTCTCTTAATCAACTTTATCGCGAGAAATCTCCCCCTTCCCGAAGGGCCGATTTCTGCAGGTTATCAACCTGCCAACCCCCTCCCCCCAAGTTTTTGAAAAAAGGTGTTCCCCTTTTGCGAGCCCGGTTAAAAGAACCTCTTTTTTCTATAAGCTTTCCGCATTTCCTTTTCCCGCTACCCTGCCGTCCTCTTTCGGTGGGTACCGGAAAACCCTTTTTTTTTTCCGTTACTTTTTCCCACAAATTGTTTGCAATCGACCCTCCCCCGTTGCGACGCTCTCCTTCCCCCCGGCAAGAAGAAGCGTGTTTTCTTTCCGGATTCTGGTTTCTTTTGGTTGACCCTTTCCCTTTCCGGCTTCTGTCCTCGCCCGTTTTTCAAGTTCCCCCGAACAATGGAAATTCCCTCCTCTTTGCACCTTTGAAACGGCCCCCTTTTCCGAGACTTGTTTCTACAGGGCGAGCCGGTCCTCCCACGTCAGTGTCTTTTTCAAGCAGTTTCGACGCGAGTTTTCTACGGCTGGTATGGAGACGTCCACATCATCGAGTTCAGCCCTTTTTTTCCCTACTTTAAGACAAACTTCTTTTTCTCCTTACTGATCGTTCCCTTCCAGTGCGGAATAGTAGACCCCCCCCTCCCCCGCTGTTGAACGACTGACGAGTTCCGCATGAGAAGCGGTTCCCCTCCACCGGCCGGAATCGGAAGTCTCAAAAAAGTGATTCTGCCGTCGTTTTTCTCCTGGTGAGCGGCGCCCCCCCTCCTCCTCCTATTCGCGTAGTTCTAAGGGTATCCAGACGAGGTCCTTTTTTTCAGCTCACGCAGAACCTTAGTTCAGGTTTTCTTTCCGAAAGCTCTGCGCGTATTTCCCCCAAAACGTGTCGTCCCCCGGTATTGGTTCGAGTGGATGGTGATGAACCCCCACAACCCCCACACACCCAAAACACAAAAAACCCCCACAAAAGTGAGCCCTTGGTGATGACCTTTTTGCCCTTTGGAGCGATATCCCAAGCTGAAATGAATGTATGCCGCACCCCCCTTTTTCCCCCTCCCCCCACATGAAAGCCACCCCTCCCCCTTGGGCACCGGAATCCAGTTCCCCTTAGAGAATTGTTGCGGCAGCCCCCCCCAACCCCCCCCCCTCCTTTTCATGTTGTAGGGTCAAGCTTCTTCTCCCCGATGGTGAAGTAGCGCTCCCTTCTTTTCTAGCTTTGCTTAAAGCCTTTTCATCCGTAGTACTAATACAGCCCTTTCTTCTCCGTCGGCTTCATCCTCCTCTGTTCGAGAATGAATTTCACTGCTTCTTTCAATACGTTCCGTGTCGCGAAGACTCGGAGCACACACCAGTCTCCCCCGGTCGCATCCCTTTTGCATTGCATCGAATCCGCTATCTCCCTTGCCCTGTAAAGAGCCTCCCCCGGACCCTCCCTTTCTTGTTTTCGCTGGAATAAAGCTCTCTCCATAGGTAAACACTCATTGAGTTCGCTGCTGGCGAACGACGCTCTTGAGACCGGCGAAGTCCCGTACCTCACCTCAAGCTCGTCGGCAAGAATCCCCCCTTTTCGGTACCCGAATTGCACCCCTCAAGGTCCTTCGTCCTAAGTATGCAGAGCGTCATTTCGATTCCGGTTCCTTTCCTCGGGGAGCGAATTATGGCTCCCCACTTTGAAGCCGCTACCGATGCAGCTTTTTTCCGGGGTGACGCTGGAGCGATTTTGATCTTTCTTCCTTCGGTCCGCATACTTCTCGGCTATACCAACCACTCTGAACCTATTCTTTTTTTCCCTTCCCTTGGAAATCTGAGCCCTCTCCCACCCCCGCCTCCCTGCTCTCTTTTTCTCTTTCCTCCTCCTACGGTGTGTTTTTCTCTCCTTCTTGTAGCAGCGCAGAATTCCAGGTCACTTCCTTTTTTTTTCTTCCGATGGGGCAGCTTCTACCACACCAAAAGGGAAACCCTTCTGTGGCCCTCAATTTTTTTTCAAAACGCTCCAGCCGTCAAACTTCTCCTCAGCGGTAGCGGATAAAAAAACAGCCTTTTTTCTCCCCCATTAGCTCCCCGGATTTTTCCAATTTGAGGGGGAGTCTTAGCTTAAACGGTCCTTTTTTTTTTCTCTTCCCATATTCGAGAATGGGCCCTGATTGCTTGGCATTAAGGGTAAAAACACCCCTTCCAAGGAAGCCGCCCCTCCCATTCGCCGTCCTGCCGCCAGCTGGTCGTTCGCCCGCACCTCCCTATTTTTCCTGGATGCGTCGGCAACCCCATAAGCATATGGCGCCCTTTCCCAAAATAACGTTTTTTTTCCCCCCTGGCCCCTCTCAGTTTCGGTATCGCTACTAGCGGATCCCCCCCTTTTTTTCTGCCCATTTCCAAAAAGCTGGCTGCGCCTTACGACGTACTTTCTTCAGCATCCGTTTTTCCTGCGACACTCCCGTTCTTTCCGCAGTCTAAATTCCAGTATGAATGGGCGGATGAAGCCCTCACCTTCTCCATAAAAGTCGTTCTTTTCGTATACGGAGGGCCGGCCTGCTCCTGACTTGAAGCAAATCTCGACATCTCGCGATACTCCCCCCTCCCCTTTCTTTTTACTCCCCGGAAAGCTGGAAACGACCTTTTTCTTTTTGTGAATCCGGACCGCAACAATTTCTTTTCCTCTCCTGGATTCCCTGTCAACGGTCAGAAGGTGGTGCGGGCATTTCTTCTTTCTTCCCTTTCCCTGGCAGACAAGTTTTTTTTTCCTTTTCATCTATCGGAAGCAAAAAGACCCTCCCCCTTTCATCACCAGCTCTTCCTTATGGTTACCCCCCCCCTCTGCCCGAAAAACCATCAACAATACCTTTTTTTTTTCTCTGGTGCCCATACGAGCCAGACTTTTCCTCCAACAGGAACTGCCCCAAGAAATGGTTTCTCTTTTCTCCCCCAAGGGCAAAGCGTCTGGATCCTTTTTCCCCCCTGTTCGACGCTCCCCTCGGCGAACGAAGGCACCTTCTCCCCCCTTTTGAGACGTCCGACGGCGGATTTCCTCATTCGCGGGGTTTCGCTAATTTTTCCCCTTTTTTTCCCCTCTTCAAAAGCGATTCACTTTTCCCCCTATGCCGCCACTTCGGTGTTTCTTGAGAAGACCTCCCCCGGCGACGAGCGCTTTCACCTTCTATCCCGGCATGGTGCTTCCTCCACGTAGCAATTCGTCCCCCTTTTCCTTTCTCACGCCAACAAATGCTTTCCCTCCCCCCTTTGAATCCACGCGCAAACCTTTCGCCCCTGAATGACCCCCCCCGGAAACTTATCAGATTCCGAGCCCCAACGGCCTCGACACAGATGACTCGGTGACCTTTGTCACTTTTCAACACGGCCGCATTCATCCGGACGCTTTTTTCCGGCCCGCCAACACCATCCCGCCCCACTTCACCTTCATCGGCCGGTTTTTTTCTTCGAGCGTCGCACACTCTGTCGAGGACAAACTTTTGCCCCCCGTCAAAAATATCAAGTTGGCTTTTTCCCCCCCACAAATTTCCTTGAGTAAGGGAGCGGTCTCCCCCTCTCGCGACGGTCCCCTTCACCCTAGGTTCTATAACTGCTTCTCCCCCCCCTTCCCCACATTTTTAAAAACTGTTTTTCAGGTTGATACCCGGAGTTGGCAATCGGCCCTTCTATTTCCTATAGACTTTCCGATTCTGTCCAGCGCAAAGGACGCCCCCCCGGACGCAGGTTTTCACCCCTCCTCCTGGTCATTATTTTCAGTACCAGATCCACCAAGCCCTCCCCCCTTTTCCAAAGTTCAGCATCCCCCCCCCCCCCTATATTTTCCTAATAATCCGTTTTTTTTTTTAGATGAAATTTGCCATTTTCCTTTCTGAGGCTTGGGTGGATGTTTTCCTGGGCACCCTATAGGATCTTTTGTTCAGGATGACAACCTGAGGACCCTCTTCTCCTGCCTGGCGCCATCGCGGAATTTTATCTGACCCCTTCCTTCTTTCCCCCTTCACGCAGGTTCTCCCCCCCCCCCAAAATCAGCCAAGGAGGTCCTTTTTTGAGGAAGAACTTTTGCTTCTGGCATTTCTTCCACCCTTGAAACGCACTTTTTCTCACGCATTGCGTCCCCCTCCAGGCAGTCCTTTTTTTTTTAAGGTGGTAACGAAACTTGACCTTTTTGCTCCTCCTGGTTCACAGGTTGCGGACGCTTTTTTCCCGCACCCCCTTCCTCATTCCTTTTAAACCAGAGAAAGTTGGTTGACAGAAGGACCCCTTTCCCTTTTTAAGGTCTTTTCCGGGTGTTGATTTGTTTTTCTATTTTTTTTTTTTTGTTTTTAGGCCGTGTTTGTCCCATCCCGTTTGCCCCCGCCAATTTTCCTTGCATCGGGCCGCGTTCTTTGCACCTGTCCCCGCGATCCTCTTGGATTCAAGTTCTTTTTTTTGCGCTGGACCCGTTTCAGTCTCCCTCCAGTTTCACGCGAGTTTTGATGAGAAAGCAGACGTTTTGCGAATGTTCCGTTGCTCCCCCTCTTCCTCCGGTGATCGACTTTTCTACCCCCTTAGGGATCGAAGGGAATTATCTTTTTTCTCTTTCCCATTGCCCCGCCGAAATTTGCTCTCCTCTTTTTTCCCATCAAATCGATGTTGAACGATTCTTTCGAAGCTGGCGAATTAGCGACTTTTTTAAGGAGACTTTCCCTTTTCATGAAGTCTCAACCTCCCTTTGGAGTTAACGATCTCACTTCTTTTGTCTCGTTCGGGCGCCGGTCGATTCGGAAGGTCCTCTTTTTTTCTCCCTTTGTTGGCGAGATCTCTTTGGGGCCTGTGGTCGTCAGTACCAAGTTTTTTTTCCTCTTTTTTAAAACCTTTTCCTCCCGTTCTTGGTGATGGTTTTTGTCTCTTCTGGTGAAACCAGTAGCCCGCCGGAGCGTGATGACAGTCCCTTTCGGTTGATCCCCTTATCTTTCCTGATGAATGAATGATGTCCTTTCATAAACTGCCAGAACCAACGTTCCCTTCTCAAGGCTATTTCCCCCCCGGCCGAATTGTTGCGGTCCTTTTCCCCCCCCCGGAAATTCTCCGGTGCTTTTTTGTTCCTGGTCTCCCTCGGTTGGAAGTAGTCTTTTTTCCTGTCCGTACATCTTCTCCGGCCCCTATAGTACTAATACCGCCTCCCTTTTTTTTCTTCCCCGCCAATCATCCTGTCCTCTCAGAATAATCTTCTTTTTTCTTTTTCGCCGAAGCGGATGGATCTGAATTCGTCCCCACGGCGCCGTCCGGTCTCCATTTCTCCGACATCCGCTCTAGTTGCGAGACCTCTTCCCCCTTTTCCCTCCGCGGACGGTTCGTTTGAACTCCCCCTTTATTTGGTTTCTCTGGACCCAACGCCAGAGAGATTTGTGTGTTTTTCTCGTCCCCAATTCATTTGAGGCGTCCCTTTTTCTGTTTGGCGAAACGACGCGCTTTTCCCGGCCCAACCCCCCCCCCCCCCCCCCCCCCCCCCCCCCCACCAGAGAAGTTTCGTATTTTTTTTTGAGTTTGGTTCCTGATCTTCCTTCCCCGTGAAATAACAGACTTTTTTTACACTGAATGCCAGCCCTTCCTTCGCTAATAATGGTCTCTTTTTTCATTTTAGTTCCGGTTGTTGAAGCTACCCCCTTGGAGCGAATGATGGATCCTTTTTTTTCTGCCGCTACAGCTTTTTTTTTTCTTTCCCTTTTGGTTTTCTTTATACTGAAAATTGATTTCCCAGCCCCTGAGAATAGTCCGATTACATCTGCCCAGGTCTTTCCTTGTTTAGGAACACGAGTACTCCTTCTCGCTACAAAAGGACCCCCCTTTTCCTCCTCCCCCATCCTCGGTGTTGTTGTTGTTCCTTCCTTTTGTAGCGCGCAGTCCTTTCCCCCCACTCCGGTTGGCCTAAACAATTCGTCCCCTCCCTTTTGTTTTTATTCTTACCGAAGGACCTTTTCCCCCCTCCCCTTTTACCTCTCTCCGTCTTCCACAGATTGGTCAGGTCTTCTTTTTTCCACACCAGCATGAATTGGATCCCCCCCTTTCCCAGGATTTTCCCGGCGTCTGATACTCTTAAACCGGAATCGAACCTTTCTCCTGGACCCCCCCCCGGTATTTTCCCCGTTCTGGGCCATTAAGTCCAATCCTGTGATTCGCTTTTTCCCGAACTTCTCCGTTTCCTTCCCCAGGTTTTAACTGAGAGCGTCGTCGCCAGCACCCCTCCTTTTTTTTACATGGCTTCCTCCTTCCCAACCCCCCATCCTCTTTGCTGCTTTATTAAAGAGCCCCCCCCCCCCCCCCCCCCCCTTTCCCGATTCAAACACGTCACCCACACCCTGTCGTTTCTTTTTTTCTTTCTTGACAAGGGTCCCCCACTCGGTTCTTCCTTTACGACTTCGGCCGATTTTATGGCTTTTCTTTTTTTCCATCCGCTTCGGCGACACGACCCCTTTTCCGGACTTATTCCTTCTCCGTCTGGATTTATTGCTGAAGCCGAACTTCTCCCCATCCTTTCTCTTTTCCAGGAGTTGCCGTCCGAGCTTCTTCCTCAGCAAATTCTCGACAGAGTTTCCCGCGGTAGCCGAAGTCCCCCTGCGAGCATTTCTTTTGTGAATCCGGACCTTTTCACTTTCCTTCCCGCTGAGGGGAATAGCCTGTATTCTCCAAGGGGAAGGGGGACGTTCTGGCTGTATCCCCCTGCCCAGCAGAAAAGTCATTACTCCCCCTTTTCCCTCTCCTTTTTTTTTTTTCCAAAGCACGTAGCCCCCCCCCTCCAATTTCTTCATACACAGTTCTTCTTTTTCTTTGGCGGACTGGTTCTTCCCCCCCTACCATACATTGCTTTTTTTCTCGAGTGCCTTCCTCTTCTCCTGGAATGCCTCTATAAAACCCCCCTTCCCCAGAATGGTTATGCAGGTGATCCCGGGGCACGCTTCTTCTACTTCAGAATCTCGCTTTTTCCTTTAAGAACGACGGCCCTCCACCGGATTCTTCGTCCGCAGGACCCCCCGTTCCTTTTTCTCCCCCCCCTCTAGCTTCGCTCTGCGCCTTTTTTTTTCCTTTTTTTTTGCAAATTTTCTCTCGCCTATTCCGCTTTCGTGCGAGAACGATTCCCGAGCGCAGTGTGTCCTCCTCATTTGTACCGATTATGTGAGCCCTTCCCTTTTTCCTTTCTAATTCCCCCTCTATCGCGTCCCTGCTTTAGGCTTTTTGGAATCCACGCGCAAACCGGCTCCCAACTTCTTGCCCCCCACTATCCGATTACGCGGGTACCGTCCGGGCACCGACGCGGCCAGATGCCGGGCTTTTCGGGGAAAGGATTTTTTCCCTTTTTCTCCTTCTTCTTCCAATTCGGCGATGCCCCTCTTCTTTGAAAGGGCTCGTCCTCACAAGCTTAATTTTTTTAGGAGTTCCCTTTCGGAATTACGAGTTCGAGGCCCACTCCCTTTCAACCCCTCTTCCCAGGTTCCACCTGAAATTCACCAAACCTTTTTCTGCGCCCCTGTGACTTCTCTCTTTCCTTCCCTGCGGTGAGGTATAGACTTCCTTAGTTCGTCTCCCACATTTCCCAAAAACTTTCCTTTCTTTTTTTTCCATGTGATACCTTCTTCCTCTGCCCGTCTAAGTGTTCCAGATCCCCTCTCAGCGCCGTTGACGATTATTCCCCCCTCACCCCCGTTTATGAGCATGAAATTTATTTGCACAGGCACCCTCTCTCCGGCAATATGGCACTTTCCTCCCACAAACATCTCTAGATTTTTCCTTTGTTGTTGAGAGAGAATGTTGTTCTTGCCTTCCTTCCCCCTTTGGGTCTCGGTTCTTTCCCCTTTCATGAAATTTCGTCATAGTACTTCTTTCCCCTTGTTTAAAAACCTGATTTTTTCCCCCCTGAATGGAGATTGTTTTCCTCTCGCTCTGCCCCATGTTATTCGGTTCCAAATTGACGGGCGCTGCATCTTTTCTCCCCCCCCAAAATTTCAGCATGAATGCACTTTTTTTTCCCCCCCCTTGGGCGACGAACTAAGAAAGTTTCCCAATGTAACCTGAAACGCATTTTTCCCCCATTGGCCCAGCCGCTAAAGGCTTTTTGTCCTTGGTGTGTCCCGAAAAACTTTCCTTCTTTCTCCCAAACATGGTTTGCCGAGAACCCTTCGCTCTCAAACAGACAACAGGCCCCCCTCCTCCCCCGAGAAAGGCCCTGTGTCATTTTTGCGGCCGGCATAGCCCTCCCTTTCTGTATGAATGCAGGCCCCCCTCCCCCCCCCCCCTTTCAACCCTCAATTTGGGGAAATTTCCCCCCTTGGCCCCCTGCTTCGTGCCCCCCTTTTTTTTTTTGGCCACCGGTAAAAGAGTCCCCCCCTTTTTCCCCCTTCCTTTGGAGTTAAAGGGCTCTTTTGATTCCCACCGTCTGTCAGTCATCAAGCCATTTCTTTGATTGCGCCAGTCCTCTGTTATGGCCGAAGGCGAATTTCACAAATTAATTCGCACTTCCCTTTATCTAGGTTCGACCCCAAATGCGATCTTCTTCCTGATTAGTTATGCCCCCCTCCCAGTCACTTTCCATCGTAGATCTCATTTCCCTTGACCCCTGAGGCTCCCCTTTCGAAGCGGAGAACTCCTCCCTTCTTATATAGAATACGAGTCGACTCTTTCTTTCCCCTCATTTGCATGTTCTTAAGATGTGCTGTTTTTTACAGGGCGCCTTTTTGAAGAGCCTATGTTTGTCCGGTTTCCAGCCGAAGATAAACCTGTCCTGTGGGGCATTCGAGGCATCCCCAGTCTGAGAGTAGTTTCCTTTCCCCCCCAAAGGTAGACCGCCCTTTTTTGAAGGTTGCGTTATGTTTGCTTTCCCCCCTTCGCCCAAAGGGATTTCCCCCTCTTAGCTGGTTCATTTTGTTGTTGCTCTGGTTTTGCGACGATAGATTCCGTTGAGCCTTTTACTCTCCCCGTTGTAATACCCCCCCCCCCTGCCCAGAAAAACACCGTTATTACCTTTTTTTTTTTTATTCCCATCCTTCGCGAATTGTGCGGTTCTCCCCCCCCCCCCTTGAAAATATAGGTTCAGTGTAAAGCTTGTAAGGGGCTTTTCCCGGTGAAGAAGTAGCGTTCTCCCGTACTTCTACCTCGGATCCTAAGTACTCATACAGCAGCCAGACCCCTTTTTCTTTCCTCCGACAAGCATAATCTGGCGACTCCTTTCGGAAAATCCGTTTCGTGTCGCCGACTTTTTTTTTTCCTTCAGCCCCCGCAAGAAACTCCTTTAGAAGGTAGCAGCCATGCGGGTTTCCCCTTCTCTTATTCTCTGCTCACCCCTAGACTTGCCCTCCGCGTTCAGTTTGTCCCCCCCTTCCCTCGCTGGAATAAAGCGCACAGAGGCTGATTCTTTTAAACCCCTTTCCTTCATACCCTCTATGTGATGAGGCTGAGTTCTCTCCCCTAGTTATTACCCTTTTTTTTCCCTCTCAAGCTAGAGAACTCCCCCCCCCCTTTTCTTGGTACCAGATTTTCCCCTCCTCAGTGTCCTGCGAGAATTGGCAGAGTCCTTCCCCTTCCGCTAACGGCTTCTGTTGAAAATCTTCTTTCTCTCAATGCAGGATGGTGTTGGCGCCCTCCAACTTTCTTTTCCGGATCGTTCTTTTTGATACTGAAAATTGAGGGCAAGCTCCCTTTTTCTCCCTGCCCCAGGCGACCCCCTACCCCCCCTTTTTCTTTCCACAACGAAGTGAACTTTTTTTTTCCCCTACGTCCCTTTTTTCTTTTTTTCTCTATATCCTACGTGTTGTTGTTGAGATTCTCTAGCCTTCCCCCCAGAATTTCCAGTAACTGCGGTGGTGCCTTCCCTCTTGTTGTCTTCGATGGGGAAGCTCCCTTTCCTTTGTTCTCAATTTTACAGTATCAAAATAGCTACCATTTTTCCCCCCTCGTTCCTCTCTGCGCAAAAAAGACGGAATTGGATCCTTTCCCCATGGCGAGGTTAGCTTTTCAACCTTCCTCAATGAAGCTCGAAATTTTCCTTCCCTTTTTTCCGCCGGGGCTGGGATTCAGGGGTCTCTGGCCTCCTCCTCTTACTTTTACTTAGCGGTCTAAAGACGGTCTCCTCCCCCCTCCTTTCGGACTACCCTTCAAGGTTACTTTTCTTGTTCCCACCACACATAAGATCTTTCCTAAAACAAAATAACGTGCCCACGTCCCTCTCTTCGTGCTCGGGTCTACGCTCCCCTCTTCCAGGGGAAACCGTGGTCTCCCCCTACTTCGCCCCTGATTTTTATGATGGGTTGTGCTCCTTTCCCCGGCGACACGCCACGTATTTATCCCCTTCATTTCTTTCTTGTCTTTCCGAACTCCATCAACTTCGGGCTGCGGTCTTTTTCCCCTCTGTACGGACTGGTCCTCCCCTCTTTCCTCGCGGCTACCCCTTTTCGGTAATCCCCGGACAAAGCTGGACCCCCGGGTTTTTTTTTGTTCTGAGACCGCAAAAATTCGAGCCTCTTTCTTTCCCCCTTTTGGCAGGTGGCCAGGTGCTACTTCTTTGCAGTTTATGGGCTGATCCGGAATACAGTCATTATCCCCCCCCCCGCCCCTTAACATCAATTCTGTCATCACCATGTTTCTTTTGACCTGGTGGCACAATACCCTCTGCCCCCCCCCACACCCATAACCCCGGTCGGACCGTTTTGATACGATTTTCCTTTTCCTCGCTTATAAAAAAGGAACTTCTTCCGGTTTCTGCCTGTGTCCCCCTCTCCCAGGCCAAGAGTCCTTTCCCCCCCTGAATCGCGCTGCACGACTTTCCTCTCCGGCCCCTGTAAAGCCCACGGCCTCCTTCCGACTAGATTTCTCTTATAAGGCCTTTTCTCCTTTAGCTCGAGGGCGAATATTTCTCTCTTTTCCCCTGATTTATTCCGCACTTTCTTTCTCCACGATCAGGACATCTTTGAGCGCACTGTTTTCCCGAATTAGATGCACCCTTCCCTTCTTCCATGTGATCACGTCGCCCCCCCTGCATTCCTTCTAATCCCAGAGATCGCGCTCTTTTCTGGAGCTGTAAAACCTTTTTCCCACGCTCCAAACCGGATCGCCTTTTTTTCCCCTCTCGGAAAATTATACGATTCCTTTTTCCCGACTCTTCCCTGCGTGGCTTTACATTGGCGGGGGCCCTAAAACCTTTCTTTTCCATCCTCAGTTTTTTTGATGCGGCCGAAACAACATCCCCCTCTCCACGCTGCCCTTCTTCCTTTTTTCTTTTCTCGGAGAGAGTAGCAACCTTTCCCCAATGGTTTGAATCCCCCCCAGTTTTCCTTCCCCCACCATAAATTCAACCCCCTTCCTTTCGCCTGATGTGGAGAAATGCTTTCTCTTCCGTCCAACTGGCTTTTCCCTCCTGAAATGAAATTTATCACCCTTTTTTAAACTGAAGAATGCTGATTTGTGTTTTCCCCCTTTTCCCCCCCCTGCGGAAGATTGCCCCATCTCCCCTTTCGATCACAATTCTCGAGCTCTTTTTTTTTCCAGCGCAAGCCACTCCCTCTCTTTGCAAACGGCCCCCCATTTTTCCCTTTATTTGCCATGACCTCTCCCCCCCCACCCACCTCCCGACGAAGGCACTCTGGCAC
>Ga0179593_1558396_pt1 | contig 13559 bp, 23 predicted proteins | sample CZODoug2_1_08_16_FD_185931 | JGI IMG/M metagenome (GOLD analysis project Ga0179593, IMG submission 185931) | Vadose zone soil fungal communities from Angelo Coast Range Reserve, California, USA - CZODoug2_1_08_16fungal (PacBio error correction) | ecosystem: Environmental > Terrestrial > Soil >... | reverse complement strand
TATTAGCGTGGTCTCGTTCCCTTTTCGCGTGCGTTTCCCGTATCTTTTTCTGTTTCCAACCCCTTCGATCGTTTCAGGTGTGTCCCTCCCCAATTCGTAAAGTCCTTAACTGCTGTGCACGCGAACACTTTTTCCTTTGGCAAGGGTCAGTTTTAGGTTGCTTGTGGAGGGGCTACCGAGTTATGCACCACCCCCCCTCCCCCCAAACTTTTTTTTTCCGAAGGGCGCCCAACCCGGAAATGAAGAGTTGGGAGGTTTCTTTCCCTATTCTGTGATTCGGCTTTCCTTTGGCCTCCTAAGCCATTTTCTTCCTGGCTTTCAGTTTGGCCCCCCTCCATTCCCCTTCTCCTTTTCCCCTAATTTCCCGCAACTGTCCCCCGGGAGTTTCGTTCCCCGATTTGCTGTTGAGATGAGGAGATTCCCCTTTTTGACCCTTTACAAGGCCCCGCGGGCCCGGCCCACCCCGTTAATAGAAGTTCCCCCCTTTGTTTTGGCTCTTCCGCCCTTTTTCCCCTGACCCCTGGTTTCAAATGGTCTTTCCCCCCCCACCAACTGTTTTTTTTTTTTTGTACACCTTTTTTTTCTTACCCGATTTTCTATTAAGGGCCCGATTCCAGTGGACCCTCACCCCCTTTGAAGTTTTTTCCACTGGTTTCTCTCGTTTGTTTCCTTTCCTCCGTATCGACCCCCGTTGAGGGTGACAACACAACGTTTTTTCGACCGCCGAAACACTGTGGTGGACGGTTTTTTCTTTTTTTTTACCCCCCACTTCTATCGTTCAAATGTAAGTCCGTTTTTTTCCCCTCTTGTCCCCCCAGGTTTTTGCAATCTTCCGAAGTCCTTTTCCGGATTTTTCTTTGTTCTCCTCCCTACCCTTTTATGATTTGTATTTTTTGGTTTGCCTTGATGAGATCTTGCGATACTAGTCATTGTCTCCTTTTCCTTCCGTGACTCCTTCTCCTGGCTTTGTTTTTGGATCTTGGCGAATGGCGCTCCGACCGCTTCCTGTGTTTCGCACGCTGCCTCACTGGAATGCCCATCCCCCAGGTTTCACGGTGCCCCCTTTCCTGATTTCCCCCCCCCTTCTGAGTGCATTTTCCCAGTGACTGATTAATTACTCTGGCACCTCCGTCTTCGCTCTTTGCTTGGGATTTGGTTTTTGCCGGGGGCGCTAGGTTTAATTTTTGTTCCTTCCCCCCCCTCCCCACGCACTGTTTTTCGTTTTCCTTTGGTCTCAAAATCAAGAAGCCCTCGTTCTTGATCCGGTTCCCCAATCGAGTACAGGGCATCCTTTTGAATGTTCCCCCTCGTGCCCTTAGTTTTCGCCGTTCTGGGACCACCTTCCTTTTCCCCCTCTTTAAATTTTCATAAGATTTTAACGATTTAATGCTGAGTCAGTTTCCCCCCCAGTAACGTTTTCCTTTGGACACCGTGTTGCGTCTTTTCTTCTTCCGTTTCTTTTTTCTTGTTTTTTTGAGCGGTGATGTGCTTCTGATAACCGAATTGTTTTGCGTCACATCTGCCTTCCCAATTGTTATCTCTCTCCAACTGGTTCGTGGAGGCTCCATCCCACGTTTTCTTTTTCTTTTCCTTCATTTTTTCCTCGGAGAGATTCTTTTTTCCACCACGGGCCAGGATTTTTTTTTTTCGGCCGACGTTTTTTGAAATTCTTTCCCCTTTATTCGGCATTTCTCGTGTTTTTCTTTTTCCCCTGTTTGCTTGTTCCTTTTGTTTGCAATGTCCCCCCCAAAGTTCTTGTTAAAGTTGTTTCTCGCCCCTGTTGACCAACGAACACTGTTGCGTTGAATCTCACGATCACCCCTTCCCTCTTGATTTAGTACTGGTGACCTTCTTACCCTAATTTCCTTTCCGGCCCCTTTCTATTTTCCCTGTAGGGAAGCCTTTCTGTGCCTTTTCTATTTTCACAGTGTCTTTTTTTCTTTTTTTTTCTTCTTACCCCGGTATTTGAAACAGGGTCCCCGGTCTTCCCATCCTTCCCCACCCCAACCTCCAACTTTTTTTTACCCCCCATCCCCGTCCTTATATGGCCCAACCACACGAGGTATTTGTTGTCAGTTGTCTTCCCTTCTCTCTCTTAAATTCCTTGCATCCTTTTGCTCGCCTTTTTGAAGTCCTCCCCTCACCTACTAGCATTTCTTTTCGTCATGCTCGTTTTTCGTTTGGTGCTCTCTTTGGCGGTGATGGGAGGCTCTTCTTATCCCCCCTTTTTATATTTTTCTTTTGACTTCTCAAGCTTTTGGCTTTTTGCTTGACTCTAGTAATCCCTTCCTCCCCTTTGGTTGGTGTTAAGACTTTTTGAAGAACTTTTTTTTTTTTTTTTCGAGTTTTTTTTTTTCCTCACTTTCTTCAAACCGGGCTTGCGCCCCCGGAGTCTTGGGTGTTGGTTTTCCCGGCCCGGGTTCCTTTTCGGTTTTCCGACTGCGGATTGACGCTTGCGAACGACAAGCGCTTTCCCTGCTTCCTTTGGACAAGTTTTTTTTTTTTTTTTTCTTTCGCAGGGGACCCAGGAGGCACCTAACCTCCCGTTTGTCAAACTGCGAGTCCGCTCCTTTTTTTTTGGTTTGGTGGACCCAAATTATGCAGATTACAGTTCTCAAAACCATACCCTTTCCACAGGCCGATCAAGGTTCTTAATTTTGCGCTCGGCCACCTGCCATGCGTGGGTCTACCCCCCCCCCCCCCCCCTCTTTTTCCCTTTTGGTTTTTGCAAGGTTCTTTTTCCTTCACTTGGGCTGTTTTTTTTTTTGCCAAATCCACTGCTTCCCTTAGTTTTTTTCTTCCCCCTTCCTTGTAGGGACTTAGCGTTGACTTTTTTTTTTTTTGGTTTGCCTCGGTCCAGTTTCGGACCTTTCTTAGCTTCCCCCAAACCCAACTTTTCCGCTTCCCTTCCTCCTTGCTTTTTTCTGGCCCGATTCTTTCAAAAGAACCACTCTGAGCTTGGGGACCCAGGTTTTCGATTTTTTCAATTTCCCCCAGCACTTGTTGCCATCTGTTTTCCCCCCTTTCTTTCTCTTCCCCAAAACCTTACCTTAGGAATTTGTTTTGCTCTGGACCCCCCCCCTTCCAGGCTTTTTTTCCTGTCTCCGCTTTCTGCCATCCTCCCCCCCCCTCTTCCTTGGGGGGCAAACTTTTTTTCAACTATTCGGAGATCCCCCCCCCCCTCCCCCCATGCTCCTTTCTCGCACGTTCTTCTTTAGAGCCCTCCCCTTTTTTCTCCCGTTCCGCCGCCATTAATTCTTTGTTTTTTTTTTTCTTTTTTTTTCTACTGTTCTGGCTCTTCGCTGGAAGCAAGATTTTTCTTGTTTTTTCTTTCCCGGTCCCCTTACCGAATTCCTCTCGTATAGTGGTTTTTTTTGTCCCCCTGTTTTTTCTTCCCCACCCCCGGTTTTTTTTTTGAACGAAACACACTTCCCTTCTTGTAGGCTGTTTTAATCCCCAGCTCGATGTTATCTGGTGGTATTGGCCTTTTTCCGGGGGGGGATTTGCCACGCCCATACCCTCTTCCCACCCTGGTCCAAACCCTTTCTGTTTTTTTTTCCCAAGTAGTTGGACTCCTCTGGCCTTCACTGCCGGGAGGTGCTTTCCCCTTTTTTTCAGGTTCCAGATGACATTGACTTTCATCCCCCCCCCCAAGGGACTTTGGTTGTTGGTTTTTTTTCGGGGGTCCCCCATTGGTTCCCCCCTCTCCCGGCTTTTTCTTTTGTCTTCCTTGTCGAAGGAGACTCTTTTTTTTTTGGCCTTCCTTTTGCGCCCCTGTTGCCCTCCTCCCCTTTTTTGGTTGCCCCATCCCCCCCTCCAATGTTTTCACGTGTTTCGCCCCCGGTTTCATTCCCGTTGCAATCTCTCCCCAGTCCCGTTTTTCTGTCCTAGTCTTTTTTGGACAAATTGGCTGCGACCCCGGCGTGGTCCCCAAGGCCCCCCCCTTTTCCCCACGAGTTTCTTCTTTTCTCTCTTTGAGGTGTTCACTTCTTATCGCCCTCGATCAGCCCCTTTGTTTCCCCAAACCCGGTCTTCCCTTTTGCAAGAAACCCTTTGTCCGCTGTGGACCACCAGACCTTTTCTATCTTCCCCCCTCTTGAATCGTCGTCAGTTTTTCCACCTCATCCTCCCTTTGAGTTTTGTGACGATCTACTTCGGTTCCCCTTGTCCTTTTTCTCAACTCGTCCCCCGGCCACTGTTTTTCGCACACGACATGTCCTCTATTTTTATTCTTCCCTGTCCCCCGGCAATCAAATTGACCTTTTTTCTTTTTCCCTTTCTTTTCTCCTATTGACTGAACTTTCCTCTCCCCCCCGCTCCACATATGCTCCAGTTATTGGGGGAATTTTCCACGGTGATAGGATGAATGTTTTTTCCAGATTTCCACTTTTCTGGTCCTGTGATAAAAATTTGCTTGCTTTTTTGCTTTCCGGCAAACCGTCTCCTTTTCCCTTCGTAAGAGAGAACTGAAAATCCCTTCCCACCCCCTGGAGTTCGGATTGACCCCCCCCGGGCCCGCCCTTCCCTTGTATTTTTTCCTTTTTCCCCTTTTTTTTCTTTCGGTTTGGAGAAGTCCAACTTTTCAATCCAATTCTATTGTGTTGTCGCCTTGAATATTCCCCTTTTATTCTTTTTTTGTCACAAAGATTTTTAGCCCCTAGAGGTTTTTCGTTGTTCTAAAAAGGGCTGTTTCCACCCAACTTTTGAGTGGATACGGGGTTTTTTGTTTGAGGAATATCTTCTTTTTTTTCTCCTTTTTTTTTTTTCTTACACCGTACAAAAAGATCGTGTTGGCTACGCATCTTTTACGTCCCCCCTTCTTTTCCCCTCCTATCTCGAAAAACACCTTACCCCCCCCTTTTCTTCCCCCCCCAGGATAGTTTAAAAACCCCGGGTGCCCTTCACTGGGTTGCCCCTGTCCTTTAACGCCTGTTCTTTTGCCTTGCTTTCCTCACCCAAAACCGGTGATTGTTTTTTTTCCGTTTTCCAACCTTTTTCCATAATTTTTTTCCCTCCCACTCCTGCACGTGATCAGTTTCCTTGGACCCACGTTCGCGCTCAACTTTCCTTTTTCCCAGGGTACGCGGTGCTATACCCTCGGGGCGACTTAGTGGTCTTTTGTCAATAACTTGTACCCCCCCCTGGCCAAAAACCCGTTTCAATTTTGATGCTCCCCCTGCCAAATAGTTGAACCCCACCTGAAAATCTCTGCCCCCACGTTTTTTCTTCAACCCTTTCGGGTGCTTCGTTTTTTTCCTCCTTGTTCCCTTGTTTTTGCTTCAGAAAAGTTGAGCATGGTTTGGCTTTCGCTGGCTGGGCCCTTTACCTTCTTTTCCTATTAATACCCGAGGTTTCTTTTGTCACAGCGTGACTCCTTTCTGTTTCTCCTTCCAACTGTGACAATTTTTTTTTTTTTTTTCCGACTCGTAGTAAAAGAAGTCAATGCATGGTTTTGATTTCCCCCCCTGATTTCTTTTTGGTCTTTCCTTTTTTTGCCCCCGTCCCCTCGCATTTTATGTCCTTCCCTCCCCATTCCCACGGGTGAAGGTATTTTTTGCAACCTGGAGTTCCGGAGCCCAGTTCCGTGACATTTCTTGTCTTAGCCGCGATGGCCCATTCTTCCCATGAACGTGCCCCCCCCCCAGAGGTCCCACCTCACAGACCTTCATTTTATGTTACCCATTGGCCCTCACCCACCCCGAGTTTTTTTTTTTTTCCCTAACTATTTTTGGCCTGCCTGTCCCGTATTTGACAAGAAGAAGGTCCCGAATCCGACTTGTTTTTTCCACTTGAAAGGAGAACAAGTGGCCTTGGACTTTTTTTCGGGCCTCCACCCCCCCTTCTCTTAGTTCCCTCGCTACACCCCCTCACCTTTCAGAGTTTTTGTTTTTTCCCCCAAGTCCCCCCCTTGGACCAAGACGACGGGGAAACTCCTCCTCCGCGGCTCCTTTCCCCCTGAATTTCCTTTCCCTCCCCCCCCCCGAAGGTGATTTCCCCCCCCACCTCCCTTGGAACCTTTCCTTTTCCCCCTTCGGCACACTAACTCCCGCCGGGCAGTTTAATGGGTTAGTGCTCCGGTGTTTTTTCCGCTCCCGCCTCTGGGGTCTTTCTGGCTCCTAGTGGTTGGTGGGTGCTGGCAACTGTTCGGCTTTGGCCGACTCCCCCTGGTTTTCGTTTTCTTTGGCGGTTCTTTTGGATTTTTTTCGTTGCTGACCTTTTTTACAGTTCTTCTTCTCCCCCCCTGACTCGTACGCCCCTTGTCTTTCTAACTGTTGGCCATTTTCCCCTTTTGTCCCGTGTTTTTCATGTCCAGACCATAAATCCCCTGTTTGCCAAACTCTCCCACACTCGGTTTTCTTTTCATCTTGCCTATTTGTTTTTTCCAGGGCCCCCTCCCATTATTCATTTTTTTCTTGCGCTTGACCCACAATGTTCGCTTACGTTTTTTCCAATCCTGAACCTCTGACCTTGGCCAAAAAACGTTTTCACGCTAAAACAGTTTACTGTTCCCTTTTTTGCCAACACTGCTGTATTACCCCCAAGGTTGTTTTACGCCGTCTTCCTCTTTCCCCCCCCCCCTCGCTCCACTACAGGCTGAATCTGCCTTGCCGTTGAGTGCCTCCCCGGTTCTCTTTCTCGGCGGCCTTTTTCCCGTTTTATTTTTCCCATCCTTTTTGATAAACTGGGTTCCCCCGCCCAAGTCTCTCAGCTTTCATTCTCTTTTTCCAGGCTTCTTTTGAATCATCCCGGTGCGAACTGTCCCCTTTTCGGCCTCCCCTTTAGCTGTTCTGCCTCGCTGGAAGCCGTGTGTTCTAGGCCGGCCACCTGCACCTTCCTTCTTTTTCCCCCAGCCGGAGGAGTCATCTTTTCGTTCTTTTTCCGAATTCTTTTTCCTCATTTCTTTCAGGAATGACTCCATTTACACTTTCCTCAGGAATTTTTCGTTACAGCCGCGTGTCTTCCATTCCCATCCCCCCCCCTCCCCCCCCACCCTCGCCACGGTTTTTTTTCTCGCCATCAAAGAGGATACTACCCGGCAACGAGTTTGCCTCGTTTCCTTTCTTATGTTTTTTTTTTTGTTCGGAATTACGGTGAGAGCTTTTTTCGACTGGCTGCAGCTTCCCCTCTGGGCCGCGTACAACACTGACCCTCTTTCTCCCTTTTCCCCCCCCCTCCCGTTTGAGTTGAGTTAGAGAGGGTTGACTTTGTGTGACCGGAGGCCCTGGCCTGTTCTCTGGTAAAGACTTTTGACAAAGGAGTCACTCCCCTGAACCCCGGCACCCATCTGGTTTTTTTTCCCACCTTTGCTCGGCACGCTTGCGAACATGGTTCCTTTTTTCTGTTCTTCCAATTTCTTCGAAGTGTTGTTCCCCCCCACCCACCCCCCCCCCCCTGTACGAAAATCCATCTTCTGGGTAGCGGAAAACGCCACGTGGCGTTCACAGTTGCTCCCTTTGCACAACCTCCTTTAATTGCGCAGGTCTCCCCTCGTCGGCTCCCCCCCCGTGGTCATGCAACACACAGCATGCAACGTCGCGCCCAAGTACCTTTCCCACCCATTGATCGATTTTCCCCAAACAATCGTCCGTTTTTCATTTCCTGTTACTTCTTTTCGAAGTCTACTTTCTGGGGTCCCCCCCCTACCTCTCCATCTCCGTAGTGGTCTTCCCCCTGTTGGTATCTACCTTTGGGCTTTGGTTGGTCAGATTTGAACTTCCCGACCCTTTTTTTCTTTTTCTTTGACGCAAAGACCGTTGGGTCTTCGCACCCCCCCCCCTTCTACGCCCGCAAGGTTTCGTCCTTTTTCTACGTCCATCCGAAAGTTTTCCCCCCCCCAGTTACCCCTCGTTGTAAAGTTTATAACCTCACAGCTCGTACCTTTGTTCGGTTGTGGAACGTCACCTCTTTTTTTTTATTTCCCTGTTACTTCAAGTTTGATACGGGTAAGTTTTACTTTTGCTGTCGTATTTGCGTCCAAATTCCGACCCCTTAATTTGTTTCCTTGGTGAACACTTTTTCCCGATTTGCCAACGGTTCCCCACCCTCATCGCGAAAGGCTTGACTATTTTCCAGAGTGGTTCCCATATCAATCGAACTTTCCTCCAATGTCCTGCTTTTCCCCCCCACGGCTTCTTCCCATCATTTCTAGATGCCTGATCCCTCCCATCCCCAGGATCCAGTTTGACATTTTTCACTACCTTCTCTTTAGCGACCACTCTAAGTCAACGTTCTGAATAGATAACCTAGCGCGGAACTGCCTCCTCTGTTCGAATCTTCACTTTTTTTCGAGCTTCAATACCATTCCCCGAATCATTTAGGTCTTTTTCCCCGTTGACTTCGATCACGTCGAACAAGTTTCCGTAGATTCTAATCCTGGCTTCTCCCCCCCTTTTTTCCCAGTCCCCGTTCCCCCATTCGGTTTTTTCCTTGTTGTATGTTGTCATGGAATCTTACTGCAAGGGGTCACCCGGAATCCTTTTTCTGGCCTTTCGTTGACTGGTTACCAGCGTCCCCCCTTCGGGGAAGCCCCTCGCCGTATCACCAAGAGTTCTGGTTTGTCGGCCGCGTCCCCTTGTACCGCTTTCTACTAATCTCACAAGTTTGTCTCCGAAGCTCCTTTTTTTTTTTTTTTCAATTTTTTTTTACTTTCTTTTCTTTTCTGGTCCTGTCCGGTAATGGGCATTTTTGTAAATTTGTTTATCAATTTTGATCTTCACAGAGCTTTTCCCCCCCCCTCCAGACAGAAACAAACTCTCTTTCGTTTTTTTCCCCCCTTCAGAGGTGGGTGTGCGCCCCCCTCGTCTCGACAAATGCTTGTGGACCTTGCAGAGTTTTTTTTTTCCCCCCCTCTGGTCAGAGTTTTGCTTCTTTTTGATTTGGTTTAACCCGGTTTTTACTGCTCTTTCACCCTGGTTCGAGCGTCCTAATATTCCTTTGGTCCCACTTGTTTTTTTCCTGCGTTTCAATAGTATTCTCGGAACTTTCCTCCTCCGTTTTTTTGTTTTCTGATACTCTTTGGCTTTTTGCTTTTTTCTAGGCCAAAAACTCCTTTTGTTTCATTTGCTTTTTTGGGATCCAGCTCCTTCTCCTTTTCGACCGTTTCCCGTCGTTTCACGGTGGAACCAGCGGAAAAAATCACCCTGAAGTTTACTCTGTCCCCTTAGCCACCATCTTCCCCCCCTCCCTGTTAGAGTAGTCTTCTTGTTTCCGATCCCCCCTGCAAGGATCCCCCTGAACCCCTTTGACGAATTTACGACCAACTGGAATGACGGCGTCGTTTTTTCTGTTCGCGGGCGGGATTTTTGATTTGACATTTATAAATTTCCTGTCCCTACTTTTTTTATTTGGTCTCTGTTTTCCCCCTTCCCTAGAATACTTTCACCACGAATTTTTTCCAGGTTCACAAAAGAAAATGGAAGTTTCCAACCTTCATTAGGCCTTTTGTTGGATGAGATTGACCTGCGACTCTGAAAGGTACCAGAGGAATGTGGGCCCCACCCCCAGATTTTTTTATCGGGCGGGAAAGCGCTTTCGACCCTGGCCGGAACACATTTCATTGCCTTTTTGTCCCCCCCCGTGTTGTTTGAACACAATGGGGAAGTGGCCTGATTCCCCGACTTCTTTTTTTTTAGGGACGACTCCCCCCTGTGGCAACGCAAACCCCTTCTTCCGTTCGAGTGATTTGCCGTTTTTTTGCTGAGTGCGCTCCCTTTCTTCGTCACAACGCTGGTAGGAAAAAACCCAAAACAAACAAACAACCCCACCCCCCAACCCCACCCCCGACCAAACAAACCAAGTGACCGTTTACTCGAACGTTTCAATTGACCCACGCTTGGATGGGTCCCCACCCCTTTATTCGAGATTGGTGTCCCCTCATGGAAGTGAAAAACTTTTGAACTGGGTTCGGGATTCGCCCAAGCTTTTGTCCCGATTTCCAAGCGCAAATTCGGAGGGGCCCTTTCAGGTCAGTCGTAGTTTGTTTTGCTGCATTTTTTTGCTGGGGACCACTTCATCCTTTTTTACCTTATCCTCCCTGAATGATGAGTCGTTTCCTTTACGATCCTTTTTTTCCTGATTCCCATTTATTTGGGGTTGAGCCTCTGATGAGCCTTGTTGCACCTGCGCGTGAGAAAGATTCCCGCGGACGTTTTCATCAGGAACTATGTTGCACCCCTAGCCCTCATTATTTACACTCTTTGACCAATCAGGGGCTGGCTTTAGTGCAATTCGTTGGCTTCTTTTGGTGCATTACCCGTGCTATTTTGTTTTTTGTTCCCCACGGACCACTTTGGGTTTCGGATGCCCTACCCCCCGACCACAGCATTTAGACTGAGGTCAGAGAATCGAGGAACCAGTTCATCACTGTTACCCCTTCCTTCCGCCCCGTGTTTCGCCTCTCGAGGACTTCTTCCCCCTCGTGTTTCACCAACTTTTCACAATCTTTATACTTTTAACGGGGTGACCTGATTCTTTCCTCCCCCCTGTTTTTCAAACACCGGCGCGTGTTTTTATTGGGGTGCTTGTGTGGAGCAGCCTGGTTACTTTTTTTTCACAAAACCCGCCGGGTCGTTTCCCCCCAATCGACACCCTTTTTTCTGCTTTCGCCCCGGGTTTAGGATGACCCTCCTGTTTTTTCCCTGGTTTTTTTTTTTTTCTTTTTTTTTTCGTTTTGCCCCCTCCTTTTTTTTACGCCGGAGTTTTTATTTTTTTTTTTTGTGACGGGGGGTTTTTCCACCTGAAAGGTAACGGAGCTGCCGATTGTTTTTGCAACTCCTTACCTTTTTTTCCCTTTTTCGGGGCCTGCAGTTGCTTTTTGTTTTTTTCTTATTTTCTTTCTTTTGCGCATTTCGTCCCCATTCGCCCGTTTTTTGTCCATGGTTCGTGCCCCTGTGAAGCCCAACGTTTTCTTTGAATCCCACCTCCGTGGCCGTACCGACCATTTTGGTCCCCTTTTTCCTATTTCTCAGTTATTTTCCTTGGATCACACCATTCGGAGCCTGGGCTGGTTTGGATCTGTTGGTGATCCCGTCCGACTTTCATTCCCTGTATTTCTTTTTCCATTGTTTCCTCCTTCTGACCTGGTGCTGGTCACAAACCCCCAACGCGGGACCCCTCCCCCCTGTCTTCTTTAATGACGCGTTTTGTTGTCACGCTTTCCTTGAGCTCTTTTCCTGCCTTCCCTCCTCCCAGGGGCCCCACCCACCCTTAAGTTCCCCTCCCCACGTTCCCAATCGATCTTTTCGACTGCGTTGGACTTCCGATCTTGGTGAGAGCGCGCCTTTTGTTTTCTTCTGTGATGTTTATAATCCCACGTCGGCTTAGATTCAGTGGCTTACCACTTCCTTTTCATTGTGCTTCCCTAGATCTTCGGATCTTTTCCCCTTGCACCTTTCCTGTTCCACTTCTTGCGGTCGTCCCCTTTCTTTTTTGCGGGGTTCCTTTCGTTTACTCGACTGTTTTTCTTGCTTTTTTCTTTTTTCCCCGGACAAGCGATGCCGCGAAGTTGGGCTCCTTACTTTTCCCCCTTGCTTTACCGGCCGCTCCAATTCCCCTCCGTCTGCGGAAAACGCGATCATCTGGATACTTTGGTGTCTTGTTTTTTTGCCCCCTTGGTCCCTCTTCCCCCCGAGACCCAAAAAAACCAAAAGTCCCAACTGCGCTGCTCACAAGATGACCCTTTCCCGCTTCTGACCTTGCGGGTCCCTCCACCACCCCCCCAGATCCTTTTTTTGATCGGTGTGAAGAAATTTTCGGACTTCCCACACATTTTTTGCCGAACCGCGGGCTCCCCCCTCTAGTAGTTTTTCTCCCGGGCCCGCCCCCCGTCGTTTGACTTTCGCGTGAAACTTTTTTTTCTCTCTTCACCGGCAACCCCTGCGAAAAGCTTGCCAAGGCCCCCTTCCCCCCATTAAACATTAACTTTTGCCTGGAATATATATTTCGCCCGTTTTTACCGTCACGATTTCTCGGCCACAACCCCCCCCCCTTGTTTATTTGATCTTCTTCAAGACTTGGGCCGTGCCATGGCCCCTGCGGTTCCTTCCGTCCCCCCCCCCCCCAACCCCACGATCTAATATTTTACATCTTTGGCATCGCATTTAAAGTAAGACCGCCAACGACTTCTTGCTATGGTCCCCCCCCGAAACGCATTCCTTTAACCGGCCGTTAAACTATTAGGTAGCCATCAAGCCATTCCCTTCTAGAAGCCTCAGTTCGGATCCCCCGGACGTCGGCCGCCCCCCATACGTTGTCCCCACCCTCGTTTTTTTTTGTTGAGTTGGCCTCCTTCCCTCCTGTCGCTGGAATTAAACAAGATGACTTTGTTGCTTGGAAGGCACTCAGGGTCCCGCGTCTCCGTTCTTTTATGAGTTCCTTCGTGGACTTTTCAACGGTTTCCTTCCCAATTCCCGTCACGCTGAACCTTTTGCGTTGGAGGTTGTATTTTTCTTTTGGAAAGTTTGCAAAGGTTTTTTGCGATTCTTTTGGCCATGGTCAGGCCCGGAAGAACTTTTTAAATTCGTGTCCACCTGCCCCTTCGTATCCTGTTCACCGTTCAGGACTGTCCTCTTTTCTTGACCACAGAACCGTGGCAGGGGGGTTGTGAGGGTCCAATTTTGTCAATTTTTAAGATTTTTTGAATTGTACAGGGTTTCCCTGGCACCCTTGAAAAGGACACTTTTGACGGGAATTCCCCGCCATGGCCCATCGTTTCCCCCTAATGGACGGTTGTACGGACCCTCCCAAATGGTTGTGGCCCCCCTGGGTTTTATGAAGGTCCGACAATAAGGGTGTGGGAATGTAGCTTTTTTTCCTCCAAATCTCGCTCAAAGTCCAACAAAACCGTTTCCACTTTTGTCTTCTCCCCCATGCTATGGAGGGTGCGGGTCAATGGCGTTTGCGGATTTGCTTGCCCTGTAACCTTTTTCCCACACTTTAAGTCGGCTTTTGACAAACTTTGTTGCCCCTCGGTATCGTCGATCCCTTCGTGATAAGTTCCTTTATTCTGCTCCGATGCAGCAAGCCCCGGAGAGACCCAATGTGCTTCCGAGCGTCCCTGTCCATTGTGTTTTGAGTAGTTCAGGTAGTCCACCGCCCTTTGTTCGCAACCCCCCCTTCTTGCCGCTCTTTCCGAGTACCCTGATGTGCCTGTTTTCCTCAAATTGAAGGTTTCGGGTTTTTTTGCTGCGAAATGTTCTACCCGGCCCCCCTTATTCCCCAAAACATAGGCCTTTCCCCACAGTCGTGGAACTTTAATTACCCGGGTGACTCTCTCGTCTGTCCCAGTCTTCCCGATGGACGACTGTTTCCTTAACATTTTTTGGCTTTCGTGTACCCTTCCCCCCCGTAGGTTACTGGGACGCTGCACGCGCATGCGCAACCTACCCCTAGTGCAATTTGGCACCCCGGCCGTCCCCTTCTGATTCTGACCCGTTCGCGGGTGCACTGGTTAGCTGGTGTGGTTTTCTAATCGTGAAGGTTGGTTAAAGTTAAAAGAGCCTCATGGCCCTTTTTTTACCAAACTGGGTCGTGTCACGTGAAACCACTCGGCTAAAAATTTG
>Ga0179593_1498105_pt1 | contig 13560 bp, 18 predicted proteins | sample CZODoug2_1_08_16_FD_185931 | JGI IMG/M metagenome (GOLD analysis project Ga0179593, IMG submission 185931) | Vadose zone soil fungal communities from Angelo Coast Range Reserve, California, USA - CZODoug2_1_08_16fungal (PacBio error correction) | ecosystem: Environmental > Terrestrial > Soil >... | reverse complement strand
CTTGAGCGGTCTCGTCTTTTTTTTTGGTCTGCGCGTTGAATTGGAGCACTTTGCAAACTCCTGCTCTTTCTTCCCCCCTCGGACGACGGGCGTTGATATTCTGACTTAATGTCGCCAGGCGGTTCATTTTCCTTGGGGACGTTATGTCTTTTGGCAGCCTCCTTGGCTTCTCCGCGTCATGCGTTTTGCGTCCCATCAATCCATCTCTCCTATTTCTAACATTTCTCTCTTACCGATGCCTATGGCCCGCTCTTCCTGACCTTTCGGAGGTCGGAAAAGAGTTTTGGATTTCACCCACTTTCCGCACCCGGTCTCCTTAGCTTTGCGCAACAGCATTTGATTTCCATTCTCTTTTTCCCCTGTACTGTAGTAGTTTTTTTTTTTTTGGTTCTCTCATAATACGAATGCCTTTTTTCTTTTTTCTTTGGGAGGGAGGAAGGCAGCAGAGACCGATTCCCCCCTTATTACTCGGTACCTTATAGTTTTTTCCTCCTTGTCCTAGCTTTTTTAGGGAGACTTTGAGGATTCAACCTGAATTGAACGTCCCTTCCTCTCCTTCCAGTTGCCGCCCGTTTCTTTTTTTTTTTTTTTTAACATTTTTGAAGTGATTGTAGCCTTTTGTCGTACCTTTCCTCGGGGACCAAACTATCTCTCTTACTACTGCTTCTGGTTGTCTCGAGAGGCTTAGTTTTAGATTACCGGAGTTTTCCCCGTTCTCCTTTCAACTTCCCCCCCCTTTTCTCCACCGACTTCTTCAGTGTCATTCGCGGTACTTTTTCCTTGGCAATTAAAGGTGCCGCGAAGTATCCCTTCCCCTTATTCCCAACTTCTGTAATCGTTTCATCGCTTTCGCGCTTTCTTTCTTCTGTTGTGGCGAGTATGCATATCCGCCCCCTTTCCCCCTTCCCCGTCATGAGGATTCCCTTGCTCTCTGCTCCTTCCCTCGCACCTCGGCCGAACGGCCCTGTCTTTTCTTCTTTCAGTAATCAATTTGTTTTCCTTCTCCGGTTCCCCTTTTTGACCTTCCACCCCAACCTCCGTTTCCCACCCAGTTTTTTAATCGAGTCTTGCCCCGGGCCGCCTTTCTCGCACTTAATGTTATCCCCTATTGCATTGTAAGTTATTTTTTTTCTTCCCTCCCACTCCAATTCGAGGATTCCCCTTACACCCCCCCCCCGACCCCCCCCCACCCCCCCCCCCCCAGCGTTCTACTCCTCAAAAAAAAAACCACACCTTTTTTTTTTCCCTTCCGGTTCCAACACGCGTCCGATCACCCTCGTGTTGCACAGCCACCCTTTCTAAACTCCTTTTCTTCCGAGGTTAAGCAAGCCCCCCTCCGTTTCTACTTCGACAACACGAGTCTCCCCCCCTCCCACTCGCTTGCGATAGTACCTCTTTTCGTCGAACAGAATGTCTCGGCGAGTTTATTCCTCTATTGTATCCTCCTTGGTTAGACTTTTTTTTTTTGCGACGCACTGCCCGTCTTTTCTCCCCCAGAACTTTTGGTACGTGTGTCATATTTTTCCGCTGCTCGTTGCCGAGATGTTTAATCGTTTCTCTGCTCGGTTTCTGCAAGAATTAGGTCAACGCGACCTTCCGTTTTCTCTTCCCGATCTCGTTTAGCACCCTTTCTTCCCCTGTTTTGCCACCCCACTGTCTTATGTTTTTGACCGTCGCCTCCCTATCCAAAAAGATTATCATTCATTGCCCTTTTTATTTTTTTTTCCTCTTGCCATTAAGGGCAGATTTTTTAGAAGATCGATGTCCGGACCCCCCATTACGTGCTAACTTTCCCCTTGATTTCAACTGATTTACGCTTTGTGATTTTTTGTGACCAAGAACCTTTATTCTACTGAGAGATGTACATGTCGAATTACTGTGGCTCCTCCACGCCCCACTTGTTATCCTTTTCACTCTTTTGTGCGCAGCACATCTTTTTTTTCTGCCGATGATCAGTTCTTCTTTGAGCACTGTTTTTTTGGTTTATTCCGCTTTCTTTTTTCTCCTGACAGAATTCCCCCGATCCCTTTCCAGTCCGCTTTTGAATTTGCTTTGCGTGTCCCCCTTTTTTTTTCTTCCAGTTCCCCCTGCTCGATCAGTCTATTTTCCCTTCTTTCTCGACCTTCCCGTCAAAACTTAACCCCCTTTTTCCTAATTGCTAGCAATGTGGTCTTTCTCGTTCCACCCCCCAGCACCCGCAAAGGCGTAATCTTCCCCTTCCCCCGGACTTAACTTCAGCTCCTCTCCTCATCACGGCGTATCTTTAATGGTTTTTCTGGAAATTTGTCAAAATGATCCCCAAGAACCCCCCTTTCCCCTTCGCTCATCCCTCCCAAGCCTCCTCTTGTTGCACTGAGCCATTGACGGCTTATTTTTTCTTTTTCCTCTTACCGCATTGTAGAGGTCGTCCTCCTTTCCTCCCGAGTTGTTTTAAGACATTTTGTTTTCCTCTTCATTTTTTTTCTCCTCATCTGCGACTGGCACAGGTGCGGAAACCCTCCTCAACCCTTGCAGTTTTATAGCTTTTCCCTATTTTTTATTTGTTTCCCTCCTTGACAGAGAAGACCTTTTTTTTTGTCTTTCTCTTTTTCTATCCTATGTTCCCTCCGCTGCCTTTAATAATCGGACGTTTTAACAGGCTGGTTCATTACTCTCTTTTTTTCTTTTCCCTCCTTCCTCTGTTCTGGAGTGTATCTTTTTTTCCTTGTTGCCCAAATCCGCACGGCTTTACGTCTTTTTTCCCTCCGTTGTTTCATTCATTATGACCAACCCTTGCTTTTTCTCTGGCTCACGGCCCCCCCCCCCATTTCTTTCCCCTCATTCGGTCCTGCGTATGGGTTTCGGTTGTTTTCTTTTTTTCCGATGATGGAATTTAATCATTTTACAAATGTTCTTCTCTTTTCTGATCGGTCTGTGTCTCTGCTTCTTTTTTCTTTTTCCCCTTTCGCTGAAATTCCTATCGGTTCGCTTTTGTCGTTTTTTCGTGTTCCGCCCTTGCGCCTTGGGCCGTGCCGCGTTTTTTTTTTCTCTCCCCTTTTTTTTGTCTGAATGACCCCCTTTTCTTGTCGAAGGCATTCCCCCTCCTTTTGCGTCCTTTTTCTCCCTCCTTAGCGACGGCTCACAGAATTTTTTTCCGTTTTCCTGCTCTCCCCAGCGCGCTCTTTGGGTATTTTTTTTTACTTGGTCCATCGCACGACCCTTGTTTTTTTTTTGATCACTTCTCTTTGATTCTATCCGAGCCTTTTTTTTGATTTTGATTCCGTTTTGAAACGTCGTGCCCGACTCGCTTCCCTTCATTCCGGTTTTACACATTCTCTGCCCTCGTCCTTTTGCCCCCTTCTTTCGTTTCGATTCTGGAAATCCCTTGATCCTTCCTCCCACCTTTCCATTACTGGATTGGCGCCCACAACCTAGTGGTTTCATGACGTACCCCACTTGTTTTTTACCCGACCGGTAGCCCAAAAAGTGGGTCTTTTTTGCTTGCGTCAATGGTAATCTCCCCCCTTTCCTTGTCCCCAGCTAGGCGTCACGGTTTAACACGTCCTCAACCAAAGCTTTAACCTTGACCCCTTTATTTCTTTTCCAAACGATACGTTTTTTCTCAATCCTCCCTCCCTTCACCATTTATTGCGGCCACAATAAGTCCCCTTTTTTTTTTCAATGTTTCGAGTAATGTACCTCTTTTGCTGTCTTACGTACACGCTTCAGACTTTTTTGCATTACAGCTATACAATTTGTCAGGCGTCCTAAGACTCCCTGCCTCGTCGACGAAGTCCCACCTTTTCAGGTTGACAGTCAATTTTTCTGTTGTGCAGTCTTGAAACTAGACCGATATACGTCCCCCCCCTGTCCCCGCCTTGCGCTTTGCCTCCGACCTTTCTTTTTCCCCTAAAGGGCTGGCTAAAGTCAGTTCGGAGCGTCCCCCTTTCAACCGGGTGTCCATACGGTTCACCAATTTTATTTGCTGTACCATTTCCGTTCTGGCTGTTTGCGCCGTCTTAGTATAACGCGCTTTGTGGATCGTTTTCTTTTGTCATAGCATTGGACTTTTTCTTCCCCGTTCTGAGGAGTTGTGGATCGGTCTCCTCCCTTTTTGCCACCAGAGGTGTGGAGACTGTTTCCGTTTTTCTTTTTTTCAGGTCCGAAGGTCTCCCCCTTTGGATTTTCCCCACCATTCTCCTTTCCCCTGATCGTTAGTGAACTTTTTAGCGCGTCACTCTGCTTCTTTCCCCCGAATCTTAATTGTTAGGCTGTCTCCCGTCTTTTCTTTTTTGATTCACCATGTTCCACAAATTTTTTCTTTCGTATTGGATCTTTTGAATTGTACCCCTTTCCTTCGGGTGCCTTGTTCGGCGGAGTTGGTGTTGATTCTCTTTTCTCCATTTTCCTCAGTCACTCGCATCCCTTTTTTGTGGAGTCGGGCGGTGAGTGAAGAAGATCCTCTCCCATTTCTTACGCTTCTCTTAATCCGATCTCTTTTACCTCTTTGGGGTGGAATGGAGAATTTGTGCGGCTTGACACCTTCCTTTGACTCCAAGGGACAGCGCGTTAAGTCAATCTCTTTCTCCTTTGCTCCCGGTCTAATTCTCCTTTTTCCTCCTTTCGTGTCGGTCATCTTCGCTATTTCCTCATTTCGTCTTTTCTTTTTTTTCTTTTCGATGGGTTCTTTCCCTTTCCCACTTCTTTTTCGACAGACGTTCCGGTCACCCGTTTCCCCCCCAAGTTGAGCCCCGTGCTTTGATTTTACGTGCACCCCTTTTCCCCTGGTTATGTTTTTTCAATAGGTTGCCCAAGCCGCAACCCCCGTACAAAGATATTAAATGCTATACGATTTTCTCTCTTTTCCCTCCGTCCTTAATAATGATCTATTTTTTCGGGCTGTGTTTTTGCCCCCCGCAAGACCCAGCGCCACCGGACCCGTTTATAATGGATGATTTTTTTTCGCGCTCACCCCCCTTTCTTACCCTCCAAACTGACAAACCTCTACACCACTCCCCTTTCTTTTGCGAGATCATCGAAGACTTTAACCCTTTTTTTTACGAGTCACCCGCCCCCAACCACGACTGTTTCCTAAAACCTCCTCGTCTTCACCTCATTGTTCCCAGGGTCCCGGTCCACCCCTTCCAGTAACTTTCTTATTACGACCTATTGGGATCCGGCCCATTCCGATTCTCGGCTTATAACCTTTCTTTTCAACGCAAGTCACCCCTTTCCCGCGCCACTTCCCTGCCTGCTTTTCCCAGCTAACCTCTTTGGAACGACCCTTCTCATTCTTTTCCACCACATTTGCGTCTTGATGACTCCCGTCGCTTTTTCTTCTCCATTCCCGCGCCCACTCCCCTATAGGCGTCTTTCCCAGATTTCCCCCCTTGTGTCTGGCAAGGACTCCCCTTTCTTTTCCCTTAAAGAGTTGTATTCTCTGTTGTTTCAGTTCAACCGTGGCAGGCAGCTCACTTGCCCCGTTCTCCTCAATTTCTTGTACCGTCATTGATGCTCTGTCCCTGGTTCGTTAGGCCATCCCTATTTCTTCGTATCTCGGGATACTTTCTTGCCACGACAAGTGACGTTTTCAACGTCGCCCTCGTTTTTCCCCGCGATTTTCTAGTCTTCTTCTCTCCACTGTGTCTACTGTCTTCCCCCTCCCCGACAATTTTATATATCGGTTTTTTTAACCGTCTTCACATCTTACGACACTTATCAGTCTGGTTTTTTCGTAGGTTGACCTTTCCGTTCCTCAAGACTTTGAGGTGAAGACGTCTCGTGTTTCCCTTCAACCTTCCCATGGTATCGTTGTTGCATCTTATGTTTTTCCTCTATTCCTCTTTTTCGTGAGGTCGCAAGCGTGACTTTTCCTTCCAGATTGTAATACAAACTTGGAGGCACTCACTTTTTTATTGTTCGCGCGGTTCCTTTTTCCTCCCCTATGGGGCGCACGATTTCTCCCCCCCGTTTTCTTCCTGACCTTTTTCGTAGGATCCAGCGGAGGTACAGACTTTTTCCTTTCAGACTTCCGACTCTGGTCTTTTTTAGTTCCACCGAGTTTATTTCTCCCTCTTTTTTATCCTCTTTTTTCAAAGACTTCATGATCATGTCCTCCTTTCTTTTGCCCCCCCTTTAACCAATAGGGACTCATGCTCTCCCTTTTTTTTCTATTGATGCTTACAAACCTACTCTCCCCTCGTCCGCTGTCCGATTCTTTTAAGTCCCTTTTTTTCACCGTCACTTGTCCTTATCTTTTCTCTCACTCAGCACCCCGTCCCGGTAATAAGGGAGGCAAGGAGCTACGCTTTCCCCCCATTTCCCCAAACGAACAAATTCCCTTTTTCCCCTTCACCAGGACTTACTTTGCCAAGTCCTTACTTTCTTATACTATCCCCAAACGCCATCTTCAGGCTTTTTTTTTTCCTTTCTCTTTTTTCGCTCGTTCCAAATACCAAGCGTCCTCCCCTTCCGTCTATCCCTACCGCGAATAGAAGCCCATAGTCAGGTCCTTTTTTTTTCTCTTATATCGTGAGCAATTTGAGCTTTTTCAAACCCCTCCTCCCCCCTTTTCTCTATCTGACATCCCGCGGCTTTCCCTCTCTTTTTTTTTGCGAGTTAGCCAGCTGTTAGACTCCCCCTTTTCTTCTTTGCTTCTTCCGCTTGAAGGTGTCCAGCCGCGCAGCACTAGCTTTGTTTGTTTCCCTTTTGGTAATGATCTCCTTACCGTTTTTTTTTTTTTTCTCTTTTCTATTCATCAGTGTTTAACCCACTCTGTATTGATTAGTTTCCTCCTTTAACACGATAAAAAGGAATACCTATTGAAAACACTTCGTTCTCCCCTTAGTTGGATACGCGACCTATTTCAATCATCGCAATTTTCTTCCCTTTTGGTTTGCCGCTCCTTGCTCATTCCGTCTGATTCATGACCACTTTCTGCTGTTCCAACAATTGTTTTCTCTCTTTTTCCTGTGGCTAGGTTTTTGTTCCGCTTTATTGAGTGATCCTCTTCCCCTTCTGACGACTGAACTGCACTCCTCTTTTTTTTTTTTGCCCGCCACGCATTGGCCCCACTTTCTGTTACTTTGGTGTCTCTATTTTTCGTTTGTTATTTGCTTTGTTTTTAACTTTTGCCCTCTCACTTCTCCCCAACCCCCCCCTCCCCCCCCTCTGACGCCAGGCTTTAGCATATCCCTTCTTTCCGTCTTCCCCGAACAGGTCTTTCCTTTTTTCAGCTGTATTTCTTCTCTTTCAGTTCTTTTGGGGTTTCTGGTTTGTAAACGTATCCGACCTCCCCCCTTTGGAGAGCACTATGATCTTTTTTTCCTTTTCAGAGGACTTAGGGGTATCCTCCTTTCTTTTTTTGACCCCTAGTTCAGATTTCGTTCCCTTTATTCGTCAACTTTTTTTCCCCCCTCTCAAATCTCCGCACGCGTGTAGGTCCCTTTCTTTTTTTCTACTTCTGAAACTTTGATTGTTCCTTCACCTTTCAGGATCCGATGGTTCCTTTTCGTCCCCCCCCAGCTGGGTGGGAATGACTTTCACCAATTCTTCCTCTTTCCAACTTTCGGTTTCCAGTTCCTTCTCCTTTTTTCCAGGTCGATCGGCCGTCACGTTCACCCCCCTCCGCAATCAACTCGTAACTCCGACTTCCCTCCCTCCAGTTATTTTTTTTTCGGACATCGATCCGTTAGGCCACAAATGCTTCTGTCCCCTCCCTTTCCCACTTCCTGGACCTTTTAAAATTTCCCTCTTCTTTCGTCTCCTTGTTGGTGTGCGCGAACCCGGTCCTAAGCCGTGGTTGATCGCCCACCGGGGTGAGCTATCCCTTTTTTTTTTTTTTTTTTTTTTTTTTTTTTTTTTTTTTTTTCTTTTTTTTTTTTTTTTTTTTTTTTTTTTTTGTTTTTTTTTTTTCTTTTTTTTTTTTTTTTTTTTTTTTTTCTTTTTTTTTTTTTTTTTTTTTTTTTTGTTTGTTTTTTTTTTTTTTTTTTTGTGTTTTTGCTTCTCCCCACGTTTCGATTTTAAGCTGCTCTCTTCTCCCCTCCCGTTTGAATTTTTGGGGGACATTCATTTGTCGGCCTTTCCCTTTTCCCCTGATCTTTCCCCTCCGATGCTCCGCGTTTGCGGGTGATCCTTTCTTCCTTTTACCAATAAGGGGCTTCAGTTGGGCGCCTTCCCTTTTCTTCCCCCCACCATCAGGTTCAGTGCCTGTGACCCCCCTCTCGTAATTCTTTCGTAAACATAGTTTCCTGATGCCCTGTGCCCCCTTTGGGCTTGGGGCGTGTTGGAGCGGTGAATTTTCTCCTCCCCTTTCCGTCTTTTTCGCACCGCCGAATTTTTTCCCCCTTCTTCTGCCCCGATGTCTTACCGGTTCTTCGCGCGCCCTCTTGAAGTTTGAGTGTTTCTTTCTTGTATCCCACGTCTTTTCTCGTCTCCCCCCCCCGCTCTGGCAGACACTTCCTTCTCCATGAACGATAAGTTGGTGCCCTTTTCTCCCGTCTGCCAAGCCTTGACCGTCTCTCCACCTTTTTTGCTATGGATCCCTCTTGTTTTCCCTCAAACTTTAAACACAGGTCTTGATCTGAGGGAAACAATACTTTTCTTCTATAGTCTTTTTCTTCCCGGCTTGTGTCTCGCGGCGCGGTGACGGATCCGATTTTTTTTTTTTTGTTGGGTTCTTTTGAAGGTCCTTACCTCCCCGCCTCCCCGCTGAGCCAATTATACGGGAACTCCTCTCTTCGTATATTTTTTAGATCGGGCTTTCTTGCTTTGCCCTTGATTTGGCATGTTTTTCTTTCCGTGACGGGGAAGTTATTACACTTCCTTTGCCCCCCCCCTTGGTCCTCAACTTTGTTGTACGTTTTCTGATTTTCCTCCTTTTCCGCGGGGGCTATCTTCTTTTTTTTTTTTTTCCCTTTCCTCCTTCGTTTCTTTTTGAGTTTTCTTTTTTTTCCCCGCGGCCGGAGTTAACGTTCTCATTTTCAAAGTCCAATGTTTATGCCCGCACTTTTTGACTTGAAGTGCCCCTTTTTTTTTTTTTTTTGGTTTGCAATTCAGGGGGCCAATCCCCTCATTCTCCCCCTTTCCCCCCCTTCTTTCTTTAAATGCGTAGCGATTGTTTCTCCTTTTTTTGCTCTTGCGCGTTTTAATGATCTCCCGTCCTCCACAAGAGAAACCCCCTGGTCAGTCCCTTCTCGTTTCGCCCCGCGACGTTCAACCTCCCTTCGTCGCCCCCTCATATGTGTATCCAACATTTCTCTTTTTTTCTTCCATCTGATTTTTTACCTTTGTTACCTTTTTTTTTTTCTATCCCACGCCGTTTGGCGCACGTCATAACCTTTTTTTCTTCCGAGTCTGGTGCCAGATTTTTAATTTTCCCTCCTCCCTTTGGTTCCACATCGGCCTTTTCCCGTAAGTGATGGGTTCTCTACCTTCCGCGTCTCCTTTTCCCTGTTGCTGACACTTAGACCTTCCCCTGCCCCCCCTTCACGCGGGCGAGACTCTTGGAAGACTGCACCGTTCCATCCTTCTTCTCTGTGGCTGAAGCAGGGATGGTTTTTGAACCCCAGCGCAGAAAACCACTCCAGCTCTTTTTCTCGCGGTTTTTCAGCCGCATTACTGCGAGGTTTTTTTAGTTTCGTCTGACTCTTTACGTTGAGGCTCCTCTTCCCCCCCCTTTGATCCAGCTTCCAGGCTTATCTTTCCCTTCTTGGCGTCACTGCTATCTATTGAAGCCCTGCCGATTCTCTTGGTGCTGCACCGATGATTTTCCCTTTCCGTTTTTTTCGTTTTCGCGATCTCTTTTTGGCTTCGCCCACCGGTTTTTTCTTACGTTCATGGCCAACCCCCACCTATAGTGAACGTTCCTCGCCCCAGCAACGTTAGTATTTATCTCGCCCCCCTTTTTTTTTGTGAAAGGTAAGGGCAGTTGCTTTTTTTTTCTCCCGGCTAGAGGTCCGGCAAAAACAGTTGGTGTTTCCTTCTTCTTCCGTCTTTTTCGCTTTGCTTTCGTTAGGGGTTGGGCACCCAGACCCTCCCCCTGACTGCTAGACACTCGACCTTTTCTCCTTCCCCTTTTTCCTAGAACGCCCATTCTTTCTCTTTTGTCTTTCCTTTCCCGTCCCCTTGGGAGCACTTGACAGTTTAGTTCCTTTTTTATGTGTGATTCTTTGATGCTAGTTTCCTCCCTCCTTCCTATGATGAACGAGTCAGGCTCTTTTCGTTTCAAATTTTTTGTACGTTGATTTTTTTTCGTCACGTTTAAAATCATCCGCGATCTAGGCCCCTCTTCTCGCCCCTTTCATCGCTACCCTTTTTCTCCTCCCCCCTTTGGTCGTGTAGGCTTTCTCAAAACCGGACACCCCCCGTCCTCCCTCATGCGCGTTTTATTGCCGGTCAGCCTTTTTCCTTTCCGTGTAATTTAGATACTCGCAATCCCTCCCCTTCCCTTTACGCGTTGAAGGCTGCTCCCCTTTCCCTTTTTCCCCCCCCCCAGTCAGCAAAACAAAACCCCCCTTTTCGTCACCAGGATATACTGTTCGGCGAAGGCGTTTGTTCCCACTGCCCACCCTTTGATAATTTTATGGCGACATTTCAGCGGCGCATTCGCTCGCTCCCTTCCCTCGTCTCAAGGCCAGACCGCCGCCTAGATATCTCCTCCCTTTTTTTTACGCAGACTTTTTGCTGAACGGTAGACGTCAACAGTTGTCCCCCCTTCTTTCCTCCTTTTTAACATAGATTGGGTTGGCCATGCCCTCGCCGCCCTTTTTCATAGTATGACTGGCCGTTTTGCTTCTTTTCCCCTTTGCGCGCTCGACTCAATAGCTGATGTGTGGTTTTAACCCCTCTTAGCCCTCTATGCTCTTCTTTTTCCGTCCTTGTTCTTGGTTGTCATCTCTCTTCCTTTCTTTTCCCAACCGCTCTTGCTTAGATTTCGCTATCCACTCTTCCCTTAATCCTGTCCCCAATCATGCTCGCTCCCTCTCCCCAAGCGGCAAGGTCGAGCTCCCCACTTGCTCGTTTTTTCTCCCTTCTCACTCTAAGATGAGGCATTCAAACATTTCTTTTTACAACATGGTTTCTATTCTTCTCACTCTCCTGGCGCCGTTTTTTTTGCGTTCGCGGCTAACGTTCTGCGTCCTCTTTTTTAGTGGTCGTGGAAGCCTCATGCCTTGGGTCTTTCGTTTCTTTGGGGGCGAATGTTTTGTTCTTTTTTCTTTTTTCCCTGTGCCGTGACTTCGATACCTCCGTTTTTCCTTGCTCGAGCTAATGAAAGAACGTCTTTTCTTTTCTCCTCGGCCAGCGAGCTTATGCTGGAGGGTGTTTTTTGTCGCATTCACCCCTCCCCCCTCCCAATTGAGAGTTTCATATATATTTGCACTTTTTTTTCCTTTTTCTCCTCCTTTGCTCTCCCTTATTTTTTAAATCGTGACGATCCGCTTCACTTTTCTGTCCAGTTTTCCCCACTCACTTCGACCCCGCGTCGTTCTCTTCTCTTCTCTTTTCTTTCTTTAGGAAACTCCTTTTGTATCTTCCCCCTTTCTTTTCAATGGGGCGACACCTCTGGTTTTTTAAGTGAAGATCACACATTCACTACGTGTATACCCACTTGCGGTCTGCTTTCTGTTCCCATTGTCATTTCGACCTTCGAAATCTGTCGAATAGGCCGTATGTTTCTTTTTTCCCCCCCCCCTCCTAAGAAAATTCATGAGACACATTTTTCTCCCCACCCCGATACATGTTTTTTTTCCTCGTCCGTTTCCACCCCTCTGTTCACTTACCTTCAACAATCTGTTGACAAACCTCCCTTTCTATGCTTCTTTATGTTTGTTGCTGGCTTGTCCCCTTCCCTCACTAGTTTGTGTCTGAATTCTCACCGTGTCCTATTTCCTAAAGCAGAGAGATGCGAGACCTTTCCTTCTGCTGTTTTTTGCTTCTTAGTGTGAACGGACCCCTCCCCCGTCTCGGTCCATCGTGCTCGCTGTTGAGCTATCTCTTCCTGAAGCTCACTTCCAAGGCTTATTTTCCTCCTTCAGTGCGGAGGCCCGGTGAAACGGTTGCTTATACCCATACTCCCACTTCTTTTGTCCCTGAACCTCGCCGTCATGTTCGGACCTTTTCCTTTCGCGAAGCGCTGGCTTTTTTTTTTGATCGTTGTACTTGTCTCAGACACATTCGCGATGGATAAAAGCCCTCTCCTCCCTTGTTTGCTATCGTTTTCTTCCTTGCCCGGGTGATCGTCGCGCCTTTTCTGGTTTTCTCAGTATCATTTCGCAACGCCCTGGACGTCTGACTCGCGCTGTTCTTGGAGGACAAGCCCTCACCTCATGTGCCCGATAACTTTCTTCTCCCAGGTAGCGGACGATTTCTTGTCACTCTGTGAATACCCAACTGTTATGGTTCTTCCCTTCTTTTGACTTAAAACGTGTTTCCCCCCCCTTTTTCCGATGAGCGCTATTTTGCAAGAAATTTCTTCCCTTCCAGTCGTTTTTTTTTGTTGGTTGGCGTGTTGTCCTTTTCATCAGCCCTGGAGTGTTGTTTTTCTCTTTTCTTTTGTGAATTTTCCGGGTTTGTTCTTTCTTCCCTTGCGGGAGGGCCTCAAGCCCTCTATTCCCCTCTGCCCAATTCCCACGATCCCTCTTTTCATGTATTTTGTACTGTTTTTTGCTTTTCAAACCTTAAATTGCCGCCCACGGATTGCTTGAATGCCCTTTCCCCACTCTCCGTGCAGCGTTGTTTTGATACACCCTTTTTTTTCTTCTTTTTTTTGGTTTACCCTCTCCTTTGCGAACTCCGTGGGGGCCCCCACCTCTTAGCTCTATTTAAGCACTTTTTCCCTACGTTTTTTTTTTTTCGTCTAGTAGTGAACGCACGGATTTTACTTCTTTTTTCCATCCCGTCCCCCAATTGAGCCCCGCTTGCACTTATTGGAAGTTCCTTCTCCCGTTCCTTGGTTCGGGCAATTCTGCCCTTCCCCCATTTCGCCCATTTCCCCCTCTTCAAGAGATCGCTGGCTCATTTTTGTTTTTCTAAATTGATGGTTTCTTTTTTCCTTTTCCTAAAGGCTCCCCCCGGAAATTTTTTAATTAGTGTCTCCTCCTCGAGACCCCCCTACTTGCCTCCCCCTTCCCCCTCCTATTTGATTTGTATCAAATCTGTTTGCGATTCCCCCCTCCTCCTTTTGTTTAACATGGTTGCCTTCCCCACCTGGCCGCCCCAAAAAGTTTTTACTTTCCCTATCTCTTTGAAGAGTTCTTTCCTTCTACCTGTCTCACCCATTGTGTCTTCTCCTTTTCCCCTGGATTGACGCCCCCAAGACTCTTAGGCGACTGCGGCGTTGGAAAGAATACCATATGACCCTTCATCGCGTCGTCACCAGCCTTTGTTCCCTCACCTCCCGGCCGCTCTTCTTTTTTCTCGACTTTTCTCCCTGCAACCGAAGTGAGTAGAACCACCCCTCCGCTCCCTGCCATAGAGTTTGATTTAAGTCTGCCCTCCTACCTTCGTTTTCCTTCCCGCTGTTATTTTTTTTTGTGTTTTTTACCCTCTTTCCTTTCTTTCACCTTTTGATCCAGCGGTAAA
>Ga0179593_1377701_pt1 | contig 13560 bp, 8 predicted proteins | sample CZODoug2_1_08_16_FD_185931 | JGI IMG/M metagenome (GOLD analysis project Ga0179593, IMG submission 185931) | Vadose zone soil fungal communities from Angelo Coast Range Reserve, California, USA - CZODoug2_1_08_16fungal (PacBio error correction) | ecosystem: Environmental > Terrestrial > Soil >... | reverse complement strand
AGAACCCCGATGTTTAAGCCAGCCCGTTTTTCTAGCATTCTCCCTTCTCCACCAGTTTTTCTCCCTACCATTGTGGTGTCCCCCCCCCTTATCCCCCTGATGACACTTTAAGCCGACGTCCCGTTAATCCGCGGCGAACTTTTTCCTTGCCACAGGTATCTTTTTTTCCCATTTCGAATTCGATCGGACTTTTCTTTTCCCTCGTGGAATTTTCTCTGAGAGTTCTCTCTCTGTGTTTTTTTCAGTGGATTTTCCAGCTAATAGGTTTTGAACGGTACGAATCCAGGCCTGACATCCGCTAGCTCTTGTTTGATCCCACTTCTTCTCCATAAATCGACTACCTCCCCCGCGCATCTTCTCTCATCTAGATTTGATCATAGAACTCGACCTTGTTTTTAGCGTGCCCTTCGGCCCCCTTTTTCGCATTCTTAGATATGTAGTTTCGCAATTCACTTGACCACCCCTTCTTCCAGCTGCTCCTACTGTCCTTTTCGCCTTCCGAATGTCTGTTTCTTTCACCCTTTTCTATCCCCCCTCTTTTTGGGCTCGGCCCCGTCCTCTAGATGCCCCGACGTAGGTGGCCACTTCTTCGTTGACTCCGATCTTCCTCCCGAACCCCTTCGCTTACGCTCTTGTTTTTTGTGATCGCCATCTTTCTGTGCTGGCCCATTTCAGACCATCGCCATGCTTTACTCTGAGTATCTCTCTCGTCCTACCCTCTTGCTTCCTTACCCCCTCATGGAGTTCTTTGCCTAGCGCCTTTTTTAGCTAAAATCCTTCCTCCCCTTTCCGCCCCTTTAGGTACAAAATCTTTATGTTCTGTTGCCCCCCTCTGTACATTATGCGTGGTTGTATCACTCTCCAGTAGAGGAACCTCGCTTTTCTCAGTCCTCCCCCGGCGGTCCTTTCTTCCCTTTTCCCCCGGCGCCGGAAAGCACTCCCTGCCTTCTCTCTTGAACCTATCATAATTACACAGTCTAACCGTACCCCTTTCCCCCGCATTCCCTTCCCTGTTCTTGTGCTACTGTTCGTTTTTTTCCTACGATCTTCCTGTTTCTACGTCAGACAAACAATAGTGACATCCTTCCAATCGGTGGGCCGTCACTAGTATAGTTTAGACCTGAGTTTTGGTATGACCTTCCCCCGACAGGATGCGAGGACTTTTTTCCCTTCAGCTGTCTCCTCTCCCTTGCCGACCCTTTTGTCCTTTCCCCCGAAGACCTTTTATTAATCTCTATCAATCATAATACGTGTTTGTTCCTAGATAGGCCGTTTCTTTCGGGTTGATTATGAAGGTCCCTGTTCGGTCCCGTGATCGGAGACCCTGCATGATGTCTCCCTTCCTCTTTTGGCCTTGTCGATGATAGATATAAGTTCCCCAATCGCCGATGGCGGGACTTACCTTATTTTCCCCTTTCTTCCACTACTTTTTTTGGTCTTTTCCCCGTCTCATGAGTCTCTCGTTAACAAAGTAGGCACTCCTCCGCTTTAATCGAGAGGTCTTTTTCCGGCTTTGTCCTGCCGATCTCAGATTATCAAGGAACGCTGTGCTCGTGGCATTTTTTTTTTTTTGCCGAAAATATCTTCAGACGCTGTCATGGAGAGACCCCCTCCTCTTGCTGTTATTTCATCTAGTGATCCTCTCCCCTCCCGCGATGGCCTTTGGTACGCAGTCTCCTCACTTTCTCTTTTTATACTGATTTGTCCCCAGGATTTTATGATTTTTTCTTCTACCTGGCTTCCCCTCCTTCTCCGAAGGCTTTAGAAGCTCTTTCGCCTTAGTCCCTCTCAGACTACCGTTTTTGACTTACTTCCTACACTTGCTTCCCATCTCTCCCCTCTCCTTTCTCACCCTAACCTAGTAATCTTCTGATCGAATCTCAGCGTTTTCTTTCGCAAGAATATTAGGCATATCTTCTGAGCCAGCGCCCAGACCCTCTTTCGTATTAAGCTACCTGTTCACTTTTCCAGTTCGGTTTATCCTGCCCCTTATGTACGCGCTATTCGCCTTTTGTCCTTGTCGCTTGTCCCCTCTCGATTGCTTAAGCATTGTTTGTCTCCTTTTCTTCGCCCAGAACATATGTGCTCGATCCAGTTACCAGGCGTTCGCGATGGCGCGTTTCCGCCTAGTCGATTTTCTTCTGAATTTTGTTCTCGCCAAATACGAGCCTATCCTTCATTGAGTAGATTCTTTACAGGGACCATCGCTCGCTTATCTCAGATTTTCACTGTGCCCCACGCCCCTCTTTTAATCCCCTTTCTATTCCTCGAACCAGATTTTTCCTTTAGTCCTCCAATTATCTCTCCGTACCTGTTTTCTTGTGCTAATAATTTATCTTCCAACCCGTTTCATCGGGCCTTTCTTGGCTGTCTGAGCTTGCGCTGATGGGCGTCCCCCCCCCCTTTTCCCCTCCCCTCTCACTTTCGCGCCTTTTTTTCCCCCCCCATCTTTTTTCTCTCGGAGCGGCGCTTTATTCAGAGATTATTACTTTTGAGCGCAATAGCAACCCCCCACACAGCACGTCTCCTTACTTCCTCGCAGCGCATCTCTTTCTCCTTTTTTTCTCGCAGCAGACCCGCTCCCCCTAGGCAGAGGGATTAATAATCTCATCGTCCTTTGCACAATATCCCTCTGAACCTTCGACTGTCAGCCTTCCTCTCTCCTGGAGCCCGTACTCGTCTCGCATTCCATAACCTGAAGCCCCACGATCATGACGAAGAGCCTTGATACGACGTCCAAAAGCAGGCTGCTGCGGACATCCAAGACTTTCGTGCTCGGGTGGTTCGAGCCTGCTTTTCTTTGGCTGTCCGATTTCCCACTGAGTTCGTCAACTCTTTGCCTTGAAAGATAGACTTCTCAACGCGAAATTCTTCTCCCCCGTTCCCAGTTCCCAGGCTGATCTCTTGTCCTCTCCTCCCCGTTTTTATTCGTTTTTTTTGGGTTCGAGATCTTTTCCCCGGAACTTGATCTAGGTCTTTTTCCCCCTTGCTTTCGTTTGCCGTTTTAGCTTCTGTCGATGCCCGTTGAGAATATAGTTTTTCAGCCCTAAACTGTATTAGTATCGGCCCTCCTTCCCACTCCTTTTTTCTGATTTCCTTTTATTAAGCATGCTTTCTAGTTCTCTTCTTTTCCTTCTTCGCTTGGTAACAGTGTGCATCGCCCCCTCCCTGATTCGATCTTTCCCCCGTTCCTTATCCGTCGTGAAGTCCTGTTTTCTCCCACGACTTTGTCCCGCGTCGTGAGCTGCTTTTTCCGCATCGGTTTGAGTTCTTCGCTATTCTTTATTGCCGCTCAGCGAGTTCATCGACTTTCTTTCTTGCTGTTTTTGCAGAGATTCTCTCGTGCTTGCTCTGTTCTCACTTCGGATTTTCGCTCCGATTTTTTTTCTACTTGATAACACTTTTTTTTTCTAATTGTGGTCGCACCTTCGTCTCCCCCCTCTCAATCCCTCTCGCCCCAACTTCCTCTCTTTCCCTTTTCCCTCGGCGTTGATTAGTGAGCCCTCACTCGGTTCCTTCAAGTGACTCTTTGATTTTTTTTGTACCTTTTTTTTTGCGTGGGATTTATTTTGATTCGAGTCAGTATGTAGTGTCGCTATGCGTTTTGTTTCGCATTTCTCTTCCGTCTACTGATGTTCCCCCCCGTTACTCCGCTGATCCCTATTTAGTTTATATTGTCTTGAGACAAACGGCCCCCATTGTTTCCTCATCGTTTTTCCAAGTTCTTTCCTCGCCCCCTTGCCCCTCTCTATTCCTCGTCGCCCCATATTTTCACAGGTGATGTCTATCTTTCCCAGCTTGCAAACGTGTTAGCATACGATATGTTTGTTGCGCACTGTTTTCCCCCCCCCACTTTCCGACTGTCTTCTTTCAAGTCAATTTATACGCGGCCGAATTAGTTGTCCTTTTCACCCTTTCTTCTCCTCCTTCTTCTTCTTGGGCGCGGCCGAATATAGCACCCCTTCTTATGATGGCTAAGAGTGGCCGATGATAGAATATGCTTACCCCCTCTTCTGTTTTTTCTCGCTTCTCTCTTTTCTCGGGCCAGGTTCCATCCCGACCGGAAAGTCTACAGTCTGGTATCTTTTTCGTATCTACTCGCTTTTTCAAATCATTTTAGGAGAACTCCTCGAGTTCAGTTTCTCCGACCAAGTCCACGCCGGTTCCTCCCCAATCAGGCTACTCCTGATCTTCTTTTTTGACGACCTAGTCAACTTCCTTTCTGCGGCGCTCTACTTATTCCTTAGGCCCTCGTTTCGTCTAGACCCAGGACTCCTCCTTTCTTAATGATTTTTCGTTCTTCGTCTCCGGTTTCCCAGACTCCCCTCGCTTCATTGATGGATCCGATCCCCCCCCATCAAAGTACAGTTTTTTCCACTCGCGACTGCGATTTGAGTGCCTTTTCTTACCGCCATCCCGATCTTCTTCTCCTTTTTTCCATCCCCACATAATGACCTCCTTTGAGCATCCTTGACGGAAGTCCATTCCGCCCCTTCTTTTGACCTCTTAGAGTTTGTGTTTTTTGTTAGTCGCCTTCCAGAATTTATGTAGAAATAAGGACAGCCCGTCTCTCTCCCTTGCCTACCCTATTGACCTAAGCGCTCCCCGATAAGTTCTTTAATCACTTTTGTGAGAGAGACTTTTTTTTTAGTTGAGCGTGATTCAGGTACGATTTTCCTCCCTGTAGTTCTCTAGTCGACGCTGTCATTCTTTCTTCAGCCACTGTGGTCCTTTTCGCCACGCGTTATAATTTGCCCCCCGAGACCTCTGTCAGCGAATGTAACTCTTTGTCTCACCCCCTTTCGTCACTTTTTTTGAGGGGGGGACTTTCCCTGACCTACCGTCAGCGAGCTTAACCTCTTAGAATAAATCCTCAGTAGTAATCTCTGCCCGGTTACATGCCTTTTGTTGCCATATCAGATTTATGCCGATATAATGAATCTCGTGATTTACTTTTACCTTAGTTGACGCAGCCCCGCAGATTGTTTCCTGGCTTTCCTTTCTCGTGCTTTCTTCCTCCCTTGAGACTACTCCCGTCGAGTTTGGTCCGTTTTCGTGAAGGCGGCACCATCATAGCGGTTAGCATGTGGAGGCACCTGATCGTGCCTCTTTTAGGTTACAACTGGCGTCTTATTTCCTCCATGCTTAATAAGCGAGAGATGTAGTCGCTTCTTCCCCAGTGACTTCGACATTTCGGTCTTTTTATGAACCGAGCCGAGCTCACGCCCCTGGCGCTCCCCCCCCCCCTTCAAGCTGTCACTCTTCGATCGTCTTTTATTCAATCTCTTTCCGTTCCGCTTCCCGAATTACGTTAGGTAACCCCCCGTCTGCCCGTAGACACGTAAATAATTCCCCTGGCGGCTATCGAACTTGTTACTTTCCACTACTCTTCGTCTATCCTTGACTTTTCTTCTGCACTGTCTCCTTCTTGTTTATATTGCCGTTACCCCGATGCTAACACGTTTCTCCTGGGACCTGCAGACCACCCTTTCTGGCTTCCCTTCTCGGCTCGGCTCTCGTGCCTATGGAGATTCTTAGTTCCATGTCCTTTTCTCGCCCCCACGATCGAGTAATTTATATTGTAGCCATTCAGTAATTCAAATCCGTCGCGAAGACTCCCAATGATCCCCACCCACCTCCCGCGAATTTCTTCCTCCTGAGTCTCCCCCGAGGGACGAAACAGGTGTTTTGAGTGGCCTGAATTCAGTTTTTTGCTAGCTAGGTCCTGTTGAGGTTGTTCTCCTCATTCCCCTCCCGCTTTCCCCTTGCCTCTAGGCACTTTGCCGCGGCCTTTTGATTTTCTTGTATTTCTCTTCAGAAACACCAACCGAACTAACTTTTTCGGCTTCCCTTCGACCTTTTATTCTCTGCTTTCTTCCTTGCCTCTTCAAGCTGGTCCGTCTCTCATCTCGCACCAACCCACAGTTCTCCTCTGCGGACCCTTCTCTTGCAGGCCTCTATCCCGTCATCCGCTCCTCACCTGACCGTTTAACCAGTCCCCCTGTTGGCTCCTCAGTCACCCCATAGAGGTGAACACCTCGCTGTTCGCGTTTCCCGTCTTAGGGATCAGAGAGCCTCTCCTTCGCCTCGCACCCCTTCCAGTCCTGAAGTTCCAACTACAACTGGTTCCCATCGCTCCCTTTTTTTCCTGCTTTTAGGAATTCCTTTCCAAAGATGATGATCGAGGACCAACCCCCAGTCCCTTCGTTTCCGGCTCCTTTGCGCTCTGTCTCCCCGGTTTTCTGGATGCCGCTCTTTCCCCAGAATCTTTAGTCAACGGGCATCTAAAGACCTGAGAAACGATGCAAGCTGTATCTCCAGATATTCCAGTTACCCCGGACCACCGATTTTTCCTTTCCACTCCTTGTTGGTTTGTTGAGGCTCTTTTTTCCCTTGTTCACCTTTCTCTCGGTCGAGTACCCGTTTTCCTCTCTTTAGCTTTAGATCTGTCTGCTGCCCCTTTGATTTCTTTCATCGGTGATTCTGCATCCCTAAACCTCGTTCGTTTTTCTACGAGCAAAATCCCTTGTGTCTTCTGAGCAGCCTGCCCTTTCCCCCCAGCGTTCTGTCCGCTCTCCTTCTTCTTCGAGGATCCCCCCCGTGATTGCTTCCGTTCCCCCCTTTGGACATTTTGGAGGCAGATTTGATAAAGTATATACGTCTCACAAGCGTGACGTCGGTTGTAGACCCCTTCCCTTGTCACCTCGATTTTTTTTCTTGCTGGAATCCCTCGGGCCTGTGATTTTAGGATTCTTGCGCTTTTTTTCCGTCAGCTGTAGGAGTTAGAGTCCCCTTTTTAGATTTGTTGATTCTCCGTCCCTCCATCTTCCATCTCTCTTCTTCCTAAATCTCTGCTGTCTCCGGATTAGCATTTGTTCTCAGTCGGGCCCACCAGTGAGCAGAAATTGTTTGAGACCTTCATTTCCCTACATCATAAAGAAGAACCGCTCCCCCCCAACTGTCATCCGAGCACTTTTGCGCGGCCCCTTTTAGGAGCCCACCTAAAAAGGTAAGGCTCGCGTCAACTTGACTTAGCGTACCATAGACTTCGGGGTTCTGCCTTTCTGTACTATAGTCTTCTCTCGGGGGGGCTCCGTTTTACTTCGCTAATTTTTCCTGGGTTTGAACTTGCACGGTTTTACGACCTTTGCCCTTTTTTAATATGACCTTCGGCCGATCTGGCCGATGGACAAGGCACTCCTCATTTTCCAATAGTCTAAGAGCCCAAGTTCACCCTTTTCCTCCGCTCGACGATGATCCACAGAACCCCGTGCTGAGATCCTTTCCCCTTCTGCACCCGTGTTAGCCTCGATATTTTTTGAACTCGACCCTCACAATCGAATGATTTTTCTTCCCTTTCCATTTCCCAAAAATTTCGTCTCGCCTCCGACTTGTAGTGTCTTCCCCAGTTCCGCCTCTCCTCGTAAAACCCCCCCCCCCCCACCCCCAATTTTCTTTTTCTCCCCTCAGATCATGCACGACGTTTTAGTTTGCTCATTCTCGGCACTCCCTGGATGAATCGTCATCTAGACCCCTGTGTTATCGTTGTTCTTCCCCCCACTTTATTTTCTTTGATCCCGGTTAAGGCCCGAACTCCCTTCTTCCAGTTTTATCTACGCTATCGAATTCCACAGATACTAGCTCTTCCCCGCATGGCGTAGCGCGGAGCCGGTTATGCCGCCAAGATCACGTACCTTGGCCCTCCCCCCCCATTCAGAAAGAGTCTCTGATTTTCCTCCTTCGTCCATTCCTCGCGGCTTCTTGGTACTACCCTCTCCCACGTTCTTTTTCTCGCTTATGTTCATCGCCAGATCCCAAGAGTCAGCCCCTTCGTCGTCGCTTGCGCAGCGAAAGACCGCCCGCTAATTGAGATCGTTCTCTCGATCCATTCACGCGCAGAACATTACCTTTGGTCCTTTTCCTTGCTCCTTCTGAGGGATCAGGTAGAATTTTTTCCTGTGTTGGTGACGACACCTTCTTTTCCCCCCCCTTTTAGCCCCCCCCCTTTTCAGTTTCCCGTCCCTTTCCCTTATCGGTTTCCTATAAGATCTGAGTTCGACCCTTCAGGGGATGGAAATTCCCAGCCTGTCCCACCACTCTGCCCCCCAAAGAGGACGATAAATTTACTGTCTATCTTCTCCCTTCTTTTTACCCCCCCTCCTTTTTTTTTTTTTTTGATAGCGACTGGAAGGTCGTAGGGGATTCGTTCGTTTCCACTTTTTCGGCAGGTAGCTTTCTTTCCTTGTATAAGCCCCCTGAATTCTGGGAGAAAGCTCCCCCTTTCTTTCCTGTTTTCTGACCCCTCCGCCTAGATATCATTTACCCCGGATCAATGCACTGACGTCCTTTCACGCTGGCAGCCAGCCTGAAACCGACTTTTTCTTGGGGATTCCCACTTGTCCAAAGGCGTATCTCGCTTCCCAACTAGCACCTTCCCTCCATCTCTCCATCTCGAACGGGTTTTTACTGTTTCGCTCTTGTGAATGATTCTTGATTTCTTAACTAATCATGGAATCCTCTTTTCTTCGGGACGGGTTTGTCTCAACTCCTTTTAATTTCTTTGATTCCTTTCTGTCATCCTCGTGCTCTCACTTACCCCCTGATAGGAGCTCCGCCTTTTCCGCGTTAGTTGAATCGTCCGTCTTCACCACCTATCAATATAGCTGGTCCGAATGCCTTTTTCCCGCGTGGATCTTTTCCCCCAACTGGCTTAGCTTGAAATTTCCCCATTCATACTGAGGAGTTGTCTTTCTTTTCTCTACTCCAGACTGGCCGGTTTAGGTCCCTAACTGGGCCCGATTTCAAGATGAATGGCAGCACCAACGAAGCTCGTACTTGTTTCCCGATTTCGATTCCTGTCAGAGTCCGCGCTTCGACCCCCTTTTTCATACGTTGGGTTAGAGATTTCCCCTAGCCCCCACCATTTTTTCGGATTTCCCTCCCTGAGTACCCTTCACCTTCTTTTCTCCTCCCTGGTCCCCCTTATGAAGTCCGCCTTCAAGTTATATTCAGACTTTGTAATTGTTCCTCTTTCTCGTTGCCCTCCGCCTTTTACCCACTGTTCCGCTTTGGCCCCGATAGCCCCCCAGCACCCCTTTTCTATTTGCTCGATCCGTCGCTATTTGCCGCGGCCTTGCTTCCATTTCTTTCGATTTCGGAGCACTGAGGCAGCCTGGTTTCTCGCAATAGGCGTCTATTAGCCCTTTTTCCCCTCCCCCTTTCCTTCTCCCCCCGCATCTTAAAATATCCCAGTCTTCTTGCAATGACATACTGCGGACTCTCCCCCTGCTGACTCAAATGTGTACTTAGAGTCTCTTCCTATGAGCGCCGCAGGACCTGTTTCCTTGGCCCTCTCTTTTGGCCAGTGCATAGAGGATTTCAGCGGCGTTTTTTGGCGCCGGCTTCGACAACGAGAAATCATTTGCTCCCTCGCTTTGGCCTCAATGCTGCTTCCCTGATGCCTGCTCGTATTGAGTTTCCTCGACGATTGACGTTTTTACTGATCTTTCGACCAACCTAGCGCCTCCCGACGTCGATTTTTGACGCTGCTCGTTATCGGCTCAGACAGACCGAGGCCTCCTACAGGAAGAGGGTTGAAAGCTCCTCCCACTTTTTCACCCTCGCCTTCGAAAACCCCTACTTCCCACCTGCTTATAGGTAGTCCTGTGTTTATTTTCCCGCATCCCTCCTCGCCATCCGGTCAATAAGCCCCACTCATTTTGATACTAGTTACCGTCCCGACCGGTCTCTCTTACCTGACGCTTATAACGAAGGTCTGTGATCAGCCTTCAAATAAGAATGCTTTGTTTTTTCCTGGTGAGCCTGAGCAGATTTATGGTCTTCTCGCTTTCCTTCCTTATAAAGGATCGACAGATCTCCTTTCTAGAAAAAGCTGCAAGCGGTACCCCTTTCCCGAGTTTTTGTTTTGTTTTCTCCAAGTTCCAGGTTCTCCCCCCTCTTTGCCCTAATACTAATTTTTGGTGTTTTTTTTTTAGAGAGAGGAATGGATGGATCTCGTTCTCTTCACAGCTTGCGCGTTTTCGATACTATTCTTGCCGTTCTCTCTGCAGGTTTCCTCTGTACTTCCCACAAAGAGGTCACCTGGCTTTAACTATCTTTTCCCACCTTCTTTGAGGTTCCCCGTACTCGGCTCCTTATCCGTCTTCGTTAATCAGGAGCCCCTCTTAGTCCTGAGGTTTTCCCCCCCTTTCTGGATTTGTTTACTTTCTAGGAGTAGTATTCTTTAGGCCGGTTTTAAAGTGACTTTGGTGATTTGAACCCCCTTCCTTTTGCACGCTTCGTTTGGAGCCTTATGGCAGAACTAGGACTGGATGTCTTTCGTTGTTTGCTTATGCGATAAGAGAGACGTTAAATCATTTTTTTTTTTCTTGCTGTTTGTTGCTGAGATGTCTCTTCCCCCATTCTCTCTCAAAGCGCTCTCTAGATCCTGCATTGATCAAGCGCGACACCGTGTTCTTTCATTGTTTTGTTCTACTCCCCCCCCCCCCTTGACGCTCCAGAATCCCCCTCCTCACCTTCCTCTGGACATTGGAAAGTCGAATTTTGAACCTCCCCCCTTTCCTGATTCTCCACTGTTAATTCTGAGCACCACTTCTCTAGGTTGAATCGCCCAGCCCCCCACCCGCCCCCCCCTTTCGTTCTTTTTCTTCTTTTTTGTGTGTTTGTTTTTTTTTTTTTTTTCTTGTTTTTTTTTGGGGTGTATCTTCCGAGAGCGTGTGTTTGTTCCTGGTCCGTAGACTAATTTTTCGTCCGGTTACTCCTGGCTCCATATTACCTTTAGGTCTCTCCTTTTCGACCAAGGACGCGTCCTCCCTTACTGACCCTCTTTGACGAGCTTTGCCGATCCTATCTCCTTCCGACCCTGACCCCATTTTCTTGCGGAGCTGTTCCCAGTCTGTGGTCACCCTTTGTCGCCCTTCGTCATGAGTGCACCTACATTTTGACAATTACCAGCGAATAGCTGCCCTCAGCTGTCCCTCTCCGTCCTCCGCCTGTATTGTGTAACAAGTTGAGCTCGCCCCCTTCATTTCTGGGTTTCGCGGCCCCGCCACTTAGATTCCCTCCTTTTGTCTTGTAAGCGGGACTTTTGCAATCGACTTTCTTCTTAAGATCTCTCTTGTTTGCGACATCTTAGCTAGGTTTCCACTGTTCCCCAACGATTTTTGTTTTTTGACTCCTTTACGACATCGGCTGCTCGAGAACGACCCCCAGATCCTCTTCTTATCCAACCTCATTTTGCTTTGGAGCTGAGCTTTTCCCCTTTCCATCAGCCAAGCTAGTCACCGTGTTCCGCAATCATGTAACCATGCTGTCTGATTTTGCTGATCCTAGTCCACACTCTTGAGGCTGCTTAAATTATCTTTAAGTTTTAGACACGCGTAGTCCTCAGGTATCACGCTGCCGGTCCGCGTTGTCGTCGTCCGCCGGCCCGAAGCCCCCCTACGTTCTCCTCGATTCTTGGATTTTATTAGTTCTTCCAAAGTCCGAAAAGCAAGGCTGATTCGACTTTCTTCTTTCTTCTAAGGTAGTTAATATCGAGTATCCTGTTCGCCCGTTCCTTTCCCATTTTTTGCCCCCAGTTGGCCCCCTCCCGGTGATGACGTAATACCTTCCCTTTTGCCCAATCCCCCCCGAGAGGGGAGCGTCCCAGGCCTGCAAGTTTATTAGGACAAAAACCTCATGCCTTATTCCTCTCCCTCCCAGATGGACAACTTCAGCTTCACCTCCCCCGACCTTCCTCCCCTTTTTCCTCCTCACTCTTTTTTTTGTTATTATTTTGATCCTAGGACGGCGTCGTGGTAGTTTTTCCTTTTCCTTGTCTTCCAGTATCTGGAGACTCTTCCTTATGTCTCGCAGCCCTTTTTCTGGACTTGTTTTTGACCCCTTGCCCCTGAATCGGAAACAGTAGTCTGATTTCCAGTTCCGTCACCGTCTAAACTGATCACTTTATTTTGTTTTCTCACCTGAGTCCTTTCTTTTTCGCTCCTCCTACCATTAGAAACTTCAATCCATTTTAGTTCATCCCCTCGCACGGTAAGGTTCGCCCGATTTTGACTTTATTCCCTACTGATTAATGAAGCGTAGTGCTGTATTCCTCGCGTACTTTCAACTTACTCTTCCTTGTCCGACCTTGATTGGTCCTTTCCCCTCCAGCTTTTGCTCCCCTTAGATACTTGAGAAGCGACTTCCCGCCGAGTGGGAAGGTGGTTTCCTGGAAGGCTTCCCCCCTTTCAATTTTCCTAGGTTAGTTTCTCTGTCGGAAAAGTCGAATCTGCTTTTCTTAACATGGCTTCGCGCTCCGCCATTCTTCATAAAGAGAGTATTGTATTTTCCTTCTCGCGATTCCCCCCCCTCACTGGCGGACTCTGTCTTTATGCCAATTTCGAAATGATGCGCACGTCCCGTCTACCCGGGACGATATCAAGCTAATTTCTTCACCTCATTTTCTCGGTAGTTTGCTCTAAAGAAGACTGCTTTATCTCCAGCTTTTTCCGCCAGAATCTCGAAGTCTAGCGTCCAACCTTTACGGGGAACCTCCCCCCTTAGGCCGAGATAAGTTCCCCCTTAGTCCTGCTTAGAGATTAGAATTTTCATTGGTAGATGTTAATATACTAGCTTAACCTTTTTGTTTTTTCTCCTGGGACACGATCTGCCCTCCCAAGTATTTTCCGCCCCCCCTTCCGACTCTTGGTGCCTTTGTCTCTTTTCTCTCTTCGATTTCTCCTGCGGCCTGGGTCTCGACAATTAGCGCGCCTAATTTCTTCTCCTGCTTTTCGTACCTTTGGGAAATAATATTAGCCGAATTCTCAATTTTCTCCCCACTCTCGCGCAGGAGGGGTCCTCTACTGTTTGTTCCCCCGCTCGTCCCCTTTGTCCTACGCTTCCTTCTCTAAGGGAACTTGTGCAGGTTTTGATCCCTCCCCCTCCAGTGTTTGCCACTTGCATTCCTCGGACTTTGCGCGGCGTTCTCGCTTGGCGCCGCTTATGTGCGCACCACCCCCCAACTCCGAACTATTTTTTTTCTCTTGTTTCAATGCCGATTCCTTCTTTCTCTGCTTGAGGAAGAGCCTTCATGAAGCTTTTCTTCGCGCTTGCAACACACATATCGTCCGCCTCCGTCGATGCCGCTTCTGCTGGCAATACTCAGTGAGTATTCTGGAACGTCACATCCCCCCTGCCCTTTTCCCCTTCCCCATCCAGCCAAGACAACGAGGTTTCCCCCCACATTTCTGTCGAACCCCTCTACCTCTTCACCTTCCCCGGCTGAGCTGCCTGGTTCCGTAATCCCGTTTTCCTCAGTTACAACGAAGCAATCACTGTAATGACCCCATAGAATCCGACTGGAGCTTTTGTTCAAGACGATGATAACCCACGTTTCTGATCGCTGGACATCAATCCGGTTCTCGGGCTCGTTCCCGCTCGATCCCTCTTTTATGGTTGACGTCTCCTTTAATTTTATCGTAAAAGTTCCTCGACAGATTCCTTCCCTTCCAGAGGCAATTCACTAGACCCACTGAGCCCTCAAGTTCCAGTTTGCTT
>Ga0179593_1411184_pt1 | contig 13561 bp, 13 predicted proteins | sample CZODoug2_1_08_16_FD_185931 | JGI IMG/M metagenome (GOLD analysis project Ga0179593, IMG submission 185931) | Vadose zone soil fungal communities from Angelo Coast Range Reserve, California, USA - CZODoug2_1_08_16fungal (PacBio error correction) | ecosystem: Environmental > Terrestrial > Soil >... | reverse complement strand
CGCCGAAATGATCCATCCCTCCCCCGCAGTGATTCTCTGACAGACCCGAGACTTAGATTTCGCACGTCGCCTGGTCACTATTGATCGCCCAGTGCAGAGAGGCGGGGCAAGTCGTCACGGGACTGGGTTCGGGCCGCGTCGATAAAGACGGCATTCAGTCCCTACCCATATTTCTTTCCCCTGCTGGCCCAACCTTCGACTGCACGTAGCGGTTCAGTAGGAACATCTAGACATCCCTTTAGTCCATCGAAATGCTACCTCCCCGTTGTATACTTCCGCGATTGCCGACGAGGCTATTCCGTAGTTTCCCGTTTCTACCAATTAGCTTTCTGCAGATTTATCCGAGCGGCTGGAGCGGCCTTCCCTCTTCTGGCTAGTTTAGACGCGAAATTTTCTCACCTTTTTGAAGTCGGCTTGGCCCAGTACCTTTCACGGGACACTCCCGCCGCGTCCTCGATGTGTCTTAAGGCCCTCTCGATTAGGCTCATTTTCCTCTGTCAGAGTACTTGCGAGGCCCCTCACTGCCTGGCTTTCCCCTTGAGATGAAATCAGACTTTAATGGTTCCCTCGGCCTCGATTGGACTATCCTGTCCCCATCGTAGGACCATATTTTCCTTACGCTGGATCCCTTGTATGCCCTGGCCTTTACTCACGGAGGTTTTTGACGAGCCCCCTCCTCCTCCAGCGTGACGTCTTCGAATGCGCTGGATTACGTTGTTTGCAGACTTCGATTTAACACGGTCACTACTATCTATCTTTCCCCCCAATAAGTTTTTTGAGATATATATCTTGGGGACCGCTCCTTTTTCGAAACGCTCCACGAGTTTAATCCGCTCGGTGGGGACGTCTTGGGAGTCACAACCTCTCATCTCCCCAAGTATGCGCTCCCCTCTTGTCCCAATGCTTGTCTTTCTCACGCCTCTAGGTTCCTTTTCCCGTGCCCGATGCGGGACTTAGCCTACGTCAGCGTATGCAGCTGTACGACTGCTTGATGCGCTAATCGTGGATCCCTTTCTATCAGATAAAGTCGTCCTTCTTCCTCTCAAATCTGGCATTCGACTCCCCGCAATCTCGGAAGGACTGATTTGACCCTTACATTTCGGCCCTTGTGTGACCATTCCTCAGTTTCGTACTTTCCCATGTCGGATGTTCTCTTCTACTTATCCGTTTCGTTGCTGCCGGCAGTTCGCTCGTGTCTCATCTCATGGTTTCCCCATTCCCTCACCTGGACTAGGGAGTACCTTTCTCCCTATGAAAGTCACGCTTATCCCTCATCTCTTCTCAGTCCTCTCCCCCTACCCCCGCGACGTTCACTGGCGATTTCGAAGGGGTCGGTTTTTCCCTTTTTTTAGGTGCAGTGATTAGAGTATCTTTTTCTCGCCTCCCTAAGTACGCGAACGGCCTGGAGGACCGGGCCAGTGTTATAAGGGCACGAAGCCGAGAACCTGTATCCCCCTGGGCCTACGGACGTGCGGCAAGCGCATTGCGGGTTCCCTCTCCTGTAATTCGACTTGAACCTTTCTTTTTGTTCCGGCACATTCTACTCGATGGCTGATGGCTGATTGTTATGACGTTATATGGCACTGATTGGCCGATCCGAGGCCAGTATAAGGCACGAGAGTCCTTCCCGTCCGGGATTCGGGAAGATGATTGTGAGTGGCTTGCTCGTTTCTTCTGGACTCCTGTTGTTTTTCTGGGTCCCCCCCCCCCCCAACCCCCCCCCACATTGAGTCTTTCTTACTCTTATATCGATGGGAGGCCTTCTTTGAACTCTCATGACACACGTACGTCCCTCTGTTGAGTCCTTCCCTGCAGTGCGATGTAAGTACACACGGCGTGATGAACTCAGATGTAATCGCGACGGATGGATGTCTCTATACTACTCTTTCGTATGAAAGTGGGATACTAAAGTCATTTTTTTCTTCTTTCACGTAGCTCAACCTCCATCCGTCTTACGTTCATTCGGGAATAGCGACCCGTCTGGGTGTCGCCTCGCGCGCTTCTCCCATACTTTTTACCACCGAGCGGCCTTTTCAGCTTGCTCAACTGAAGCTTTACGTTCGCGCTCTTAAAGTGCATAGGCTTAGAGTCAGCGTGATTCTCCATTGCCAGATTTCACACGGGGTCCTCCCCTCCCTTTTATGTCGACCTTTCTTAATCTGTGTAATTCCGGTTTCGCTTCAAGGCAGTCAACTCATCGGGAATTCGATCACTAGCTCGGCACGCGATTTACTCAGAGATGCCCGGCTTCTTTTACGAATTCCCTCTTCTCTTTCACTTTACTTTAAATTTTCTTCGGCACCCTTCAGCCGAGGTTGTTCTTCTCGAAGTTTTTCCCACGATGATAGAGCTCCCATCCTCTTGGCTGTCCTTCGCTGATGTCCACTCCCACATCTTCCACTTTTCTATTTCTGGATTTAAGATTTTCCTCAGGACAGCCTCGCGAAAGCAGATGCTTAGCTCTCCTCCCCACGTGCCGATCGAATTCCCTCGTTTTCTCCCTTGTCCTATACAATTTTGCCATTTATTCCCGTCTCCCCACGTCTCTTATTTCTCTGTAGATTTAGAAGCGCGTTTAGTAATCGTGTTTTTTCATGCCCACTTCGTTCTTTCGAATCCCCCCTCCTCTTCAGGATAGACCACTCGTCCCCTTGTCCTTCACTCTCCCTATCGACACGACTTCCGCCTGGACCCTGGAGCCAACCAGCCCATGTCTAGAGCATTTTGCGACTGCGAGCAGAGTGAAAATCTCACCTCAGTAGAGGCCTCCCTTCCTTCCCCTCCCCCTTCAAAGGAGCATAGGAGTGCGCTCTTCTTTCCCTTCTCCCTCCGTCTCGCGAGGCTCCGCTGCAGATCTTTCTCCCCGATTTTTTTGAGCTACTGGACAAGAGATCTCTAGGCTTTCCCCCCTTCCTCCCCGGGCATTCGCGTATTGATGTCAATAGGTACTCTACTCGGCATCCTTCTTTCGCGACCTCCGCGCCGAGTGGCTCAGCTAGTACGTGTGCCGCGACCATCTATCCGTCGTTCTCCTCTAAGTTTCAAGCGCGGACAGCCCCGTAGTCCCTCCGTGCCTCCTCCCCCCCTCGAATCGAACGTACGACGTGATGCTTTTTTCTTCCCCGCGTTTCCCCCCTTCATCAGAAATCCCGCATAAGAAATCTGAGACCTTTCGTTTACTAATCATCAAGCCAGTTAGTTCCCTTCTCCTCCCTCTTAGCGCATCCTTTTCATGCTTTGCCCTCCGTCGTAACTTGGGCCCGGAGTCGTAGGCGTGACCATGTTCAAGTTTGTCTTGTTCGAGTCTCTTTCCGTCGGTCCGATCCTCTCCTACGCACTACAGGCCCCAAGCGCGTCTTGTCTCTGGATGTCGGCGTCAATCGACTCCACTTCGTGAGCATGAGCCAGCTCCCTCCTTTACCGATGCTAGGCTCGGCGCTAATTTTCTTCCGAGCTCTATTCGATCGTCATTGTGGCGCATATATCCCCTTTTTATACATGCCGACTTGAGAGGAGCAAGGTCCGCTCGGGAGTGCAGTTCGTACTCCTCCATTAACCTTTTACATTACTTCTTCTTCCCGCCTCAAACCTTTCCGCCGTCGCATCGAGCTCGTCGTCCGTCCAGGCCTTCCCCGCGCTCAGTTCCGGCGAGGACGACTTCGCTTTTTTAAGCTGAGCCCACTGGATTCACGAGATCGACATCTGATCCTTCATGAAGGTTGATCGTTCGCGATCGCATAGTCACGTTTACCTTTCTGCCGTAAGACCAGTTGGACCCTCTTTCTCTCTTGTAGGGGGAAGCCGGAGGTTTTGACTCTCCCCCCGATTCATCTTAAGTCTGGCCCGCTTGCCTTCTATTTGCTTCGACTCGTTTTCCCCTCCCTCTTCACGGTCGGTCGATCGTATTTTGATTTTTCTACTTTTTTCGCTCTCCTCGACGGTGTTGACACGTCACCCCCCCCTTCTCTCTTCGCCCCACCCCAATATAGCATCCCGCTCTGGCCTCAGTTCTGCGTAGTCGTGGGCTGTAAACCTTCCCCCCCCCGGCGAAGAAACTCTACGGGATCCACCGCCACTCTCCCGTCCTACGGTAAAGCGTCATGCGGTGGATATCGCCCGCTACCACGCCCCCGATCCGCTTTCAATGATGATCGATGTCTCTCATTTTTCTCTCCTCTTATTCGAATTCTCGTCACGTCGCTATACTCCCCGGCCATTTCTCGACAGGCCCTCATCGAAGGCGGAGTTCAAGGTTCTTGAAATTCACCTGGCGACTAGTTCCCGTCGATGTTCCCGAGTCCTCAGATTGATGCGTTTCGCCATGCAGCGAGTTATAGATTGGTTCTCCGCTCTTTCCCTACTTCGCGCCGTCTTCCTAACTTTGACCTAGCTTACTTTAATGCACTTACGTTGCGTCGATGTCCTGAGCGTTAGGACGATTTTTTGGGGGAGTCCTTGGCCACCCATGTAGGGCCGTTCTTAGTCGTATTCGTTCCTAGCGCGGCCTCTTCCAGGCGCGCCAGTGCACTGAGTCCGCCTCAAGGCGAGCTCGCCCGTTTCTATCTTTTTCTCACCTAGACGTTCGGCAAGCGATGTCCGTAGAGTTGTGCGCGAACTCCGTCCTGCCTGGCGTGGCTGCTGAGTCATGTGGCCACCCTAGGGATTGGCTGTTTTCTCTCTGATGACCATATGTGGTGCACTCTCGCTTCACCTGCTCCAGTTCTACAGCACGGAGTACTTCACCTTCCGGTTGATGATTTGGATGTCCTGTCTACATTTCTGCGTTGGACCGGCTCGGAATACTGCGATATCTTTTTGGCGGCCCCTTGTGCTTTTGCGATAGGACCTTACTTCCCTTTCTTTGCTTCTGTTCTCTTTCTCGCGTAAACCAGGCGTGATGGCCGCTCGTCAGCTGAGTAGGCTTGACTTCTCGTACCGGTGGTTGAGGCAGTGGCCAAGTTTTCTGCATCGCCGTTCAGAGCTCAACAGCTTCCTCCTATAATCTGGCGGCTCCAGTCATCTCTCGCCCCTTTTCGTCTAGCGCTACGGCGTTCGTCCGTGTTTCCCACCCTCTTTGACAGAGTATGTTTTCTTCTTTGGAAGTTCCTGAGTCTCTTCACGCCTCGCGCCTTTCTGAGCGCGCAAGGCAGCCGCTGTTCCCCTCTTTCAGCTTTTTCGTGCCTTTCATGCCCCGGGTTCGCGGTTCTTGTCCACTTTTTTTCTCCGAGGAAGCACGGAGGTTGGATTACATCCTGGCGATTTCCTTCCCTTCTCAGTTCAGTCCCTCTCTGTGGAAGCTTTCTTCTTCTCCTCTCCGCTCCCAACCCGTGTATCCCCTAAGGAGATAGCGGCCACGTCGTCCCCGCGTTCTCTGAGGATTTGGATAGAACGCTACTGAGCATGCTTCATTTCTTCGTTCGAGTGTGCTTCTTCAAATTTCCTTTCCCCTTATTCCTTCAATCCTTTTTTCTGAGAGATGTTATTACAGCAGTGGAAAGACCGCAGCCTTATGTGCGATACCCCTTCCTATTTTTCACCACCTTCCTTCTAGTCAAGTGGCCCGATCCATGATCCGCTCTTATGTTTAGCTTGCTCTGATTTTTACAGCATCTCCCCGGCCCACTGAGATGGTAAATCGCCTGTGACCTCATCTCTGCTGATCGCCTACCGCCTTTTTCTTCGGATCCCAGCCCAGACGAATAACTCTCACTCCGTTTCTGAAAGCCCGAGTGAAGATCAGAAGACCCTTCCTTCTCCTCCGCGTTTGAAACCCGGAGGTGGTCCTTTTCCCCCGCTCTCCTCGCCACTCTTGACTTCCAGACGAGAATGCCGACGGTCTGGAACAGCGAAGATTTGATGTTTCGTTTGGCCCACTTTTTTCTCAGTCAGTCGCGAGTCCGCAAACCCTTGGGCTTCTCGGTGCTGCCGCCTTAGAGTATCGACTGTACCACGCGAGTCTCCCTCTGCCGTGCCAGGACAACGGGAAGACGTACTGTATTGGGGACCTTCGCTTTCACTCCGGCGGCATCCCGCTCTTGTACTATCTATAAGGCCGGAGGTCTCTCCTCTCTTCCTTCAGTCCGTCTTCCCCCACAAGCAGCATCTCCATCTATAAGAGGGATTCCCGCCGCGTAACCCCTCGAGACCCGTGAGTCCATTTTTTAGACAGCGACCCATTCTAGTCCCTGAATCGACGTGAAGTAACTTGTTGAGGCCTTCCGGGAGTTGCATCGCCGCTTTTGAAACATACGTCATTCATACCGTCCCTCCCTAAGCCAGCACATTAGTCAACCATGACCCGCCCTTCAGTCGGAGTACCTCGATCAGATCACGATACCCCCACCGTTCGTCCCGGGGGCTTTTTGGTCCCGCGCCCTCCCCCTCCTCCCGCTCTAGGCTTCCCCGGTCGACGAGTAGTCCGTGATTCTTCTTCTTTCTCTTTAAGCCGGGCGCTTTGTTCTCTTTTCCGCGTCGATCAGACTCTCCTTCTCTTTCCATCCGCCCGCTATGTCAGAAGGCCGCACCTCAGCTCCTCCACGTTTATTTGGATTTTATAGTTCACCCCCTTGAGAATCCGATACTGAAGCGGTCTCTTCTTTAATGGCGCGATTGCTGAGAGGCGCTCTTCTCTCGTAGGAGCCCTCGATCTCAGTCTCAGACTCTCCTTGCGGCTTCCAAACGGACCGTCGGCGTTCGACGCGCACTAAACCTGGGCCCCGCCTTCACCCTCCCACGGGACCCTTCGCGCCAGATTCTAGGAGTTAAGTTCGCGGCGTCGGCTTCTTTGCATTCGCGGTCCGATGAGGCCGTAACGAATTTGAGCAAGGGATCACCGATGATGTTTGACATCGCAGGGAATTCCCGTTGCAGTTTTCCTACTTCCCCCTCTACCACGGTACCGGCCGAAATGACGTTACTCGACAGCGTTCCGCCGGACTTGGTCCTGTACCCTTTCCTTTTAGGAGGGTTGACGAGCCCGAAGAGAAGTTTCCTCAGGGCCTTCGGCGGTAATGACTAGGCCCAGTCATATCGTTCTTTTCTCCTCAATGACTTTTCCATATCCTTTTATTTCCTCCTTCTCGTGTTATGAGATATTCGGTTGAACCTTGACGTTTCCAGATATAGCCCCGAGTTGCATTCCGCTATTTACCGATCTCCTTCTGCGTCTTTTCCTTTAACTTCTCCCCGTCCCTCGCGAAAAGCGGGATTCCCGCTTGATAGCCAACTACTTTTTGCCGTTGTTTTTCTTTTTTTCATCTCGCTCGTCCAACGCGATCGTCCCCTCTTTTCACGGTCGTCTCTTCCTCTTCGTCATTGAAAGTCGCGTCGCCCTCGCATAATAGGAGCTAATGCCGCCTCCACCGGAGATTTTCGCGGGCCTGTCGTCACGGGCAATCCTCGCCGTGTCGGAAGTTTGAACGTGAAAGTATTGCACACTCCGTTAAAACTTCCAGGTGTAGTCCGTGTGTCTGAACTGAACGTCGCCCCGCTCTTTTTTCCGGGGAGCCGCGCCTAGCTTAGGCCACTGCAAGCGATCTGAGTTTTTTTGCCCGCAAGATATCCAGACGTTTTCCCCCTTGCAAAGAGGAGGCACCTCAGACCGGTTATAGTGCTCACCGGATGAGTATATTGATGAAATAAGCCCTCCGTTCAGGCTTCCTCGGTGCGGACTTTTTTTCACTCTTTATTTCCGTCTTTCTCTAAGTCTTCTCGAGCGCCCCAGATTGGACGCGCCCGACGGTTTTCGTGTCCGTTCTCTAAGGGCCTGCCCGGACCAGTCATTGTTTTGAGTTAGCCCCCGGTTCTAAAGTCTACAATGCCCGCGCGCGACCCGACTTTGAACTCCTTTTCGTTGTTGATATGTTAGTCATGCGGTAATGTCCTGCTTTGATTTCCTTCTGGATCGTATGTTGCACGCGCGACCCTTACTGGCAGTCTCCCTGTAATTACCACTCTTCTTTTGATTTTCTTTGCGTTGGTTTTCTTTTCGCTGTAGCGCGGTGGAAAGGGGAGGACGGATACTCGGCTCTTCTGGGCGGTGATGCTCTCCTATAGCGCACACTTCTCCTATTTTATCCCTGACGCTTCGAGTAAGGGTTGCCTCCGTTCTTACGGCGGCGATGAACCTCCTACGAGACTCATTTTTTTTTTTCCACGGCACTGACTCGCTTTTTTTTCCCGTCCTTCCCCCTCCCGGAGGCTTCCACCTCTTCCTCACGGCTGGGTGTCCTCCGTTGACGTCATCGTCGCGTGTCCACCCGACGGTTCGCCCCGACCCTAATTGATGACTTTTTGCGTGCTCGGGACGTCTTGACCTTTTCCCATGCTGCCTCGGCTTAGTCCCTGTCTATTGCGCTAACCCTCCGCTTGTTTCCCGGCTCCCGGTGTCTTCGTCTTTCCTCGTGTTGCCGACAGACCTTGTTCCTTCGGTCGTCGAGGGATCCCGAGGAGAGGTTTCTCCCTATCCCCGGTCGTCTTTTCGGGAGCTTTCCTCCCCCGCCTTCGTGTTTCTCTCATTTACTCATTTCATCGCCTTCTTCAAAATCCAGTGTATTGGGTTCCAGGAGATGTAATCTCCCCAAAATTGGTACCCGTCTTTTCATTCGACGGTGATTTTTGGATCGCACCGCCCCCCCCTATCGTTGCAGCTCATTCTCCTCTTTTTACTGGATGAAAATCTTCCCCCTTCTTTCTTCTTTTGTTTTGATCTATCTGTTGAAGATTTTCAGCAGCGGACAGGGCGCGAAGGACTGAGGTATTGCGTTTTCTATAGCGTGCTTTTGATCCAAACAGATCGATGCACTTTTCTCCCGTGTCAAGCAAATATATCCTGTATTCCATATCTTACCTTATCAATCTTCCGCCCCGGAGCGCTCGTCCCCCCCAATAGCACTTTTTACTGCCCGCGGATCGCTCCCGCCTCTGCTGACTAGGATCCCTTACCTCAGACCTTCTACCTACCTTGCACCTGATCTGCCTCTATGAGTCCTCCCTCTCTTCGGAGCTTGGTTTGAAAACAGCCACCGGCTTTGTTCGCTGATCCGTCTTGGATTTCCAGCGATTCAGACCCGGTCCTTATTGAGCCTCCGACCCTTTCAGAAAGTTTACAACAAACAACCCCAATTCCGTAGGCCGCTTTCTTTGACACCGGCGAGTATCGCCGGTCAGCGCTATGGGCACCCCCCCCGTTTTTTGACCTGATGGGCTGCCCCCCGATGACGTAGAGAGCTTTTTTTCTTTGTGACGAACCAGCGCTCTAGCCATTGCTTTGTGCCCGGGGCCCCGGGCAGACGATCGCGTATGGCGACATTCCTTTTGTGAGCTTTTGACTTTCGCGGCGGCATCCTACCTTCCTCCCTCCTCCGCGCCGGCTTTCCTGTCTCCTCATACTTACTGTCCTCTCGTGCAAACGAAGCGAAAGACACCAGCTAGATCCTCGCCATTTTTGGTCCAAGCTGTCGTCCCCCCCTTCCTCCGACCCGCTCCGCCCCCCCTTCATCTTCCCCATCCGACCTTGACCTCCATAGCCCAGGTTTCTAGTTAGATTGTTTGAAGTTTGCTATATTCATACAGAAATAAATCAGTCAGAATTATTTCCCCCCCTCCACTTATTAATCAGCCACTCCCTTCTTCTTCTTCGCTCCCCTCTACATCCAGATTCCGCACGTCGATTAAGGGGGATCGAAGTCGTCCAGTCTTTGCGCCTTCTTCCAGTAGGGGCTTGGCTCGCTCAGAGGCTCGCGAGTCCGGATCATCCAGCCTCTGCCAAGTTTTTCCCTTGCCTAATTTATCCCCTCAGCCTGAACTTCGCGGCTTGTCGGCGACATCGCAGCCCGCATTCTCCCCTCGAGTAAATGGATAAGTACGCGGTCGATCTTTCGAGGCGCGATTGACCCTCCCTTCCTCCTATGGCCGATCATCGGCGTGAAACTTTCCACCTGTCCCTCTTTCAGCACGACTCTGGCTGCGCAAGGACGCTTCTTCAATTTTTTTTTTCCTAAAGTTCCCCCGCTCCCCCCCCCCTACACTGGGACGAGTATCCTAAGACCTTTGCCACCTAGACGCGCGATTGTGGTTCCTTTCCCTACACGGCCTCTGCGCTTTTCGTTTTCCTTCTTCATTCTTTCCGATTACGGCTCTGAATCCTTTTTTAATCACACCTGACTTCTTCACCTATGACCTATACTCTCCGTTTCATTCCGCGGCTTGGACGCTAGGCTAGATCCCCGCAATCGGTTAGACCGGGGTTCTACACTCAGCTTGATCCCTTGTTTTCGAGAAGGGTTTCGGAAGCTCCGGAGGGTTCCTGAGACCCACCGCGCCTTTTCTTCCTCGGACTTCCAGGGAATGCCGCTTGTGCGGCGTTCTATCTTAGCTGGCTCTCCATCTTCGTCCTTATATCTACTTCCTCCACTCCCTCCTTTTTTTTTTGAGATCTTTTTACTTTACTTATAGCCTTCAGACTTCTCCTCCTGCCCACGAGCCGGACACCGCGGGCTTGTTTTGAGACGATTCTGGTGATCGTACCAATCAGAATTACGTGAACCTGTCCAGGATACGAACGTCTTATCCACCCTTCGTTGTCCCCTTCTATAGGAGCTTGACGATGAGGGGATTCCAGTAGCTACCACCAGCTGACTCGGCCAATGAACCCCGTAGGTATAAATTCTTCTTTCTCCTTTGTTACGCGTTTCGTCATCTTCCCGTTCCTAGGAATACTTGCATTATTGCACTAATTTGCAGCGCCGTACTCTGGCCCTCCTCCTCCCTGACCCGGTGTTCCGTGAAAGTACTTGCAGCCCTCAGTAATACGTTAGGGGTTCGATGTGCGCGTCACCTGAACTCCGAGACCTAGCTTTTGTCTCCCTCCCCCCGTCGCGACGTAGCTAGTAATCTAATTGGAGACGTGTACGATCTTCCTTCTAGAAGGTCGCCAATCGCGCAGAAAGTCACACGTTTTCGTCTCATTCCGCTTTCTCACCGCTGTGCGTCTATTTTCAGCCGAATACATCGCGAACGTCCTTCCCCAAGGGGGCGTTCTTGGACCTATGCTTATTGCTCTAGTGCCTCTCGCTAAGGTTAGCCCGAGATTAAGGTCCCCTTTACGACGTAACGCTGTCTAAGTGCTAATATTTCAACGTTCTTCTTTGACGTCTTCAAGCGCATGAGTAGTTTCTTTGAATGCGCTTTTGAACTCTGCGTTCTGCTTAGGAACATTCACTTTGATGATGGGATGACTTGATGATTGCTCGTAACGTGGCGGCCCCCCTCATCTAAGTCCTAAGTACAGTCGCTACACTACAAAGTTAGTAGCGGTACTATCTTTGTCGGATGGCTTTAAGCTTCCGTCTTCCCTTTCCTCTCGGAACGTTGCCTTCCTCCTCTCTCTCTCTCTTGGGAGGTAATGCTTGCCGATCCCTCGCACCCACTCCCTTCCCGGGATTCCTGATTACCCACGCCGGCGGATTTAATCAGGCTTGTATGGCTCCCGAGCTTTGACGATGCCCCCTCCTCTAGTCGCGGGAGTCCCGTGGCACTCCCCCAAACTGGCTCGTAAAGTTTAATCCTCTCCCCTTTTCGCGTCCGATATTCGCGACGTTTAGGCCTCCCTCCTTCCCTTTCTTCTGAAGGTTTCCCACTCCCTCTTTCCCTCCTGAGGGCCTTTTAAGTTTTTCCTCTGGCAGATAGGAAGTCGGCGTCTTGATAGAGAAGGCTCTGATCCGCGACGTAGCTTCCCACGTCGGGCCCTTCGTATTTCTGTATAATCGTCTGCCTCCTTCTCTTCTCCGACGGGTTTCGTTAGCGCAGGTCATATCGCCTTTCTTCGTCTCTGCGAGATTCCCTCTACTCTCGTGGGATTTCTTAGAAGTCATAATCTTCTCACGTCTTAAACTACGTGTATCCCTGTTCAGGAGATTGACACCTCTCCAGAGGTGTCTTGAGCGGACGTTTCATCCTCGTCATCGCGTCTCTCTTCTCGGGGAGTTTTAGCTGCGAAAATCTCCCAATATCTCTTTTCTTGTTTTATCTGAGATGTTTTTCTTTCTCAGCTACATGGAACGCGCGCCAATAATGATTCCCTACCGAGACCAACCTTCCTCCTCTAATGAGTCGCCGGTGGCCGATATCAGCCAGGGATACACGGAATGACTGCTAATATCCCTGCCCCAGAAAGCGCTGGCGTTCAATCGCCGTGCCTTCTCTTCCTCGCTTTCCTCATCCTCCCCCTCTCTCGTCCCCCTCCTCCCCCGACTCGCCAACTTCCATCCGGCACATCTGCCCCGAGGAGGAGAACCGATCCCGCTTTTCCGTCGTGGTTGAAAGGTATCCTCTCGAGCCTTCCCTCCGAATCCGAGCTCTTGAAATCTCGCGTCCCTATCATCCCCTAACTTTACCTCCCGTCCTGGAAAAGTCCCCGCCGTTTACCGGTTGTCCTCTTCTTCCTTGCCTTAATCTGCGAGGAAGACAAAAAGTCCGCGACGATTCTGACGCTGATTTTAGGTCTGATGGCTTTTTTCTCCGGAGCGATAATGTTCCACGATCCTTCAGAACTTTCGAGGCCTTCCCCAGCCGGCTTTTCCTCTGACGGCGGAACTTCTCTTTCCTCGTCTTCCCGCGCTTCGTTTCCTTCTCGGCGTCTTGTGAGCGACTTCCACCCCCTAAAGCCGCTAGATGTTTATGCCCCTCCCCCGGTCCACCGTCTAAGCTTTCTCTTACGAGCTCACGCCCCCCCATTTTCCTCCTTCTCACGTCAAGTCTCGATGTTGATTTTTACTGCCGCGGAGTTCTAAATCCTTGCCCCCTATTCAGCAATCAGCCGCCATCCCCTTCTGCCATTTTTCCCTGCTCATTCCTCCCCTACAGTTGCGCCTCTTTACGCGTCAGCCCTTCCGCTAAACGTGCCTTTCATTTTTTCTATCCCGGTTTTTTTAATTAGACGATTGGCGTCCCTTCTCTTCCGCTTACCAGGGGTCGGCTTCTTTAGTTCTCCTCTTCCTCCGCTTCGAGTACGAGCCTCAAGCTCAGAAGGCAATCCCCCCTAGACAAGTCCTCTGGTCGGCGACATCCAAAACTCCCCCCTTATCTCGAGTCCCTTCTTCCTTCCCCGCTTCTCTTCTTTATCCCGGCTGCGAGGCAGATCTGAATCCCTGCATTCATTATCCCTCCCTTTCCCGCGTTGGTGCGGCAGCAAAGGTAGCGCGGGTCTTCCCCTTTCTATTAACCTATGAGTGAGTCGACTTCTCTTCCAGGTCCCCCGTTTCCTCGTGATCGAGGTTTTAGAAGGCGCGATTAGGCAGGTCGCCTCTAGAGTACAGGCATTCATTTGACTTTTCCCCCTCCCCCATCTCAGGTTCACTCTTTATCTTTCCTTTTTTATGGTGCATAGAGGACTATAGGCGTTTAAAGTCGAATCGTCCTTTCCTATGTACGTTACGACCTGACTATTTGGATCAATAGTTTCTCTCTTTACGTTGACTTTAGTATGAGGTTGACGATCCCACTCCTGTCCCCCGCCGCCCTTCCTGACTTGGCTTTGAGTGCACGCATTTACCGTTCATAT
>Ga0179593_1336989_pt1 | contig 13561 bp, 10 predicted proteins | sample CZODoug2_1_08_16_FD_185931 | JGI IMG/M metagenome (GOLD analysis project Ga0179593, IMG submission 185931) | Vadose zone soil fungal communities from Angelo Coast Range Reserve, California, USA - CZODoug2_1_08_16fungal (PacBio error correction) | ecosystem: Environmental > Terrestrial > Soil >... | reverse complement strand
TTTTTTTTTTTCCCCCGACGGACATGTAGCCGCGGGCTTTTCCCCGTGCCTGGGGGATGCCTTGATGTTGGTTGCCCGTCGCGAAACCGGGCCATGTGCTTTTGTGCAGTAAAAAGCATAAACAGCGCCCCCTCTTTTTCTGCTAAATTTTGACCAATTCCTTGACCCGGAGGCCGTCATCTTGTTTGTCAGAGCCTGCATTTTTTTTTCTCCGTTCCGGCAACAAAGTTTCCCTTCCCTCCTTTTCCCCGCAGGACTTCCATTTAATCTCCTTTACCTCTTCTCCGGACGGAAAGTGACTACTCGTGCGTCGCGAAGCGCAGACAAACCCCTCCTTGACGGGGCCCCTCCCCCCTTCTTAGCCCTGCTGAATGCGATATTTTGACACGTCCCCTGTAGTTTTCATACTCTGCGATGGGTTCCCTAGCGAAGCTTCCCCTTTCAAGCATCGAGAACATTTCGCCGGCTCCCCGCTTTACGCACTGTGGGCTCTAGTATCCGCTTTCTGATCTTTTTTTTGAGCTTTTCTTCCCCAAACAGGGCAAATTCTTCTGTCTTAATGCTCTTCGTTTTGCTCCTTTTTCAGCCATAGGCATGAATTAAGTCCCTGTCAAACCTCAAGGGAAGAAGCCCCCCACCTGGAGATACTTTATTCAGCCCTAAATTTTCCATGGCCGATTCGACCGTACTTTACCTTGCCCAATCACCCCGTGGCTCTTATCAGCACGATGTTTTTAACTCTAGGATACTCCATGAAGGGCCTTGTTCTCCGACCACTGTAAGGGATGTTTCCCCTCACCCCAGGAGCAACTGCGTGCGATGGATTTCGGAACCCCTGGGGGAAAGCGATTTAAGCTCGGCATACTTTTGACCAAATATCCCGACCTCGGGGATAGAACCCGCTGTTACCCTAAACTCTAGGCGACACCATGCTCGTGGGATTGTTGTAGGAGGTGGGTTCTGGATGTCAACCAATTAGCACCTGAGGCAGTTCCTAGGTTTCTCCGGAAGGGAGAAGCCTTATTCCACGTCCCCCAATTGACCTGCGATATTTTTTTAGACACCCCGACGTCGCTCCCGGACCGCGCCTTCCGTATCCCCCGCTTCCGGCCGAAACTTTCTTTTATCAAACAGATCTATGTCCTTTCACAGTTGAGCAAAAACAAGTGATCTCCTTTCTTCGGCAAGGTGATTCTTCCCCGTCCCCCCCCTTCCCCTCTTTCCACGCCCTAAACTGTCTATTCACGCGTCCTTCAAAGATCATCGTCCGTCTTTTTCAAAACCCAAGTTCCCCCCTTCCCCCCGAATTCAGGTATTTTCCTTCCGGCAGAAGATGTCGCCCCCTTGCTGTCCCCACGACATCTTCTCGAAAGAGAAGGGCTTTTGCTTTCCTCCGCTTACGACCCGAAAATCCTCATGGTCTGAAGTCCCCTTTCGCAACTCTGAACCCTTTCCTCGACGTTTTTTTGAGGCGTACCTAATAGGTCTCAATTTTTACCATTTTTACAAACACCCAAGTTCACCTCCCCGGGGGCCCTCCCGTTCGCGTGAAGCATATCTGATTCTTTCGGTCAGGGCTTAGCACAACTTTTCCTTCTTGCACGATTTTCTTCTTGGTCCAGTTTCAATTCCCCCTTTTTCCCTCGAAATATTGGGACTTCAAGGATCCTCGTCGATCCGGGAGTTTTTTTCTCCTCCACCAGGATTCTTGTTAACCCAAGGTGACCTTGCGCTTTTCGTACAGAGAATGGCAATTTTCCTCTCTTCTCTTCGACCTACTTCACACCCGATCTCGCGAATCTTCCGAACACCCCCAAGACCTGTCCCCCAAAAGAGGGTCGCCGCTGGATTGTTTTTCCCCTTTGTTTCCCCCGGCTGCTGACCTCCACAAAGGCGCCTCTCCGCCCGTGTTGCTGCGTGCCGCACTTCCTTTCGATGTTTGCCCCGCCCAACATCGAGCACCGAGGCCCAATAATGAACACGAAGGGTATCCCCCTTTCTCCCTTGTTCTCTTAAGCGCTTCCGGAAAGTCTTGCGATCTTTTTTTGTAGTCAGCTAGTACTGAGTCCCCCCCTTCTTTTCATGAGACGACGCCCCCTCTTCTATCTCTCTCATTTACCTATCCTGAGAGATAGTACATTTCGTGGACTAACTCGGCCTCTTTGACCTCTTATTCCCCTAGCGATCCGCTTAACAACAATTTACTAAAGCCATTTTTGCAGCGAACTCTTCTAGAACCCTACGGCGATGATCCTTGGTGCTAATGGTGTTTTGTTATTCTATTTTAATTGACGAACTCTCCCCTAGAAAAGGGATAGCTCCGTAGGATGGAGAAGGGCCCTCTTTACGAATCATGGTCTCCGGAATCTAAAGCCGAGACGGGGGTCTTAGATGAGGTAGGGAATCCCATGCGGGGGTGGACAAATTTTCGATCCTTTTGGGTGGTGATCTTTTTCGAAAAACTCCGCTCCCCAAGTACTAAACCCTCCCACCACGCCTATTTACTACTGCTTACTTTTACCCCCTTAGGCACGCCGGGGGCTTCCACCCAAAACGAAGACGTCCCCTTTCTCGAGAGGATCTTGTTACTATCCCAAAGGATATTCTCTTCTCCAGGGCTCTTGACCCTCACCAGCATCCAACCTCTCACCTCAGATTTGTCTCCTCACCTGTACAAGTTGAGTCTAATCCAAAGATAGATGACGCTTATGCCCTTCGCCGAACCTTGAGCGTTCTTCGGTTGATTTCCTGATCGAAGCATGATAGTTGCCTGTCCCTGATGCCTCGTATCCCCCCCCATATTCGGACCTTTTTTCTTCGAAATTAGTCCTTTCCCTCCCTCCCCAATTTAGAGGTCTTTTCCCCATTTAGAACCTGGAGTTCCATGCCATGACTTCCTCTCGGGCATGCAGAGCCCCGAGGATTCGGGGTTGATGCAAGGCTATTAAGGGCAAGCCATTGTTACACAGCCTTCAGCACGAAACTAATTAGAAGTCCCCCCCCGGTCTTGTCTTACTAGTGACTTTTTGTCGTTGCCCTTCTCCTAAACCTATTATTTTGCTAGTTCCGCCGTAGGTTCTCCTCGTGAGCAGGTGTCTTTAGTTTCTCGGAGGAAGGATCATTCCCTTTGATGCTAGTATCACTTCGGGATTGTCTTTTTTCCGCTATTTTCCTACGCCCTATCGTCGAGACAGACCCAAGATGTGCCTGGCGTCACTACTTCGAGTCATGTTCCGGCACGCGGGCTCGTGGGGGCGACCACCCACGGGATTATCTTTCTTCGGCAGACAGAATTTGCCCTTTTTTGGGACAGGAAATCGTTACATTCGCCCCCCACATCTTCTTTCTGCCATTTTTTTTCTTGTTTGTTCTTTACCCGCCATCCCCCCCTCAACGAAACGCAAAGTATACCGGAAGGCTACCAGGGGAGCCTCGTGTGTCGTCCCTCGAGGGAGGGACTACTTCCTGCCAGAGAAGAATACTTCAGAGCGGATCTTTTGGGATAACCGTACTTCTTACGCTGACTAGGGAAAGACACGTGTATTTCCCTCCAGAAAGCTTTCCCCAGAAATTTTTCTCATTATGACAGAGAATTACAGGTCGGTGAGACCAGTTTTATTTAGGGAGACGCGAAGAACCTTCCCCCATAGTCCCTTGACACCTGAGCGTCGCCACTGCACTCAACAGGCAATATTCTCCTTTTCCTTTCCTTTCAATTCCCGCCTTTTATATGGATTGACACATCACTGGCACATTCTCCCTGAATGCGCAATTGGACCCTGTGTCTTTCCGGTTGATCCCCGACGTTGAAGATGGAGGAATTATTTCTCCCGTATCGTCAAAAGCATTGATACGTTCAAAAGTGGCCCAGCGTCCCTTTCCCGATTCAATCAAACAAACTTACTGAATTCACGCGGACGAACCTGCTTATTTCTCTCTGTGTCTCACCACCGCCGTCTTCAATTCTGCGATAGCCTGCGTTCGCAGGAAAAGCCCCTTTCCCTTATTCCCTTCCATACCCTGACTCAGGATCAGATAGAAATAACAATAGATTACGAAAGCCAGTTCGATTGATGAGCTCTGGTCCCAGAGATCGAATTTGACCTCGGACAGAAGAAGCTTCTATCCTCTCTCTGCTAACGAGAATGGTCCTTCCCCCCCCTTTGGGCAGGCGGCGATCTCCCCACCGAGTCTCGACTCCCACATGAGACAAATCGCGTTGACACTTTAAGCATTTCTTCCCCCGTAGAACAGAACATCGGCAGGTTGAGCTCTTCTTGATTTGCCGGGGAGACCTCCTCCTCTGCTTCTCCAAGAATCCCCACCTCACTCATGAAGACAAGTAATTTGATCACCTCGTCTACATTGGGTCGTGCCCTCAAATCCCCCCCCCTTTTCACATCATAGTTTTTTTCGAGAGATGGGGTTAAACCCTCCCTCTACCCAGGTCTCACTGAATTTTCTTTCATATGCTGGGTTTTCGAGGGTTCGCCGTCACATTGGCATTATGGTCTGCCACTTCCCCCCCCCTCAAAACAAGTCAACATCCTTGAACCATGTTTTCCTAAAGTTTAACCACGCTTTAGGAAAAGGGAGTTGCGACGATTACTCCCGACGTCTGCAGCCCTGTGACTTGAAACAAAGGATTTTTTCCCCCTTCGACCAGAAGGCATTACCCTTTTCCGCTCGCCGTCCCGGTCACTTCTTCAAGGCAGAATGAGGCGTGTACGTCCGAGACGCAGCATCACTTTGATCGATTTCGTAACCTTTCTTTTCCTTTCTTATGATACTTCTCCCCAGTCCTGCGCATTTATGGGGCCTCATCTCTGTTCTTTTAATGCGCTTCCACTGTGCTATCTATCCATGATCCCCCTGCCGGTTTAAAAAAAGTCCTCTTTCAGTCCTTACTCTTTCTATGTCTTTTTGGTGTTCTTGAGAAGATCTTTTCTACAAGGAATTTCCACTTTTGTACTCCCCCTCCTCCTTTTGACGTGATGCGTCCCTTAATTTCCGTCACCTGGTTAAGATAAAGGCAAAAATTAAGTCCCCCCTACGACCATAATTTCGGCATTAGTTTGATTCCTCCCTTCCGCTGTACCATTAATTGCTCTTCGACCACAAGCTTCCCCTGAGAAGGCAGCTGGCGGGCTCCGACTTGTTTTGTCAAGAAGTCCTTCCATCCCAAGACCCTGGCCACGCGTCCCGTCTTGATCGGTGTACCCCCCCTGGCGCCAATTCCCTTTGGCTCTTACGGCCTTGCACTTGGGCAATCCCGCTTGACGTCGATCCCTTCAAGCACTTCATCCGGGCTCTATATTGGACCAACTTAGATCTGGGTACGAACTAGCATTTTTCTCCTATCTTTTTCGCTGCCTTGTTCCGGCTTTTTTCGGTCAAGAAAAATCCCCCTTGAAACGAGATTTTATCTCTAATTTCTAATTTCTCAGATTATCAACCAACGACCCATTATATTCTCCACTTATCTAGTTTTTGTACCCCAAGAGATAGTAGTCACAGGCTTCACTTTTTTTACACCGGCTTCTTCCAGTGGTCTCCCCAACCTACCTCTTCTCACTGTAATAGATGAGAAACCCCACTAAGTATCCCCAGAACGGAATGTTTTCCTCGAAGCAGCTTCCCTTTTCCTTAGAAACGCACGCACCTTTTCACTTCCCCCTGAACAGGAACCCAATCACAACCTCGGCATTTGGCCCCTTCTTCAAGCCCCCACCCCGCAACGAGATCAGCGCGTAGTATTCGGCGTGCTGAAGGGATCTTTCCCTTTTCGGACCTCTCGCCGTGACCCGACCCCCTTCTAGGCCGCGCTTTGGCTTTGGAAGACCAAATTTCTACTGTATGGATGTTTGTAAGACTTCTATTAAATCTCCCGCTCCTCTTTTCCGAATTCTATTTCCCGGTCATGAATCGATAAAGGACCTTACCTCTGACCCCTCCCTTGTTGGCTCTCCGGATTCTCCTATCATCGATCTAGTTTATTGATACATCGTTTTAAGGAAGGCTGCGCTCAGTTCCTGATGGTGCCACGATTTGTTCTTTTCCGTAAAGATCCTGGTCCACTTTTCCCCTCCCTCGCTATTTCAGATATAGCGAGAATTTAAGCTCCCCTTCTTCTTTTGGCCTCTCCTGACCCGGGTGAACCCTAGGCGAGCGAGTGGAGTCCTACTCCTCAATGTCAATCCTTCTTCTGCTATTTCATCCTCACTACCCCACCCCGATTTTCTAGCCTTCCCTATTCGAAACATGGATCAGTACATATTCCTCCCCCTCTCCAACTTTTTCCCGCTCGGGATCTCTCATCTGTCCTCCATTTTTATCCAAAAGGCCTACGCAAGTGCCTTCGTGAGCGCAAGGTCCCTTGACTTCGTAACAAATGATATGAAAGAGAAAACACCCCTTCTCACCCGAAGGCGCGGCAGTTTCTTCTTGGATAGACTTTTCACAGTAAGATTTATCTAGTCCTTGGGTGGTCCTGGATAATCCACTATCTTTTATACTACCTATCCTTACGCGGACCAGCCTTTCTCCCTCCTTTATCATCCTCCTTTTTCTTGTTTTTATATTAGATATCCCTGGAGGGGCTCTCACGCCGACAGGACCCATCCGCCTCCGCCAATTAGCCCAATTCCCCAAAAAAAACCGATCCCCCCCGTTGTTCCTGCCATACGAACCCACTGCGGCCGATCACTTAGGTCCCCTTCTATCGTGAGAGTATTTGGATTTCCGACCTATTCTATCAATGGGTTTTAGCGCACGGCGTGAAGGCCTTCTTTTTGCACCTCCGTGAACCTTAAGTGATAAAACGACAGACCCCCGGTGCTTCCACCTCGGACTGCAAGATTGAGGGAATGATCGCGGGTTTTCTTCTTCGGATTCCCCGGTTGTGGTTTGTTTTTTCCTTCGGGACTGTCCAGTTCTCTTCCAGAACCGATTCCTTTCCCTTCTTCCCCCTCTTCAATTCACTTTTTCACAGGGGCACGGGTCTTTGGCAAACTCCTTTTCCCCTTTCAAGTGATCTTGTATATTTTCCATAATTTCGATTCCCCGTGCTATTACCCTTATCAAAAATCGTTCCCACATGTTTTTAGGTGATTTTCCGTTGAGCTCCTAATACCTCCTCGTCCCTGACTTCTCGCCTCTCCTCCGACACATGCATGTGGATAATTTTTTGGTGTAATTGATCGATCCAGCTCTGAATCATTAATAGACGACAAATTCCAAATCTGTACCCGGTCTTCATTGGAAACTCTCTTAGGACCATCCCTCGGGTTATTTTTCCGTCCATTCAACGTAGAGTAGGTCGGAATCACGATTGCGTCTTGAGGGACTGTAAGAGCGATGATGTTTTTTCAGGAGAGAGTTCACCTCTCGCTGCATGACCTTATTCCTCCGATTTTTTCTTTTTGCCGTTCTGTTGCCCTTTGTTTTGTCCGCTTCTATTCCCTGCCCTTGTAGGATGGTCCTTCTTTTATTGAACAGTCGGTTCTGTCGTTGGCGAAGTCTTACCTGAGGAGACAGATCCCTTTTTCGCTTTGCTGATCACTTAGGGGCTTTTTTTTTTTTTTACTCATGACGTTCCTTGACCTATAGTAGTGTTTTGCGACTGAACTGGCCAAGACGCTTTTCGGTTCCCGGACGCGAAGTCTCTTTTGGGTAGAAAACCCTTGGACCATAGTCCGCGCATTTATGATCCTGAGCGGCGCCACGCGAATGCGAGATGACCCTGATGGGAATGGGCGGATGGTATGTTTGACGCAAAATGCCTGTACCCTTCACGATAATTTGAACCCCAATGCGTCTAAAGAGCGTTCTGAGAAACCGTTATACAGGATTTATTTGTTTTCGTGATCCCGGGGACGATACCCTTGATAGTACCGCCACGGCCCAGGTTCAGCGAAATCGTACCCCTCATTGCGCAGTTCACCGAGCACAGCCCTGTCCGGTTGGCGTGCAATTTCCTTTCTTGTACTTAAGATCTGACCCACATCGTCGGAGGATTACCTGCGACCCCCCCCTTCTATGAGGACCTCCTCCCTCTTCTCTTCGTCGTCAGACGTGTTTCCAGCCTACAGATTGATCCCATCCCGAATTTACCCTTTTCCCGTTATGGTAAGGAGCGTTTAGGTTTTTGACGGATCCCTTTTTGTCCCGCGATGAAATTAATAAATTTCTTCCCCTTTTTTACCGTCCATTCCTACTCCAAAGTGGCAGCCTCTTTTTTTTCCCCTCAAAGATTCATCTTCAACACCCAAATCCCTCTATACAAGCGTGCTAAGTATTGAGTTTGGGGGGGTTGGTTTCCGGCGGGTAGGTTGTAGTAAGACACTATTTCCATGATAAGAATGCTTCTTTATCTTTTCTGATTCAGGAAACCGACCATGCATCTGAGGGGAAGGTCCCTTCCTGATGAATGTCCCCCATCTCTAAATCCTCCCCCCACTGGAAGGAAATCTTCCCCCCACCTCTCTTTGAGGCGAAGTTCCGCCGAAGATCGCCCTTCTTAGCTTAGTTTCTGTCTCGGTGAAAGGTAAGGACCCTCTGCGAGGGTGACCTAGCATTCCCCGGGCGCGCGACTCCTTAGAAAACCATCTGTCGCCCAGCTCTTGTTTGCCCCCTCCCCTGTTCCCGGGAGGCCAGTCCCTCCCCTGTTTCCTTTTAGGCTTGATTGTTGATTGCCTTGAGACCAGAAGTAATTTTTCTCTACTTACGACAACACCTCTCATGACCCTACGTGAGAAAACGTGCGACCCTTTTCCAGTGTAGCTGTGTCACCTATTTTTACTTCCTTTGTGTTTGGAGAGAGGAGTTTTCACCTGCCTCCATTAGCCGCGTGAATTTCTTTCTCTCATCTGCGGTGTTGGTAGGCTTTCCCTCCTCCCCCCCCCACGGAGGGCCTGGGTCACCCCCTCAACTCCAACCACACACTGTTCAGATGTTTTTGCTGTCTCATGTAGGCCTTTTTTCCCACCCCCTTCTCTTTGTGCAGCAGTGTAGAGGACGATTCTCTCTGGCGGTGTTCCCCAATGGATTGTTTCCTTCTCTCGAATTGACTGACCTTTCCCTACGGCCTCGGTGTAAGATCCCAACTTCCTAACACTCCTACCCCGCCCTCTTTTGAGCCAAAAGCGACTCTTCTTCCATCTTATGTGACATTTTCGATTTCCCCTTAAGAGAGTATCGGAACTAGATTGACCCATCCGTTTGTAGTTTTACCTTGCTACACAGTTCTAAGCCTAGATCATTGATACTAGGTTAGACCCCCACCCCCCAGACTGCCCCTTCCCTTCCGTTTCCGCTGATGCAGGTATTTTTTGTAGCCTCTTTTCTCCAAAAACCGCTGCATTTGCGATGTTGCTTTAAGACCTGCGAATTAACCTGTCCCTCCCCATGATGCGGCTATAAAGGTCCAAACAAGCTGGAACAATGCTGCCTGACAATACTCTTCTTTTTTAGTGATTCCATAAGTTAATGATTAGCGCCGAAGTCCCCCCCGAGCCCCGCCTCTCTTGCCTTCCTGTATAGACGTTTGAATCTGGCGCCTACAACCTCCCCTACAAGGCCCGGCGTCGACGCCTTTGACCGTTCATGGATTAGAGCGCTTCCCATGGAGGTACGATTCTTGTTCACCTTGTGGTAAAGCCGTCCAGCGTGATAGTACTTTTTTTGCTCCCCCGTAGAATACGCTTACGCGACTGCACCGAGAAGTCGGTATTCTCTGGCCCTTTCTTTGTGTGGACGGTGGGGCTTCCTTTACCCCCCCAACAACTCCAACCCCAAGTGAGAAGATTTTTTTCCTTGTCATTAGACTGGCATGATTTATTTCACGTTTCACCTGATCGAATCCTGTCGACTTCCTGTTTTATACACCAAAGAGGCTAGAGGGTCCCGAAAGGAAGTGTTTTCCCCCAGAGGCTTCAGCTGGTTATCTCCTCCCCGACATGCTTCACCATCTGTGACCCCTCCCCCCTCCTCAGACAGTGATCACCCTCAGGCCGGCAAGGTGATCAGGCTTTACCCCCTTCCTTCCTTCGGCATCACCTCCTCGTTTTTCCTCCTCCAGGCAGTCCTCTCTCACAGAATCGGCATCGCCGGCGGCCCTCCCCCCACCTTGAAAAGAGACCCCTTTTTTTATAGGCGTGCTGAAGGGGTCACATTTCGGCCCTGATCGTTGACTCCCTCCCCTTCGCTCGGGCCTGAATTTCCCGGCCTTTTTTGATGAGAACTCGTCTTCACGGACTGACCCTTTCCCTCTCATGCGATTCTTTCGAAAGATGACAGGATGATCCTTTTTGAAGTGCGTCTATCTTGGTCTGAAAATCTGACTTCTAAGTTTTTACAACCTCATCAAGACTCCGGTGCGTCATCTCCATCTATTCAGTGATATTATTCTTCGAATTTCATTTGAGCACCCTACAATCTGTGGTGCACGATTTTTCCTATGTTTTCGGTCCCTGGAGTCCTCGAAGCAAGGGAGGAGCCCCCCAAGACTCGCTCTGATTCCGGCCCCGAGTTGACCGGGGGCAACCCCGCGTTACGCTGATTTTTTTTTGTGTTTTTTTTTTTCTTTTTTTAGTTGACCGTCGTAGGTAGTTTAGGAGATCCCTGCGAATGACAAGTAGTCTCTTCTTCGCTTCAGTTACGCCCAAGTCACACTACTAGCCGGACCCTTAGAACCCCAGCATGGTAGTCGCGGAATTTTTTGAACCGTGTCGTTCCCTTTTATTTCATGCCTGCAGCCGTAGTTCCAACGCCCGTTTGAAGCTTGTTTTGTCAAGTTTCAGAGCAGGCCCCCATTATAGCGCCCCACGAACAAAAACTGCGAAACCGAAGGGTACCTTCCTTTGTTTTCATGACCTTTTACTCCCCCCCGCCACGTTTGTAAATGTTTTTGCAACGCTCCGCGCCTCTATCTAAGCTGAGGCGCGCCGAATGGCTCGACCCTCTTCCTCAATCCTTTTTTTTGAGAGATCTCCCCTTTTGGGTTGAGCATAACGTGAGGACGCTTCTGAATCGCGCTTCCAAGGGAAAAACCCCAGCGATAGAACCCAGAGTTCCGTGGTGCAGGAAGCTTAGCCCCCAAAATACACCTCTCGGCGGGGCCTGATTGTTTGGCTTTGAGTGATTTGCTAATTGACTATTCGTTTCCTATTCTTGGTTCAACGATGCCTTAGCCCCCCTGCAGGACTTTTTTAAACACGGAGAATTTTTTTGCCGAGACCCACTAAGGGAACCATTTCACGCATTCTCCCGAGTTTCTGTCTTATCCTCGTGTTTTTAAATCTTCTGCTATACGTTTGGTGATCGTTTAGAAATGTAATGCCTCACTTTCCCTCCTCGCCCTCTCATTCGACTAATTCACTTTAACCCCTCTTGCACCTTGCGCAGGCCCCCCCCGCCTAGCCTGAAAATTCAGATCTTGTATCTAAAAAGGTATTCTTATTATCCTTGTTTTTTGAAAGCCAGACCCCAAATCACAAATCCTTGTAGTAGAGCTCGTCCCGAGATCTCATAAATACTCTATGGGCTTCCTGAGTTCCTTCCACACAATTAGGTATATCTTTGCGGGTTTACTACTTGATAGCCTTTTTGCCCTCTACTTTGGAGGAATAGACGCGTTTCCCCTCCCCCACAGTCTGGTTCCATCGGTTAATTTTCGTTTTGCCTGATAAAGAGCGCTCCGTCGAGTTTTTTTGTCTTCCCTGTCAAAGGAGAAGTTTCGTCTTCTACACACTAACATGATTGCGGGCAGTCCCTGGATGCGGCATTTTTTCCTTCCTTTACCGCCTCTTCTTTTTCCCTCCCCAATAAGTGCCTTCCCTCATTTCCTTTCTCTTCTTTTCGTTGGGGCCCTTGCGAGAACTATGATATTTGACTTCGTAGTCCCTTGGCCGGATCCACTAGGACAGGTAGGGAGTGCTGCAACCTTTTCGTTCAGCCATTCACATTCCTCCGGAGTATTACATTCAGGAGTCTCCTTTTCCCCCCGCGTATCTTGAGAATAATAGCTGTTCTTCACTGTCTCAATCGTTTAACCCAGGTGCCTGCTCCCCGAGTTGTGGTGTCGAACCCACATCTGCATAGTTATCCTAATTTTTCAGTTTACGCAGGCAAATTCTCGTTTTCACCTGAACATCTCGCTCCCTGAGGACGCCATAAAAAAGTCCCTTCACTTTCAAGTAGTCGACTGAGGTGTTTTAGTCAAGAGGCGGTGTATCCCCTTCTTGCCCCGCGACCGTCTTGAGAGTGACTTCCCGATTCACGCTGATCGACTCCATGCAATGTCTCGCAGAAAACTCCCCCACCCCTCCCCCCCATGCGTACGGGTCTTTCCCCGCTGCAATGCGCTTCCAGAATAGGGATGGAATTTCCCCTTTTGACGGAAGAGATAGTGAAAATCAGTTTTTCAACAGGTTTTTGACTCAAATGTCAAGAGTTTTCTTGAACACTAACCGCCCCGACCTCCCCCGGGGCGACGCTTCACCATGAGATTCTTCCTGAAACACTATTCTCATAAATTTCTTGTAGGTTTCTTTTTCCCACCCTGTGCTTTGGAACGGTTTTCCCTCTCCCGCCGGAAGAGATGCAATTTTCTCAGTTGCGTCAAGTTTTTATATTCCGAAGTTTTCTCCTTGTTTTAGTCCCCCTTCCATGTCCCCCACCCCCCCCCCCACTCCCTAGTCTTCAAATTTTTTCGAGAAACTCTTGTCGGTCATTTTGTGTACCCCTCCCGAGCAAGGATTTTCCCCTATCCTTGTATTTCTTTGCTCCGGCAACTACCACCTTTTTTTGGTCTTGCCCTCTTTGGCTCCATAATGCGATGCGTAGATACTATTTGAATTCTTTTCGAACAGAAGCTTTAGAACCACATCTATTTTTGCTGATTCCCGCTGTTGTCACTCCGTGAGTCGGACTTGCCTCCCGGACCGAAGTTCCCCTCCTCTCGGGACCTTCCTTCTTTTCACTTGCCAGTCTCGAGACGGCCCTTGTCCCCTGTTCTTCACTGAGCATCCAGCGTGCACCCTTCTTTTTCCAAGACCGGGTATCCCCCCCCGCCAATTTTCACTTTGATTCAAACACATCGGCCCCCAAGGATGTTTTCTTTTATTTCTTCGTTGTCGACCGAAGTCCCCTTTTAGAGGGCCCCGAAAGACACTCCCCCTTCCTCCCCAACGGCTGCGCACCGCGCCTGACATTTTTTGTTTTTTCGGCGTTTTCCACCACATCTTTTAACTTGTGTTGAAGTGAGAGTTTCCACCGAAGACGACACATTCTCCCCGGCGAAAGGTGCGGGGTCGCTCTTGTTGTTCTGCCCTCTTCGAAAGTGACTTTTGGTGCCCCCCTGCAATCGAAACCCTTCTCAAACAGCATTTTGCTTCTGGACTCCGGGTTAACCCATGTCTTTCCTTTCCCAGGATTTTATGTTCCTCTAGACGCTTCGGTCCTGTACCGAACAAGGATTGCGGCTAGCCTCCGTGACAGGTAACTCTCACCACCCCGGTCCTCTCCTTCAAGGACGACTTCTTAGAGCCGCGCAAGCACATGA